>Ga0114918_10000039_pt1 | contig 107350 bp, 95 predicted proteins | sample LantaG_FD_87015 | JGI IMG/M metagenome (GOLD analysis project Ga0114918, IMG submission 87015) | Deep subsurface microbial communities from Baltic Sea to uncover new lineages of life (NeLLi) - Landsort_02402 metaG | ecosystem: Environmental > Aquatic > Marine > Oceanic > Sediment | place... | reverse complement strand
GGAAAACACGGACGCGAAAAGGGCTAAACGTTACCATTGAAGTAAATTATAAACCGATTTTGAAAAAAAATCAAAAAAATTAGTCTATCTACTTGACAATTAACTTCTAATGGATGACCCCATTATCGACCCTTTGATGGGATTGACAATTTTAGTTTTAAGTTCTAAGTTTTCAGTTTTTTTACAGAACATTTTGACTTGTTATACGTTATCTTTAAGTGAAATCACATTAAAAAGGAGTAAATGATGAAAATTAAAAAGATCTTTTTGTTTATAACAATTTTTATGTTATCAGTATTTTTAACTATCGGATCGGTTAATAAATCGATCTCAACTTCGGAAGGGGAAAAGGTAGACAAATCGCTTAGTTCCGTTAACGGAAGCATTTCCGTCAATCGGAATTGTAAAGTAAAGGGAAGTATTACCAATGTTAATGGAAGCATACGGATTGAAGAGAACTGTGAGATAGGCGGCACTATCAGAAATGTGAACGGCAGTATAAAGATAAGTGAAGAGTGTAAAACCGATTCAATAAGCATTGTGAATGGAAGTATCAGGATCGGGAAGAATACAAATGTGGATGGAGATATTGATTCGGTTAACGGATCTGTTTCATGTTACGAAGGAGTTGTTGTAAATGAAGATATCGAAACCGTTAACGGATCTTTTAAGTTATCCGGAACCGAAGTAAAGGGGAAGCTGGTAACTGTCAACGGCAGGATCACACTTAGGGACGGAAGCAGAGTAAAAAAAGATATAATAATAAAAAAGAGTAAAAAGGGATTTTTAGACAACCTCTTTAACTGGAAAAAACGTGAATTGGAAATAACACTTAAAGGGAAGTCGGTAGTAGAAGGAGATATTATCAATAAAGATGAAGAGCGCCGGGTTATCCTGTTTCTTGAAGCAGGTTCGACAGTGAAAGGCAAGGTCATTAATGTGAAAATCGAAAAGATCTGATTGAATCTTATAGTTTAAAATAGGAACAAATAAATTATTCATAGATGAACAAATAATTATATTATCTGAATTTAATATTTTAAAAGGGGAAGAGGGACGTAGGTTGACGATTTTAGTGTTGAGTTTTGAGTGTTGAGTCTTGAGTTAAAAAAAGATAAAAGGAAAAAGTAGGATCTGGGATTTGGGGATTGGGATTTAGTAAAAAATATCAAGTAAAAACTCATCACTTGTTATTTTGACTCTTCGACACCTCAACATTTCGACTTAGACTTAAACTCAAACTTAGACTTAAACTGATAAAGAAAATATAATTCAACCAAAGGTAGAAATTGACTGGAGATTTGTTTTTTGATAAATTGATAGTATACTGAATTTGTAAGGAGGTAAGAGTGGGTAAAAAATCTTTAATCAAAAGACGGGATTTTCTTAAATTGTCATCAGCGGCAATGATAACCGGTTTAGCCGGGAAACTGCCTGGCAAACTCTTAACCGGTGAAGAGGATGAAATTACTAAAGCCGCACGGAAAGTGGGGAAACTGCCTCGCAGGAAGCTGGGCTACAGCGGGCGGAAGGTGTCGATTTTACTGGGAGCCGGTGATCTGGCCCAGGCACCCACCGAAGCCGGGATTTTATGCGGGATGAATTATTGGCACAAGGCCAACAGCTGGATGCGCAGCAAAACACCCGATTCAATCCTTAAGAACCGTGATGCTCACTATTGTCAGGTAACTGTTGACAGAGTCGGTGGTAGCCATCATACCGGCCGCTTTGACGAGGAGACCCATTATACCTATGTAAAGGAGGCGTTAAAAAAAACGGGACTTGGGTACTTTGATGACATGCAGCTGCATTTCGGATACCACAGTACAGAGGAACTTAAAAAAGAAAGGGGTTTTGTCCGGGCTTTTGAGAGGCTGAAAAAAGAAGGATTGGTGAAGCATCTTTGCCTGTCCCAGCATGGGTATGCTGGTAATTCCAGGGTACCGGGAGGACAGAGTGCTGCTGAAATTCTAACCGCTGTGGTGGAAGATGGCCTCTATGAACATGCCCAATTCATCTATTCCTATGGTGCTGACCCGGAAATGGATCAATTTATCGAGTTTGCCCGTAAAAAAGGCTTTGGCACCATCGCCATGAAAACAGCACGGGGTATCGGTCGGATGAAGCAGGATCAGAAATTCATGGACAAACTGCCCGCTGGCACTTCCCCCCATCATGCGTTGACCCGTTGGCTGACTACGAGAACAAAACTGGACGCTGCTGTTATCCGGGTTAAAACCCTTGATGAATTCGTGGAAACCTATTCAGGAGCGGGAAAGAACCTCAGTACCCGTGACGAGCAGACTATCCAGATGCTAACCGTTGAGGCGGACAAAACTACCTGCCGCTTGTGTACCCTGTGTCAACCCCACTGTCCTCAGAAAGTACCGATTGCTGACATTCTGCGGTTTGAACGTTACGCGATGGATGACTATGACTGGAAAAAAGCCCAAGAGCTTTACATGAAGCTTCCCACCAAGGCCAACGCTTGTATTAATTGCCAAACCTGTATGCAGCACTGCCCTCAGGGTCTAAGGATTCCCCAACAGCTTTCGAGAGCTCATGCATTACTATATAAAGGGTGATCAACGGGGAACAGGGATTTGGGAACTGGGATCATCTAAATATTTCTTTTCTTTTTTCGTTTTATTATTTTCTTTTCAAATACTGTTTCCTGCAAATATAAGAAAAAGTAAATATTCTGTTTTAAAGAATGAAATGAAGGTTTTTTTAGAGGAAAGGGATTCAATTCCTCTTATTAACATTGCTATTGCAATTAATGTTGGATCTAAAGATGAAAATTCACTAACAAAAGGTTTTGTTCATATACTTGAGCATTTAATCCTGTTCAGGGGCACAAAAAATTATTCAGGAGCTCAAATTGCAGAGGAGATGAGAAAACATGGTGCTTATTTTAATGGCCATACAGATTATGATCTCACCACATTTGAGATTTCGGTTCCATCGGATAATATAGATTTTGCTCTAAAAATTTTAAAAGAGGTTGTTTTCAATTTAAAGTTATCCCAGGAGGAACTTGATAAAGAAAAGGAGGTAATACTCGAAGAAATTAACCAGGAGAATGATAATCCCTATAATATGGGAACAATTTTAGCTCTTCAGAATCTATTTAAAAACCATGCATATGAGAGCCCTATATATGGAGATAAAGAAACAGTAAAAAATGCAACTTTAGAACAAATCAATTCTTTTTATGAGTGTTTTTATACTCCTTCTAATTGTTCTTTATCTGTAGTTGGTGATTTTAATGTTAATGAAATCAGGGGAAAAATAGGGCAGATTTTTGGAGTATTGAAAAAGGAAAAATTACAAAGTTCAAAGATTTGTTTAGTTCATGAGTTGAAAAAGAATATTGAAATAAAAAGGGTTATGGATATAAAAGAAGCACACTTAATAATTGGGTTTTTAGCACCTGAATTGAATAATAAAGATGAAATTGGGATGAGGGTATTAACACAAGTATTTGGAGGGGGTATTAATCCTCTACTTGGGACTGTTTTAAGAGGAAGAAGACGTTTTGTTGAGGATATTTCAATGCAATATATTTCTTTAAAATATGGAGCTGCAGCTTTAATCAAACTTAAATTAGAACAAAAAAATATAAAGATGGCAAAGATTGAGGTTTTAAAATTCTTAAACAGGAGTACCTCATTTCTATATTCTTCTGAAGATTATTTACCTAAATATCGTTCACAGGCTTTTGATTTTCTTGAAACAGCAAAAAACCAGATTATATTCAGATCAGAATCATTAAAAGAAAAAGGATTAAATTCTGCTATTTCTTATGCAAGGTATATGCTTTTAGGGGATCCTTCGGAAAAGAAAAGCTATTATAAAAGAATAAAAAAGGTGAATTCATCAAAATTGAGAAAGATAAGTTCTCGATATTTAATAGGAGAAAAATTCGTAGTAATTTCTATATTACCCTCAAATGAAGAAAATTAAAGAAATAGATTTAAAAATATCTGTTAAATTTTGCCTTTTTTTACTCTTTTTCTCTATTTGTTTGAGTCTTTTTTCAAATGAAGATATAGTTTGGCACTTAAGTTCAAAAAAACTCTTATTAAATAATAACCTTAAGCTTATTTATCAGGAAGATGATTCATCAAAAATCACGATTCTTCAAATTCTTATAAATGGAGGGAAAAAAGCCGAACCTGTTGGAAAGAAGGGACTTTGCTATTTAACAACCCGTATTGTCCTTGAATTACCGGACAGGAGTAAGATTCAGAGATTAATGGTTTCAGGCTCAAGCTTTGTGTTAAAAGTCGAAGGGGATTATTCTATTATTACACTTAGAAGTTTAAGTGAAAATTTTAATGAATCTTTAGAAATTATTTCAAAAATTATTATAAATCCCATTTTTTCAAGCCAAAGAGTATTTCTTATAAAAAAGCAAATGGAATTTCAACAAAAACAAGAAGAAGATAACACATTATTTTTAATGTCAAAGTCTAATTTTAATTCCTTTTTTGGAGAACAAGGATATGGGGGTTCAGTTTATGGTAGCAAAGAGACACTAAAATCAATTAAAAAAAAGGATATTGTTAGTTTTTATAAAAAACACTTTAATGTATCTAACATGATTATTTCAGTTGTAACTGATTTAGAGCAAAAAGAGATAAAAGATATGTTTGAGAAACATTTTAAGAAAATGCCCTTAAAAAGTTTTATAAAAAATGGTTCTACAAAAATTCTGATAGAAGCAAAAGGGAATGATTCAAAAAAAAACAGATCAATTTCATTAAAAAGGGATAAAAAGCAAACCCTTATATCTTATACAGCTTTACTTCCAGGACTCAATAAAGAGAGTTTTGTTATGGCTCATATTCTTGAAAGCTTGATGGGAAAAGGAGTAAAATCTCGCTTATGGACTTTAAGAGACCCTATGAATCTTGCATACACTGTGAATGCTTATGCAGTTCAAATGAAGGATTCGGGGCTTTTAAGTGTGTATCTAAAAACGGATAGAAAGAAGAGAGAAAAGGCTATTAAAGAGATAAAAAAAATTATTGAAAATCTTTATAAAAATGGAGTGAACAAAGAAGAACTAAATGTTGCTAAGATTTACACAAAAGCAGATTTTCTCAGAGAAAATGAAACAAAAGAGATTAGAGCTTTAAATCTTGCAAAATTTGAAGCTATGGGTCTTGGTTTTGAATTTTATGATAGATTTCCTTCTGCACTTGAAAGTATTACTCTTGAGAGATTTAACCAATATATAAAAAAGGTGTTATTTAGTAATAACTTGATTGAAGTACTTATTGGACCTGATTAGTCATTTTTAAAAAAATCTATTTCAATATTGAATATTTTATAAAATTTATATATATTTAATTTATAAATGGAGGGATAAAATGGTTAGAGAGTCAGCAGTTGCAGGTATGTTTTATTCAGGAGATGAGAGAAGTCTTAAAAAAGAATTATCTAAATTTATTAGTTTTAATGAGAGTAAAAAAAGAGTAATTGGATTAATTTCTCCTCATGCAGGATATGTTTATTCAGGCGGGTGTGCAGGTAAAGGATTTAGTATGGTTGAGATCCCTGATACAGTAATTATACTTGGGGTAAATCATAGGGGAGTTGGATACTCTTTTGCTGTTGACGGAAATAATTTCTGGAGAACACCATTGGGTGATGTTGCTGTAAATATAGAGTTAAGGTCAAAATTGGTTGAGGATTCAGAAGTTTTTAAAATAGATTCTATAGCAGGGAGAGATGAGCATTCTCTTGAAGTTCAGGTTCCATTTATTCAATATCAGAATCCTGACGCAAAAATTCTTCCTATTACGATTTCTTCAAACAATTTTAAGGACTTAAAAAACGGGGGAATGGAAATTGCGAAATTAATAAATTCAAATAAAGATATAATGATAGTTGCTTCAAGTGATATGAGTCATTATATAGATGCTGAAGAAGCAAAGATAATGGATAATAAGGCTATAGATAAAATATTAAATTTAGATTCTGAGGGTTTATTCAAAACTGTGTTTGAAAATAGAATTTCAATGTGTGGTGTATGCCCTGTTGTTATGATGATTATAGCTGCAATTGAATCAGGAGCTAAAAAAGCTGAAATCATTGAATATACAAATTCCGGAAAAGTCACAGGCGATTTTTCGGAGGTTGTAGCTTACCTTAGTATGATGATTTATTAATTCATACTCTAATATAAACTGGTTTTCTTAATGACATATTCTAATCTTTTTGGTAAAATAGAATGACATGATTTATGCAAATATTTTATATTTTATTATTGTAATTTCAGTTTTTTCAATTGGACCTTTATCTGAAAATGCATTTTCAATGTCTCAGAATTTTATAAGTATATTATTACTTCTCTTTCTTTTCTGGCAATTCAACAAACATACTTTTATGAAATTGAGGATAAATTATAATAAAGAAATAATTGATATAAATCAGGCAAAAAAAGAGTATTTTCATAGGATAAACATTAACACAATTATTTCAATACTTTTTTTTATAGTTGAAATATTTGTTTTTGATTTTAAGAAGTTTTTATATATGACTCCCTCTTTTGGTATTAGTGAAACCTATATTAATTTCATGGGCATTGGGTTTTTTATGCTTCATCTTTCATTTATCTGGTACTGGGCTTTTGAATCAATGGGTAAAATATTGCAAAGGGGAGATTCTTCAAAAGGTTTTGTCTGGGCTAATATTAAGTTCAATCTTGTAATTGTAATTCCCTGGTTGATCTTATCATTGATCATTGATTTAAATAATGTGATTAATTTCCCTTTTAGCTCTGAAATGATGGATTCAGCTCTATCCCAGGTGGTTTTATTTGGGTTGTTATTGCTTATGTTTTCAGTTTTTGCCCCTGTTCTGATTACTTATTTATGGGATTGCAAACAGTTTTTAGAAACAGAACTTAAAGATTCAATTTCAAATTTCTGTAATTCTAATAGAGTAAAATTTAAGAAAATCATGTCATGGAATGCGTTAAATAAAGGATTAATTACAGCAGGTGTCATTGGATTATTTCCTTCTTTTAGATATCTTTTAATTACTCCAGGATTGATGAAATTGCTTAATAGGGATGAGATTTTAGCTGTTGTTAGCCATGAAGTGGGCCATGTTAAGAAAAAACATCTCGCCTATTATTTGTTATTTTTTGTTGGATTTATTGTGTTGAGTCTTGGAATAACAGATAGGTTAATTAAATTATTTCTTAATACCGAATTTGGTTTTAATTCAATAATTAGGGCAGATGGTAGTTTGAATACAACTTTAATAAGTTTTTTGATAATTTTTATTTCCATTTTTATGTTTATTGTATATTTCAGATTTATCTTTGGATACTTTATGAGAAATTTTGAACGCCAGGCAGACCTATATTGTTTTCAGTCTGGAATTGATCCTGTCCATATGATTTCAACCTTTAAAAAATTAGGATCTGGTACACATGATGATGAGAAAAAATCAAACTGGCATCACTTTAATATTTCAGAAAGAATTGATTTTATTAAGAAAAGTATAAGTAATCCTGAAATGATAATAAGACATAACAAAAAGGTCAGAAATTCACTTACCATTTTTATTGTTATAATGATTGCTTTTACTTTCCTTTTTTTTAATCCATATGCAGGGAAACTGGAAAATAAATTGGATTTAAATTTAATGGTAAATGTTGTTGAGAATAAGATTAAAAAAGGAGCTGAAAAACCTGAACTATACAGACTTTTGGGAATGATTCATTATGAGCAGGGAAAATGGGGCGAATCAAAAAGAGCTTATGAAAGATCTCTTCAATTGAATTACAATCAACCAGAAGCTTTAAATAACTTTGCATGGTTACTTTTAAAATGTCCTGATGAGAGGTTTTTGAATAAAAGAAAAGCATTAGAATTTGCAAAACATGCTCTGAAATTAAGAAAAGAGGACTATATTTTAGATACATTAGCAGAAGCATATTATGAAAACTCTATGTTTAATAAGGCTTTTATTGCTTCAAAATTTGCTTTAGAAATTGCTAGAAAAAACCGCAAATATTATAAAAAACAATTTGAAAAGATGAAAAAAGCTCATAAATTATTTAAATCAGTTATAAAAATTTAAATATAGAAAGAGGGTGATTTACCTGTTATTCTAATTCAAGAGCAGCTAAAAATGCCTCTTGTGGAATATCTACTTTGCCAATTCTTTTCATTCTTTTTTTGCCTTTTTTTTGTTTTTCAAGGAGCTTCATTTTCCTTGTAATATCTCCTCCATAACATTTTGCAAGCACATTTTTTCTTAAGGCTTTAACAACAGTTTTTGAAATAATTCTTTTATTTATTGCTGCTTGAATAACAACTTCAAAGAGCTGTCTCTGGATTACAGATTTTAGTTTGGATGCAATCTGATTGCCTATTGTGTATGCATTGTCTCTGTGTACAATTAGAGCTAAAGCATCCACAGGATTTTGATTTATAAGAATATCAAGTTTAACCAATGGTGATTCTTTATATTCTTTAATTTCATAGTCAAATGAGGCATATCCTTGAGAGATGGATTTTAGTTTATTGTAGAAGTCATATAAAATTTCCGCAAGTGGAAGTTCATAAGTTAAATATACTCTTTGAGCACCTATATATTCCATTTTTTTGTGAATTCCTCTTCTGTTTTGTAATAATTTTAAGATATTTCCTAAATAGGTTTCAGGAGTAAGAATAATTGCTTCAATATAAGGCTCTTCAATTTTATTTACTTTCTGTGGTGGGGGAAGTTGTGCCGGGGATTCAATTTCAAAGATATTATTCTTTGTATCTGTAACTCTATATTTAACTGAAGGAGTGGTGCTAACAATTGAAAGGTTATATTCTCTTTCAAGTCTCTCTTGAATGATTTCTTTGTGTAAGAGGCCTAAGAAACCGCATCTGAATCCTATTCCAAGAGCAGGGGATGATTCTGGTTCAAATGAAAGAGAAGAATCATTTAATGTCAGTTTTTCAATTGCCTCTCTTAACTCTTCATGGCTTGATCCTTCTCCAGGGTAAAATCCTGCAAAAACCATGGGTTGAGGCTCTTTAAACCCTGGTAATGGTTTTACCCTTTCCTCTTTTTCCAAGGTTAATGTATCTCCAATTTTTACTTCAGAAATATTCTTTATACTCCCTATTAAGTATCCTACTTCTCCAGCAGATAGTTTCGAAGTAGGTAAAGGTTTTGGTGTATGCACACCTAATTCATTAATGTCATGTTTTGTGTTGTTTGATAAAAATTTTATTCTGTCTCCCTTTTTTAAAACCCCATCAATTATTTTTACAAGTATGATTACACCTCTATATGAATCAAACCATGAATCAAATATTAAAGCTTTTAAAGGTTTTGACAGATCTCCTTTTGGAGGTGGGATATTTTCAATAATGGAAGGAATGATTTTATCCACACCTTCACCTGTTTTTGCACTTACAAGTAAAGCTTCATCTCTCCCTATTCCTATAACATTTTCCATTTGAATTAAAGATTTTTTTAATTCATTGTTTGGTAAATCAATTTTATTCATTACAGGAATAAGTGTAAGATCATTTTCAATTGCAAGATATGTGTTTGCAACAGTTTGAGCTTCAACACCCTGTGTGCAGTCAATTACAAGCAAAGCACCCTCACAAGCAGCAAGTGATCTGGAAACTTCGTAGCTAAAATCAATATGGCCTGGGGTGTCGATAAGATTCAATATGTATTCATTCCCATGTTTATCTTTATGTAATAATCTCACAAAATGAGATTTAATTGTTATTCCTCTTTCTCTTTCGAGCTCCATTGAATCAAGAATCTGATCTTGCATCTCTCTTTTAGGAATAGTATTTGTTATTTCCAATAGCCTATCTGATAGAGTTGTTTTTCCATGGTCTATATGAGCAATAATTGAAAAGTTTCTTATATTTTTCAAGCTTTTATTCCTTTAACTGCATACATTGGTGAAGCAAATAATATTTTATTTAATTTATCAATATTTGTGTTAAACTCTTTTGCAATTTGATTTTCAGGACAAATTTCTTCTAATTTCTCATCTTTTAGATCATCTGAGTATATGATTTTAACATCAGAAAATCCTGAACTTTCAAACAGATATCTCATATACTCAGGGTGAAGTGGTTTTTGGTGAGTAACATCAAGAAAATAGATATTACTTAATGCAAAAATAGATAAAGGGTTTATTGTTTCAAAGACTACAGGGGAATTCCTTTTTAGAACTCTGAACGATTCAATAACAACTTCTTTTAAATATTCAGGTTTAAAGTGTTCAATAACTTGAGATGAAAAAATTCCACCAATTGAGTTATCTTTATTTTCCCTTAAAAATTGGAGTGCTTCAATCTTTGAACATTCTATGCCTTTGGATTTTGCTATATTAAGCATTGATTCAGATATATCTATACCTTTAGCTGTTTTACCCTCATTTGTCAATAATTCAACAAATTCACCCCTTCCACACCCTATATCTAAAATATTGTCAGATTTAGAGAAGATTGAAAGGTATCTTTTTAATTTTTTCTTTACCTGATTTTCATCTCCTCTGAATCTTTTCTCAAAATCAGAGTATTGATAAGCAGATAATTCTCCTTTTATCTCTTTTAATTGATCTAAATATTTCTTGTCAGTTTTTTTATCAATGGAATTTATTAATTTTTGCAAAGATCTTTCAAGGCTAATAAAATTCATCAATATGGTTTTTACATTTGAATATTCTGCTTCAAGTTTTTCAATTTTCCATTGTAAGGATTTAAAAACAGAGGTGGAGTGATTATTTGAATATGCATCCCATTCTTTGTCCTGAATTGTAATCAATTCATTAAGATCAACATATAAATATGTTAGATTTTTTTTTATCTTGCCTTTTTTTTTATTAAAAAGAGTTTTACTCTCAATTAACTCTCCCAGTTCATTAAGAGTTTTTTTTAATTTTTCCTGTTTTTTTTTTCTCTTTTCTATTAGATCTTCAATTATTCTTTTCATTATCTGATTCTTTTGTTTCTTGTTCGTCTTGTTTATCTTTTTTTAAAGAATTTCTTAAATTTTTAATACCTTCTCCAAGGCCTTTGCCAAGTCCGGGTAATTTTTTCCCTCCAAAGAGCAAGGCAATTATAAGAAGTACTCCTAATATTTCCCAGAAAGAAACTGTTCCAAACATTTTATCTCCTCAAAGATATTTTATAGTTTTAACACAATTGTGTCAAGTTTATAAATCGATCCCTTTTTTTATTCTACTGTTACTGATTTTGCTAAATTTCGAGGTTTATCTATATTACATCCTCTTTGTTTTGCAATATAATACGCAAATAATTGAAGGGGAACTATATTGAGAATTGGCTGGAGAATGGGGATCGTTTTTGGAACAATAATTGAGTCATTTGATATACCTATGACTTTTTTTGCATCTTTATTTGTTATTGAAATGATCTTACCCTTTCTTGCTTTGATTTGTTGAATATTGCTTATCATCTTATCAATAGCTGAATCGTTAGGAGCAATTGCAACTGTTGGGAAATTTTCATCGATTAAAGAAATTGGTCCGTGTTTCATCTCACCCGCAGGATAACCTTCAGCATGGATATATGAAATCTCCTTTAGTTTTAATGCACCTTCCATTGCAGTTGGATAATTATAAAGCCTCCCTATATATAAAAAATCCCTGTATTTTGAGTATTTAAGAGCTATCTTTTTTATTTTATCTGCATTATTTAGAATTTCTCTTACCTTATCGGGGATATTCTTTAAAGCACATATAACTTGACTACCCTCATAATAGGATAATCCCTGATATCTTCCAATAAGCAATGCCATAAGAGTCAGTATCACAAGCTGAGATGTGTAAATTTTTGTTGATGCAACACCTATTTCAGGGCCAGCAAAATTGTAAACACCTGCATCTGTAATCTGTGCAATGGATGACCCAACAACATTTACAATTCCAAGAAGAAGAGCTCCTTTTCTTTTTGCCTCTTTTATTGCAGCAAGTGTATCAGCAGTTTCGCCTGATTGGGAAATTGCAAGAACTCCAATATTCTCATCCAGTTTTAAACGTCTATACCTGAATTCTGAAGCAAGTTCGCATTCAACATTTAATTCCGTGAGATTTTCAAGTATGTATCTTCCCAATAATCCAGCATAATAACTGGTTCCACATGATACAATAATTAATTTATTTATACTCTTCAATCTATCAAGAACAGGTATAAGCCCTCCTAATTTTGATACACCCTCATTCTCAATTATTCTTCCTCTAAATGCATTTTCAATTGTTTCAGGCTGTTCAAATATCTCTTTTAACATAAAGTGTTCATACCCTTTTTTGTCAGTTTTAAAACTTACTTCATCAAAAGTTTCAATTTCTTTTTCTAAAATTTCATTTTTGAAATTTTTTATATAATATCCATCAGAGTTAAGAACAGCCATCTCATCGTCTCTGAGATAGATCATTTTTTTTGTAAAAGGAGAAATCGCATTAGAATCTGAGGCTGCAAAAAATTCATTTTCTCCAACACCAATAATTATTGGGCTTCCTCTTTTTGCAACTACTATTTTATGGTCAATGTCAGAATGAACAACTGCAATCCCAAATGTCCCGATTAATCTTTCTATAGATTTTAAGACTGCATCTTCAAGATCTTCATTGAAATTTTCTTCAATTAGATGAGCTATTACCTCTGTATCTGTTTCAGATACAAATTTATGATCCTTTTTTATAAGTTCTTCTTTGAGTTCAAGGTAGTTTTCAATAATTCCATTGTGAACAACACTTATCTTTTTTGTACAATCTGTTTGTGGGTGGGCATTTATTTCAGATGGTTCTCCATGTGTTGCCCATCTTGTATGGGCAATGCCAAAGGTTGAGTCAATCTTTTTGCCTGCTTTTTTTTCTTCTAATTTAAGGACCTTGCCCTGGGATTTAACAATTATATTTTTTTTATTATCAATAACTGCAAAGCCTGCTGAGTCATATCCTCTATATTCAAGTCTTTTTAAACCTTCAATTAATATAGGAATAGCTTGTTTATTCCCACAATAACTTGTTATACCGCACATATATTGCTCCTTATTTAAAATGGGTTAATGATGTTTTGCCTAAAGGGTATACATTGAACCCAATTCCATGCAATTTCTTATGGTCTAATATATTTCTACCATCAAAGACAAAAGCTGGTTTTTTCATTGATGTGTAGATTTTTTTATAATTAAGTTTTTTAAATTCTTCCCATTCTGTTAAGATTGCAATTGCATTTGAGCCTTTTGCTGTTTTATATGGATCAATTTCATATTTAACATTAGAATCAATTCCATTTAAATCTATTTTAGCATTATCAAGAGCCTTTGGGTCAGTTATTGAGATAAAAGCCCTTTCTTCCAACAACTTTTTGGTTATATAAATAGCTGGGGATTCTCTTGTATCCCCTGTGTTTGCTTTAAATGCAAATCCAAAAATGGCAATTTTCTTTTCAGAGATAGTATTGAACATCTCTTTAACAATTCTCTGGACAAATCTTTTTTCCTGATATTGATTTATATTTACAACCATTTCCCAGTAATCTGCTACTTGTTCAAGTCCATAACTTCTTGAAATGTAAACCAGGTTAAGTATATCTTTCTTAAAGCATGATCCACCAAACCCAACCCCTGCATTTAAAAATTTAGAACCTATTCTTGAATCCCTTCCAACAGCATATGATATCTCTGAAATGTCTGCATCTGTTTTTTCACATAGAGCTGATATCGAATTTATTGAAGAAATTCGTTGTGCAAGGAATGCATTGGCAACAAGTTTTGAAAGCTCTGAAGACCAGAGGTTTGTCGAGATTATTCTTTTTTTTGGAATCCAATGAGTGTAAAGATCAATAATCTCCTGAGCTGCTTTTATTCCTCCTTCTGTTTGATGTGATCCAATAAGAATCCTATCAGGTTCAAGTAGATCTTTGATTGCAGTTCCTTCTGAAAGAAATTCAGGGTTTGATATTACTTCAAACTTAATGTTTTTTCTGTTTGATTTAAGGATTCTTTCCAGAGCTTGAGCAGTCCTTACTGGAAGAGTGCTTTTTTCAACGATGATTTTGTCTCTTTCAGAATATTTTATGATTTCATGAGCTGTTTTTTCCCAGTATTGCAGGTCAGAAGCCATACCTGCTCCTTCCCCAAAAGTTTTAGTTGGAGTATTTACAGAAACAAAAATAATATCAGCCTTTTTTATTCCATTTTTAATATCACTGGAAAAAAACAGATTTTTTCCCCTTACCTTTTTTACTACATCCATAAGACCAGGTTCAAATACAGGAAGATTGTCAGAATTCCATTGTTTAATTCTATTTTTATTTATATCAACAACATTGATTTTGTATTCAGGACATTTTAGAGCAATAACTGACATTGTAGGACCACCAACATAACCTGCTCCTATACACAGTATATTTTTCTTAAATTTCATTTAATCTCCTTTTTTATTCCCATATTCAAATTATAGGATGTATTTTATCATAACGTATGTTATATTTAAACAATGTTGACAGGAAAAAAAATAAGTGTTGTGTTTTCAATTAGAATATTATATAATTTCCGATTATGAATCCATATTTAATACTTTTTTTATCCTGGTTGTTCCCCGGAGCAGGGCATTTTATTCAAAAAAAGTACCTTAAAGGGTGTGTTTTTTTTGTAGGTATTGTACTTCTTCTGGTTTTGGGGATTATTATGCATGGTAAGTTTTATAATACCCATTCATTTCACCCTCTACTTATTCTTGGATTTTTAGGTGATTTGGGAAGTGGCGCCTTTTATTTTATAATGAAATTGCTTGGACTTGGTAATGGAAATATTAAAGCTATTACTTATAATTATGGGACTACATATATGGTTAGTGCTGGACTTTTAAATTATCTTGTTGCATTAAATGCTTTTGATATAGCAAGGGGAAAACGAAAATGATTTTTACAAGTCATTTTGTATCAATGTTGGTTTTTTCAATAATAGTCTCTATATTAATTGCATTTGTTAGATATGATGCAAAGAAAGATATTGTCAAATATACATTAAAGCTATTTCTCTATATGTGTGTAGGAGTTATAATTTTTAGCTGGGTTATGTATGTTTTATAATATTTAGAAAGTTACCCCAATTCCACCCATATAAGATATTCCACCTAATTGGATATCCGAACCTTCATCGTTTTTTATATTCAAAGAAATAAACTTAAATTTTAGATCTATAAACAAAGGTTTTGTAACAAGAAATCTTATTCCTCCCTCAGCAAAGAATCCAGTTTTATTATCATCAATAGTTCCAATAAAGTTTTCTTCTTTATATCTATAGTATCCCATACCTGCTCCAATGTATGGTTTAATGATTTTATCACCCAGTATGTATCTTGCTCCAAGCTCAATCGGAGTTATTGTTAAGGTTGTATTTTCTTTTGAAAATGTCAATTTACCATCACATTTAAGATAATCAGTATGCAAAAAGAGCTCTAAAGATCCAAATATTTTTAAACCAATGTCAGCACTGTAAGTAATATTATTTTTCCCATAAACCTCTTCATATCTCTCTTCTGTAACATTTCTGATTCCAGCACCTAAATAAAATGAGAATTTTTCACCATTTAAAATATTTATTCCGAGTATAAAGATTAATAATATAAATAGGATTTTTTTCATCTTGTCTCCTGACATTGTAATTGCTACTTATAACAGTCTTAAAAAATAATGTCAAATATCATTAAGTGTTTAAATAAAAAAAACCATTAAATTTTGTTGAATTTATATGTTAAATTTAATATATTATACTATAAAATAAAAAGGAGGATTTTTATGATAAATTATGAAAAGTTTTTTTCTTTGAATGCAAAGGGAATGAAAAAATCTGAGATCAGAGAGCTTTTAAAACTCACTAACAAACCAGGTATAATCTCTTTTGCTGGGGGTCTTCCTGCTCCAGATTTATTTCCTGTTGAGGAAATTAAAGAATTGACACAGTATGTATTAGAAAAAGAGGGAAGAAAAGCACTTCAATATGGGGAAACAGAGGGTGTGTACTCTTTAAGAGAACAGCTTGTGAAATTATTAAAGGAAGATGGGATTGATATTCCTATTGAACAATTGATTGTTACAACTTCATCTCAGCAGGGACTGGATCTTATTGGTAAAATATTTGTAGACCATGGTGATATAATAATGACTGGAAATCCAACCTATTTAGGAGCTATTCAAGCCTTTAATGCTTATGGTGCTAAGATGAAAGGGGTTGAACTTGATGAAAAGGGAATTGATACAGAAGTTCTTGACAGAGAGATTAAAAAGTCTATTGATATAGGGAAAAAACCTAAGTTTATTTATGTTATTCCTGATTTTCAAAACCCCTCAGGTATTACAATGAATCTTGAAAGAAGAAAAAAAATAATTGAAATAGCAGAAAAGTATGACCTTATAATTCTTGAAGATTCACCATATAGACAGTTAAGATTTGAAGGAGAAGCAGAGCCCCCATTGATCAGCTTGAATTCAGAAAGAGTGATTTCAATTTATACATTTAGCAAGATTTTACTCCCTGGATTCAGACTTGGATGGATGGCTGGTCCAAAGGAATTGATTCAGAAAGTGATAATTGCTAAACAAGCTACAGACCTTTGTTCACCTCCTTTTAATCAATATATTTTAGCAGAATTCATAAAAAGAGGATTACTCAAAAAGCAGATAAGTAAAATTATTTCTGCTTATAGAGAAAAAAAGGATTTCATGCTTGATAAATTGCAGAAATATATGCCAAAATTGGAAAGTTTAACGTGGACAGCTCCTAAAGGTGGACTTTTCCTGTGGGTAACGCTTCCAAAGTATATGGATATAACAGAGATGTTTGAACAAGCTGTTAAAAGGAATGTAGCTTATGTGGTAGGTACTGCATTCTATCCTAATGAGGGTGGTAACAATTCTTGCAGGCTTAATTTTTCATATGCATCTATAGAACAAATTGATGAGGGTATTAAAAGATTTGGGGAGCTTGTCAGGGAGTGGAATAAATAATTATAGAAAGATATTGGAAAAGGGCGATCTCAAAGATCGCCCTTTATATTATTTAAGTCTTTGTCTGTTGCTCTTCAGTTTTCGGTTCTTCTTGTAGTTTTAGGTTTAATTTAATTGAAGATGTTACTGTACCTCCGTCACTTGAAATCTTGAATTTTATCTCTATAGTATTACCAAGTTTTTTAATTGTGTTATTATCTATATTCCATTTTATCTCGCCCGTTTTCGAATCGAGAGTAATGCCTTCTTTTTTAGGAGAGATAAGCTCGAATTTTAAGGTATCTTTTTCTTCATCAGTTAAGAAGAGATTATCTTCTAAATCTGGGTCCAATGCTTCAATTTTATAAGAAAATTTCCCCGGTACTTTGAATTCTTGAATCAGTTGGAGGTTCAATACAGGAGGTGTGCCAAGAATTTTAACATATTTACTTTTAATTGTTCTTGATTTCAGGTTATCTTTTATAGCTGTAACTTTGCAAAACACCCAGTCATCTTTTTTAAATTCAGTTTTCGGGAGAGTGTTTGATTTTATACCCTCTATTTCTCTGTCATTTACAAACCACCTATATTCGAAGGTAACTTCATCATCAGGTTTTTCAAGAGTTGCCTTAAGTGTAAGATCCTTTTTTGAAATAGCCTTTGATATAAATTTAGCATCTTTAATAAAAAGAGTATTTTTAGAAATATTTTCCCGAGTGTTGTTTTTTACAATTTTACTTCTTTTAACTGAAGCTACAGGTTTCTTATAGTTGTTTTTCAATTGCTGAGTATCTGACTGTTTTTGTCCACACCACATAATAGAGAGAGCCAGGAATATGAGTATTAATTTTCTCATTATATCTTATTTTCCAGCCAGAAAAGTGGTCCAAATATACTGGTTAAATCAATTGTCTCCTGATTTGTGATATCTGAGCTTCCTGCCTCTCCAGAACCAAAGTATATTTTAAACTTTCCTCCAGAAAAAGAACCATACCCCTGTATTTTACCTGAAAACACATCAGTATCTTCGATTGAAATCGTTGATCCCATACTTGAGAGTTTAAAACTGTAAACGAACTGGTTTCCTGAACACTTGCATGGATCGTCTATGACTCCTGTATCCAATGGAGCATATGTGTTAAAGTATACAACATTATTTAAAAATATGGGGTTTGGCTCAAACAATATTTCAGCATCTCTATTTACATAATCAAAATATAATCCTTTATATGAGGTTAGTGAGAATTCGGTATCAGTTCCGGGATTAGTAAAAGAGCTTGTTATATCTTTGAAATCAGAGTTATCTAAGGGAGTTGATATTGTTCCATCATCAACAAAACCGATAAATTGTCCTGTTTCATTATCAGAGTCCTCAGTTTTGGGTCTATGGCCTGTTCCGAGCAAAACCCAGAGATTAAAGTTCTGGTCAAATCCAAGTGTAGGGGGAATAAAGATTGTTTGTGCATCATCTGCTTGAAATATTTTTTTTGGTCTCCATGTAATAGGGTCACCATCCAAATTCACCTTCCAGATCCTTGCTCCTTCATTGTTGGTTCCTCTATAATCACCTGTTTCACTCATATAAATATAATCTGCAAATCCGTCGTAATTATAATCTAGAACTGCTGGGGTTGATGTAAAAGCATACTTAAATCCTGAATTCGTGTGAGTGTATACTCCGCTTGCAAGAGTGTCTGGGTCTGATGTTGTAGCACCATAAATGAACTTTTTAATAAGTGTACCATCATAAGCATGAAGAATAAAAAATGACTTACCTTCAAGGTCTCCGGGAGCAGAAAGTTCGTCCATATTATATCCTCCAGATAAAATAACACCAGGAAAGTTGTTTCCATTTCCATCATTGGAAATCTGAGTGATTATTGGTTTGGCTTCAGTATATCCCATTGTTGAATCTGAGAATTCCCACAAGAATATAGGGTTAGCCGGGTTAGTTATATCTAAGGCACAATATGTTTTACCACCAACTCCCATACCAAAAATAATAACTGTTCTCCAATCAGTCCAATCACCATTGTTTGAAATTTTTACATCTTTTACTATTGCTTTTCCATCCACAAAATAATTATGTTTGTTAAGAGAGTCTGTTACATCTGGAACTGAATGTTTTAATTTGGGAAGTAGTGATGGAGGAATAAATGCCCAGAGCTCATCACCGTTTTCAACTTTTAAGCAATGCAGCATTCCATCATTTGCTCCTACATATACAACTTCTGTTCTTATAAATCCATCTCCTGAGTGTGCGCCACTCTTAGTATAATAGTCATAGAAGTCCTGATATGATGTGGAAAAAGCTCCTTTCCAGGGTAAAGGAGCGCCCACTACAATGGGGTTAAAATGGAATATGTCACCGAGTTTCCAGTCATAACCATTGTCTCCTCTGATAAAATTTATAACTGCATCCCTATCTGCATCATCTTGAGCTGGTATACCGCTGGTAAAATCCAGGTCAATTGCAGTTACATTAGTATTGTTAAAGCCAACCAGGCTTCCATCTTTTATAGTCATTATTTCTCTTGGAGCTATTCTTGCATTTAAAACCAGTCCTGCATCCCAGAGAAGTGCGGAGCCTGGGTTATCCAGGTCAGGAGGAAAGTTTCCATCTTCGTCAAGTAGATAACATTTCAAATGACCTTCCCATATGTTTTGAAGGTTTTTTGGAACAAAAATTCCAGCATAGCCTCTTCTCTCACCATAAGTCAATGAATATTTTGGTGCAGCAAAGGAAGCATAAGCATTGACTTTTTCATCTATACTGGCCATGGCGGCCTTGAATGCTGCAACCAGTTCCTCATAATTGGAGGCAGTGTAATATTCTCCGCCGCCGTTATCAGCGGTTGACTGCAAGGCATAATTGTCAATGGCAAAGCCAATGGCATAAGTGTAAATAAATTGTTTGCTTTGGTAGACCATTTCAAATTCACTGTCATTTTCCAGCATTTCATCCGGATATAAATCGTAATTGTAGGCAAAATAGGCTAAGTCATCCAGGTAATTGGTGCCATTTGAAGCAAGCGTGTCACTGTCATCCTCAATATTCGGGTCGTCGGTGTCTCCCCATGTATCCATTTTGTTGGTATTAATAAGAATATTGGGATAATTGTTACTTAGGGTTCTCATATAATCGTCTTTGGTTGATTCTCCGTCGGTTAAAATCAGGATAAAGTTCAACTGGCACCAGTTGGTTACTGGACGATTGGCGGAAATCCCCTGACACCCGGGATCATCCAGGGGCAGGAAGTATTTGTCATCGGTGATATGAGCCTGACCACCGTGGCGGAAGTAAGCCCAGGTTTCAGCATAGGTTTCTGCCAGCGGAGTCCAGCTGTTGGCTAAAATGCCTTTAATATTAGAAGCCATTGCTTGAAAAACACTGTTATCCTGGCATTTCTGCTGGAGAGTACCGCCGTCCGGATCGGTTTCATGTTCAAAAATGGTAATTCCGATTCGGGGTCTTTTTTTGTCCAGATTGGGATCCAGTTCAAAGGAATTATAAATATCCCACATAACCCAGGTTAATACTTTTCTGGCCACTTTTATCCTGATTTTGTTGTCATGTCCGTTATATCCATGCTGATCGTTAATATCTGGATCAGTGATTTTTCCGCTGTGAATTGCCGGTGCCGGGCTGTAGACCCCGGTCGAAGTCTCCGTACCCTGACCTGCATCCCAGTTGCCGTATACAATAAAATGGTTCCAGATTGCTAACTGATGTGGTGTGGCATAATAGATAAGAAAATTCAATAGATTGCCTGGATATCTGGGTTCTTCCTGAGATTCGGCAAAGGGGTAAAAGTAGATTCCCTGGTTGGGTATGTAAGTATCACTGCCGTTACAGTCGCTGAGATTCAATTCTCTGACATAATCGTAACCGGTAACTTTATCAAGTTTTTCTAATTTTGTAGATTCATAATTATAATTAACAAAATAATATTGATTGCCAAATTTTTTTATTGAAAAAGTATTAGTGGGAAGAAATTTATCACAGCCCGGGCCTACATAGGTGTGGTTCGCATCATAAAAAGATGGGAATATAATCGTGTTCATGGAACCTGAATTATCCAACATAAACATAATATTTGGTTTTAATTGCGCGGACGCGGATGTCAGTAATTCTAAATCATCCCAGGAATATAAAGACATAAAGCCAAACATGATAAGAATTATAATTACTATTTTTTTCATTTTTTCCTCCCTTAATATTCTGACGATAAGAGCACAACTGCAGTCTGGATTTGTTTTCTTGCTTCACCTCTTGTTGGTATTGATACATGAGATGAAACAATTAAGTTCCATGCAGTTAAACTTACGCCTGCCTCTCCTCCGATTTCTAAAGAAACACCTGTAGGCGGAGGTGGTGTAAAAGATGTGAATCCCGTTACGTTCTGGGGAGTTGAGTCTGTGATCTTACCTGATTTGAAACTTGAAAAATACTCTGTATCTGAAATTTGAAATTGAACGGATTGAGGATCAATTGTATTTCTTAATTCGTTTATTCCATAATTGATGCCACTGTTTGCAGTAAAAAGTGCTATTTTATCATCATTAAAGTTTCTTGAGACTGATATTTCCGTGGTACTCTTTGTGAGTCCTGAAATACCTAAAATAGAAATTACAAGAACTCCTATTAAAACAAGAACCAAAACAGAACCTTTTTCATCTTTTCTATTCATTTTATTCTCTCCTAAATCTATATGTTTAATATACTCCATTATAGTTTCTTACAAAAGTTTCATATTTCATATAAGAATAATGAAATCTTCCAATTGGAACAGTAAAAGCTGGTGCATCTCCCATTATTGGTTTATGATAGATTAGCCCTGATTTGCTCATTTTATTTTTTTCTTCTTCAGTTTTTAAAAGAATATAAACAGATACGCTTGCAATGTTTGTATTTGTAAATTGGTTGATAAAAGGAACACAATTTGCTGCTCCAGGGGCACCTATAGGACATGGGTCTGAAAAATTATTCCCTCCCGGAGGTATTGTTGTGCCTATAGAAGACCATAAGTCAGGTGGATTGTCTTTTGTAATATATTCAAATTGAATATCCTCAATAAATGGTACAATGGGTATCAATCTAGAATCAGTTGCAGGTGAATTCAGAATGTCTCCAACTCCCTGTGTGTCAGTGGTTAATGTAAGGGATCTGACGATGTTTCCAGTATGAGCGTCAGTTTCTTCGTTAACAAGAAATATATTGAAATATTCTAACCTGATTACAGGGCTTCCAATTTGATATGGTGTTGTGTTATCGTTTCCTGCTATTCCAAGATGGTTTGCATCTTCGCTTAAATCATCATATTGAAGTGCAGAAAAAGCAGATGCAGTGTTTAACAACCCGGAGTAATAAACCGGGGTTGCTCTTATTGATAATTGTGCTGATCCAAGTACTACAGGTTGATTAACTCTAAAAATATAATAACCACTAGTTCTAACTATAACCCCAATATCATTTTGATTCCATGCTGTTATAGTAGGGTCATCTTGATCATCAACACTATCTAAAAATAATGTTATATCTCCTTGTGGATCAAAAGTTGTGGTTGTTTTGGTAGTGGCTTTAGGATCTCCAGCAGCCAGTATAATACCATCAGAACCATTTGTGTTATTTAGAGGGTAAATACCAGTAAATGGGGACGGACCTCCTAAGAATGATGGAGTGTAAAGCAAAGATAATACAGAACCAGCACTTCTTATATTGTCGCATAATACCAGTTCTATTGCTCTTGATGCCTGGTTCATATCAAGTTTTCTTCCCTCTGTTAAGTGAAATGTTTGAGTTCTCATAATAAGAAGGTACATTGTACCCATAACAATAAGAAATATTATTGAAGAGACCATTACTTCAATTAAAGTAAAACCTTTGTTTTTTTTCATTATAAAGTCCTTAACATTGATAATACGAGAGGTTTTGAGTTTAATCTTTGACTTCTCCAGATCACTGAACACGTTATCCTGTAGTTATCCATATCAATTTGATTTACAGTAATTGTTCTGGAATAATCAGGATATTTCACTATAGTACCAAAAGTTTCTGTTTGTCCAGGATCATAGTAACCCGGGAGTATTGTGGGGTCCAGTCTTAAGAGCATTTCAACACCCTCCTCTGCAAGTTGTACAGCTTTTGTGTGATGTAGAGCAAAGGAGTTCATCTTTATGTGCACTGAGGTCATTGTTAAAACCCCTATTACTATAAATGATAAAATAGAAACAGAAACAAGAGTTTCAATAAAAGTAAAACCTTTTTTATTATTTAAAATCTTTTTCAACTTTAATTCCTCCATATGGATATAATTTTATATTAATTTCGTCTGTACCTTTATCTCCGTCAGATCTAAGTTCTATAGTTTGTGTGCCCAATAATTCAAATTGGTTAGGAGCATCAGGTTTTACAACAAGGCCTCTTGAATTTATGCAAAAATCAGCGGGGTTGTTTATTGTAACATTAAAAGCTGTTTCTCCACCTCGATAACCTATTTCATCTAAAGGCTGCCACATAGCACCATCCCATCTAAAATATGAATAACTATTGGAAGTAAATGTCATTCTTATTGTTCTGCTCTCCCTTGCTGTTCTTTGTTTGATTTTATAAATTTCCCCTGTGATTTTATTTGCATCATCTTTTAGATTTATCCTATCCTTATTTCTTATGGTGTACCCAAAAGTGATTGCCAGCATAATTGCTATAAAAGCTATGACAACTAATAATTCAATTGTAGAAAATCCTTGATTCTTTTTCATTATTACCTCACTTAATAGAATGCAATTTTTATGCCAAATTAAATGTCGTATTTTTGAAAGACAATATTCTGCATTCCTTATTATATAAGGTTTTTCAAAAAAATAAAATCAGAAGACTCTCTTGAAAAATTTATTCCCATATAAAATAGTGTAATTTTTACACAAAAAGAAAATTTATTTCATAATTAATGAGCAGGTATTGAATATGAAACTTCAGATAATTCTTGCCTATATTTTAAAATAAATGTTATAATAAATTAATGGGAAAAGGGAAAAAGAAATTTAGAATATCTTTAAAGAAAAAAATAAATCTCATTTTGAGCTCTAAAAAAAGTAAAGAAGAGATCTTTGAAGAATTAGAAGAATTATTGATTCTATCTGATATTTCCGTTAATCTTGTTGAAAAGATCCTTGTAAACATAAAGAAAAGAGTTAAATTGACTTTTGAAAAAGAGGATTATTTCTTTGTTTTAAGCGATGAGTTAAAAAATATTTTTATTTCAATTGATTCAACTAAAATAAATCTTCCAGATGAGAAAAATATAATATTTATTGTTGGAGTTAATGGAAGTGGTAAAACAACAACAGTTGCAAAAATTGGTTATTATTATATGAATAGGGGTAAAAAAGTATTAATATCAGCAGCAGATACTTTTAGGGCAGCTGGAAGCTCACAACTTTCTTTATGGGGACAAAGGATTGGAATTCCTGTAATTGGGGGTGCAAAAGGAGCTGATTCAGGATCAGTTGTTTTTAATAGTCTTAGCTCTTTTAATAGCAAAGATTTTGATCTACTTATTGTTGATACTGCGGGAAGAGTACAAACAAAGAATAATTTAATGAAAGAGCTTGAGAAACTTGAGAAGATAATAAAGAAATTCTTTCCCAATCAGCCATCTGAAGTGTTATTGATAATAGATGCTACAATGGGTCAAAATACATTGGACCAGGCAAAAAGATTTAAAGAGTTTTCTGCAATTACGGGTGTTGTGCTTTCTAAGATGGATGGTACAGCAAAGGGGGGTACTATTATTAATATAATAGATGAAATGGGAATACCCGTGAAATTTGCTGGAACTGGAGAAACAGAAAAGGATTTGGTTGAATTCTCATATGATGATTTTATTGAGTCTCTTTTGGGGGACTGATATGTGTGTGAGAGCTGAAGATTTGAAATTTATGAAAATTGCCATTAAACTCGCACATAAAGGAAGGGGATTAACAGAGCCAAATCCTCTGGTTGGTGCTGTTGTTGTTAAAAATGGAAAGATTCTCTCATATGGATTTCATAAAAGTTTTGGGCAGGAGCATGCTGAGAAAATGGCTCTTAAACATGTTACAGAAAAAAACACAACACTATATGTTCCACTTGAGCCCTGCTCACATTATGGCAAAACTCCTCCATGTACTGATTTAATTATAAAAAAGAGGGTAAAGCGTGTAGTAATTTCTATTAAAGATCCAAATCCTGTTGTTGGAGGTACAGGGGTAGAAAAACTAACAAAAAATAATATTGAAATAGATTTAGGATGCCTTAAAGATGTTTATTCAGAAATGAACAGACATTATTTGAAATATATGAAAGAAAAAAAACCTTATGTTACAATAAAAGCAGGAGTTTCAATTGATTCTAAGTTGACAGACAAATATAGGAAATCTAAATGGATAACAGATAAGGAATTGAGAGACTATTCACACAGTTTAAGGGGTGAATTTTCAGCCATTCTTGTTGGGGTTAAAACAATAATTGAGGATAATCCTATATTAAATATAAGAGAAAAAATTTGGTCAGGTAAGAAACTTTATAGAATTGTTCTTGATTCGAATAATATAATGGCACAGGATTTAAAGATTTTCATGGATCAGGAAAATTTTCCATTGATTATTTTCAGTTCAAGAAATACAGATAACAAAAATAAAAAGGTAAAAGATCATTTTTTTGTAAAATCTAATAAAAATGGCCTGTATTTGAGAGAAATTCTACAAATATTATATAAAAAGGGAATTGCTTCTGTTTTGGTTGAGGGTGGTGGAAATGTGATCGACTCTTTTTTGAAAGAGAAATTGTATGACGAGATTATTTTATTTTGTGCTGACAAATTAATCGGGGGAAAAGAATCAGTAGAATTATTGCCTTCAGGCATGAGTACATCAAATCCGATTATTTTTAAAAAAAGAGAAATTTTGGAATTTGATTCCGGATATATTTTAAGGGGTTTTAAATAATGTTTACTGGAATAATTTTAAAAATGGGAAGTATGGTTTCTTTAGAGAAAAAGAGTAGCATTGAAATGACAATTGATGTTGATCTTTCTAAAAATATTAAAATTGGAGATTCTATTGCTGTAAATGGAGCATGTTTAACTGTTATACAAATTAGTTCTAACAGATATAAATTTAACTTAAGTAGGGAAACATTTAGATTATCGAATTTTAATGATTTAATTACAGGAAGCTTTGTGAATATTGAGCTTCCTCTTACTTTAAATGATTTTTTAAGTGGACATCTTGTGAGCGGTCATCTTGATGGAACTGTAAGAGTTAAATCAATTAATAGGAGCATTGAAAGTTCGAAAGTATGTTTTACTTACCAAGACAGAAGTTGGAAAAATTTTCTTGTTAATAAGGGTTCTGTTACATTAAATGGTATTAGCTTAACAATAACAGATGTAAAAGGCTCTTTTTTCTCTGTTAATGTTATTCCCCATACTTTTAATACAACAAATTTCAAATATTTGAAAATTGGAGAGAGAGTAAACATTGAACTTGATTTAATAGTAAAATATCTTTATAATTTAATCTAAAATAAGAAGAAAAAATATGAAAAAAACACACTTAGTTTCTGTTCCAGAAGCTGTTAAATATCTAAAGAAAGGCCAAATGATTATTATTGTGGATGATGAGGATAGAGAGAATGAGGGAGACCTAATGATAGCTTCCGAGAAGGTATCTCCTGAAGCAATTAATTTTATGGCTACTAATGCAAGAGGTCTAATATGTGTCTCTTTGACAGAGGAAAGAGTTAAAGAATTAGAGCTTCCATTAATGGTTGACAAAAACACTTCTGCTTTTGAAACTCCTTTTACAGTTTCTGTAGATGCAATAAAAAATACAACTACTGGAATATCTGCATATGACAGATCTGAAACAGTAAAATGTTTGATAAATCCTGATTCGAAACCTGATGATTTCGGGAGGCCTGGTCATATTTTTCCTTTAAGAGCAAAAAAAGGGGGGGTGCTTGTAAGGACAGGTCAGACTGAAGCTTCTCTTGACCTTGCAAGAATTGCTGGTTTATATCCTTCAGGTGTTATTTGTGAAATAATGAAAAATGATGGGACAATGGCAAGAATGCCTGATTTGGTTGAATTTTCAAAGGCTTTTGATATTCCAATCATTACTGTTGAAGATGTTATTAAGTATAGAGTACAAAAAGAGACTTTAGTAGAAAAAATTGCTGAGGCAAATCTCCCTACTATGTGGGGTAATTTTAAGATTAAAGGTTTTGTGGATGCTATTAATAAAGAAACTCATGTTGCATTGATTCAAGGAGATTTATCAACTGATGAACCTGTTCTTGTTAGAGTTCATTCTCAATGTTTAACAGGGGATACATTCGGGTCATTGAAGTGTGATTGTGGGTCACAGCTTCACAGAGCAATGGAATTAATAACACGAGAGGGAAGAGGTGTTCTTTTATATTTATTAAACCAGGAAGGAAGAGGGATTGGATTAATTGAAAAAATTAAGGCTTATAAATTGCAGGAAAGTGGGATGGATACTGTTGAGGCAAATTTAGAACTTGGTTTTAAACCTGATCAGAGAGATTATGGGATAGGGGCTCAGATTTTAAGGAGTCTTGATTTAAAAAAACTTAGGGTAATTACAAATAATCCTGCGAAATATATTGCTCTTTCTGGGTATGGTCTTGAGATTGTAGAGAGAGTTCCCCTTGAGATTGAACCAAACAAGGAAAATATAAGGTATTTGAGAACAAAGAAAGAAAAAATGGGGCATTTATTAAAAAAAATGTGATGAAGGATACTATCAGAGATTTTTTAGATTTATGTACTTTTGATCAAATAAAATTTCTTAAAAGTAGGAAATTTACTAATTTCGCAAAGAAAAAGAGGATTGAATTTTTAAAATCGATTTTGAAATTGGATCTTTCTTCAAAAACAATTGCAACATCTTTAAGGGTATTAAGAGAGTTAAAATACAGGGATAAATTCTATTTTAGAAAATTTTTATATCATCCTGATGGTTCTGTTTCTAATGCTGCAAAAAAAGCAGTTAGCGAGTCAGTTCAAAAAAGAGATAGTGGTGCTATAAGAATGATTGAGATGCTCAGAAGGGAAAAGAGCGAAGAAAGAGTACTTCATTTAAGAACTCTCCTTGAAAACACAAGGATAATGAATTTGGAAAAACTAATTACTCTTCTGGATGTTTATGATATTAAAATGAGAGAAATTATTGTAAATCACATTTCATCAAAAGGTAATGTGAATGAATTAAAATTAGTAGAAGCGATAAAAGCTGGAGCTGTGTGGTTTAAAAGAGCAGTTTTAATTGAGATTTTAGGTAATAGAAAGAGTGAGCTTTTATATGATCTGGGGGAGTTTGTTTTAGATGATAAAAATGTTGAGGTTAAATTGAATTTCATAAAAGCTCTTTCAAAATTGGATGGAGATAAGACTAAGATTTATTTAGAAAAGTTAAAGAATGATCCAAATAATTGGGTTAGTAAAAGAGCAAAACAAGCTTTAGAGAAAGGGGTCAGGTCTTGACAAAAAAACATATACTATTTTTTCTAATTTTTTCTATTTTATTTTTTTCTATTTTTAGCCAGGATACAAGGAAATATTTAAAGACTGGAAATTGGTACCCTCATCCTAAATCTAATTTGAATTCAATGCTTGAAAATCTTTTAGGAGAAACGAAATTAAAAGATTTTTCAGGGAGAATAAGGGGCATTATTGCTCCTCATGCAGGTTTTGCCTATTCAGGTAAATGCGCTTCAAAAGCATATAAACAGCTTGGAAATTTATCGAATATCCATAGAGTGATAATCTTAGGTGTCTCTCACAGAGCCTATTTCTATGGGGCTTGTGTCTCGGATTTTTTATATAATTCCACACCATTAGGAAAAATTCCCGTTGATAGAGAGATAACAAAAAGATTGTCAAAGGAAAAATTTTTCAGAACTGACAGTAACATAATGCAGTATGAACATTCTATTGAGAATCAGCTCCCTTTTTTACAGATGGTTTTAAAAGAAAATAAATTCAAAATCGTACCAATTCTTTTTGGGCAATTGAATAGGAAAGATTTTAGATTAATATCAGATATAATCCGAAAGTATGTTGATAAAAAAACAATTGTTATTGCAAGTAGTGATTTTACACATTATGGCCAGGTATTTGATTATGTTCCTTTTAAAACGAATGTTAAGGAAAGATTAACAAAACTTGATATGGGAATTATAAATAGAATTCTGGATATGGATTTTGATGGTTATTTTAAATATAAAAAAAAAACAGGCATTACAATGTGTGGATTTGTTCCTGTTGGAATTATGATGAGAATTTTTTCTGGAAAGAAAATAGAGAGTAAGTTGATGAGTTATTACAAGTCAGGGGATGCAGAGAATAACTATAATTTAAGTGTGAGTTATGCTTCAATTGTTTTTTTTGAAAAAAAGAGTAAAGAAAAATCTTTTCATGAATCAAAGGTTAATAAAAAATCGTTTTTAAATCTAAGTATAAAGGAAAAACAGATATTAATGTCAATAGCTCGTGAAACTCTTGAAATGTACTATAAGGAAAAGGATTATTTAACTAATATTGAGAAAAGACACAAATTAACAGAAAATCTAAGGAAAAAAACAGGAGTATTTGTGACTTTAAGGGAGAAAGGGGAATTAAGAGGATGTATTGGTACTATTATTGGGACAAAACCTCTTTTTCAGGGTGTAATGGAGAATGTTGTAAATGCAGCAGTTAGGGACCCACGTTTCATGCCTGTAAAAAAGAAGGAGCTGAATATAATTGATATTGAAATTTCTGTGATGACTCCTTTAGAGAAGGTCAGAGATTATAGAAAAATCCGTCTTGGGATTGATGGGGTTATAATAAAAAAAGGGTATAATCAGGCTGTTTATTTACCTCAGGTTGCAAAAGAAACAGGTTGGAATATTGATGAATTTTTAAGTCACCTTTGTAGGAAAGCGGGCCTTCGAAATAATGAATATACGTCAAAGGATGTCGAGTTTTATATTTTTCAGGCAATTGTATTTAATGAAACTGTAAATAAAAAATGAAAATTAACAGAAGGGAATTTATTAAAAAAGCGGCTGCTTCAGCAGCTATCTGTACACCTATTATGTTTATTGATCCATATATACTTTATCCAAGATCAAGTACAAAACATGTAAAAGAAGCAAAATATTACGAAAAAAATGATGGTAAAGAGATAACATGCCTTTTATGTCCTCATGAATGTATTGTTGGAAATCATAAGAGAGGGATTTGCGGGGTGAGGAAGAACAAAGATGGAACCTATTATACTCTTGTTTATGCAAATCCTTGCGCAGCTCATATAGATCCAATAGAAAAAAAACCAATATTTCACTATTATCCATCAACTAAATCTTTTTCAATTGCAACTGCAGGCTGTAATTTTACATGCAGTTTCTGTCAGAATTGGGAGATGTCACAAAAAAAGCCTGAACAAGTTAAATCTATCAATCTTTTACCATTAGAAGTTGTAAAATCAGCCAAAAGATATAATTGTAAAACAATAGCTCATACTTATACAGAACCTGTTATATTTTTTGAGTATATGCTTGATTGTGCTATTAAAGGGAAAGAGCATGGTGTACCTAATGTTATGATTTCAAACGGGTATATTCAGGGAAAACCCATGAGAGAGCTTTGCAAATATCTGGGAGCAGTTAAGATTGATCTAAAAGCATTTTATGATAAATTCTATAAAGAAGTTTGTGGAGGGAGACTTAAACCAGTTATGGATACCCTGCTTGTATTAAAAGATGAAGGGATCTGGTTTGAAATTGTAGTTCTTCTTATTCCAACACTTAATGATAGTGCAAAAGAGATTGACAAAATGACTAAGTGGATTGTTAAAGAGTTAGGTGTTAATGTGCCTGTTCATTTTTCTCGCTTTTATCCTACTTATAAGATGAAAAATATCCCTCCAACGCCCCCGAGTACTCTAAAAAAAGCAAGAAAGATTGCAATGGGAAATGGTGTAAAGTTTGTTTATATAGGTAATATTATGTCTGATGCTGAAAACACATATTGTCCCAAGTGTGGAAAACTATTAATTGAAAGAATGAGATTAACAGCAAATGTTGTTGGAATGGATAAAAATAAATGTAAATACTGTGGAGAGATAATTCCCGGGGTTTTTTAATATTAAATTCTTTTATTGTTTTTTAATTAAAAAATATAAATTACCATTTTGATTCAAATGACCTGCGATTAATTCACTTTTTTTGCCGTTTCCAGTAAATAGGTCAACTCTTCCGGGTGTTCGGATTGCTCCTCCTGAATCCTGGTTTAAAACAAAGCTCTGATATAATTTCCATCCCTTTATTCTGTCATTTTCATCAAATACAGGTAATCTGGTTTTAATATAACAAATAGCTCCTTTTGGGAACAGGTATCTATCAGTTGCAATACTGCGATAATGTGTGATAGGAACACCGATACTTCCTATTGGTCCATCATCCACTTTTCTAAAAAAAACATAGCTTGGATTATAATTAAAAATTTTTTCCATTTGTTCAGGATGTTTTTCAATATAATTTCTAATGCTTTGCATTGAAACATTCTCTTTAGATAAGACGCCTTTATCTATAAGTAGGCGCCCTATAGCCTGATAAGGGTGACCATTGTTCTCAGCATAGTTTACTCTCAAAGTTTCTCCTGTATCTAAATAAATAATTCCTGAGCCTTGAATTTGAAGAAAAAAAAGCTCAATTACATTATCAATCCATACTATTTCCAGGTTTTTTTCAGCCAATTTTTTTTCAGAATCAATTTCTTTACGAGTATAGTAGGGTAAAATTAGATTGTTCTCAGAGAGTCTTCCCCTTAATATTTCAGGAAGTCCGTTATATTTATGATAAAATGGGAATTTGGAAAGATCAATGCGATATAAATCTTCGGGTTTTCTATATAAGGGATATTTATAAATATCAGATTGTATAAGAGAGCCTTTTAAATTTGCTTCGTAATAACCAGTATACAATACTTTTTTTGCAGAACTTTTATAAAAAGTATAATTTTTTCTAATATATGTGAAGAATTTTTCTGTTAAACCAAGTTCTTTCAATTTTTCTTTAAAATCAATCAGACTGGTTTTTATATTTTTTGATGTAAATTTTTCTTTTCCAAAACTTATCAAAGTTTTAGGATCTATTTCATTCAAATATTCTAAACTAAAGTTAATGGATCTAATAAGAGTACCCATGTCTGATCTATCATCTATATCTGGTGCACTTACAATATGTAGACTGTTTTCACAAGTCCAGATAACAGGCTTTTTTTTATGAAGGAAGATAAAAAAAAGAGCACAAATCAAGACAATTAACAAAAGAATTGTTATGTAAATATAAATACGTTTGATTTTTATCATTTTTTTATTTTATTAACAAAAAACATTTATGTCAAAATAATCTTTAATAAATTTTCTTTTATATATTGACTTTAGAAGCTTTTGGGTTATACTCATATTTAATTAATAAGGTTGCTTTTTGTAAACATTTTATTCAAAAAAAAGAATAGATAAGGAGACTTTTAATGATTAAACCTCATGGTTCTGAAATTTTGAATCCATTGTATATTTTTGAAGAAGAAAAACAAAATGAACTTTTAAAAGAGGCAGAAAAACTTCCATCAATTGTTTTAAATTCTGCTGCAGCATCTAATGCAGTAATGCTGGGTTGTGGCTATTTTAATCCTCTTAAAGGATTTATGGATCTTGCTGATGCAAAAAATGTTGCACAGAACATGCATACTGTTGACGGGCTTTTCTGGCCAGTTCCTATATTGAATCTTGTAAAAGATGTAAAAGAGATATCAGATTCAAAACGAATTGTTTTGAGGGATCCTAATATTGAAGGAAATCCAGTTCTTGCAATTCAACAGATTGAAACTATAGAAGAAATTTCTAAAGAAGATAAGGATCTAATTGTTGAAAAGATTTTCCAAACAGATGATCCTAATCATCCTGGAGTGGTAAATTTTTATTCTCTTGGAAATTATATAATTTCAGGGCCTATTCAGGTGCTAAATTTTTCATATTTTGAGAAAGATTTTCCAAACACTTTTCGTACAGCTTATCAAATAAGAGAAGAGATATTGAAACTTGGATGGGAAAAAGTTGTAGCTTTTCAAACTCGAAATCCAATGCACCGTGCTCATGAAGAGTTATGCAAAATGGCAAAAGAGGCGGTTAGTGCTGATGGTATCTTAATTCATATGCTTTTGGGAAAATTGAAAAAAGGAGATATTCCTGCTAATGTAAGAGATGCTGCTATTCGTAAGATGGTTGAGCTTTACTTTCCTCCTGATACTGTGCTAATCACAGGATATGGCTTTGATATGCTTTATGCAGGGCCCAGGGAAGCTGTACTTCATGCAATATTTCGTCAGAACTGCGGATGTACTCATCTTATTGTTGGTCGTGATCATGCTGGGGTGGGTAATTATTATAATCCTTTTGATGCACAGGAGATTTTTGATGAACAAGTCCCGGAACATGCATTAGAAATAAAAATATTTAAAGCAGATCACACTGCATGGTCTAAAAAATTAAATAAAGTAGTAATGATGAGCAGAGTGCCTGACCATACTAAAGATGATTTTGTGTTTTTATCTGGAACAAAAGTTAGAGAGATGCTCTCAAAAGGTGAACTACTTCCTGTTGAGTTCAGCAGACCAGAGGTTGCAGAAATACTTGGAAATTATTATCGCTCACAAATAGAATAATTCTGGGGTCAGGTCTTGTATTTTGCATTCCAATAGAATCTAAGGACCCCTAAAGCTCCTTAAAGTCTACAAGCAAGGTAGATATTTTCAAAAAGTTTTTCTAATTTATTTGTTGGCGTTGATGAAAAAGCAATTCTTAATAGATCATTAATAGCTATAACTCCTGTACTATATTTTTCAAGTAAAGTCTGTCTTATCTTTTCAGCATTATTTTTTTTAAGTTTTATACATAAAAAATACCCTGAGTTAAATGGTAAAGGCTCAAAATATATTTTATATTCTTTATGCTCTTTTAAAATCTTATCTACTATTTCAAATCTCTTTTTTAACAACTCATATTTTTCCTTTTTCTCTGAATCATATGTCGGGGAATCAAAAGATTTTAAAAGTAAAGATTGTGAAATGTTTGGTGCATTTGATATATTTCCCCTCACAGCTCCAGCTGTTTTTCTTTCTAATGCTGTGTATAGTTCTTTGCTCCCGTGTTTAATACCATAAGTTATAAATCCAACTCTAAAACCCCATGCATAATCTTCCTTTGTTACTCCATCGATTTTGGCAGCAATAATATTTTTATGCAGATCAGCTAATTCAGCAAACAAAGATTCTTTATAAACTCCTTTTTTATAAACTAAACCAAAGTATGCGTCATCTAATATAACAAGTATTTTATTACCAGCTTCAGCGGATTTTTTCAATATATCCTTTATTTGTTTTACCTCTTCTTCATATGGTGTATATCCAGATGGATTGTTTGGGAAATTCAGGAGTACTATTTTTTTTTCAATATTTTCATTATTGATTTTATCTTTGAAAGATGGAATATCGAATTTTCCATGTTTAAAAGAATTAAAAGTATTAAATTTTGCTAAATAACCATTATTAAATATAAGTTTATAATTCCCGTATAAAAGATCAGGCGCTATAATTTCATCTTTTTCATTAACAAATAAATAGCCAATTATACTTAAGCCATTTGTAAGAGCACACGTGACAACCGGCATGCTTATCTCTTTTTTTAAGAGAGAAGGATTTTTTTTATACAACATCTCTTTCCATTTTTTTCTTAATTCAGGTTTACCAAAACTTGAGGCATATGGGAAGATATCACCGGGTTTGAGTTTAATGTTCTCTGCTATTGATGATAGTCTCATTGGTGTTTTATCATCTTCAAGTGCAATTCCAATTGTTGCATTTATATTTTTTCCCTTAGCTTCATCTGATTGTGCTAAAATACCCTTTTTTGGGAAAAAGATGGCTTTTCCTTTTTTTGAAAGTAGTTCAAAAACCGCAGGACTACTTTTTTTAATAATTTCGTTTAATTCTAATGCGTGTGGATTTAATTTTATCATAAAAAACCTCTAAAATATATTCATACATTTTTTTTAACATGTTAGATGAAATGCACCAATAACCTTTTTATCAATCTGAATGTTATTGAAAATTTCAACTGCATCTTTACTTTTTTCTATATAAAATTTAATGGTTAAATTTGTTAATTCTTCTTTTACTTTTTGTTCAACCTTCATCAATCCCATATAACCAGTACCAATAATTAGAATGTCTGGCTTTTGATTTAAAATTTCATCTAAATCTTCCATTTGAACAAGATGTCCCTTTTTTCTCCACCATGATGTGTTGATTCTGTCAGGATAAATAATTAGATCTGAAGTGTAACTCTCTCCATTTATCTTCATTCTACCGAATATGTACTGTTCAATTTTCATTTTTTTAAAAAAGGTTAAACTGCCATCCCACTCCTGCTAAAAATCGCATTCCTTTAAAATCCATTTCCTGATCAAAGGGTTTTATTTTAAGGGGTGTATATGTGATTTCTGCATTTAGGTAAAAGCCTGCCAATAAGCCGAGATTAACTCCTCCACCGATAATTATTGTTGATTTGTGGTCTTCTAATTGATAATGTGTTGTGTTGCTTTCTATATCCTGTTTAAAATTATATCTTGCATAGCCTACTTTTAAATAGGGAATTATTTTAATTATTGGGAATCTATATACAGCACAGATATTAACTCCTGTTATTTTAAGAGTACTATCCTCTCCATCAGTTAGGTTCAAGATTTTTTTATTGTAACCTGCTTCATATGAGAGCTCTATTGCCAATCCTCTATGAATAATTAATTTTAAATATGGACTGTATATAAATTTACTACCGTAAAGATCTTTTGTATCTTCTTTTTTAAACTTTAATATTCCTGCATTAATTCCAGCTCCAAATCCAGCTGCTTGTGAAAATTGAAATGAAAAGCTTATAATAAACAGTAATACTATTAATTTTTTCACTCTTTACTCCTTATATGTGGGGTCAGGTCTTGTATTTTGCATTCCGATAAAATCTAAGTATTTCATATTCGTTGAGTATATGCAAAATACAAGACCTGACCCCATGTTATTATTTGACCCCATGTAATTATTGCTTATTTTCAAATGTATAAAATTTCCCGTTTTTTGGGCTAATTATCCTTTTTCCTTTAAAACCAATTTTGAAAAGCTCATTCTGTAAAGTAAGTAAAAAGAATCTGTGTGAAACTATTAAAATATTTTTATCTTCAATTTTATTGAATTTGGATAGGAATTGAATTGCTCTTTTTTTTGTTTGATTTTTAGTTTCAGAACTATTTTTTAAATTAAAGAACCAGGCTATTCGATTTATAATGTTCCATAAAACAAATGGAATCTTTATTTTTGTTGAAAAAATTGCTTTAATTGGAACTTCAGCAAGTTCATCTGTTGTTATTATATTTTCCTTAAATACCTTTTTTGCGGTTTCTTTTGCTCTTTTTGAATTACTTGAATAGCAAATTGAAAGGTGATTTGAAGATGTGACTAAATAATTTGGGATCAAATCTGCATTTTCATACTTTAAGAATTCAATATCATAATTTTTAGAATCACAGAAATGTGGAAATTTGTGCTTAACTTTAAAGTGCCTTACTAAAACAAGTTTCATTTTTAAATTTTAATATTAAATAACATATAACTTTAAACCAATAACACTCTACAATTTCAATAAAATGTTAAATAATTAAGTGTCTTATATTATTTTACCATAAGGTATTTTATTTATAAAGGTTTTATATAAGTATGACATTTTTTATTTAAACCTTTCTTTTAGTTTCTTATCAACAGTAGATGGAACCATTGATTTGATTTCACCTCCGAGCTCATATATTTCCTTAACAAGTCTTGAACTAAGAAAGGAATAACAAACTGAAGGAACTAAAAAAACAGTTTCAATCTCTTTATCAATATTCCTGTTCATAAGAGCCATTTGAAACTCTATGTCAAAATCTGATATTGCTCTTAGTCCTCTAACAATAATTGTAGCTCCCTTTTTTTTCAGATAGTCAACAATTAGTCCTTCGAAGCAATCAACTTCAATCTCTTTATGATCTTTAAAAATTTCATTTAACATATCTAATCTTTCTTCTATATTAAACAGATAGGTTTTAGAGGGATTTTTTAAAACAGCAACTATTATCTTATCAAACATTTTAAGCCCTCTTTTTATAATATCAATATGCCCCTTTGTTAAAGGATCATAAGAGCCTGGATATACTGCTATTCTATTTGCCATTTTTTTCTCCAATTTTATTTAAAATTCTTAAGATATTTGATTCTAAATCTTTTATTGTTTTATTGTTTTTTATTGTGAAATCAGCCATAAGTAAGCATTTTTCAACCTGTTGCCCATGTTCAGATTCTCCAATCCCCTTTTCCCTTTCTATTCTTTTTTTTGTTTCAATTTCATCTCCTGTATCTGTATCTCTTTTCCTTTTTTTTATCCTGTTAATAATCGTATATAAAGGAGTTGTTAAGCCAATAAGAAAAAAAGAATTAAGTCTCTTTAATTCAATAACTTCTGTTGGGTTCCTTATACCATCTATCACCCATTTTTTTTGCATTGATTCAGATATTTTTTCCCTAACCTTTTTTGCGAGTATACCTTCTCCTCCATTTTCCCTTAACATATTTCCAATATCCTGCATATCTTCTCTTGTAACTTGTTTCTCCATTTTTGCTGCTTCTGTTCTTACTATATCTGAGAGTGAAATATAATTGAATCCGAGTTTTTTTAATATTTTTGCAGATTCACCTTTTCCTGTAGCCATTATTCCTGTTAGTCCTATATATAATTCTTTATTATTGCCCATATTTATATTTATCTTCAATTATATCATTTTCCTTCCACTCTTTTACCCATTCTTTGACATAAAAGATCTTAAATTTTTCTTTGCCCTCAATAGAGCTTATAATTCTATTTAGGCCTGCGTTAATGATCATTTTCTTGCAGATAAAACAGGGGAAAGCATTAACAGTCCTTTTTGTTTTTCTTGATTCACCATAAATATACATATCGCCACCCAATAGACTTACTCCTGCTCTCGCTGCATTTATTATAGCATTCTGTTCAGCATGAATTGAGCGACATAGTTCATATTTACTTCCTGAAGGTATGTTTAATTTTTCTCTAAGACAAAAGTTATGGTCAATAGAGCTTTTTGTATTCCTTGGAGAGCCAACATATCCAGTTGCGATTATCTGATCTTCTTTTACTATTATTGCACCCATTAACATTTTTAAACATGTTGAACGGTTTGAAACAACTTTTGCTATATTTAAATAATATTCATCTTTACCGGGTCGTTTTATCATTTTTTAATATTACATATATATAGAAATAAATTCAAGGGTAAAGCAAATAAAGAAATTAATCTGCTCTTAAGAGAAAATAGTTCTTTTTCCCCTTCTGAATTAAGATAAATTTTCCATTTAATAGAGAATCAGATGAAACAGTCTCTTCAGTGTTTAAAATTTTTCTTTTATTTATACTTATACCTCCACCTTTAATCATTTTACGAGCATCACCTTTTGAAGAAAGAATGTTGCTTTTTGTTGAAATAAGCTCAACAATATTTATTCCCATTTGAATTTCGGACTTTGAGATTCTAATTTGAGGTACTCCTTCAAAAACAGCAACAAGGTATTCTTCAGAGAGTTTTTTTAGAGACTCTGTTGTACCGTTTTCAAAAAGAATTTCAGAAGCTTCTAAAGCAGAATTGTATTCCTCTTTATTGTGTACCATTAGAGTTATATTTTTTGCAAGTTCTTTTTGAAGTATACGATTGTGAGGCGCTTGTTTATGTTCTTCAATTAAGTTGTTTATTTGTTCTTTAGAAAGTAGTGTGAATATTTTTATATACTTCTCAGCATCTTTGTCTGAAACATTTAACCAGAATTGATAAAATTTGTATGGAGATGTATATTTAGGGTCAAGCCAGATGTTTCCCTCTTCTGTCTTTCCAAATTTGCCACCATCGGATTTTGTTATTAAGGGGCATGTGAGTGCAAATACTTCACCATTATCTTTACGTCTGATCAATTCAGCACCTGCAGTGATATTTCCCCATTGATCAGAACCTCCCATCTGGAGTTTGCAGTTCTTATTTCTATAAAGGTAATAGAAATCATATGCTTGTATTAATTGATAGCTGAATTCAGTAAAAGAAATCCCGGTTTCCATACGACTTTTAACAGAATCTTTGGCTACCATGTAACTTACATTAAGATATTTACCAACATCTCGGAGAAAGTCTAAAAATAAGAATTTTTTCATCCACTCATAATTATTTGCGGTTTCTGCTTTATTTTTTAAATTAGTATCAAAATTAAGAAATTTCAATAATTGTTTTTTTATACATTCTTGATTGTATATTAATACTTTTTTATCTAATAAGATTCTTTCTTCAGATTTGCCAGATGGATCACCAATCATTCCTGTTGCACCACCAATTAAAGCTATTGGCTTGTGCCCAGTAAGTTGTAAATGTTTTAGTAACATGATAGACACTAAATGTCCTATATGTAATGAGTCAGATGTTGGATCTATTCCAACATAAGCAGTTGTTATCTCTTTTGAAAGCTGTTCTTCCGTTCCAGGCATAATGTTATGGATCATGCCCCGCCATTTTAATTCATTTATTAAATCCATATGTTTAATTTATCAAATCTATTCCTAATTTTATGGCTTTCAAATTAAGGTCAACCAGTCCCTCGGGAGCCCACTTTTTTATGTAACAAACCATATTGTTATATCCAATTATATTGGTTAATTTTTGGGTTATTGAGAGTGTAACAACAGATGTTAATATAATATTACCAAGTTGTTTTTTTGTTTCATTTATAATGGGTATTCTATACAATTTCCAATTTTTTGTATCTCCTAAATCTTTTACAAGATTTGAATCAGTAATAACAATTGCATCATCTTTAAGTCTTTCTTTATATAGGTCAAATGGTTTTTGATAAGTACATACAAAAAAATCTATTGCACATGCTTGAGGAAATATGATCCTTTGGTCTGAGATAATTATATCAACTTTTGTTGGACCGCCTCTAACTGTTGCTGTATATGTTGGGCTTTCTAAGGCGAATTTATTCTCTCTTTTAACAGCAATGTCAACAAGTAAGGCTCCAGCAGTTATAATACCCTGTCCTCCAACTGCCCCATATCTTATTTCATACCTATTTTCCATTTTGCTTCCTCCTTTGCGGAATTGATGCTTGTGCTGCAGGTACAATATGCTTATAGTAAAGGTCAGAATATTCAAGTCTGTTTTTATCTTCAAATAATACGCCAACTGGATATATGTGGTTTCTCTGTTCAGGTGATAAACTTTCATATTGAGATTTTGTGACTGTTCTGCTAGAGATCCATTTAGTTATAGAAATTGGATCCCTCATTTTGTTTTTTCTTCCGAGGTTAATATGACAGTTACTGATTACCTCAACAACAGAAAACCCATTATGTTTGAAAGATTTTTTTATTACTTCTTTTAATTGTTTTGGTCTGTTTATTGTTTCGCGAGCAATAAATGAGGCTCTAGCACCCTCTAATAGTTCAGCTACATTAAATTTCGGTTCAATGTTTCCATATGGTGTGGTTTCAGTTATAAATTTTTGTGGGGTGAGTGGAGATACTTGTCCTCCTGTCATACCATATATTCCATTATTCACTAATATCATTTTTATTCCAATATTTCTTCTGGCTGCGTGAATGAGATGATTGCCTCCAATTGCAAGGGCATCTCCATCGCCTGAGATAACCACTATAAACTTATCTGGGCGAGCGAGTTTGATTCCAGTTGCAAAGCTTAATGCTCTACCATGTGTTGTATGAAGTGTGTTTGTGTTGAAAAATGTTGGGATTCTCCCTGAACAACCTATTCCTGAAACAACAACTATATCTTTAGGTTTGATATCAAGTTCTGAAAAACAGATTGCAATTGCTTTTAAAATTACTCCATTACCACATCCCGGGCACCATGGTGTGGGGAATGTTCTATACCTTATGTATTTCTCATAGCTTCTCATTTTAAAACTCCCTTATCTTGTCAAGCACTTCTTTAGGTGTAAATGGAATGCCATTTGCCCTCAATAATGCCTTCTTTTCAACATCATCTGATGATACCCTTTCTATCTCATACTTTGTTTGGCCCATGTTTAATTCTACTGTGAGTACTTTTTTGATCCGCTTGAACCTCTCTTTTAAAGGAATTTTTGGAAAAGGCCAGATAGTTAATGCTTGAAAAAGTCCAACCTTAATCCCCTGCTCTCTTGCCATTTTTATAGCAGCAAGGGAAGATCTGGCTGATACTCCAAAACTGAAGATCATAATTTCAGCATCTTCCATATAATATTCTTTAAATTTAACAATCTCATCAAGATAATGATAAATTTTTTGCATTCTTAAAGTTTGCATCTTATTGACTGTTTCTGGATCAGATGTTGGCCAGCCATGTTTATCATGCTCAAGCCCATCAATATGAATTGGGTAACCTTTGAAAAAATCAACTCTTGGTGGATTCTCTCCTATTTCTCTATCATAGATATTTAAATCTTTAATTCTATGAATCTTCTCTTTATAGATATGGATATCATTTTTCCTTGGTAATTCAATATCTTCATGAGCTTTTGCAAGAACTTCATCTAAAAGTAGAACCACAGGATTCCAGAATTTTTCGGACAAATTATAGGCTCTGATGGTTTCTGAATAGATCTCGTCTGCAAAAGCAGGGTATAGAGCAATGATAGGGTGATCTCCGTGAGTGCCCCACCTTACTTGCATAATGTCTGCCTGGGAGGGTTTTGTTGGTAACCCTGTTGAAGGTCCTCCTCTCATAACATTAACAATAACAAGGGGTATCTCAGCCATTACTGCCATTCCAATGTGTTCCTGCATAAGTGAAAAGCCTGGACCACTTGTAGCAGTTAATACTTTTCTTCCTGAAAGGGATGCACCAATGCAGGCTCCTAAGGATGCGATTTCATCTTCCATTTGAATGAAATCATAACCCATTCTTGGTAATTCTCTTGACATAAATTGAGCAATTTCTGAAGATGGAGTTATTGGATATCCAGCGAAAAAATTACACTTTGCTGCAAGTGCAGCTTTAGCAACAATTATGTTTCCCTGTAATACTTGCTTTCTTCTCATTTTGTTCCTTCTTTTCATTATAATTTACAAAAATTGCAAAGTCAGGGCATCTGGATTCACACAATCCACATCCAATACAGTATTCTTGAACATCAATTTTCACTGATACTCCGAATTTGCTTTTTTTATTATCTTCAAGTAAAAGTGTTCCTGTAGGACAAATGTCAACGCATAGACCACAGCCCTTGCAATAGATTTTTTTTACTGTTAATTTGTTTTTTTTGGGAGAAGGCTTTCTTATTTCTCTACGAATAAGGGCATCCTCATTTAGTTTAATTTCGAATTTTTCCATTATTCACCTCAGTGATATCTTGGGTAATTATATGTTATATCTTTGTTTAATAAAATAAGAGGTATATATTAAGTCATTTATTTGCGGTATTTCCGTTTTTTTTTTAAAAGAAACCCTTTTATTGACTTTCATTTTTCCTCCAAGATGGGCATTCTATCACAAAAATAATTATAATCAAATCTTTTTTTTATTTTATTTTATTTTTATTAATATATGTAATTTCACATATATAAAATATCTTAAAAACAGGTTGGTTTTTTCTTTGTTTCTGAAACATATGGAAGAAACGGGATTAAGAGCATTCCTGGAATAGATATTACAAAACTTGTTCCAAAAAGCCATGCATATCCTAACCAGCTTGCAATAAAACCACTCATTATTCCTGCAAAAAGACTGCTTAAGTTCATTAAGCCGGAACCGATTGCATAGTGAGCAGCTTTGAATTCTTTATGGCATATCCTCATTAAATAGGTCATTAAAACAGCAGTCCCCAAACCACCTGCAAATTGATCAAATGCATGTACTAAAGCTACAAAAGTAAGATTTACCACTCCTATACTTACAGGCTCTGCTGAGCCTGTATTTATCTTTAGAAATGGAACAAGGTGAATTGCCAGACACATATAAGCTATATTAGTAAAATTCTGAACGAATATAAATGGCCATATAACCTTTTTAAGTGTAAAACGAGAGATCATCCTACCACCAAGTATTGCTCCAATTATTGAAGCAGGAAGTCCTACAAAACCACTTATCCACCAATAATGGATCTTTACCCCTAAATCAACAAGAAAAGGTGAAACCATTACAGATAAAGTCCACTCTCCTGCTCTTAAGAGAATTAAAAAGGCAAGTATTACTCCAATCTTTTCCATGTCTATGAAGTATATAAATGCTTTACTGTAAAAGGAATCAGGGTCTTTCAAAATAAGTGATTTCAATTTTTTACGAAATACTACCAATAGTATTAAAGATAATAATAATAAAAATGCCACGATGTGAGTGAAACGGATTTTTCCAATTATAGGAAAAAGTTTTTTTAAATCAAAATACAAAGAAGACTGAAAGAAAAACCTGATCAATAAAATAGCAATAACAATGACTATAACAACAAATACTGTTTTTACTCTTAAAAGATCAAAAAAAAGAGAACTCCCCCTTTTTTTTATTGTTTCAATCTCTTCTAAAAAAAAGAGGTGATATATTAAAAATATTCCAAAGATCACTGCAGCAGCTAAGAAAGCAAAGAACCAGCTTACATACGTTCCAATTGCAGCTACTCCTGCAGTTCCAGTTATCCAGGCAACTCTGTAAGCCATAACACGGTAGCCTACAAATTTTGCCTGCCCCTCATTATCAAGCTTCTCCATGTAATAACCGTCAATTGCTATATCATTTGTAGCTGCAAAAAAAGAACCAATAAAAAAGATTATAGCAATTGCCTTTACATTAAAACTAAAAGGAGCAAAAATGGATGCTAATAACATCATTATTAGAAGCATAAATTGCATAGAAAGCATCCATTTTCTTTTAGTGCTGTATTCATCCACTTGCGGTCCCCATAGAAATTTTAATATCCATGGCAATCCAAAAAATGGAGTTAATCCTATTGCCTCTAATGATACACCCATATCTCTAAAAAAAAGTGAGGAAATAGACCTGATAATTGCATAGGGGAATCCTTCAGTAAAATAGGTTGTAAATGTCCATATATAGTCTTTTGAAAATTTACCTTTTTTCATTGTTTAAAATTTAATAGGAAAAATTATATCAGTATTATAAATTTCATTCAATTTTACTAAATCGATTGGATTCAATGATTAGTGTGCTTTTACTTTTAGTATTGACTTTATAATGTAATTATAGTATTAATAGACTTCGAGCTTATTGGGCGGTTAGCTCAGCTGGTAGAGCATCGGTTTTACACGCCGGTGGCCAGAGGTTCAAGTCCTCTACCGCCCATATTTAATAGGTTTGGGGTCGTAGTTCAGTTGGTTAGAACGCTGGCCTGTCACGCCAGAGGTCGCGAGTTCGAGTCTCGTCGGCCCCGCCATTACGTCTCTTGGGGGCGAAATGGGTTCGACAGTATTGATGGAGTTAAAATTGCAAGCTGAGCTGAGTAACTCAAAAAAATGCTCAAACAATGAAATGCAGACGATTTTGCACTTGCAGCATAAATGAATGTTGCCGTTCTGATTTCTTTTTCCTGCGGGGAAATTAAGGGCGTCATTTAGCAGGATATTGTCTGAGGAATTTGTCCTTTGTTTCTCAGACATGACACTTTAGAAGGGCAATTTGCAGATGGTTTTGTTTGTTTTTTTACACTGCAAATTTAATAAAAAACAAACTAAGCTTGTAGAAGTTTTAATTGAATCATTATTGGACGCGGGTTCGATTCCCGCCGCCTCCATATAAAATGCTTTTATTTATGAGAAATAAATTAATTTTTTTAATACTTTGTATTTTGTTTAGTTCCTGTTTATTATCTCTTTCCATTAATATACGTTCATTTGATCATCAGGACTTTACAAGGCTTGTTTTTGAGGGAGATAATAGTTTTGGGTTTAAAATAAATAATTTTAATAATAGTATTGACATTGAAATAAATAAGATTGCAAATCTAAAAAATAGAATTACCAGGATAGATGATTCTAAATTAGTTGATAGGGTTGTTCATTCCACAAAGGATAACAAAAGTACTTTAACTCTATATTTTAAATCTAAATTTAAGATTAAAAGAAATTTTGTTCTTGAGAAACCATTCAGAGTTGTATTTGATATAGTTAAATCAGAGGAATCTGACAGGGATTTAGAGCCTTCAGAAAATAAGAGTAGTAAACAGGAACCAAAAGAGAGTAATATAAAAGACGAACCTCTAAAGAACAATAAACCTCCCAAGAAAAAGGTAATAGAAACAATTTGTATTGATCCTGGCCATGGTGGTAGTGATCTGGGCGCTGTGGGCAGATCAAAATTAATGGAAAAAGATATAGCCCTGAAAGTTAGTAGAAAACTAAAAAAATTAATAGAATCAAAACTCGGTCTTAGAGTCATAACAACAAGGGATAAGGATGTGGAGGTATCGTTAGATTCTAGAGCTGCTATGGCTAATAACCAGAAGGCTCAGGTATTTGTATCTATTCATGTAAATTCATCCTTTAGAGAATCTGCAAGAGGACCTGAAACATATTATGTGAGTTTAAAAGCAACTGACCAAGAGGCTTTTAATCTTGCTGAAAAAGAAAATAGTTCTCTTGGGGAAGCATTTGAAACAGCTGAGAATGATGATTTGAAAATGATCTTATGGAATATGGCTCAAACCGAGTATATAAAAGAATCAAGTAAACTTGCTTCATTTATTCAGAGTGAATTGAATATTTTGATGTATACAAAAAATCGAGGAGTTAAACAGGCTCCTTTTAGAGTGCTAATGAGGGCTGGAATGCCTGCTGTTTTAATTGAAATTGCTTTTATATCTAATTTTTATGAAGAAAAGAGTTTGATGGATGAATCTTTTTTGGATAGAGTTGCTAATGCAATTTATACAGGGATCTCTAAATTTATCTATTTTTATAATAATACATAAGAGTGAGTAAAAAAAAAATATATTTTTTAGTTGGAATTGCCTTTGCTTTTTCTATTTTTGTACTCATTATCTTTTTTAAGTCTAGTTGCTATTCAGGGAAAAAAGAATTAGAACCTGCCAAAGAAGAAGCTCAGGAGGAAGTAGAGAAAATTGAGCCTATAAAAGTTAAAATGTTTTTTTTCAAAAAAGACTCAAGATATATGAAACCTTTTCAATGTGAGATTAGATATTTTAGGATTAGACAAGATGTATATAAAACTTTTATAAATAAATTGCTCAAAGGTAGAGAAGGTTGTGTGACCCCTATCCCTGAAGGGTTGGAATTAAGAAGCCTTTTTTATGTAAGGAAAAAAAAGATTCTGGTTATTGATTTTAATGAGGCTCTACTAAATAAATTTCCGGGTGGGACATCATCTGAACTTGAATTCATATACTATTTTGTTGATAATATCTGTTATAATTTTAAAGAAATAGAGGAAGTAAAATTTTTAATAAGTGGAAATGAGTATAAAACTATTTCTGGTCATATTGATATTGAAAACCCATTTTACCCTGATTATAGATATTTGAGAGATGAATAATAAACCAATTGGTGTTTTTGATTCTGGAATAGGTGGTTTAACTGTTTATAAAGCATTAAAGGATAAAATGCCCCATGAAAGTATGATTTATCTTGGGGATACGGCAAGATTGCCCTATGGATCAAAATCAGCTGGAGCAATAATTAAATTTTCTGAGGAAAATGCTCGGTTCTTATTAAATAAAAAGGTTAAATTAATTGTAATCGCATGTAATTCTTCATCTTCATATGGCGTCGCATATCTTCAAAATAAACTTGATATTCCTGTTGTTGGTGTAATTGAGCCAGGAGCGGAAGAAGCTGTAAAGTATAGTAAAGGGAAAATAGGTGTTGTTGGTACAACAGCAACTATTTCATCCAAAGCATATGAAAAGGCAATAATTGAAAAGAATTCTGATATTGAAATTATCACAAGAGATTGCCCTTTATTTGTTCCTCTCGTAGAAGAAGGATGGATAGAACATAAGGTTACAAGACTTGTTATAGAAGAATATTTGCTTCCTTTGAAAGAACAGGGTATAGACAGCCTTGTTCTTGGTTGTACACATTACCCAGTATTAAAGGATGTAATCTCAGATGTAATTGGGAAAGATATTAGACTTATTGATTCAGGAAAAGCAACTGCTGAAAAGGTTTATTCTATTCTTAAGAGCTTTGGATGGTTAAACAATTCTAAAAAACAAGGGGAGGATGAATTTTATGTGTCTGATTTTCCTGAAAGGTTTAGAAAAGTTGGTGAAATATTCTTGAAGAGAAATATAGAAAAAGTAAGTATTGCAAATATTTAGGAGGACATAATGCTTTCAGTTTTAGAAAAAATTATTTTTATTATAGTTGTTGCAGCTGCTTTATTTTTTGCATTTAAAGAGTTCTTTAGAAAATATAAACTTATAAGTTATGGAAAAAGAGTAAATAGGTTTGATAAGCCTGTGAAAAGATTTTTCTATATGTGTGGGAGAATTATTTTTCAGATATGTTCTTATTCAAGAAGACCAATAACAGGGTTTTTTCATTCTATGATTTTCTGGGGGTTTATAGTATTTATGTTTGTAACAATCAACCATGTATTTGAAGGCTTTTTTAAAGGTTTGGATCTATTTGGCATTGGATTAATACATAAAATACTTATTTTTTCTGCAAATTTTTTTGCTGGAATGATCATTATTGCAGTATTTTATTTTTTTATTAGACGCTTTATATTCAAAGCATCATCTCTTGATGTTCCATCTAAAGAATCTTTTATAATTTTATGTTTACTCTTTTCTCTTATGGTGACCTTTATTTTTTTTCAGGCTTATAAAATAGTGAATGGATTATCAGAGCCTGAAACTGCCAATTTAATATCAACATTTGTATTTAAGGATATATTACCTGTTAATGGGATGGGAGCAGATTTTTGGCTACGTTTTTTCTGGTGGTCCCACATTCTTTTGATTATTGGATTTGGAGTATTTATCCCTTATTCAAAACATCTTCATTTGATTGCAGGACCAATAAATACAGTATTAAAACACAATGGAGTTATGGCAGAAATTCCAGTTGTTAATCTTGAGGAACAGGAAAAGTTTGGAACTCCAAACATAGATGATTTCACAAGAAAGGATTTACTTGATCTATTTGCATGTGCTGAGTGTGGGAGGTGTGATGATGTGTGCCCTGCATTTAATTCTGAAAAGGATCTTTCTCCAAAAATGCTCATGCATAAACTTAAAGAAAATTTGATTGAGTCCGAGGATATTTTAAATGGAAAAGAGGGTGACTTGAAGCTTTTATTTGCAAATGTGATTTCTGAAGAAGAGGTATGGGATTGTACAACATGCGGAGCATGTATGGAGGTGTGTCCAATGATTAATGAACATATTCCAAAAATTATGGGTATGCGCCAGCATGCTGTATTAATGGAATCAAAATTCCCCGAAGAATTTACAAGTGCTTTTAGAGGACTTGAAAATCAGGGTAATCCATGGGGAATAAATGCGGATACTAGAGAGGAATGGGCAAAGGATTTAGATATACCTCATATATCTGAAAAGAAAGAGACTGATATACTGCTTTGGGTAGGGTGTGAGGCAAGCTTTGATGATCATTCTCAAAAAAGTGCAAAGATGTTTGTGAAGATATTAAAAAAAGCAGGAGTTGATTTTGCCTTTCTTGGAAATGAAGAAAAATGCTGTGGTGATCCAGCTAGAAGAACAGGTCATGAATATCTATATCAAATAATTGCAACGGAAAATATCGAAACATTAAATAAATATAAGTTTAGCAGGATTGTAACAATGTGCCCACATGGATACCATATTTTAAAAAATGAGTATTCAAAAATGGGTGGAAATTACAATGTGCTTCATTATTCTGAGTTAATTCAAGAATTGATTGAAAACAATAAAATAAAATTAAAGAAAAATTCGGATAAGAGAATTACTTATCATGATCCTTGTTATCTGGGAAGATATAATAAAATATATAATGCTCCTAGAAAAGTCCTTAAGAATATATATGAAGGTAATTTAAAGGAAATGAAAAACAATAAGAAAATTAGTTTCTGTTGTGGTGCTGGTGGGGGAGGTATGTGGAAGGAAGAGAATAGGGGTGAAAGGATAAGTCATTTAAGGTTAAAACATGCTGAACATGTTGGAGCAAATACAATTGTAACAGCATGCCCATATTGTTCAATCATGTTTAAAGATGCTATTAATGATACTGAAAATAAAAATTTGAAAACAGAGGATTTAGCTCAAATTGTTTTTGATAATTTAGATATATAGAAAGAGGGCGAGATGTTCTCGCCCTCACTATTTCACAAGGAATCAAATTCTATTCAACTACTCTTACGCCTATATTAAGTACTGCAGAAGAGCCAGGACTTATTTTACAGAAAGTTCCACCAGTTATTCTATAAACTTGTTCTCTACTTGTATTTACTTTCCAATAAAATCCTTTCCATACGTTCTGTTTCAAGTGATAAAGGTATGACTTCAAATTGCACTTCTGCCAGTCACTACCATAGGACAACACATTACCTTCTGTTGTAATCTGTAAGGTCTTTGTTTTAGGTACATATACAAGATAAGCTGTTTTAAACCTCAAAAGGAATCGAGTTGGATTATTGCTATTTCCCACAACCTCTACAGTAACATTAGTCAACTTTTCATGTTTGCTGTCACCAATTTTACCAAAATTTGGTCCATGATAGCGATATACTTCTTTTCGAGAAGTGTTAACTCTCCAGTAAAAACCCTTCCAGAATTTTTCCTTTAGATCATAAAGGTATGAATGAACTTTAGCCCTCTGCCAATCAGAACCATAAGAGAGTGCATTACTTTGTGAAGCTATCTGCAATATATTAGTTGAAGGTTGATATACTAAATATGCATCATTAAAATCAAGGAAAAATCTTTTTGGGATTTTAATATCTGCATCTGCGGTTTTTTTGCAATAAACTCTTTTTGTTAAAGTATTATTATCCTCTTTAAGTTCAGTTAGATTTTTATTATTGTCAGCAATTACCTTAAGTGTATGATATCCATTTGTAAGTTTTAAATTATTTGCTCCGGGGAACCAGATATATGTTGCAACTCCTCCTGGATTTTTTAATTTTCCTGCAGGATCAAAACCTGATAAGATTAATCCTCCCCATGGTTTACTTCCATTATACATTTGAATACCAACTGCATTAGGTAAATTATAATAAGAAGCCGGAACTCCAGCATTACCTATGTTTGCAACAGTTACAGCAATCTTACAATCATCAACTAGCTTTATATCTTTAACAATAAGGTCTGGTAATTTAACCTGAGATCCAGAGTCTCCCTCACAATAAAGAGAAAATAAAGCCTTGTTTGAAGTTATACTGTTTGGAGATAAGATTTGTACTGCTTCCCAATAATTCTTATAAACTTTTCCTGCTCCTCCAAGATACCAGGATGTTGTTACTTTTTTTGTTTCAGCTTTTGCAAAGTAGATGGTTTTTTCTGGAGCTATTGCGCCGTCTTTCCGAATCCATTTGTATTTAACAGTTCCCTTTCCATTTGTTGTTATGTAACCTGTGAAATTAAATTTGAACGGGCATTTTCCTTTATAAGCTTTAGGTGAAACAGTTGCATATACCCTTGTTACTTTAAAGGCAATTTCTTCACCCTGTTTGTAGATAATTAATCTGCAGATTGCAGTATTATTACCTTCGTTGAATTCTCTTATTTTGTTACCTGGATCAACAACAGCTCCCAGATAATAAATTCCAGGTGGAGTGTCAGATGGAATTGTGTTTGTACCATTAAGAGTTACTGGTATTGTCTGCCCTGGGTTCAGAAGTTTTACAAATTCACGGCCACCTTTTAGAAGTACATCATCACTAAAATTTGGGGAATAGATAGCAAATTTTACCGGGATATTAGTGTCTTTTGAGAGCACCAAATCAACGGAGAAATTTTGAGCTGGAGTATCACCTACATTTTTTACCCATACTTTAATAGATGTTCCAAGGGCTTGGCCCGCATATGCTTTTGCTGGGTTTGGACAAGCAATTTTTATTTGCAAATCCGGGCCTTTTTTAATGGGGGTAGTAGTTCTGAATTGAGCGGGTATGATAGTTGAAAACAGGAATAGCCCCATCAGTAGAATTGAAAATTTTGTTAAAATTTTGTTTCTCATTGAAACCTCCTCACTGTATAAATAAAAGATTTAGAAATAAATCTCAAAAAAAAATATTTTTATTAAAATTGAAAAAATGTTGGTATCTATAACTTTCTCATTGACAATGAAAATCTTAGTTTGTTAATATAGAGCATGAAAAAAAATTTAAAAATATTTCTCATAATTATTTTTTTTGTCCTTATTCTAGTTATTTTTTTTCAATTTAGAAGTAAAAGTAGCTCTTTTTACAGGGTAGATTTAAATGATTTTGAAAAAAATAAGAAGTATTTTAAACTGAATAAAAAATCAGATAAAGTGTTTTTTAAAAGGGGGAAAATAGAAATATTACTTAAAGAGATACCCACAACAGATGGTTATTATTTTTATCTTAAGGGGAATAGAAACATAAAAATTGTTCCTGAATATGTTGGGGAAATTAAGTTTTATACTTATTTATATTTTGAGAGCTCAGTAAAAAATAATAAGATAAGATTCACCCTTGAGATAAACAGAAAGAAGAAGAATACGAGGATAAGTAGAATTGAAACATCAAAAGCATCATATCCTTTTTTTAAAACTCTAAAAGTTCATAGAAAAGACAGGATTGTTTTGAGATTTAAAGGATCAGGGATTGTTTATTTTAGTAGACCTATAATATATAGAGAGATAAGTGCAAAAAAAAGAAAAAATATTATTCTTATAGGTGTTGATACATTAAGAGGAGATCAAATTGGATTAAAAAAGGGTAATAGATCTTTGACTCCTAATATTGATAGTTTTATAAAGGATTCTGTTTATTTTGAAAATGCTTATGCACAAAGTTCATGGACAATCCCTTCATTTATAAGTTTATTCACTGGATTATATGAATTTAACCACAAAGTTGATATCAGGCATTCTTTAGAACTGGATAAGTGTAATTTAGTAACAGAAATATCTAAAAAATTTATCTCTTTTGCTTATCATGGAGGTTTAGGCCTTAGGAGAAGATGGGGGTATTCTCGAGGATTTGATTTTTATAAGGAGTTTCGTTTTACAGGTCCTCTTTTCCCAAGAGGAGGGCAATCATTATTTCATAAGGCAATTGAGTTAATAAAAAAATCTAATTTTCCTGATTTGTTTTTATTTTTGCATACTTATCAGGTTCATGACCCTTATACTCCACCAAAGGAATTCTTATTAAAGATTAATCCAGAATCAAGGTTTATGAGATTGGATGCAGTAAACCAAAATAAGCCTAAAAAAACCTTTTTACCTGTAGGGGATGATTTAAGGAAATCGCTTAAGGAGCTTTATCAAGCAGAGATTTTTGCATTTGATTCTTATTTTGGAGAATTTATCTTAGAACTAAAAAAAATGAATATTTATGATAATTCAATGATTATATTTATGTCTGATCATGGGGAAGAATTCTATGAGCATAAAGGGTGGGCTCATTCGCATAGTTTATATAATGAATTAATAAAGGTCCCAGTTATTATAAAATTTCCAAAGAATAGATTTGAGGATTTTATAGTAAATGAAAAGATTGGAGTTATTGATTTAATCCCAACTATACTGAGTTATAATAAAATAAAATATGATAAAACAAAAACAGATGGTATTAATTTAATTCCTGTAATAAAGGGTGAAACAGAGCGTGATTATTTGATATCTTCAATATCAACTAGCAGGTATATTGAGGCAATTCCTCCAAAGTTTGCGATTTTTTATGATGATTATAAACTTATTTATAATTATAAATTTTGTAAAAAGGATTTGGAGTTTTTTGAAAATTATGCTTTACCTCCAAAATGTCCTGAAATTGAATTATATAATTATAAGAAAGATATAAATGATAAATACAATATAGCTTCAAAGAATCAAAACATTGTAAAATATTTAATGCCAATTATAATAAAATTGAAAAAAATCATTAAGCAGAATATATCTGATAGTTCGAAGAAAAAGAAGAGAATTGATGAAGAGGTAAGAGAGCAATTAAGAACTTTAGGTTATATACAATGAGAATGAGAGGTATAGGTAAGTTTTATGGAGTTTAGTTCTTTAATTTTTATTTTTTTGTTTTTCCCGGTTTTTATTTTCCTGTTTTTTATATTAAAAAAAGAATCACATAATTCTTTTCTTTTAATAGTTAGTTTTATATTTTATTATTTAGGAGAAGGAAGATTTTTATTAATACTTTTACTTTCAATAATAGTGAATTACATTCTTGGCATATGCATACAAAAAAGTAATTCAAGAAAATTATCACAATCTATTTTTATACTGGGTATAATTTTTAATATTGGTCTGCTTATAATTTTTAAGTATACAAATTTTTTAGCAAATAATATAAATGTTTTATTTACAAATTTAGGCATAAAAATCCTGTATGTACCACACATTCATTTACCAATTGGTATTTCTTTTTTTACTTTTTTTTCAATATCTTATATTGTTGATGTTTATAGGAAGACAAGTTCTGCTGAGAAAAATCCTTTGAATTTTGCACTTTATATATCTTTTTTTCCAAAAATAATGACAGGTCCGATAACTCTTTTCCATAAGGTTTCTCCCCAGATATTAAAAAGAAATATAACTGTTAGTGATTTTTCTTATGGAATAAAACGCTTTATAACTGGATTGGGGAAAAAGATATTAATTGCTGATGCGCTTGCTCCAGTTGCAAACCAGATATTTTCCATACCTTCATCTTCTCAAACAGCTGGATTAGCCTGGTTGGGAATTATTTGCTATACATTGCAAATATATTTTGATTTTTCCGGGTACACTGATATGGCTATTGGCATTGGGCGTATGCTAGGGTTTAAATTTATAGAAAATTTTAATTACCCTTATATTTCAACATCAATTAAAGATTTCTGGAAACGATGGCATATATCACTTGCAAATTGGCTTCAGACATATTTATTTCTACCAATTGCATATAGTGTTATGAGAAAAATAAAATCAGATAGATTTATTAATATTAAAGTTGAAAATTGGGCTTATTATATTGGGGCATTTTTTACAATGCTTTTATGTGGCATCTGGCATGGAGCAAACTGGACATTTGTGTTCTGGGGGGTATATTATGGAATTTTTCTTGTTCTGGAACATGCTGGGCTTGGTAAATTTATTAAATCCCTTTATAAACCATTTAGAATTCTTTACGCACAATTGATAGTTATGGTTGGATGGGTTTTCTTTCGTTCTGAAAATATGGCTTATGCTTTTAACTATTTAAAATCTATGTTTGGATTTGGTAAGGGAAATGGCGTGGAGTATTATACAGCTTTATACTTAAACCCAGAAGTTAAGTTGTTTATAATTATTGGGATATTGGGATCTTTTCCTCTATTTCCCAAATTAAAATCTTTGTATGAAAAGTTAAATTTAAAATATGGGGTGAATTCATGTAATTTATTGAGCTCAGGTTATTCAATTATAAGCACATTCTATTTAATTTTTGTTTTTGTATTAAGCTCTATGTCTCTGGCAGTAGGCACATATAATCCATTTATTTATTTCAGGTTTTAGAAAAAATTATGATTAAAAAGAGTATATTAAAAAAGAGAAAAATTTTTGTGAAGGTTTTTATTACTTTATTATTTTTAATTGGTTCAATATTATATGTAAACAAGAAAGAATTAAGATTGGATGTTCAATTATTAGTTCGGATAAAAGTACCTCACAAAGATACTTACAAGCTCTTTGTCAATGATAAACCTGAGAAAGTAGAAGTTTCTCCATCTGAAGGTTTCCAATGGATTAGTTTTAAACTTCCAAAGGATGAGATAAAACAGATTCGTTTAAACTTTGGGGAAAAAAAAGGGATTGTTATTATTAATAGTATTAAATTAAAAACTGTTTTAAAAGAATATATGTGGAAAGATAGAACTTTAAAAAGGATTTTTAATTATAAACATCATATTGAAAAGACCTATTTAAAAGATAATAACTTTTATATTAAAATTGCAGGAAATGAGCCATTTATGGTTATGGATAAAAAGTTTTATGAAATCATTGAAAAAGTAAAAAGAAAAAAAACTTTTTTTTATTGCCTCTCAATAATCTTATCATTAATTCTATTTTACTTAATTTATTTTATTAATATAAAAAATCTTCGTTTTTTTGCAACACGTAAAATTATAAGTAATATGGTTTTGATTTTTCTTGTTTTTATCTATTTTCCTATAGTAAATGATGTTTTACATGTAACAAAAAAAATTCATTTACAGGAGAAAAGAGTTAAAGTAAAAAAACCTGATTTAAGATTTGATACATTGAATAAGTTTTTTGCACAATATAGGCGTTATTACAGAGATAATTTTAGTTTACGTAATATTTTAATATATTTAAATAATTTATATAAAGTAAAATTGTATGGCTTTTCTCCTGTTTCAAAAACGATTATTGGCAAGAATGGATGGTTATTTATGGCTAAGGAGAGTGAGAATGTAAATGAAGTTGATTATTTTCGTTCAATAAAACTATTTTCTAAAGAAGAATTAAAGAACTGGAGAAATGTTTTGGAGCAGAGAAGAGATTGGCTTGCCAATAGAGGTATTCATTATTTTTTTATTATTGTTCCCAATAAAAGCACGATTTATTCTGAATTTATGCCTGATTTTATCCATCCTGTCAGAAATCAGTCTCGATTGGATCAATTGTTGAATTATTTAAAGAAGAATTCAGATTTTCAGATTATAGATCTGAGAAAGGTATTGATAAATGCTAAAAAAGATTGTGAAGTTTATTATAAAACTGATTCACACTGGAATGAATATGGAGCATATATTGCGTATAGAGAGATCATGAGATATATAGGGAAGTATTTTAGAAACATTAAACCAATGCCTGTATCTAATTTTAAAATTGAAATAAAAAATAGATTAGGGGGAGATCTTGCAATTACTTTATCCTTAGAGAGTAAGGTTTATAGAGAAGATTATATTGGATTTAAAAGCAAAATCCCTCTAAAGGCAAGAGGTAAAAGGCTTAGAAATATATCTAAATATGTAAGTCAAACTTGCAGTGAATGTAGAGTCTCAGGACTTCATAATGCAGTAATAGTCCATGATTCATTTATTCATGAATTAAAACCCTTTATTTCAGAACATTTTTCAAGAATTTTATATATTTGGGATTGGGGTTTGAATTTCTACTCAGATATTATTGAAAAGGAAAAACCTAAAATAGTAATCGAAGAAATGGCTGAACGTTTTCTTATGAATATGAGACTCAATAACCCTGATGAAGTTGTTAATTTTAAAAAGAAGTAAAATAAAAATATAAAATCAAAGATTGCCATTAATCTTAAGAAATAAGAATGGGTTGTTTTTTAAAGCTTTTGTGTTTATTCCAATGTGTATAACTGTTTTATTATTTACTGTTAGTTTCTTTAATTTAGATAATTCTATGGAAAATATATTTCTTTTATGTTTTTTAGTGTTAAATAAAAGTGTTTTTCCATTTCGTATAACAACGGCAACTTCTTCCGGGTTTGTTATATTGAATATCATCTTATTATTTTTGTTCTTTTTTAGATCAACGAACAGATCATATTTGTTTCCGTTTTTAACTCTAAATATCTTTCTTTCTTTAATGTAAACAAAATTTCTTGAGTTGTTAAAAAAACTGATATTTTTGCCTGAATATTTATTTTTATCAATGAGATGTACACGAGGGTAAAAACAAAATATATAGGTTAAAGTAAAAAAAAGAATAAGGGAGATCACTTGTTTTTTTCTTTTTATAAAAGATAGTTTCAAAGGTTTTAAATAAAAGATTAATAGACTCATTGTAATCAAGATTATCCATATATAATTGGCTATATGAATGTGTTTGGGGGAATTCAAGAAAGAGGGAAATAGAATCGATAAATTAATTGAATCACTTGAAAAAAAGCTTAGAATAGATGAAGAGCCTTGAGTTGTATGTGAAAATACAGGTTGATATACGAATAAAGGATAATAGAACAGCCATATTAAAATAAAGATTGTAATGCCTGTTACCATTTTAAAAATATATTTCGAGTTCTCCTTGGGAATAGAATATATATAATTGATTATAAAGACTATAAATATCCAGCTTACAAAAATCAGGGGTCTTCCTAAAGGAGCATAAGCACCTCGTACTGTTGTAAATGCATGAAAAAGAATATATGATAGGGAAATCCATATTAAAATATTTTGATTTTTAACTCTTTTTTTGAAACTAAAGAATGTGAAAAAGAAAATAGGAGTATAAAACAACAAACCATCTCTCTGGTCAAAGAAATATGCTAACAAGGCTCTTATTCTTATTAAAAAAGGGATATCAAAATAGCTCTCTTTTGGGAAGATGTTGGCTGGATTAAAGGAACCATATAGAGTTTTGCAGTAAATCATTAAAAGAATAAAACTAAGAGTTGGAAATATAAAAAAATGAACAAAATGTTTTGTGTTTTTTTCCTTTAATAGCTTGAAAAAAATAACAAGCCCTATAACAATAAGCGCAGGATAATATTTTACATGAAACCATGGAATAAGTGATAGAGAAAGACCTGACAAAAGATATTTTCTTTTATTAGAGAATGCAAAAATAAATGAACTCATCATTAAGGTTGCAGCAGGTAATTCAGGGTAAAGGTGAATAGAATGGAATATTAAGGGAAAAATAGATATAAATAGTAACCAAAAGCCAGTTATATTTTTGCCAGGAAATTCTAATTTTAATAGATAGAAAAGGCTTAAAGCAAAAAATGCATTTATTATAGAAGCAGCTAATCTGAAGTATAACTGAGGGGGTATTATCCCGCCTATTAAATTAAACAGGAAGTAAAATGGGATTAACAAAAAAGATACTCCTGGCATATGGTAAGAAAGGTTTTTACCTTTATGATTTATAGAATGATGTTGAATATTTACTGGTAAATATTTGAAATAGGTTTTATTATTAATATTATTTTTTAGATCAAAGTCTCCATCTTCAACAATACTCTGTGTGATCATTATAAAATGAGGCTCATCACCTGATAGGTGAATGTCCTGAAAATATAAGATAAATGAAGATAAAGAAAATAAGATGAATGAAATCAGAAAGATTGTTATTGGTTTTGAGTTTATAAGAGAGAGGTTAAATTTTCTGGGTCTTTCTGTATATGCAATGTTTATTATGTATATTAAAAGTAAAAAACAGATAGATCTTATTTTAAAATCAGTTATTGATGAGTAATTAATAAGTAAAATGGGTGAAAATATAAATAATATATAGGGACTGAATTTTTTATTCCTTTGGAATAAGAAAATATACTCAAAAATGATAATAATAAGGGAACATAATATAAACAAAAACAATCCTACTTTTCCAAAATATAATGTAGAAATAAGGGATATTAATCCTATAATTGTTATTATTTTATTTTGATTCAAAAAAGTGTTAAGTTTGTGCATATAATTAATTTCCTTATTACCTTATTATATCAAAAATATGGATATTTAGAAATATACTGAATACATGGTTATAATATTGTCAAACAATATTTTGTATGAGATAATCTCAAGAATGAGAATTACGAATAGATCAATGATTTACAGGATTTTAATAGTAATAGGGTATTTATCATTTTATATAAATTTAAGAGATATAAATGTTTTACTTATTTTTTCAATACTAATATTTGTTGTTTTGGGTTTTGTTGATTTGAAATTCAAAAGATCATATCTTGAATTATTGCTCCCATTTTCTTCAGGAATTTTATGTTTTTTAATGAAACAGTTTTATTGGGATAATTTTGATTTTTTAAACAGAGTTAATAATCTTTTACTTATTTCTTTGATATTCTCTTTGATCTTAGCAGTATTGAAACTCGTGCTTATAAAAAAAATTTTGCTGTTTTTTAATAAATCAAATCTAAAAAAAAGATTGATTATTATTTTTGTTTTAACTGAATTTTTATTTATTATTTCTTCATATATAATTGTTAAGAAAGGCGTAAAATTAGGTGGTGATGAACCTCATTATCTTGTAATTGCTCAGTCAATAGCAAGAGATTTTGATTTAAATGTTTTTGATCAGTATGCAAGAAATAAATATAGAGAATTCATTAATGTAAGGTTGCACTCTCATGCAAAGGTAGGAAAGGGTTTTAAGAAATGGTATTCTTTTCATCTCCCGGGTGCCTCTTTCACCCTTTTACCCTTTTTCTTTTTTAAGATTCAAATCCCCTTACTTTATTTTCTTATCCGCTCATATATGGGTCTTTTTGGAGCTTTATTAGCTGTTTTAGTTTATCTTTTCTCTTTAAAGATATGGAAGAATTCGAAACTCTCTTTTTTTATTACAATTGTTTTTACTCTAACTTCTCCTATATTTTTTATGTCAATTCATATTTTTGCTGAGATTCAGGCTATTTTACTTATATTATCCTCTTTATATATTTTATTGTTTTCAGAAAAAAAGAGTTATTTCAAACTATTATTAGCAGGTTTTTTACTTTCTATAACCATTTTCTGGGGTATAAAATATGCAATTTTTGTATATGCTTTTTCTTTAGGTTTTCTTTTTTTCTTTATAAAAAAGAAAGAATATAAAAAGGCTTTTTTGTTTATTTTATTTCCAATCATTTTCCAATTACTCTTTTTCTCTTATCTTTTCTATGCTTATGGGAATTTTTCACCGAATTCTATTTATTATGGGGTTATGAATGAGATTCAGAAAGAGGAACTTTTTAATGTTGTTTTAAAAAAAACACCATTAAAGATGCGTGTTGAAACCCTTCTGGATTATTTTTTTGACCAGAGAGACGGGCTTCTACTGTATAATCCATTTTATTTATTTGCTTTTCCTGGATTGTTTATTGCATTAAGAAAATTTAGAATTTATTCCAGACATTTACTCATTTCAGTAGCAAGTTTTATCTATATGCTCTACCATGGTTTTTCAACAATACGAGCAGGTTATTGCCCTCAGGCAAGGTATCTTGTCCCTGTATTATGGACTTTAATGTTGTTTTCTATTATATATTATCTTGAAACAGAGAACAGGTTTTTAAAGAGAATATTTATTTTTATTCCAATCTATTCAGTATTTGTGGTTATCTACCAAGTTTTTAATCCTTTCACTTTGTATCAAACAACAACCCATGATTATTTGTATAGGCCTGGTTTGATGTTTCAGTATTGGAGTAGCCTTTATTTGAAATTACCAAATTTCCTTCCCTCTTTTATAAAAGTTAATTCAAATGAGAGATATATACCAAATCTGGTTTTCCTTTTCCTTTTTATTTTATTTGTGATCTTTTCATTAAAAAAGATAAAAAAAGAGAATTTAAAACTTCTGTTTCCAATTTTATTTTTATTCTTCTTTGTGATTTTCTCTCTGTTTCCTAGAGTATCTTTATTCAATCCAACTTTAGTTACAAAATCAGGAGCTATACCTCATCTGATTTATAATGCTAATTTTTATCCTACAAAAAAGAATAGGGTTGATTTTGAAATTACAGATAATGGAAGTTATAGATATACAATTTCAACAGTAAAAGAGGCTAAATATTTTGTTATTGAATTAAAAAAAGCAAAAGAAGATAAAACTAAGATTGAAATTTATAACTTTGATAGGAAGATGGACAATGTAGCAAGCTTGTTAGAAACACAAAAACTTTACGTTAAAGATCCTGAATTTAAAAAAATAAGAAATAAATTCTATTATCAGTTTACAGTTAATATAAAGGGTAAAAATTTAAGGCAAACTTTTTTACATTTACAATTATATCCAATTAAAAAGAAAGGTTAGGGGATTTTTGAAATACGGATCATATTTGTAGCATAGTTCAAAATCTTCAAATTAAAGTTGAAAAAAATCAGTTTTGCATACATATATATATATGTCGGTAAATTACATCATTATTGGCATTTTTGCTTTTTTATGATGGTTATGGAGGATGTTATGAGTATATATGGTTTTACAGATTTTGCAATATTAAAAGAGATCGGCAGACGTTTAAAGCAAAAAAGGCTTGAGAAAAATATTTCACAAAAGGATCTGTCAGAGCTATCAGGCTTAAACAGATCAACAATTGTGGAAGTTGAAAAGGGGAAACCTTTTAGTATGTTGACTTTTATACAGATCCTCAGAGCATTAAAGGAACTTGATGAGCTTGATTCAATATTACCTGAGCAGGGGATAAGTCCCCTTCAGCTTGCAAAATTTAAAGGGAGGGCTAGAAAACGTGCCTCAAAAAGTTATAAATAAAAAAGGAGTTGTAATTTGGAAAAAATGGTTGATGTAGCTTACGTAAATATCTGGGGAAACCTTGTTGGTGCTGTTTCCTGGAATCCTGAAAAGGAATATGCAACTTTTGAATTTGACCAAAAATTTCTAAATATGGGGATGGATCTTTCACCGATCGTAATGCCTTTAAATGAAGCGATCAAGCGAAAACAGCCTTCTTTTGAATTCAGAAACCTTCCAAAAAATACTTTTAGAGGATTACCGGGGCTTCTATCAGATTCCCTTCCGGATAAATTTGGAAACAGTATTATAGATTCCTGGCTTGCAAGAGAAGGAAGAACACCTGAAACTTTCAGTCCAATTGAAAGATTATGTTATACAGGGAAAAGGGGAATGGGTGCATTAGAATTTAAACCTACTCTGAATAAAGATATTGAAAAATCAGTACCGGTTGAAGTATCAAAGCTCCTGGAATTGGCTCAAACCGTTATTAATGAAAGGTCCAGATTAAATACTAATTTTATTGACAATACATCTGCATCTTCAGAAGCACTTCTTAATATAATCCGGGTTGGTACATCTGCAGGAGGGAACAGGCCAAAAGCTGTTATTGCTTATAACAAACAAACTAATGAGGTCAGGTCCGGCCAGGTTAAAGCTCCTGAAGGTTTTGAATACTGGATATTAAAATTTGACGGAATAAAAGATGACTCTTTAGGAAATCCAAAAGGCTTTGGAAAGATCGAATATTCGTATAGTAAAATGGCAAAATCCTGCGGAATTGATATGACTGATTGTAAACTGTTAAAAGAAAATAACAGGTATCATTTTATGACAAAACGTTTTGACAGGGTAGAGGGCGAAAAAATTCATTTGCAAACCTTATGTGCAATATCACACTTTGATTTTAATTCACCAGGTGCATATTCTTATGAACAGGCTTTTATGGTTCTTAGGGAACTTAATTTACCTCCATATGATATTGAACAATTATACAGACGAATGGTTTTTAATGTTATATCAAGAAACCAGGACGACCACACGAAAAATATCTCATTTTTAATGGATAAAAATGGGAACTGGAAACTTTCACCAGCTTATGATGTTATATATTCATATAATCCCAAAGGAGAATGGACAAACCAACACCAGATGACCATTAATGGGAAAAGGGATGAATTTACGTTAAAGGATCTTTATAAGGTCGGTGCTGATCAGCGTATAGATTCCTATAGATCCATTGTTAAAGATATCACTGATGTTATTTCAACATGGCTGAAAATTGCAAAGGAACTTGATATAAAAAAATCCTATATTGATGAAATTAGAAATGTTCACAGATTATCTATAGTAAAAAACCACTCGATCTCTTTCTTAATGTAATTTTTTTATTATAAAAATAATGGGGTTATCCGCCCATTAGAAGTTAATTGTCAAATGTGTAGGCTTGACCCCAATTACTTGCTGTGTTTGAAGATGATTTTGTAAAGATATTTTACACTTTATTTTTTGAAAAGCCTTTGATATTGAGTGTTTAGGTTGTTTTTATGATATGTAAAGAAAACTTACACAATTCAGACTAAATTTTATAAATCCTCATTGTCAAATGCTTTAAAGCTTTTTGTAGAATTGTTGTGTAAAGATATTTAACATATAAATGAAGATTGTATATATGAAAAAAAGTTAAGAAAGGCTGGGAATTCTTGATATCAAATGATAAAGGTTTTTTTAGAAAAGTTGGCATAAAAATTGCTGTACCTTTAGTACAATAAAAAATTATAAAAAGGCGATATTACGAAAATTTTTTTTTAGGAGAAAAAAATGTCAATAACATTACTTTTTTCAAAAAAGAAAAGGAAGGAATTTACTTTTAATAGATTAGATGAACATTTAAAAAGGGCTAGGGAAATTCCTTTTGATTTAAAAAAGGGGAAATGTGTAATCTTCAGTGATGCACATAAATGGGACAGAGGGAAAAAAGATTATTTCAAGGCTAATGAAAGACTATATTTGAAATTGCTAGATTACTATTTAGGTAATAAATTTATACTGGTCCTAAATGGAGATATAGAAGAGGGACAGGGATCCAAATTAGAAACCGTTGTAAAAAAGTATCCAGATACATTCAAATCAGAAAATAAATTTAAGAATACCGGTAAATATTACCGTATTTACGGCAACCATGATCACAGTTGGAAGGATGATCATGTTAGATGGAAGCTCTTGTATCAATACTTTGGCATTTTCGATGTAAGCTCAGCATACAGAATAGGAGAAAAAATTATAATTCTCCATGGCCATGAAGGCGATATTTGGTCTGATTATCTGCGTGGACTTGCAGGAATTGGAGTAAGGTTAGGAAAAAGGATCTTTGGTTCCAGAAAAAGAGCTGCAAGAAACTATAAAATAAGAAACATTAGGGAAAATTGGCTGTCTGAATGGGCTGAGAAAAAAGATATTCTCCTGATTGCAGGACATACTCACAGGCCCATGTTTAAATCCATGTCTGTTGAAGAAAATTTCCAGGTTCTAAAAAATACATTAAGTGGAATGAGGAGTTTTGAAGAGTACGATAATACGATAATGGTCCAAAAAAAGTTGTTTCCAAAAGATAAAGAGATTGAGATTAAGGTAAGGGAAAAAGAACGGTATTACAACACAGGTGGATGTATGTTTGGAAAGGAAAAGTATAGAATAAGTCAAATCACCTGTATCGAAATTGCTGACAAGAAAATACACCTTTTAAAATGGGGGTTGGAGAATGGAAATTTAAAGAAAGAGTGGGAAAAACTTTCAAATGATTTGAGCTGGATATTATAAATATATCAAAAATAATGAAAATAAGGAGGGATTTAAATGAGTAGCGAAATTATTGATGTTCATATGCATGTAGGGGTCAAAGGTGATCATTGGAATTCTATGGGTAAAATTTCTGAATGGTTTCAACAAAGAATTGTATATAAAATAATGCTACTTTATGCAGGAATAGATCCAGGGGATGACAGAGATGAAATTTTTAAGAAAAAAACTTTGGAAGTAATTGAGAATTCTGCAGTTGATAAGGTTGTATGTTTAGCGTTAGATCATGTATATACTTTAAATGGTGACCCAAATGAAGAAGCATCACATATGTGGGTATCCAATGAATATATTATTCAACATTTAATAAAAGAACTTCCAAATAAAATACTATTAGGAGCATCAGTTCATCCTTACCGAGATGATTTTGAAGACAAAATAAAAGAGTATAAAGATAAAGGTGCAGTTCTTTTGAAATGGATCCCATCAGCACAACAAATAAACCTTGCATCTGATAAAGTGAAAAATGCTTTAAAAATCCTTGCAGAGAACACAATCCCATTACTACTCCATGTAGGCCCAGAATATGCTATCTATTCTACTGATCTCCGTACAAAGAGTTATGATTTTTTATCATGGAGATTTCATGATAAAGTCGCAAATACTTTCCGGTTTAAAAAAAAATGGTTTGTACCTGATATACAAAAAATAAATGAAAATATAAAAATATTTCTTGCGCAAGGAGGAAAAATAATATTTGCTCATTGTGGTTTACCCTATTATGTTTCTGGTTGGATAGGGAAGCTCTTTGAACATTCTGATTTTTCAAAGGTAAAAGAATATATTTGCAGTAATAAAAATGGTTCTCCACAATGTTTTGCTGATACTTCTGCAATCATTACACCATTTAGACAGGCTTATTTTAAGAAAATCAAAAAACTCCCTGCAAATAGTCTTCTTTTTGGAAGTGACTATCCTACTCCTGTATTTGAACTTTCTGTAGATTTAGAGGAAAACCTTGAAGATTTCAAAGCAATACTAAAAGGAGATTTAAAAAGAATCATTATTCCGGAAGGCAATTTAATAGATGTAAATTTAGAGGAAATGAAAAAAATATTCCCGAACCATATGATGTTTACAAATTTCAATCAATTCTTATGGAATAATCATAATTAAAATGAGAATCAATTTTAATGATAAGGGTTATATCCAATTAAAAAGAAAGAATTAAGAAATTTTTGAAATACGGAGCATATTGGTTGCACCTTTCATGGGTGTTACACCAGCTGATGTTACGATTAAATCACCTTTTTTAGCAAATTTTTTAATCTTAAGTAATTCTTCTCCCTTTAATATCATTTCATCAGTGTGTGGAGAAAATTCAATATAAATAGGGAATACACCCCAATATGAAGCCATGTTCAAAACAGCATCTTTTTGAGGTGTAAAGGCAAATATAGGACATTGAGGTCTATATTTAGATAGAATCAAAGCTGTTTTCCCAGAATAAGAAAAAACTAGTATAAATTTAGCATCCAACTCAGACGCAATTTTACAAGCACTTTTAGCAATTGCTTCTGTATGATCTATTTTTTCTCTATTTTTTTTAGGTAAAGATTTATAAAGATCTGATTTTTCTGTAAAAATAGCAATTCTCTTCATCATATTCACTGCCTTTACTGGATATCTCCCGATTGCAGTTTCAGCGGATAACATAACACAATCCGTTCCATCAATAATGGCATTTGAGACATCAGAAGCCTCAGCCCTTGTTGGTCTGGGATTTGCAATCATTGATTCCAGCATCTGAGTTGCAGTAATGACAAGTTTATTTTTAGAATTTGCCAGGTTTATAAGTTCTTTTTGAATTAATGGAACCTTTTCAGGAGGAACCTCTACTCCTAGGTCGCCTCTGGCTATCATTATTCCATCGAATTTATCGATGATTTTATTTATATTTTTAAGAGCCTTTTTTCTTTCAATCTTAGCAATGACTGGAATGTCTTTTGAGAATTTGCTCATAATCTTTTTTATAGGGATAATATTTGAAGGAGAATCCACAAAACTCATTGCAACCATATTAACACCATGTTCCAATCCAAATTCAAGGTCAGCTTTATCTTTTTCAGTAAAAACAGGAATTGAAAAAGAGATGTCTGGGAGATTAATGCCCTTTTTTGATTTTACAATTCCAGGAACAATAACCTTACAAGTTACACTTTTTTTATCAACATCTATAACTTCTAATTCAATATATCCATCATCAATAAGGATTGTGTTGTCCTTTTTTACAATTTTTACAAGTTCTTTAAAATCAGTATAAAGATCAGCCTTTTCTTCTTTATAAACAGAAATCTTTATAATGTCATTTTTTTTTACACTTTTTGGTTCAGGGATGTCAGATAATCTAATTTTTGGGCCACACAAATCCTGTAAAATTGCAACAGGCATATCTTCGTTTTCAGAGATTTTTCTAATTTTTTTAATAACATCTATGTGATCTTCATATTTTCCATGAGAAAAATTCAGTCTTGCAACAGACATTCCGCTCTTTATCATTTTTAACAAAATTTTTTCATCATTTGATGAAGGACCTATTGTTGCAATGATTTTAGTTTTAAGAAATCTTTTTTTATCCATTTTATATTATAAATATAGGAAAACAGATTAAAATTCAAGGATTTTTTAATAAAAGTCTCATTTGATTTGTTCTGTGTAAAGTAATACAATTTATTTTTATATGAACAGCTTATGAGCAAAAAGAAAATAATTTTTTTTATAGCCTCCTTGTTTTTTTTGTTTTTAATATGGTATATTTCTCATAATAAATTCGTAGATGAAAAACATTTTCAGCGTTTTCAATTTTTTAATCTCAAGCAGACTACCGAATTTAATAAACACCATAGCAGAACTGAGCAAAATTTCAATGGGAAGATAAAAAATTCTACACAAAGTGTTATTCCAAACAAGAAAGTAATTACTTTTAGAGGCAAAAGAACACTTTTATTAAAGCCTGGGGTTGAAGGAAGAAAAGGGATCCTCTTTAGTATTTCTGTAAGAAGCAAAAAAAGAAAAATAGAAAAAGTAACAATATTAATAGTAAGAGATAAAAAAACACTTTTCCAAAAAAAATTAAAGAGTAATAAAAAAAAGGTAAATTATTTATTTTCAGAAACATTTAAATTTGAAAAAAATGATGTTTTTGAAATTGAGTTAGAGGGCGAAGGGATAGTGGTTATAAAAGATGCGGTTATTTATGATATTATCGAAGAAAAAAAGCGAAAGTATGTGTTTGTTATTGCCCTAGATAATTTAAGAAAAGATGAGATTGGTAAAAAAGTAAATGGAGTAGAACTCACACCAAATTTGAATAAATTTTTAAGAGATTCAGTTTATTTAAAAAATACATATGCACAAAGTTCATGGACATTACCTTCCTTCACAAGTTTTTTTACAGGGCTTTATGAATTTAATCATCTCATAACCAGGTATACTAATTTAGATTCTAAAAAACCTTTCCTTATGGAAAATTTTTCCAGAAGATACATAAATATTAGTATTAATGGTGGAGTATGGCTCTCAGGGAAAAAAGTAGATTTGAGAGGGTTTGATTGTTTTAAAAAAGGCTCAAGCATAGAAGATGCATATGCAGCGGAAAATTTTTTTAATAATGCTATTGAATTTATAAAAAAGAATCAGGTTCCTCATCTTTTTATGTTTTTACATACATATGCAATTCATGCACCATACTATCCACCAAAACCCTTTTTACTAAAACTTAATAAAAACCCATCTTTTTATAAGCTTGGTTCGTATACACGAAAGCGTCAATATTTAAAGAATGTTTCACAGAAAAAAAGAGATTCAATGGAAGAGTTGTATGAAGCAGATATAATGGCTTTTGATTACTATTTTGGAAAATTTATAGAGTATTTAAGAACAAAAAAGGTCTATAAAAAATCTCTTATAGTGTTTACATCAGATCACGGAGAAGAATTTTACGAACATAAGGGATGGTTTCATGGGCATTCACTGTATAATGAAATGATAAAAGTACCATTAATAATAAAATTTCCTAATAATAAATATAAAGATCTGTGCATTCAAGAAAATGTTGGAGTTATGGACATTTTACCAACTCTTATGGATTATCTCAAAATAAAGAACAGTAATAAAATAGATGGAATTAGCCTTATGCCTTTAGTTAAGGGGAAAACTATAAAGCGTAAAATATTAGTCTCTTCAACAACCAGTTGCTATATGTCTCCTATACTTCCTAAAAAAATCGCATTATTTTTTAAAAATTATAAGATGATTTATAATTTTGACCTTTCAAGAACAGGAAAAGAGACATATCAAAAATTCGGAGTGCCTCCTGATACAGCGAAAATCGAGCTTTTTGATCTAACAAGTGATCCAAATGAAACAAAGAACCTATATCATAAACATACAAGATTAGTAAAAAAACTGCAAAAAGAATTAAGCAGTATTATTAAAATTGTTAAATATAATTTGAAACAAAAATCTCCAAAAAAAAACCGACTCAGTCCAAAAGAATTGGAGACATTAAAATCTCTTGGATACTTATAGAGAAAAGTAGTATCTCTCGAGATTTAACAACAGATTTTCTTTTGGTAGAATTCAGATTGTTTTATCCTTTATTTAATTCTTTTATCATTTTTCTGATTTCATTTTTTATTTTACTGTTTACGGTTTTTGAGAGTGCTTTTTCTAATGTATCTAAAGCTTTACCTTTTTCACCCATTTTTGAATAAACTCTTCCAATATTAATCAAGATTGTAATATCATCTTCAGTTAAAAGGGACAGAGCTTTTTTATAAGAGTAGATAGCTTCATTGTAATTCTTTTGGTTTTCAAATATCACACCTTGCAGATTATAGAGTGGGGCAAATCCTCTATTTTTATATATTCCCTTTTCTACATATCTCATTGCTGAGTTTAATTTATTGTGTTTGATCTCTAACATTGCCAGGTTGACAAATGAATTCTCTGGGGTACTGTAATCATCAGAGTTAGCTGCAATTAAAAGGTTTTCTTTAGCAGGCTCGTATTTATCTAATTCTATATATATAAGACCTAAAGAATTGTAAACATCTATGAAAGTGGGGTCAATGTTTAAAACTCTTTTGAAATATTTTATTGCTTTGTCAAATTCTCTTTTATACATATATACAATTCCAAGACCATTTAATGCGTCTTTCAGAGAGGGTTTTTTTTCTATTGCTCGAAGAAGTTTTTTCTCTGCCATATTTATTTGACCGGAATTCAGATGGAATAGACCTTGATTCAGGAAAAATTCAGCAGAACCTGGTTTTAATTGCCAGGGATATGTTACAACATCTTTTTTTTTACAACCTGTAAGTATTGAAATAAGTGCTAATAATACTATTAAATAACTTTTTATTTTAGGATTTTTCATTCCCCCCCCTTTTTTTTGATTACTCTGTAAGATTTTATGTCATTTAATATACCCTGCATTTTTTTCTTACCCAAATATTCAAATTCAAATAAATTTTTTGTTAAATTGTATGTGTTTTCAGATATAATTATTTCATCAGGTTTTGCTACAGTGGATTCAAGACGAGAAGCAATGTTAACTGTATTGCCCAACACAGTATAGTCAAACCTTTTAGGTGAACCGAAATCTCCTGAAATTAGTTTTCCTGAATTGATACCAATTCTAATTCTTGTTTTACCTTTTCTGGGAAGATTTGAGTTGATTTCTTCCATTTTTTTTTGCATATCAAGAGCAGCTAAAATTGAGAACTCAGCATGATTGTCATATTTAAATGGTACTCCGAAAACAGCCATTATAGCATCTCCAATATATTTATCAAGAGTGCCATTGTATTTAAAAATAATATCAGTCATCTCTGTGAAAATATTATTTAAAAACTGACCTACTTCAATTGGCCTCATGTTCTCAGCTTTTGAAGTAAAGTTGACAATATCCATAAACAAAACGGTTGCTTCAGATTCTTTATAGCTCATTAATTCATGAGTGTTTTTATTTTGACACTCTATAATTCTTGAAACAACTGAAGGTGAATGATATCTTGCGAGTCTTTCGCGTAATTTTTTTTCTTTATTTAAATTATTTAAATGATTTATACTTTCTATTGAGAGACCTGTGAAATTAGCAAGAATTGATAAAATTTCGATATCTTTTTCATTAAAAATTTGTTCAAAGTCTGTTGCATCAGCATATATCAGCCCATATATAGAATTTTTTGTCCATATTGGTATAGAAAGTGCTGATGTTATTCCGTATAGAATAATACTTTTTGCTCCATTAAAACGGTTATCATCCTTTGTATTTGAAGATAATATTGCAACTTTTTCTTTTATTGCTTTCATTGCAATTGTTTTTGAGATGTTTACTTTTTCAGGTTTACTTTTTCCAATTGTCTGGGAGTATTTTAAAAGTAATTGTTTATGGTTTGAATCATATGAAAAAATGAACAATCTTTTTGGATTAAGAAGGTCAAATATTAATTGTCCTACTTTTTCAAAAGTCTCTTCTATACTTGAAGAAGCAATCAGATTTTTCCCGAGTTTAGTTAAAGAGGTTAGCAAATTTAGTTTATTAAATTCTAATTTTTTTTCTTTTTCAACCTTTAGTTCTTCTGATAAAGGTATGACCATTGATATTTTTTGATCATCTAAATCATAATAATCCTCTTTTTTAGGAGCTGCTAGGAATTTTAGGATAGTTTCCCCAATTGCTATGTTATCTCCAACATTTAATATTTTATCATCAATTATTTTCCCATTAACAAAAGTTCCATTAGTGCTGTTTAAATCAATTATTTTGTAAATATTCTTTGTTTTTATAAATTTGCAATGATTTCGTGATATTGTAGTATCATTTATTTGAAGGTCATTCTTAGATAATTTTCCTAAAGTTGTAGTTTTTTTATTCAAATAAAAGGTTTCCAATTCATCATTAACAAAATATTCTAATTTATAATTCACTCTTGTTTTAAGCTCCTTTTCATCAATGCTTGTATTGCTTTTTTTGGATTTTTATTGTTAAATAAAATATCGTTAATTGCAGAGCAAATAGGCATTTCAATATCGAATTTTTCAGAAAGGGTTTTTATTGCTTTTGTTGTTTCAACTCCCTCTGCTATCATAATAGTTGTTTTTTGGATTTGCTTAAGTGATTCTCCCTTTGCTATACGAGTGCCAAGTTGAAAATTTCTTGAAAGCGGGCCAAAGCATGTAAGCATTAAATCTCCAATACCTGCAAGCCCCCAGAAAGTTTCTTTTTTTGCACCTAATTTTATTCCAAACTTTGATATTTCAACACTTGCTCTTGTTACTAAAGTGGCAGTTGTGTTATAACCTAATCCACATCCTTTTATAATACCTGATGCTATAGCAATGACGTTTTTTATAGAGCTGGAGACTTCAATTCCTATCAGATCATTAGTTCTGTAAATTCTTAATATATCTGATGAAAAATCTATTTGAATTTGCTTCAATATTGTCTCATTTTTTGAAACTGCAACAACTGCTGTTGGGTATTTGTATGCAAGTTCTCTTGCAAAAGAGGGTCCTGAAATTGTAATCCAGTAATTGATTATATCTGGGCCGATAACCTCTGCAGCTATCTGAGATATAGTTTTTAATGAACTTGATTCAAATCCTTTTGAAAGATTTACAATTATTTTATTTTCAACTATTCCCTTTATTTTTTCAAATGTGTTTCGTATATATTTAGAAGGAACAGCAAGTATAATAATGTCTGCTTTTTTTGTCTCCTCTATTAGATCTGAAACAGGGATTAGATTGTTGGATAATTTAATTCCAGGTAAAAACAAAGAGTTTTCTCTAACATTTTTTATTGATTCAATTATTTCATTCTCTCTTATCCAGATTCTAATTTCATTTTTTTTTGAAGCTAAATAATTTGCAAAAGCAGTTCCCCATGAACCGCCACCTATAACTAAAATTTTATCCATTATTTTTCACCTTGAATTTGTTTTCTGTTCCATTAAAGATTCTATTCAGGTTGGAATGGTGTTTAGTTATAATTAGAATTACTAGAATAAGTACAATTATTGAAATCTCTTCAACATGCGTGAATAAAACGAAAAAGAATAGAGAAATAGTTCCAATCATTGAAGCTGCTGAAATATATTTTGTGATAAAAAGAGTTGTAAGGAAAAAAACGATGAACACGATCATTGATGGAAAACAAAAGGCCAAAAATACTCCGCAAAAGGTTGCAACTCCCTTTCCACCCTTGAATTTTAAAAAGACAGAGAATACATGTCCTATTATTGCTGCTGCTCCACCTAAAATAATAATTGTATTTGAATTAAAATGTTTTAAGCCATAAATTATTGGTAAAATGCCTTTTAGTAAGTCAAATATTAATGTAGCTATTGCTGCAGTTTTCCCCTTATTTCTTAGGATATTAGCAGTACCTATGTTCCCACTTCCATGCTTTCTTATATCCTTTTTTTCTATAATATAAAAGAGAATAAGCCCAAAAGGAACTGAGCCTAATAAATAAGAAAAAATTATAAATAAAATTTCATGTTGTCCCAAGTTGTATCTCCTTTAATATAGTATGAATTGGTCCTGAATAAGACAATTCACTCTTGAATATTTGAAAGCCATCTACTTTTATTTTACTTATAAATTGATTGTTATATTCATCTAAAATCTTAAAAAAAGTTTTAAAGTTGAATTGTTTTTTATTTCTCCCCAGGGTGATATGAGGTTTGAATTCTCTTGTGTCTTTTTTTATATTAATGTTTTCAAGTCTATCCTCAATTTCTATGAATAGATTTTTAAGTTCATTGTTGTTCTCAATACCAGCCCAGAAAATATTAATATTATTTCCTCTTCCAAATCTTCCCAACTCAGAAAATTTTAGATTAAATGGTTCTATATTAAAATCATTGTCTGTAAGAGACTCTTTTATCTGAAGATATTTTTTCTCTGATATTTCTCCAATAAATTTTAATGTTAAATGGGTATTTTCTGGTTTTACCCATTTTAATGGAGTTGAGATTTTTTTAAATGGTCTTAAAACTTTATTTATTTCTTCTTTTACTGAATTGTTGAGTTTTATCCCAATAAAAACTCTCATATTTGAATTATAGATTAAATGCTTTATTTTGTAAAGAATTAAAAATAATTGTAGAGTAATCAGTCCACATATTTTAATATTCAACTTTATGAAGTGTTAAACCTTTTGCTGGTGCTGCTTGGCCAATCCTTCTTCTATCTTTTGCCTCAAATATTGATGGTATATGTTCAGGAAGAATTTTACCTCTACCTACGTCGATTATTGTTCCAATAATATTACGGACCATATAGCGCAAAAAGCTTTTTCCTTTAATGGTAAAAGTAATTTCCTGTTTTCTCTTCTTCATCTTGAATTCTGTTATCTCTCTTGTTCTTTTTTTTTTTGGTTCGTCTGAGGTAAAAGAACTGAAGTTATATTCTCCGATAAAGTATTTAACTGCTTTTCTCATTTTGTTTAAATTTAATGGGTATGGGATATGATGAACATACCTGCACTTAAATGGAGATATGACCTGGCCAAAATAAATTTTATATATATATGTTTTACTTTTAGCATAGGATCTTGAATTGAAAGATTTGTCTTTTAATTCACACTCAATAATCCTGATGTCCTGAGGTAATAAAGAGTTTAGAGCTTTTAATAGTGACTCAGGTTCGATTTTTATGTTTAAATAGAAGTTTGCTGTAAGACCTGTGGAATGAACGCCAGAATCAGTTCTGCTGCTTCCATAAACTGTTATTTTTTTCTTGGCGATTATTGTAAGGGCTCTAACTATTTCTCCTTGTATTGTTTTTATTTCAGGAGTTTGATACTGCCACCCTTGATAATTTGTGCCATCAAATAGAACAATTATCTTATAATTATTTTTCAAAATAGCTATTTATATTTTTTATTACCTCTTCAGGCGTTGATAAATGTATAACCCCTTTGATGTTCCATGTATTTAATCCAAATACTATCTTATTGTAAATTTGAGCATATGCTATTTCTGATAATGTTCCATAGTTACCATCAATTGCAACGAGAATATCTGAATTTAGAACTACAAGGGAATTTCTCATATATCCAAGTCCAGTAAGTATTGGGATATCAACAAATTTATTTGCATCATTAATCGATTTCCCAGGTAATATCGCAACAACTAATCCATTTTTAGATTTAGCACCCTTTGCTGATGCTTCCATGACACCTTTCATGCCACCATTAACGAGTATATAATCATTTTGAGCAATTAGCCGCCCCATTTTTTCAGCATTTTTTAGAGAAATTGAATCTGGAGAATTACCCCCAATTATTCCAACCCTTTTTTTATTGAAATTTTCAATTAACATAAGATTTAAAAAAAGATTTATATGGCTTTCTTAACTTTTCCAGATCTAATACAGGAAGTGCAGACCCTCATTCTTTTTGTTTTTCCATCTACATTTACTTTTATTTTTTGTAAATTGGGTAACCATCTTCTTTTTGTTGCTTTGTGAGAGTGGCTGACATTATTACCGGTCATTGGTTTTTTCCCGCATATATCACATACTTTTGACATTTTGAACTCCTCCTACGTATGAAATTAATACCTGATTATACTAAAATTCATTAATAAAATCAATTTATTATTGAAAAGTATGCGTCTGAGGCGATTCGAACGCCTGACCTTCGGTTCCGGAGACCGATACTCTATCCACTGAGCTACAGACGCATATTTTATAGTATATCAAATATTTTCTAAATTAAAAAGCAATTTTTTATTGACTTTTTTTCCTATAAACTATATTTTATATTCTATTAAAAAAATCATAGACCAAAATGGAGGAAATATGAAGAAATTAGTTTTAATTTTAATTTTGTTAGTATTTACATTTTCATTTTTAACTGCTGATGTTTACATTAAGCAAAAAACTCATACAGATGCATTTAAAATGATGAACAAGGAGCAGCCAGCAAAGGATGTAATTAGTGAACAGTGGATTGGGGACAATAAGTTTGCATCGCATAGTAAAGACCAATCAATAATTATTGATACAAATAAAAAAGTATTGATAATGATAAATCATATCACAAAGACATATATATTTATGACACTTCCCCTTGATATATCAAAATATATGCCTGAACAGATAGCTCAAATGATGAAACAGATGATGGGAAATTTAGCAATTACTGTTAAATCAACAGGAGAAACAAAGATGATTGGAAAATGGAAGTGTAACAGATATGATATGACCATGACTGTGATGGGAATGCCAATGAATTTAATATCATGGGCTTCGACTGATGTTCCATTTGACTGGAAAAAAATTAGCGCCTTAATGTTGGAAAGTGTAGCTAAAATTCAAATGAATTTAAATGAAGCTTCTATTAATGAAATGAAAAAAGTTAAAGGATACACAATTGCAACAGAAATGACAATGAATATGATGGGAGCAAAGATGTCAGTAAAAATGATTACACTTGAAATCAGTAATAAGCCAGCTGGTCCTGAAGTATATTCAGTTCCTCCGGGCTATACCAAGAAAGATAAAATGTCTATGGAGGATATGAAAAAATAATAGTAGATTTATATAAAATTATTACTGTTCAATACTATTTAAAATCTTTTTAATTGATGTAAAAGCCTCAGCTGGAGATATATTAAGCGTGGGATTAAATTTATCCTCAGCATCAAGTCTCATTATTTGAGAATTTATAAGAAACTTTATTATTTGATGATTCTTATGAATAGGGGATATATCTATTGGCTCAACTATTTTTTCAATAGGTGTAAATTTCAAAGTACAACTGGAATTTTCCAAATACATGATTAAAGAATTAATCACAACCGCAAAAGCATCTCTTGTAATTTTAATATTTTTAAATCTTCCAAAGCTATGGTCAGGCCTTAGTTCCATAATATCCAGAGTACACAATTTTATTATATAATCTTTTGCATAAGATCCATCTATATCAGTTATTATAAGTGGAGTTTTGTTAATTATTAAATATTTATCAAAATAATAACCTATTAACGCAGCAAGATCCTCTCTGCTTATATCATCCTTAAAAAAGATATTTTTAAATTTCAAGGGTAATTTTACTTCATAGAATTTTACTTTTAAATCATTTATTTTATTTGTAATACTAATGTCAACTGGTCTTAGCTCTCCTAATTTTTTATAAACTATTATAGCAGAATCAATTTCATTCGTCCTTTCATAATTTTCAGCAAGTTTAAATAATATATCCTCTTTATCAGGAAATTTTCCAAGAATTTCTTCATAATATATAGAAGACTTTTCATATTCTCCTGCTTTATAATAAAAATCAGCAATCTTTACATTTAAATCAATTATTTCAGGAGAATATCTTAAAGCTTTTTCTAATGACTGGATATATTTTTTATCTCTATTTTCAATTTTATAGGTTTCGGCTTTTTTTAAAAAATATTCGGTTTCATAAGATTTAATATGCTCATACCTCACTTTTACCCATATATTATCAGGATATTTTATAAGCAGCCTTGAGTATCTTTTAAATGCATTTTCATTATCTTTCATTAATTCATACATAGAAGCAAGGCCTAACTCAGCATTAAGAGAATCCGGGTTTAATTCAAGGGCTAATTTAAAATTTCGCTTTGCAAGACCTAATTTATTTTGAGCTAAAAATGCATATCCAAAACCAACATGTAATTTATCATCTTCTAAATTGCTCTTCTCAAAATATTCAATTGCTTGTTTAGGGTTTCCCATTCTCAAACTTTTCCACCCATCTATATAATAAGAATCATGATATTCAGAACTACTTAATTCAGGAATATTAATTTCTGTTCTAACATGACTCACCCTCATACATCCTGTTAAAGCTAAAACCAATGTAAAAACCATCAATAATCTCATTTAATATAACCTCCATATCTCTGTCTAAATTTTATCATCTTTTTCTTAGAACTTAAAACATCAATATATATTAAATCATCTTTTTTTAATTTATTAACTATTATTAACCATTTTCCTATTGAATTAATATTAAAAACATCTTCAGGAATAGCTATTGTATATCTTTCATAATCTTTAAAGTATTTATTGAAAATTATTTTTTTCAAATTTAATATTCCTACATTTTCTTTTGCAGAGATAAATATCTCATTTTCATTTGATTGGTTTAAAAAACTTGAATAATCTTCCATAGAATCTATTTTATTATAAACCGTGATTATTTTACTATTTTGTATGTTTATGTGTTCAAGGATCTTTTCTACCTCCATTTTCTGACTTAAATATTCAGAATTTGAAATATCCACTATATGCAAAATTAAATCTGATTGTACCATTTCCTCGAGAGTAGCCTTAAATGATTGTAAGAGTTCCTTGGGCATATTTCTTATAAAACCAACTGTATCTGATAATAAGAAGTAATATCCCATTTCAATTTCATCCAAACATACACGCCTCAACAGAGGATCTAATGTAGAAAACAATTTCTCTGAAATTGTTACCTCTTCTGATGTTAATTGTTTAAAAAGAGTTGATTTACCTGCTGATGTATATCCAGCGAGAGAGATAAGAGGAACAGGATAGGATTTTCTTCCCTTTCTTTGAACATCTCTGTTCTTTCTAACCTTTACTAACCTCTTTTTAAGAACTGAAATCCTTTTTTTTATTCTTCTTCTATCTACTTCTAATTTTGTCTCTCCAGGCCCTCTTGTTCCTATTCCACCTCCTAATCTGGATAGTTCAATTCCCTTACCAGTTAATCTAGGAAGAAGATAGAGTAGCTGAGCAAGTTCAACTTGAAGTTTACCTTCAATAGATTTTGCACGAGTTGCAAAAATATCGAGTATTAACCTTGCTCTATCAATGACTTTAATTTTAAAATAATTCTCAAGGTTCCTCTGTTGTATATTATTGAGATAATTATAGAATACAATTAAATCAATATTTTTCACATTTATTAGATTTTTTATTTCATTTACTTTTCCTTTACCAATGAGGTATTTTTTGTCAGGTGAATCCCTTTTCTGATAGAATAAATCAATAATCTCTGCACCTGCACTTTCTATCAATAACTTTAATTCCTCAAGAATATAATCGATCTCATACTTGTGTTTCTTTGTTTTAAATAGTCCAACTATTATTGATCTTTCCATAAGCTCTTCTTAACAAACTCCTCAATATCAGGAAAATTTTCTGGGGTAAACCAATTTATATCCTTTTCCTGTCTAAACCATGATAATTGCCTTTTTGCAAAATTCTTTGAATGTTGTTTTATTAGTTTTTTAGCAGTTTCAAAATCAATTTCATTATTCAAAAACATTAATATCTCTTTATATCCAATGGATTTGAAAGGGGGACAATTTAAAGGATATTTAGATCTTAAATATTTTACCTCATTAACAAACCCATTTTCAATCATTCTTTCCACTCTATGCTCAATATTTTTATAAAGCTCGTTTCTTTGTATTGTTAATCCAACTCTTATAAAACTATAATTCTTATATGGGGTCTGCGTTTGTTTAAATATCTTTGATGGAGGAATTCCATTATTGTAAAATATTTCCATTGCTCTTACAATTCTTATTCTATCGTTTTTACCTATTTTTTTTGCATAACATGGATCAATATTACTCAATTCATCCCATAAATATTCAAGACCTTTTGTATTAACAATCTTATTCAAATGTTCTCTTGAAATCTTTTTTTCTTTTTTCTCTGGGAAAATACCATTTATCATTGTTTTTAAATAAAGTGCAGTCCCTCCACAAACAATGGGCACATTTCCTCTTTTTATAATATCTTCTGAAATTTTATAGGACATATTTAAAAAATTTGATGCATTAAATTGAGAACAATCAGTTATTATATCAATTGAAAAGTGAGGAATACCTTTCATGCTCTTATTGCTAATCTTATCTGTACCTATATCAAAATCTTTATAGACCTGAATTGAATCAGCAGAAATAATTTCTCCTTTTATCTCTTTAGCTAATTTTATTGCAATTTTACTCTTTCCAACACCTGTTGGGCCAATAATTTGTACAATTTTTTTTCCAATTTCCATATTCTTTAAAACTTATATGTATAATAATATTTTTTATATTGGTTGTCCAGATTGTGTGTAAAAAAAGGCTCGTTCACGTTCTACAATTTAAAGTAAATATATAAGATTATTAATAGAATAAACAAGAAAAACAACTGTTTCTTTTTTAAAATCACATTCCCTTTGAATTTATCCATCTTAATATTTGTTGCTCATAGTCTATACCCAAATGTTTTTTTACTGCATAAATCTCTGCATATAGAATTTCTTCAAGCCCTTTTAAAAATTCCATGCCTTGCTTTCCAAAATCATAATACCATACTGATTTCAAAATCACATCTTCTTTAAGCGTACCATTTATATTTAATTTAATTTTTTGTAAACAAAAAGGTAAAGCATCTACAATATTGTTAACTTCTTTAAAAAGAATCGAAAGTGCAATTGGTCCTATTTCTTTTGATAATAATTTATAGATCATCTCATATTTCATGTTGTAATGTTTTAAAGCATCTTCAAATGAATTAAATGAATGTAAACCTGAAATATTCTCTTCAATGGTTACCTCTTTTCTTTCTATTCTTTTTTCTGAAATTATTTCAAGTACTAAGAACATACATAAGATTCTTAAAGTATCTTTTTCTAAAAGCTCACTTTTTTTAATTATTTCATCAATACTAGAAACTTTTCTAACCAGATCAAGTATATGAATTTCATAATCTTTAAGCTCTAAATTAGATATTATTTCAGAATGAAACGGATAAACATCATCAATATCTCTAATGGAACTATTATATATTTCAATTATATCGGAATTTCTCATACCCTCAGTAATAACAGATGGAATATCAATATCAAGTACTATATTTTCGTCAATATCATTATCATCTGTCAATATCTCATAATCCCCTTCATGAAGGTTAAACAGAGGAAATATAATATCTTTCAAATGATCTTTCTTATTTTTCCACATCTCATCATAATTAATATATCCAAGTTCAAGTAAACCCCTTCTGAAATTTATTACATTACTTTTAACATATTCACTGGTTCTCTTTAAGATCTTTTGATTGATTATATTGTTTCTTAGTAGATATTTTTCGAAAGAATCTTTAATGTCATTTGAATTTGCAAAAATAACCCTCTTGTTTCTTATTACTACTCTTTTTTCATAATTTTTATTCTTTACTATAAGAGTTCCAGAAATCTCTTTTTGATGCATATTATACAAAATAATAGGAAAATCTATCTCTTTTAAATTTCCAGAAATTCGAAAATATCTATTCATTAATTATTTAAGGTTAAATTCAAATGTTTTGACATATATTCTCTTTCCTTTTCAATTTGTTCCAGCATATGTTTAGAAACATCTCCAGTTGGGTATATGCCAGTAAAACATGCTTTGCAAAAGGATTTAATCTCTTTGTTCTGTTCTCTGACAGCCTCTTGCATATCTTTTACATCTTGATAAATCACTTTATCCGCACCAATTTTATTAGCTATCTGTTCAGGAGTTGAATTTGTAGCAATAAATTCTCCTCTTGTCTGCATATCAATTCCATAAATACAGGGGTTTTTTAAAGGTGCGGAATAAGAAGCAAAATATATTTTTTTTGCTCCAGTATTTCTTACCATCTGGATGATAGACCTCGAAGTATTTCCTCTTACTATTGAATCATCAATAATTAAAACATTCTTATTTTTAAAAACATCTGCTATTGGATTTAACTTATAATTTATGGATTCTTTTCTAAGATCATCACCTGGCATTATAAAGGTTCTCCCTATATATCTGTTTTTTACAAGTCCTTCTCTATATTTGATATTCAAAATTCTTGCTATTTCAATTGCTGCTGCTCTTGCAGAATCAGGGACAGGCACAACCACATCAATTGGAAGTTTTAATTCTTTTATCTTTTTTGCTAATTTTTTGCCCAATTCAACCCTGGATTTATAAACATTAATTTTGTTTAAATATGAATCAGGTCTTGCAAAATATATATATTCAAAAATACAAGGTCTGTGAGGTTTGTTTGATATTTTCTTTTCATGAACTTTCCTGTTTTTGTCAATGAATATAGCAGACCCTGGGTTCAAGTCTTTAATATCCTTAAAACCTAAAACATCAAGTGCAACACTCTCAGAAGCAAATGCAAAGGAAGGTATCAGTTTATCTCTATTAATCCCAAACAATAGAGGTCTCAATCCAAATGGATCTCTGAAAGCTAACATACCCTTATCAGCAATATAAATAACAACAGAATAGCTTCCTTTTGCTTTTCTATATATATATCTTACAGCATTGAAAATAATATCAGGAGTAAGTTCTTTTGATCTAAATTTTTCAAGATATTCAGTAAAAATACTTAAAATTGCTTCAACATCACAATTTGAATTAATGATTTTATGAGATTTTTCAAATAATTCCTGTTTGAGTTCGAGAAAATTGGTTAAATTACCATTATGAGCACCAGCGATCCCATAAGAATAATTAATCCAGAAAGGTTGGGCATCTTCTACAGATCCTTCTCCAACTGTAGGATATCTAGTATGAGCAACACTAACATGTCCCTTCAACCTTGCTATATTTCTATGATCAAAGATATCTCTAACTAAGCCATTTCCTTTTTTCAAATGAAATCTACCATTATAGGTTAAAATTCCTGCTGAATCCTGGCCTCTATGTTGAAGTGTTAAGATTGCTTTATAAGTTTTTTCAATAACTTCTTCATAATCATAAATCCCAATCACACCACACATTTTTGCCCCTTCATTTAGTTTTACTTATAACTTTAATCCACATAAAAATCAAGCTTATCTATATGGAGCCAGGCGGAGTCGAACCGCCATTTCAGCCTTGCGAAGGCTATGTTCTCCCATTAAACCATGGCCCCTTCATTTTTTTCTAATTCATTGGTTTCTATATTTTTAATAAAGCTTTTTATTTCATTCCACATTTTCCCTTCCATTTTTGCCCCAAGAATCTCAACCACCTTTGCTCCAAGAACAGAACCCATTCTACCACATATATCTACGGGATATCCATTTATTAGCCCATAAAAAAAACCAGATGCATACAGATCGCCAGCTCCAGTGGTATCAATTGTATCAGCATTCATAGAGGGTATTTTATATTTAACATTATTAAATTTAACCAAAGAGCCCTGTTTACCACATTTTACAATTGCAATTTTACAGTTTTTTGCAATTTCATCAATAGCATCTTCAGGATTGCTTTTATCTGTGAAAACTCTAGCCTCATCTTCATTTGCAAACACAATATCAACATAATCCTTTATTAAATCTGTTATAAAGGTTTTATTTTTTCTAACTATATTGAAACTTGAAAGATCAATTGAAATTTCTACGCCATTATATTTGGCAAAATTCAAAGCACTTATTATTAGCTCTTTATTTTGCACTAAATAACCTTCAATATGAAAATAATCATAGCCTTCAAATAGTTTATTACTTAAATCAGACTTATTTAACTCAATTGCAGCACCCAGATATGTTGCACAAGTTCTCTCTGAATCATTAGATATCAAAACAATGCATTTACCTGTATCTTCAATGCCTTTAAAGAGATTTGTTTTTATTTCATTTAGATTCATATCATAATTAAAAAAAGAACCAAATTCATCATTGCCAATTTTTCCAATATATCCAGTTAAAACTCCTAAATAGGCTAATCCATTTATAGTATTAGCAGCTGAACCGCCAGAAGATTGCTGTCTCTTTAATAATTTAGTTCTACCTATTATCAAATTCATTCTCTCCCTATCAATAAGAGTCATACTACTTTTATCAAGGCCAAGCCTGGACAAAAAACTGTCATCTTTAATTCTAACAAGAATATCAACTAATGCATTTCCCATACCTAAAACTTTTTTCATCTAAACATCTCCATACAACCTATATTTTTCCATACAAAGCCTTTTCGATTTCATTAGTTCCATTCATTAATAAAACAACTGATTTTAAAGAATTGAGTTCCTTCTCATCAATTAGAGCATAAGCTGCAACTATTATAACATCTCCCTTAGAAACCAGGTGAGCAGAAGCACCATTTAAAATAAAATCTTTTGATCCCCTTTCAGCCGGGATAACATACGTTGCAAAACGATTCCCATTAGAAATATTGTATACCTCTACTTTCTGGAACTCCCTTAAATTAGCTTTTGCCATTATCTCTTCATCTATTGATATACTTCCACTATAATTTAAATTTTTCCCAGTTACTTTTGCTCTATGTATCTTTGAAACTAGAAAAGGTATAAACATTTAAATTTCTCCTAAAATGAAATTATCAATAAGTCTTGTTTCCCCAACTTTAATTGCTGCAGCAACAAGAGTATTTTCCTTATCAATTATCTCAACACTTTTTAATGTTTTTAGATTAACAACCTCAACATAATCTATTTTAATATATTTGCTTTTTTTTAATTCCCCAACAATTTTTTTTCTTATCTCATTGGCTTCAAAAAGTCCATTATTTATAAGTATATTTACCTTTTTTAATGCTTCTGGCATCAATAATGCCGCTTCTCTTTCTTTCTTTGAAAGATATCTATTACGAGACGAAAGTGCCAATCCATCTTCATCCCTGACAATAGGCATTACCCTTATATTTATATCCAGGTTCAAATCTTCTTTCATCCTCTTTATAATAACAGCTTGTTGAGCATCTTTTGCACCAAAATAAACATTATTGGGGTTTACTATGTTAAATAACTTCAAAACAACTGTGCAAACTCCCCTAAAATGTGTAGGTCTTGATCTTCCACATAAAACCTTGCTTAATTTTTCTACTTCAACAAAAGTCGAGAAATTTTCAGGATACATCTCTTTTGAATCAGGTAAAAACAATATATCCACTCCTATCTCTTCAAGTAACTTCAAATCTCTTTCCATATCTCTTGGATAAACATTAAAATCCTCATTTGGACCAAATTGATATGGATTTACAAAAACAGAAACAACACTTATATCATTTTCTTTGATTGATTGATCAATAAGACTTAAATGTCCATTATGAAGATACCCCATTGTAGGGACTAAACCAATCCTCTTTTTTACATATAAATATAATTCTTTTCTAAGAGAATCAATTTTTTTTATTGTCTTCATTTTAAAAACTCATCAATATCTTTATTAAGATGATAACTTTCTTTATCACCTGGAAAATCCTCTTTCTTTATATCATCAATATATTTTTTTAAAGCATCATAAACAACTGAGTGCATATCAGCATATTTTCTAACAAACTTTGGTAAATACAAATTAGTGAACCCAATTAAATCATAAAAAACCAGAATTTGTCCATCACAATACTTACCAGCTCCTATACCAATTGTGGGAATTGAAACTTTTTCAGTTATTTTTTTACCCAATTCCATTGGAATTGATTCAAGAACTAATGCAAAGACTCCTATTTTTTCAAGCTCAATTGCATCCTGTATAATCTCTTTAGCCCTTTCCCTTATTTTCCCCTGAACCTTATAGCCCCCTAATCTATTGATAGATTGAGGAGTTAGACCCAAATGCCCCATTACTGGAATTTCAGCATTAATAATAGCTTCAATCACTTTAAATCTCCTTCTGCCTCCTTCCAATTTTACAGCCTCAGCACCACCCTCTTTTACAAGTTTAAACGCATTTTCAACAGCTTTTTCGACACTTATATGATAGGATTGAAATGGCATATCGCTTACAACTAAGGATAATGGTTCTGCTTTTGCAACCATATTTGTATGATAAATCATATCATCCATATCTACCTTCAATGTATTTTTGTCTCCATGAAGGACCATTCCTAAAGAATCGCCCACCAGGATAATATCAATACCTGCTTTAGATGCAATTTTAGCGCTGGGATAATCGTATGATGTTACTGCAGATATTTTTTCGCCATTTTTCTTCCTTTTTTTTAAAGTTAGAATCGTTATTTTTTCTCTATCAAGCTGGGGCATAATATTTTCTCCCTATTTTATGATTCTTTATCTCATTTATTAAGTTTTGAATATCTGATTCATTACCAAGGTCAAGCGACTCCATATTTACAACTAGTAAAGGCGAACTATTATAATTAAAAAAATAGTAATTATAAGCTTCAAACACCTCTCTCCAATATTCTTTAGGAATATTCTTTTCAAATTCTGTCCCTTCTTCTTTAATCCTTTTCAACATTTCTGAAAAAGATATCTGAAGATAAACTACAATATCTGAAGACGTAATATTTTTAGAGAAAATTTTAAACATTTTCTTGTAAATATCAAGATCTTCATCACTTAAAAGAATATGAGCATAAATTCCATCTCTAAAAAAAATATAATCACTCACTGTTGTTTTATGAAAGAGCCCCTTTTGTTTTATTTCTAATTGTTGAGAATAACGATTTAATAAAAAAATAAGCTGAGTTTTAAGAAAATAAGAGTTTTCTCCATTCTTTAATGAATTATAAAAATTATCCACAAAGGGATTTTCTTTATTATCAAGTATTAATCTGGCATTTAATTTTTGCGATACTATTTCAGCTAATCTAGTTTTACCTGATTTTACTAATCCATCAATAATAATATATTTAAAATCACTCATGAGTTCAAATTATATCATTTATTAATGCTTATGTAAATAAAACACATCACGCAAAAAACGACTATTTATCAGCTTCTGTACCTTATTAATTATTAAATAATTCAATCAATTTTATCCTTTTTCAACTCTTCCAAAAAAGCAACTGCCCTTCTTAAGTGTGGTATTACAATGGAACCTCCTACCATGAGTGCAATTGAAAAAGTTTCAAATAGCTCGTCATTCGTAGCTCTTTCAGATATTGCTTCCATTATATGGTAACTAACACAATCATCACATCTAAGAACCATAGATGCAACTAAACCCATTAGTTCTTTTGTTTTAGCATCAAGCGCCCCTTTCATATATATCTTATTATCAAGAGCGAAAAATCTTTTCATTTCCATTGTACCCATATCAAGTATTTTTTTATTCATAGCAATACGATACTTTTTAAACTCATCATATTTATTCATAATTAACCTCCAATCAGCTTATTAATACATCTCGATCAATAAATTTTTTAGATACTTAATCTTCTCTCTTAAAAATGCAGCTCCTTTAAAATCAAGTTGATTAGCCTTTATCTTCATCAATTTCGTTAAATTATCAATCTCCTCTATTAAACTTTCTTTATCTTTGAACTCAACCTTTATATTCTCTTCACTTTTTCTTATCCAGAAGTCATCATCATAAAAATCTTTTACCTTTTTTATAATAGATGCTGGCACAATATTATTTTTCTTATTATAAAGTATCTGATACTTTCTCCTTCTATTTGACTCATTAATTGCTTTTTTTAAGGAAAAAGTCATCCCTTTTATATAAAGGACAACCCTTCCTTTCACATTTCTCGATGCTCTTCCAAAAGTTTGAATAAGAGAGGTTGCTGAACGTAAAAACCCCTCTCTATCTGCATCAAGTATTACAACAAGAGAAACCTCAGGAAGATCAAGACCTTCACGTAAAAGATTTATTCCAATAAGAGTATCTATTTCACCCATTCTTAATTTCTTTATAATCTTAATTCTATCAATAGGTTTAATTTCAGAATGGAGATAAGTACTTTTAATTCCTTTAAATGAAAGGTGCTCAGCTAATTTTTCAGACATTCTCTTTGTAAGCGTTGTAATCAGGACTCTGTTTCTATTAGAAATCTCTTTTTCTACTTCTTTAATCATATCTTCAACAGGAGATTCTACTTTTCTAATTTCAATTTTTGGATCTAATAATCCAGTAGGTCTTACAAGTAGCTCTGTAATTTGATGTTTGGAATCTGTCAATTCATATTCTGAAGGTGTAGCAGATACATATAGTACATTTTTTAATTTAGATTGTATCTCTTCAAAATTCAGAGGCCTATTTTCAATAGCTGATGGTAAACGAAATCCAAAGTCAACTAATTTTTGTTTCCTTGATCTATCACCCAAGTACATACCTTTGAGCTGAGGAATGCTTATGTGAGATTCATCAATTATCATTAAATAATCCTTTCCAAAGAAATCTAAAAGAGTATATGGCGGGTCTCCTTCTTTTCTATTGGATAAATACATTGAGTAATTCTCAATCCCGGAACAATAACCATATTGTTCAAGTAATTCAATATCATATAATGTTTTCTCTTTTAACCTTTCTGCAAATTCAACCTTATCCTCTTTCAAAAAGAACTCAATTCTATTATTTAATTCAGTTTTAATTTTCCCAATTGAATCCTGTATTCTTGATTTCTTGTAATAAAAATAGCTTATTGGAAATATATTAACAGATTCAAGTCCTTTTAGTTTATTAGCAGTTATTGCATCAAAAACTTCTATTCCAACTATATTTATTCCATCTAAAGTAAACCTTATGGGATTTTCTTCACTTGTAGGAAATATTTCGATTATATCCCCTCTTATCCTGAATTTACCTGTCTCAATGAATTCTTCAGTCCTTGAATAACCAAGGTTAATAAATTCTCTAATTAAATCATCTCTTCTTATTTTTCCATATAGAAAGTATGAAACTTTCTGTTTAAAGAAATCATCAGGTGACCCAATATTATAAATTGCTGAAACTGATGCAACAATAATAGTATTTTTTGATTCAAGAATATTCCTTACAGCATCTATCCTTAACCTTTCAAGTTCAGGATTAATAGATACTTCTTTTGCTATATACAGGTTTTTTTGTGGAACATAGGCTTCAGGCTGATAATAATCATAATAACTTATAAAATATCCAACTCTATTTTCAGGAAAAAAACTCGTAAATTCTTGATATAATTGGGCTGCAAGAGTTTTATTCGGAGCAAGTATTAGACAGGGCAAATCTAATTCATATATTATATTAGCCATTATAAATGTTTTACCTGAACCAGTTATTCCAAGTAAAACCTGTTTTTGTATATGCTTTCTATAATCTGACACAATTTTTTTAACAGCCTTGTTCTGAGCATCAGTGATTTTATAGGCTGATTTTAATACATACATATAATTTGTTAGAGCTTATATTCAGGAATCAAATAAGCTGGCTTCTTTCCAGATAAAGCTAAAACAACATCATTATATGTCATCATTGCCATTGCAAGACGTGTTTTATATGTAGCACTACCAATGTGAGGTGTTAAAACAACATTTTTCAATTTTTTTAATTTTTCTGTTACCTCAGGTTCAAACTCATAAACATCAAGTCCTGCTCCAAATCGTTTATTTTTTTCAAGCTCTTCAGCAAGACATGTTTCATCCATTAAAGCACCTCTTGAAACATTTATAAAAATAGCATCCTTTTTCATTAAATCAAATACATCCTTATTAAAAAGGTGATGCACATCCTTAGAATAAGGAATATGAATAGAAACAATATCTGATTCCTTTATTAACTCAATAAATCTAACAAATTTAAAATCATATATCCTTTCAATTTCTTGCTTCCTGGTTTTTGAATAGTATATTACATTCATTCCAAATGCTTTTGCTCTCAATGCTAAAGCAAGTCCAATCCTTCCCATTCCAATAATTCCAATAGTACTTCCATTTAATTCCTTGCCAAGCATCAATTTTGCTTCCCACCCATTAAACTTTCCTTTTCTTACAAATTCATCAGATTCAACAATTCTTCTTGAAACTGAAAGGATAAGAGCCATTGTAAGGTCTGCAGTTGCAGCAGTTAAAATATCGGGAGTATTTGTAACATATATTCCCTTTTCTATAGCATGCTTATAATCTATATTATTATATCCAACTGCATAATTTGCAATTATCTTTAAATTTTTACAAATATCAATAATTTCTTTACTTATATTATCAGACAAAAAGCTAATTAAAGCTTCTGCATCCTGATTCTCTTTTAGAACCTCATGTAAATTTTTACCTGTGTCTTCTACAATAATTAATTCAAATTCCTTTTTTAATAGCTCAATTACTTCTTCTAAATAATTCTTAGTTAGTAGTATCTTTTTTTTCATCTATATACCTCTTTATTAATTCATAAGATTTTACAAATTCCTTTTTGATCAGATCATTATCAAAAAAAGGCTCTATTCCCTCAGGTTTTACAATATCTGTTGAAACAATAAGTGCATAGAATGGTTTTTTTAAATAGACCCTCAAAGGAAATAATTCCATATCCACAACATCAATCCCCTCTATCAATTGTTTTCTTAGCCATTTCTTTGTTTCTCTCTGTATTAAATCCACACTAACTCCTTTAACTTTTTTTAAATTCCCTAATACAAAATCATTTAAATTAAGAGATTTCTTTTTTGAAAATAATTTTAAAATAGAGCTTGAACAAATCTTTACAACATTCAAAGAACATGGAACTTTAATGCCTTTTTTTAAAGTCCCGCCTGTTCCAAGAAAAAAGATATTTTTTTGTTTTATATTCTTTATAAATTCAAGTGTTAATAATAAATTCGGATACCCTAAAAACCCTGTTATTAGTGCAAAGTTCTCGAAAATCAAAACATCATTTCCAATCAAAGAAATTCTCTTGAATGCTTTATTCTTCAAATTCCTGTAATACTTTTTATCTCTAAAATCAGGGATTAGTACAATATCATCTACATTTAATTCTATTTTTTTTGGATCAAATAATTGTTTATACATAAATAAAAAATGGGCGATAGAGGATTTGAACCTCTGACTTCTACCGTGTGAAGGTAGCACTCTAGCCACTGAGTTAATCGCCCAAAAATTTATTATAAGTCCAAATCACTTTATCGTCAACTCTCTGAATTGAAATCTGAGTCCAATATGTATCTGAACTTTCTCATTTCAAACCCTAAAATTTCCTGTTTTCTGGCAAATAATTTATTAAAATCATATAATCTTATTTAATATTTTAAATCAGATTTAATGAGGAGAAGATATGTTTAACAAAAAAATACAGATTTTTATCTGTTTCCTGATAATATTTTGTTTTTTTTCCCTGGCTGAGGAAAAAAATATTCCGGAAAGGATCATACTGAATTTAACCCCAAACCCGGCCTGTGAGATAGCAGTTACATGGAGGACAAACCTGTGGTCTGAAAAGCCTCGCGTAGAATTGATGAAAGCCACCGCAGGAAGCTCCGGGAGCGGAGATACAGATATAAATAAAGTTTATAAAAATGTTCAGTTTTTCCCGGCAGTAACTGAAAAGGTGAAAATCAAGGAAGATATTTATGTTTTTTCACATTCCCTTGTTTTAAAAAACCTTGACCCCGAAACTCTCTATCAATACAGGGTTGGAAACGGGAAAACATGGAGTGAATGGGAACATTTCAGAACCGCTTCCCTTGAAGAAAAACCCTTTAAATTCATTTACCTCGGTGACCCCCAGAATGATATAAAATCCTATTGTTCCAGGGCTTTCCGTTCGGCTTATTCCGCTGCTCCGGACTCAAAATTTATTTTAGTGACCGGAGATCTTGTTTCCAGACCATGGGAGGATTTTTCCTGGGGAGATCTTTTTTATGCAGCGGGCTGGGTCACTAAAAGGGTCCCCTTTGTCATGGTAACCGGCAATCATGGTTATTACCATGAAGCAAGGTCTGCCGATGTTGATGGATACCTGCACTGGCTGTGGCGCCCCCATTTTACCCAGCCCCAAAATGGCCCTGTCGGAATGGGCGAAACTGCATTTTATTTTGTTTACCAGGGGGTGAAATTCATTGTTTTAAACGGCAATGAAAAGCTTGCTGAACAAGTAAAATGGCTGGAAGAGTTGCTCAAAAACAATAATTCCAGGTGGACCATACTGGCGATTCATCAACCCGTTTATTCCACTGGAAAAGATCGGGATAACCCCGAATTGAGGGGAATGTTATTACCAGTGATAGATAAATATGATGTGGACCTAGTGCTCCAGGGCCATGACCACACCTATGGCAGGACATATAAATTAAAAAACGGGAAAATTGTTTGCGATAATGAAAAAGGTACGGTTTTTGTTGTTTCCGTAAGTGGGCCAAAATTTTATCCAATAAATGAAAAACATAAGAAACTGATGGCCAAACTGGGCACGGATCTGCAGTTGTACCAGGTCATTTCAGTGGAAAAAAATTCGATTATTTACGAATCCTGGACCGTAACCGGAGAGATCTTTGATTCTTTTCAGTTAACAAAATAGAAAATATAGCCCGTAGTTTTAAATCAGAAATTGAAATAGAAATATTAAAACAAAAATCCTGATTTTAAAACTGGATAATTGAAGTGAATTTGAAAAAAAATAGATTTAATTGTATAATAACTGGCTTAATGTGGAGTTTAAAATGGAAGAGAAAATATTTGATGTAGAGATGATATATATTGAAAATACCTTGGAGGGTAAATACACAATTGAGTGTATTGGAAGACGCCGTCAAAATGTAAAATTAAGTTTTTCAAATGTTGAGGGTATTGAAATAGATGCAAAAAAACCCTTGGAAATAAAGCACTCATTTATTCAAATGAATGAGTCACAACCCAAAATATGGAATTTGAAACTTACTTATCCAGTTAATCTTATAATTAAGTTTGTGGGAAAAATTCTAATTGAAGTCTTCTAACCAATAGCAAGAATGATATCTGAAGAAATATTAAAGAAGATAAGAAAAATAGAGATAATTTCCAGAAAATCTTCAAAAGAAATCTTTGCTGGTGAATATCATTCAGCTTTTAAAGGAAGGGGTATGGAGTTCTCTGAAGTTAGAGAATATGTTGATGGAGATGATGTGAGATTTATTGATTGGAATGTTTCATCAAGAATGGGTAAGCTCTATATAAAGCAGTTTGTGGAAGAAAGAGAGCTAACTGTTATTCTTGCTGTTGATCTATCTGCTTCACTTGGTTTTTTTTCAGGAGCAAAAAGCAAAAAAGAGATTGCTGCTGAAATTTCAGCAATTATTGCCTTTACTGCAATGCTTAATAATGATAAGGTAGGGCTTTTAGTATTTACTGATAAAATTGAAAGATTTATTCCACCCAAAAAAGGTAAAATCCATTTACTAAAAATAATAAGAGAGATAATCAATTTTAAACCAGAAGGCAAATCTACTTCAATTGATAATGGTTTGGTTTATTTGAATAAGGTAATCAAAAAGAGATCAATTGTTTTTCTGATTTCTGATTTTATTGACAATGATTTTTCTAGATCTATAAAAATTTCAAGCAGAAAATATGATTTAATTGCAATAAAAATTTTTGATTCAAGAGAAAAACATATTCCTCAAAAGGGAATTTTTATATTAAAAGACTATGAAAATGGAGAGGAATTCTTTATAGATTTTACTTCAGATGAAACCAGAAAAAATTTTTCAGAAATTTATGAAAAAAATACACAATCTCTTTCAGAAATTTTTAAAAAATTTAAGATTGATTTTATTTATATTGAAGATGAAAAAAATTATGAAAAGCCATTGTTTGATTTTTTCTTGAAAAGGAAAAAAAAGATCTTAAAATGAAGTTTTTTAAAGGTTTTATTTTATTTACTTTTTTATATATTAGTTTGATTGCTGAAACTCAGGTTTCAATCTCTTCATCAACAAATCTTGTTACAATTGGAGATAGAATCAGTGTGAAATTGATCTTAAAAACCTCTATTCAGGTTCCAAAAGTGAATTTTATTTCAAAGGGAAAGGATTTTGAAATAATTTCTGAAAAATTATTGCCTTCAAAAATTCAAGGAGATTATATTCTTTTTGAAAAGAACATTACTATTTCTTTTTTTAAAACAGGAGATTTTAATATTGGGCCTTTTATTGTAGAATTGATAAAAAATGGGGAAATAATTGAGACAAAACAGACAAATTCAGTTCCAATAAGAGTGAAATCTGTTCTTACAAAAGAGGATAAATCTATAAAACCATTAAAAGATTTAATTGAGATTAAAGGAAACCCTTTTTGCGTTTTGAAATATGTGATAGTATTTTTTGTATTTGCTATTTTGGTTGTTTTAATAATTTTTTTGTTGAGAAGAAGAAAGGGATGCCTCTTTAAAAAACAAGAATTAATATTATCACCAATAGAAGAGCTTGAACTTAGGGTAAATGAATTGATTGAACAAAAAATGTTTGAAAAGGGAAGAATAAAAAGGTTTTTTACAAATCTTACAATGATTATCAAGCATTTTTTAAGCAGAGAGTATAAGTTTTCTGCAGAGGATTTTACAACTTATGAAACTCTTTTGCATCTAAAAGCAAAAGAAAAAGAGGCTTTAATAGTAGATGATCTGGAATTTTTATTTAATGTTTCAGATCTTGTAAAGTTTGCAAAATTTGCACCTGATTCGCATACTTTTAAAAAAACCTGTAATAAAATCAGAGATATTATTATATCTTTTAAGAAAAGGGTAATTATAGAAGATATAGCACAAAATGTTACACATTGAAAATAAAATCTTTCTGTTATTTTTATTAATAATACCCGTTCTTATTTTATTATATATATATATTGGCAAAAAGGGGAAGAGGTTTATTTTTTTCTCATCAAAGAGTTTGTTTAAAGCTAATTCAGGTAAATCTTTAAAGATTTTTTTAAGCAAGAATCTATTTTTTATTAAATTAATTCCTCTTGTATTATTTATTTTAGCTCTTTCAAGGCCTCAAATTTTGGATTCTTACACTATTGAGAAGAAAAAAGGAATTGATATTTTGATTACACTTGATATATCAGGATCAATGGCATCTGTTGATTTCAAACCCAAAAATAGACTTGAAGTTGCAAAGGAAGTAATCTCAAGCTTTATTCAAAAAAGAAAAACAGATAGAATAGGGTTGGTTATCTTTGCAGGCACATCGTATACTAAATGTCCGATTACTATTGATTATGATATATTAAGATATTTTTTGAAAGAGACATCTATAGGAGATCTTGAGGATGGGACAGCTATTGGTATGGCATTGGCAACATCAGTAAATAGGATAAGGTATTCAAAAACCAGAACAAAAATAATAATCCTACTTACTGATGGTATAAATAATAAGGGTGAGATTGATCCTCAAGATGCAGCAAAAATTGCAAAAGATTTTAATGTGAAAGTATATACAATTGGAGTAGGAACAAGGGGTAAAGCTGCATTTCCTGTTGTTGATCCTTTTGGAAGAAAACAATTTATTATGGTAAATGTTGAGATTGACGAGAAACTCCTTCGGGAAATTGCTAACATTACTGGTGGTCTTTATTTCAGAGCCACAGATAAAGATTCACTTCAGCAAATTTTTTCTGAGATTAACAGGTGGGAAAAATCTGAAATTTCAATAAAACAATATTATGAGGCTGAAGATTTATTTTTTTATTTTATTTTAGCAGGTTTAGTAATTTTACTTTTTACTGAATTTGCAAAAAGAACTTTTTTGAGAACTATCCCATAATAGAAGTGATTCTTGGGTTTTAAAAAAAATAGATTTATGCTATATTTAAATCTAAAATATGAAAAAAATTTTTTCAATTAAACGTAAAACAATTCTATTTTTGCTTAGTATCATTTTTACAGTTCTTATAGGTTTACTTGTTGGAATTATTTTAGTCTTTCAAAAAGGTTTTCCTCAGATAAAAAACCTTGAAGATATTAAACCTGTTATTATGACAACTGTTTTTGATGATCAGAATTTACCTATAAGAGAGTTTGCAATTGAGAAGAGAAAAATAGTGGAGAGTACTGATATACCTGATGTGTTAAAAAATGCAATAATAGCATCTGAGGATAACCAATTTTACTCTCATTGGGGAATCAATTTTAGGGGGGTTATAAGGGCAATTTTAGGTGTTATATTTCAAAACAGGTTTGCAGGAGGAGGAAGTTCGATTACTCAACAGCTTGCTCGTGGATTATTTTTAACTCCTGAAGTAACTTATTCAAGAAAATTACGAGAAATGCTTTTAGCAATTCAAATAGAAAAAAAGTATTCAAAAGAGCAAATATTGAGTTATTATTGCAATAAAATATTTTTAGGGGGCAGTGTTTATGGCGTTGAAGCAGCATCAAAGTACTATTTTGGCAAGTCAGTAAAGGATATAGATTTAGCAGAAGCATCTTTATTAACTGCATTAATTCCAACCCCAAATGCTCTTTTTAATATTTTTAATAGATCTGAACAAAATTCCAAAAAGAAAAAACATATTTTAAGAAGAAGAAATTTTATTTTGAAAAAGATGTTGAAATTGAATTTTGTTGACAAAAAGGAGTACATAAAAGCTGTAAAGATCGAACTTCCAGAAAAACCTTTTATAACAAGCAAAGAGTCTGTTGGAGATTATTTTTTAGAAGAAGTAAGGAAATATATTGAAGCTAAATTTGGTGACAATCTCTTATATAAAGGGGGATTAAGGGTTTATACTTCTCTTAACACAGAAATGCAAGAGTGGGCAGAAGATTCTTTAAAAGAGGGGCTTAGACAACTTGATAAAAGAATAGGATGGAGGACACGGGATAAATTATTTAATCTTTTAGAAAATAATCTTGACATAAAAAAATATAGAATCCCTTCATGGAAAAATTTAGAGATTAATGCAGAAAAGATTGTAAAAGGAATTATACTAAATGTTAATAGAAATAGAGCAATTGTAAGAATTGATAAATATACGGGAAAATTAAGTTCAAAAGATGCATTATGGACAAAAAGGAGTTTAAAAAGCATATTAAAGAGGGGGGATGTTGGCCTTTTCAGGATAAAAGAAATTAATAATAAAAAAATGGAATTAATTTTAAGCCTTGAACAGGAGCCAGATGTTCAGGGTGCTGTATTAGTAGTGGATAATAAAACAGGACAGATAAAGGCAATGGTAGGCGGATATTCATTTAAAGATAGTAAATGGAATAATGCAACTCAGGCTTTAAGACAAACTGGATCAACATTTAAACCTATCATTTATACTGCAGCACTTGAGAATGGATATACTCCTGCAACCATTATAAAAGATGAACCATTTTCCTATTTTGATAAATGGACAAATGAGATATGGGAACCTCAGAATCATGACGGGCATTTTAAGGGGTTAATAACATTTAGACGTGCTCTTGAGCAGTCAAGAAATGTTGTGACAGCAAAAATTGTTGAACAAATAGGACCTCAGAGGGTGGTTGAATATGCAAGGAAATTTGGAATTACTTCAAAATTAAAACCTTTCATGTCAATTTCTCTTGGAGTTTTTGAAGTAACATTAAAGGAAATGGTTGCAGCTTATACTGTTTTTCCTAATTATGGTGTTAGAGTTAATCCTTATTATATAACAGAGATAAGAGATCAAAATAGTAATATTATTGATGAGAATTATCCGGAAAGGAAGCAGGTGGTTGATAAAAATATAGCATTTATTATGAATTACATGTTACAGGGTGTTGTAAAGTATGGAACAGGATGGAGAGCTCGATATTTGGAAGCTCCAATAGGGGGTAAAACCGGAACCACAGATGATTATACAAATGCCTGGTTTATTGGTTTCTCTTCATCAGTGACAATAGGAGTATGGATTGGGTTTGATATTACAAAAAGCCTGGGTAATGATGAGACAGGGTCAAGAGCCGCTGCTCCGGTTTTTGTGAGTTTTATGGAGAAATATTTGAATAAGTATAAAGAACCTCAGCAATTTAGAAAACCTTCAGGTATAATAATGGTTGATATTGATAAAATAACTGGTAAATTATTAATCGCAGATTGTATATACCCTTTTAAGGATGCTTTTGTGACTGGAACAGAGCCACTTGAATTCTGTACAGAGGAAGAACACGCGAAATTTACAGATTATTATGATAAAGAAGAAGATACAATTGATGAAGAAGATTAATTTTTATTAAAAAAAGCAGGATTAAAATCCTGCTTTTTTTTTAATTATATAAAAATGGGCTGCCTGTTCTAATTATTCACGAGCTTTGCTTCTTTTTTTTCGAGCTTTGTTTCGTCGATTTTTTCTTCTTCTTTTCTTTTCTCTTTCTTTTTTATAAGAAAATATGCCATATAAAAATTATCCGGTCTTGTAAGTTTTATTCTGAAATATTCATATCCTCTTAACATTTCTCTTTTTAATCTGTATCTGAATTTTTTGTATTTACCTTCATAAGGTTTTACAATTGCCATCTCTTCAAATAAAGGCTCTTTCTTTTTATTAAGTATTATAAAATACGGAATTTCATCTTTTTTTGTAAATTTAACTCTATATATTCCCCTGTTATAATCTTTTTTAGCATGAACAAAAGCTTTTGGAAAATAAACTCTTCCCAGATTAATTTCTTCATTCTTGATATTCTGGGTATTTTTGTCATTCTGGGCATAAAAAATACATGATATGAGTAATATAAAAATAATTGATATAATTATCTTTTTCATCTTATTCTCCTTTTTTATTTCTTTTTGTCAAGTTTTGCACCCACCATTTTATTCTGTTTAAATTATAGGTCATAATATTTTTAAAAGTCAAGAGAAAAATCCTTTTTAATTTTATATAATAATTATATACAGAAAAATATTTTACAATTTTATTAAGGTCGGTTACAATATTTCTGTCTTAATTTTTTAAAAATAGGTATGAATGGAGGAAAAATGCAAGAAATATTGAATTATCAAATTCTTAAAATTTCAGCTTACAGGTATTTTATTGGTTTAGGGATAATAATTTTATCAATTATTATTAAAATAATTTTTGATAAGATCATATCTAAAGGATTAAAAAAATGGGCTAATAAGACTAAATTTATATATGATGACATATTAATTGAAGCATTAATCCCGCCATTTAGGCTTATGATTGTAATAGCTGGAATATATTTTGCTACGACCTATATACTTTTAGGAAAAATAAGGCTTATTCCTCCAATTGTTGGGAAGATTATGACTGCTATTATTTTGACAATTATACTGTGGTCAGTTTTAAGATTAACTGAAATAGTAACTAAAATCATGAAAAACGTTTTTGATAAATCAGATAAAATTCTTTCAAAACAATTCATTCCAGTTGTTAGGGCAAGTTTACGAGCTATTGTTCTTATAATAGGTGGAATAATGATTGTTCAGAATCTTGGGATAAACGTTAGTAGTCTTCTTGCAGGAGTTGGAATAGGCGGTATTGCTATTGCTCTTGCAGCTCAGGATACAGTATCGAATATATTTGGTACTTTTGTTATGTTTTCAGATAGACCTTTTAGAATTGGGGATTATATTGAATTTAAAAATGTCTTGGGAGTTGTGGAGTCTATTGGATTAAGGTCAACAAAAATAAGAACTTTTGATAAATCACTTATTACAGTTCCAAATAAACTCGTAACATCTGAAATGGTTCAGAACTGGTCAGCAAGACCTAAGAGGAGAATAAAATTCAATGTTGGATTAACCTACAATTCAACCTCAGCAAAAATAAAAGAATTAATCAAAAATATAAAAGATTACATAAAGAGTAGTAATGATTTTGATAAGGAAGATTTTGTTGTAAATTTTACAGAATTTAAAGACTCATCTCTCTCTATCTTTATTAATTGTTTTGCTGCAACAACCAATTACAATGAGTATTTAAGGATTTTAGAGGATTTTAATATTGCTTTAATGAAGATGGTAGAGGATTTAGAGTTGGAATTTGCATTTCCAACACAGAGTATTTATCTTAAAAAAGGAGAAATAGAAGAGGTAAAAGAGAAATAGAAATGGAAAATTATTTAAAAGAATTGATAGCAATAGAAGGAATGGTTGAGGCAGAGATTATTAAGTCAAAACTTGAGAGTTTTTCAATACCATGTATGCTTAAATTTGAGGCAATTGGAAGGGTTTTAGGCATTACTACAAATGGACTTGGAAAGGTTCAGGTTATGGTACCCTCAGAATATTATGAAAAAGCAAAGGAGATCATAAAAATAGAGAAACAAGAAAAAGAATAAGACTGTAGGGAACAGGTACACCTGTTCCGAATGAAAGCCCTGACCCCATTTTTAGTATATGGAAAACTTTTATAAATTAACTACGTAAGAATTTATATTAAAAAAGGAGAAAACATGATTAAAAAAAGATTTGCTTTAATTGTAGTTCTAGCACTTTTTTTGTCTTTTACGAACGGATTAAGTGCGTACAAGTGTCAGAAGGAGGATATACCGTTAATTCCCATGAAGGATTTTTTCAGGAATCCTGTGAAGGCTTCGTATAATCTGTCTCCGGATGGAGAATATCTGGCTTTTTTACAGCCCTGGAAAACCCGTCTGAATGTTTTTGTTCAGAAGATAGGCAGCAAAAAGGTGATACGAATAACAAGTGCTGAAAAAAGGGATATTGCAGGTTTTTTGTGGGGGAACAACAAAAGAATCGTTTACATTCAGGATTCCGGAGGAGATGAAAATTACAGGGCTTATGCTGTGAATATTGACGGATCGAACCCTAAAGATCTGACCCCCTTTGAGAAGGTGAGAACCGGTTTTATTGATGAATTAAAGGATAATCCCGATTATATGCTGATAAGCCTCAATAAAAGAGATAAGAGGATATTTGATGTTTACAGGGTAAATATTAATACGGGTGAAATGAAGATGGTGGCAAAGAATCCCGGAAATATTCAAGGCTGGATTACCGATCATGATGGGAAACTGCGTGTTGCAACAACCACAGACGGAGTGAATACCAGTATTCTTTACAGGGATAAGGAATCTGATGTTTTTAGGAAAATTGTAACTATGAATTTCAAAGAGACCCTGGCACCGTTATTTTTCACTTATGATAATAAGTTTATGTATGTTGCTTCTAACCTCGGGAGGGATAAGATAGCAATTTTCAAGTATGATATTGCCAAAGGAAAGCTCATGGAAAAAATATATGAAGACCCCGATGTAGATGTTACAAGTCTCTTAAGATCCGATGATAGAAAAAAAGTATTGGGAGTTATTTTAAATAAAGAGAAACGTTATTATCATTTTTTTGATAAACAAAGGAAAAAATTACAGGAAGATTTCGAAAAACGGCTTCCTGGTCTCGAAATTTTTATAGTTAGCACAAGCAGAGATGAATCAAAGCTGCTTTTGAGAACTTACAGTGATAAAACCAGGGGTTCCTACTACTATTATGACCTTAAAACAAAGGATTTTAAACATCTTGTGGAAATAAGCCCATGGTTAAAACATGAGTTAATGTGTGATCAAAAAGCGATAAAATATAAATCGAGAGACGGTTTGACAATTCATGGATATTTAACCCTTCCAAAGGGAAAGAAAAAGAAAAATCTGCCTGTGATCATTCATCCTCATGGTGGTCCATGGTATAGAGATAGCTGGGGTTATAATCCTGAAGTTCAGTTTCTGGCAAATCGCGGATATGCGGTGTTGCAGATGAATTTCAGAGGTTCAACAGGGTATGGAAGAAATTTCTGGGAAATAAGTTTTAAAAAATGGGGAAAGGAGATGCAGAATGATATTACTGATGGAGTTAAGTGGCTGATCAAAGAAGGTATTGCTGACCCTAAACTGATTGGTATCTATGGAGGATCTTATGGCGGTTACGCAACCCTGGCAGGATTGACTTTTACTCCTGATTTGTATGCCTGTGGTGTCGATTATGTTGGAGTTGCCAACATTTTTTCATGGATAAAAGCATTTCCCCCGTATTGGAAACCTTTTATGGAGACGATTTATGAAATGGTGGGAAATCCTGAAAAAGATAAAGAACTGCTTAGATCGGCTTCACCTTTTTTCCATGTTGACAAAATTAAGGCTCCTCTTTTTGTTGCACAGGGAGCCAATGATCCCCGTGTTCCAAAAGCCGAATCCGATCAAATCGTAAATGCTTTAAAGAAAAGAGAAATAGATGTACCTTATATGATTAAAGATAATGAGGGACATGGGTTTAGAAATGAGGAAAACCGTTTCGATTTTTACAGAGCCATGGAAAAGTTTTTAGGAAAACATCTTGGCGGCAGAGTAGAAAAAACTGAAGCAGAAAAATAATATCAATATGGTTAATTAAGGGTGCGGTAGAGATACCGTACCTTTTTTTTGTCGAATGTTGCATATCTGATAATATGATATATGATAAAATTTATAATGGAAAAGATGTCAAAGAAATAACAAAAATTTACAATTCTATTAAATCTAAGGTAATATTACGATTAAATGAATTCAAAAAACTCTTGGAAACAGAAATAGAAGAGGATATCTTCAAAGAACTTGTTTTCTGTTTGCTTACTCCTCAATCAAGGGCTAAAACCTGCTGGATTGCAGTGGAAAATCTTGCTGACCAGGACTTGTTATTAAATGGTGATATAGATGCAATAGCTCATGGATTAAAGGGTGTAAGGTTTAGGTTTAATAAAGCAAAATATATTCTTGAAGCAAGAATAGAATTTATGAATAGAGTTAAAATAGATATTAAGCAAAGGGTCGGAAGATTTAGAAACATAAGTGAGGCAAGAGATTGGTTGGTCAATAATGTTAAGGGCTTGGGTTATAAAGAATCGAGCCATTTTTTGAGAAATATTGGTCTTGGAGAGGATATAGCAATTTTAGACAGACACATATTGAAAAATTTAAAGCTTATTGGTGTAATAGAAGAAATACCAAATTCGTTATCAAAAAGTAAGTATTTAGAAATTGAGCAGGGATTTAGAAGATTGGCTAATAAGCTTAATATACCTGTAAGCCACCTGGATTTGGTCTTATGGTATAAAGAAACAGGAGAATTATTTAAATAGAAAGTTATAAAAATAGAGAAAAAAGAATAAAAATGCTAAAATGAAAGACCTTACCTCATTTTTTACAATTTTTCTTTTTTTAGATTTATATGAAGAAATCATTATTTGTATGTGAGTTACTTTTATTTATCACAGCTTTGATCTGGGGCTTGTCTTTTGTTGCTCAACGTAAGGGGATGGAATTTGTTGGTCCGTTTATCTTTAATGGTATCAGATTTGCTCTTGGAAGTCTCTCTTTACTACCGTTATTATTTTTTTATAAAAGAAAAAAAAACAGAGAATTAAATAATCACAAACCCGCGGTTTCATTATTACATGGTAGTTTTTATGCAGGTATTGTCCTTTTTATTGGAGCAACTCTTCAACAGATCGGGATCATAAATACTACTGCCGGAAATGCAGGGTTCATCACAAGTTTATATGTGGTTTTTACCCCATTAATTGGATTATTTTATAAACATAGACCGTCGAAACAAGTTTGGGCAGGAGTGATTCTTGCAACTACAGGACTATACTTTTTAAGTGTTTCAGGAAGTTTTACGGTTTCTTCAGGTGATATTCTTGTTTTATTAAGTGCGATCTTTTTTGCTGTACACGTTTTACTTATAGCTTGGATTTCGCCGAAATTCAATGTTATTAAAATATCAATAATTCAATTTTCCATTACTTCGATATTAAGCCTGATCATTGCAATTTTTACTGAGGAAATAATATGGAAAAATATTAAATCTGCAGCAATCCCCATTTTATACGGAGGAATAATGGCTGTTGGAGTTGCATACACCCTGCAGGTTATCGCTCAGCAAAAAACTAAACCATCACATACTGCTATAATCCTTAGTTTCGAAGCTTTGTTTGCGGCTATCGGAGGTTGGCTTATTCTTAATGAGCTTTTTACTTCACGTGAAATTGTCGGCTGTATTCTAATGCTTTCAGGAATAATTACAGCACAACTAAAATTAAAGATAAGAAATGTGATCTTTTTTAGGAGGGCTAAAAAATAAAAGGATAGTTTTTGTCTGAAAAAGCAAAAGAGATCATAAAAATAGAGAAACAAGAAAAAGAATAGTGGTGTAGGGAACAGGCTCTTTATTTTTCTAAATAGGTAAATGAGAAAAGTTAATATGAATAGAATAGGGTTTCTCTTTGTAAGGTTTGATTGGAAAGATTTGCTTCATTATTCCATCGAAAGATTAACTTTTATAACAAAGATTAAGTTTGGCCAAACATTAATCATTTTTGGGTATGGCTATGACAAACGGTTTTTTCTCAGATTCACGACGGTAAAAAACACGGGGGCGCTGCAGACTCCTTTTTTTCAAATCAAGGATATCCCTTTCCCAATCGGCAAATGTCAGATATTTACCCCGTTTTTGTGCTTCTTCCATCATTTTTATCTGGATCTGGGGAACCCTTAGTGAGGCAAAATCCATCCATTCACGAATAACAATTTTACCATCCTCCGGTGCTGAGTCAGCCAGTGTGCTTTTTAAACCTTCATTTATTAAAGCATATGTAAGCAATCCATGCCCCAATTGGCCCGCTTCTAGGGCAGCCTGATACCCCTGTGAAGCAGTCAGGACATACATACCCTTTTCATAGGCAAGCTGAGCCAGACCTTTTGAATTCATTGGACCACGCCGTCTGTCCCGGGTTTCAAGGGCCTGCCCCGAATTACAGGCATCAATCACCAGTACTAATTTGGAAACATCTATTTTTTCTAATATTTTTTCCAATTCCCTGTCTGAAATACCGCTATTCAGAATAGCTTTAAATCCGGATTTTCCCAGGTTGCGTCGGGAACCATTGTAACCGATATCATAAGGAATCAAATAAAATCGTGACCTGTGAGTTGTGCCATGTCCGGCAAAGTAGATAAAAAGGACATCTTCCGGTTGTGCCGGTTTAATATTATCCCATTTTTTGACATGGGATGTCGTTTTTCCCCCGGCCAGTTTTGACAATACCTCAAGAATATTAGATTTTGTAGCTTCATTGTTTAGCAATGAGATAATTTCCACGTATCCCGAATAATTAAGAGTTTCTTGTTGTATCTTTAGGTTTTTTGCAAATGTTTTTGCATCCGTTTCTGCAAATTTAAGGTTGTATTCGGCATTGGCATACTCATTGACTCCAACGGTTAAAATATACATTTTTCCTTTACGTTTTAATACTTCATCTCCGATCACCAACATGTTGGCATCCTTACTTTTTACATTATCCCGGTTAAAGGCATAAGCAGTTATTAGATTTTCACCGGCAACAATGGGAATGGTAGCTTTCAAAACTACACTTTTTTGGTTAGAAGGCAGTACCATTCCCCGCCATACCTTGATCAAGGAACCGTTACGAAACAGGCGCAGATCATATGCTCCACTTCCAATTTTCCAGGTTTTGTTCGGTAGTGCTTCTGTGACTTCAATGTGGACTGCTATATTCCGTGTAGAAACCTTTGGTTGTGTAGTTTTTATATGGGGGGAAGTGATTTTTATTCGGGGTTGCCTTCTGTCCAGCTGCAGTATGTCCCGTTGTGGCATAGGATCCAGACCGGCCAGGATATCTCCCAGAAGGTTTGGGTAAAAAAAGTCGTTAAAATAAATTTCAACGGGATCTATATTTAAAAAGTTAAAAGGATCGTTATGCCATCCAATCAATTTCCAGGCTGTCGGAGATCCGTCAAAAAGACCTTTCGGGGTGGTCACAAGCCAGTCTTTTCCCTCACCCACAGTAATCAAAGTGGCAAGCAGTTTTCCCTCCGGAATCTTCCACATTTTAATGCTTCCGTCATTACTGGAAGTAAATAAAAATGTACCATCAGGTGACCATGAGACCTGGGTCACATTGCCTCTGTGACCAGCAAGGATGTTTGTTTGTTTCCCTGTTGAACAATCCCATATTCTGGCTACCCATTCTGTTCCTCCAGCAATGTATTTGGAGTCGGGAGAAAACATCAGACAAGACAGTTTCCATTCAAATTTAAGCAGAAATTTCAAAAACAATCGAGGAGAACTGGCTTGGAATTTTGTACCTTTCAGTTCTCTTTGTAATTTCACAACAAATGCTTTTCTTTTTGTGTCCCATATTTTGGTGTCAATGGCCAAAAAATGTCCATCGGGCGACCATGCAGTTATTGTGCCACTCACAAAGGGTGGGACTATCTGGCTTTTTTTTATATCCCAAACACCGGAGGCTATATTTGTACCACCCCGGGCCAGATATCTTCCATCGGGAGACCAGGAGAGTGAAGTAACAGAAACTGTTTCTTTTCCCTTGACTTGCAGGTCGGCTCCGACCTCAAAGCGCCCTTTTGAAACATCAAACAATCTTGTGGCTGGATCTCCTTCTTTCCTGGATTTAATGGCAATTGCCAGATATTTGCCATCCGGAGACCAGGCAATCCGCATGGGCACAGACTTCCATCTTTTTTTAAGTTTCCCGGTTTTGCACTCCCATATTTCCAGAAGATCCGATCCGTTGGTTGTTACAACAGCGATTTGTTCACCATCCGGAGACCATGAAATGGACCTAACATTGCTTGTAGGAACTGGTTTTTTCAGAATCCCAGCTGAAGCAGGGATTTTCCATACCTGGGCAATTGTTTTATTGATACGTTTGGGTGTTTTTAGTGTGGTGATGACCTGCCCGTTTTTTACATCCCAGATTCGTACGGGACTCTCATCTCCTCCCATGGCCAGCAGTTCACCATCCGGAGAGCAGGACACAACATTTTGTCCTCCTACCAGGGACTTCAGTTCAGAAATCGGCTGTCCGGATATGGGATTCCATACCCTTGCCGTGCGATCATTGCTTGCAGTGGCCAGCTTTTTCCCATCAGGCGACCAGTGCATTGCAGTGATCTCCCTTACATGGCTTTTTAAAGTGGATATCCGTTCCCATTCTTTTATGTCCCATATTTGTGCAGAGCCATCTTTGCTCCCGCTTGCCATGTATTTACCATCCGGAGACCACTGAACACTTCGGATCCAGGATGTGTGACCTTTAAGTTCTTTAAAGAGTTGAATGTCCAGGATTTTTTGTTTGTTAGTGCCACCATATTTGACTTTCCACACCTGAAGTCTGAAGGAGCCAATAACCAGAAATTGACCGTCAGCAGACCATGCCAGAGATAGAATTTTTTGTCGATTCTCTTTTTGAAAAAGCAGCTGACCGGTGTTTAGATTCCATATTTTTAAAATCTTTTCATTCCCGGCTGCAAAGTACTGCCCATCGGGAGACCAGACTGTTGGTTGTTCACCGGACCAATCGGGGTTATAATTTTCCAGTTTGGCCCAGGCATCCACAGCAGGCATCTCCCAGACCAGTGAAGCAGTGATCATAAATTTTCCATTGGGTGACCATGAAATTGGCCCCCATGCACCTCGGGTCTCCTCCAGCTTGTATTTCAGTTTCCAAATTTCTGTTATCCAGATCTGAATCCCTTGATTGGTATGGGCTGCCAGATGTTTTCCATCCGGAGACCAGGACAAAGAGTGGACCTCTGGTACCTCTTTTAATGTTGTTTTAAATTTCCCTTTAAAAGTGTCCCATATCAGGATCTCATTCATTTGTTTATCGGCCACAGCAATCTTTTTTCCATCTGGAGACCAGGAAAAGGCAGTGAATGTAGAGAATCCAAGGTCAGCAACCAGCTGGCCTGTTTCAGCATGCCATATTTTTACGGTGCCGTCCTGATCATTTATACTGCCAAGGGTAGCAACATACTGGCCGTCCGGAGACCAAGTCATGTCAACAATGGAACCAGTATGACCGATCTGAATAGCAAGTTCAGGTGTTTTTTGCTCCGAGAGGGTAGTTGCGGAGATCTTGAGGTGAACAATTAGTATAATCAGCAATAAAACAAAAAATCTATTAAATATTTTAAAGTTAAATGTATCCCTGTTATGTAATGATTTCATTTTTCTTCCTTTTAACCAATATATATTTTGTTTTACAGTCTTTTTTATATTGTAAAAAGATTATTTCCTGGGGGGTGGTTGAATTGAAAAACGGTTTGTCTTGGTGTCATAATAATAAAGGATCTCATCCCCTTTTTTATATCCTGTGGTAAGAGCTAGTGCCCGATCCCCATCGCTTACCTCTGAGGAGAACTTGGCGAGACATCGGAATGTAATCTTATGAGTAAATCCATCTATCATGACATGGGTGATTTTCATTTGCGGTCCATCCCCAACCTTAACGGATGGAACCAATGTAAACAATCCCTTTGT
>Ga0114918_10000038_pt1 | contig 109730 bp, 93 predicted proteins | sample LantaG_FD_87015 | JGI IMG/M metagenome (GOLD analysis project Ga0114918, IMG submission 87015) | Deep subsurface microbial communities from Baltic Sea to uncover new lineages of life (NeLLi) - Landsort_02402 metaG | ecosystem: Environmental > Aquatic > Marine > Oceanic > Sediment | place... | reverse complement strand
CATACCTAATACAGTGTTAGTAGAGTGAAGATCCATTCCAACATAATTTATCATAAAACACCTCCTTTATTAACTATTTGAAGGTATTTTACCACTTTTATTTAATCATACAGAATACCTTCTGTATGATTATCAGTTCTTTCATTATAACATTTAGTGTTGCATTACACGACTATTAGTCGAGTGATCAATCATTATGAAAAGAATGAAATATGATAATGAAAGAACTGACCCCCCTCGTGCTATTGTTATATCCTATGCCCTGCATGACAAAAAGCCAGAGTTACGTACAAAGATTCTGGATGAGGCAAAGCGATTATTGACTCCAGACGGTAAAATTATTCTGGTTGATTATGAGAAGCCCTGGAATAGACTCTCGCGCGTGGGCGGTTTTTTTACCTATATGATTGAAAGAACAGCCGGCAGGGAGCATTTCAGGAACTGGCAAGATTTTATAAATCAAGGAGGCCTGCAAGAATTAATAAAGAAAAATGGGCTTGTCGAGATTGAACGTCGTAATATTGAATTGGGAAACACAAGTATTGTAGTTACTGAAAATGATCGAGATCGTGTTTAAATAAGAGAAACCCGCCTCTGTAAATATATGATGGGAATATAGGCAGTATCAAAGAACTTTCCCTAAAAATTAGGCTCAAAAAGAGCTGACTTATCAAATATGTGACAGTTGTGTAATATCACAATACTTTTCTTAAGAGCTTGCAATTAGCACCGGCTCTGGTGTCGCCAGGAACCAATGGCCGTCAATGTGAAGTGCCAAATTTTTGAAAGTTAGTTTGCCTGAGGGTTTGCAACGAATATGAACAGCTATGTTTAAAATCCGACGGTCATTACTAGGATGTTCCTCGATACTGATATCATCAATATTAAATGATATATTCGAATTGATGGCATTAAGACGGACATGCCTCCATCTAAAGTCCAGACCATCTAATGAGTTATTTGTTAGACCACAGGAAGGGCATAGATATCTTCCGTTTTCAGGCTTTCCGTAAGCTATACATTCGTAACAGAAGATACTATTGCAGTTCTCACAACGTACGAAATAACTTTCGATCTCATGTCGTGTTTTTTCGTCTGCACTCTCTTTATTTACTTCAGGAAAATTTGATATTAGCACCATTTCATCATCTGGTCTGTAATAATCGCCTTTCTTACCACAGATGGTACATTCCATTGGAGCGATGCCTTTCTTGTCAGTTCCGCATGTACTTTCTATTATTCGCCACCCTGTTTTCTCGAATAGCTGCCATACGGGTTTAGCAACGTAGGGATATAGTTTGTAGACTTTGATATCGGCTGCTGTAATATCTGAAGCAAAAGCAAAAGCATCTTTATAAAAGCCTTCACATACATCTTTCAAGGATTCGCTTAGCTTTATTTTGGATGCCGTTGCTCTAGCATAAATACCCCAAATAAAAAAGAAAATAACGGCAATTAGCATGAGACTGCTTGCTGTCCATATAATACTTCTTATAGCAGTCCACACCACAAAAGAAAAAACAAAAAGGAATATTGCACCAATAAGAAGAAAAACTGCGTATTCCATAAAATTGGAGGATCTCTCTTTTTTCTTTCCAATGACATGTTTCAGATGCTCTGCACTATAATCGGTGTGATCACAGCTGTCGACAATCTGCCTGATTTTTATTTCATTGAGTATTTTTTTATAGCCGTCTGCAAGTGTGATAGGTGATGTCGGCATAGCATCACCGGCCAGGCCTGCTTCGCTGGTATCCTCTTCTGCAAACAGTTTTTTAACAGCTAAAATGAAACCATTGAGTTTTTTTGCATCGCTGCCAGGAAGATTAGAATGAATTTCAACATCTTCGTTAATATTAATAACCAAATATTTTTTTACAAATTTTTCAATTTCAGAATAGGTGATGAATTTTTTCGGATCGTCCTTCTTTGAAGGTTTCCAGTGCAGTCCTTTCAAGGTACCGATCAGACCTTCCTTACCCGATCCACGCACGGTGTCGTCATAGAAAAAAATGATCGATGATTTGTCGATATTTCCAGCGTAGCTCTCCATCGCGTTCTGGAGCTTCTTTTCTTCTATATTTGGAGCAAGTATTATTTGTTGACTATCTTTAAAATGGTCGTATGCTAATTCAATGATTTTCATTTCCTGTAAAAACATTTTAACCTCCCTGTTTTTTATTCATTATTAGAACTATAAGAATTTGCTTTTTATATTGATGATGATATTCCCTCAATTTCATCAAACTTACTGATAGTCCAATCGTTTTTCGTCATATCTCATAATAATAATCTCCTTTGAATAATTTGTGAAAACCATGGGCAAAACTTTCCCGAATTGATAATAATTAAAATATTTTATAAACACATTTTGATACTATCATAAAAAAATTTAATTATAAAGAAAAGTCCTATATATTTCCTTTCTTTTTAAAAATACTACCCACTCATCAACTCATCTACCCATTTACCCATTTACCCATTTACCCATCTACTCATTACTTTTCACTTTTACCTTTTTACTTTTTACTTGATTAGCTTGTTCAATTGTATTAATATAATCTTTTAAATTGGAGATAGACAATGGCAAAAACTAAGTCGTTTGACGAATATGCATCCCAGTACGAAGATTGGTTTGAGAGGAACAAATTTGCTTTTGAATCAGAGCTCCGGGCAATAAAGGAACAATTGCCAAAAAGTAACAATGGTATTGAGATTGGTGTTGGAAGTGGTCGATTTGCAGTGCCATTAGGTATTAAAGTTGGGATAGATCCATCAAATACGATGAGAGAGATTGCTCAAAAAAGAGGTATTGATGTCATTGATGGTGTAGCTGAAAGCCTTTTTTTTGATGATTCGCGGTTTGACTTTGCGTTAATGGTAACTACTATCTGTTTTGTAGACGATATAGAGGTATCTATTCAAGAAGCATATCGGGTATTAAAACCCGGCGGGTATTTGATAATCGGATTTATTGATAGGGAAAGCCCTGTTGGAAAGTTATATCAGCAACATAAATCAGAGAGTGTGTTTTATAGGATAGCCACTTTCTACACAGTAAATGAGGTTGTTTCTCACTTGAAAAAAGCGGGTTTCAATAATTTTAATTTTACTCAAACAATTTTCCATAATTTGGCTGAGATAAAAGATATTGAGTCAATAAAAGAAGGTTAGGGCAAAGGGTCATTTGTTGTGGTTAAGGCAATAAGATGAAGAATGAAGGAATATAGCAGCACGCCGCATGGATAAATGTCAAAAAACTTGAAGGAGGTAAATAAAAATGGGTATAACTGAAAATTACCTAAAAATAAGAGAAGAAATCCCAGAGGATATTTTAATAGTAGTAGCATCAAAAACAAGAACACCAGAGGAAATTGTAGAAATTCTAGAAGCAGGAGCTACCGATATTGGGGAAAATTATGTTCAGGAAGCTAAAAAAATGAAGCAAGAATTAGGTGAAAAAGCGAATACTATTAAATGGCATATGATAGGTCATTTGCAAAAAAATAAGATAAATAAAGCCCTCCCAATTTTTGATGTAATACAGACTATAGATTCTTTGGAGAAAGCTCAAGCTATAGATAAAAGAACCGAGAGAACAGGTAAAAGTATAATTCCTGTTTTAGTAGAAATAAATATTGGTAGTGAGGATTCGAAGGTTGGAATAAAACCAGAAGAACATGAACCATTTGAAGAATACATGGAGAAATTAATCAGGGATGTCTCAAGGCTTGAGCATTTAAAGGTGCAAGGTTTGATGACCATGGGCCCCAGGTTTGGAAACCCTGAGGATTCTAGACCATATTTTAGAAGAACAAAAGAGATATTTGAAAAAATTAGGGATCTTAATATACCAAATGTGCATATGCAATATCTTTCCATGGGAATGACAAATTCATATAGAGTTGCGATTGAAGAAGGAAGCAACATGGTCAGGATAGGAACCGCGATATTCGGACCCCGTTAGAAATAAACCGCCCCGAGGATGCTGCCGCCAAATCCTTTGGACAGGATTGATTTATAACAGGGTAGAGAAAGGAAGTATTAATAAAATTTGGTGAGGTAAAGATGAAGATTAAAGTTGTATATTCGAAAGAATTCACCTTGGACTGAGAAGGGGATCTACTTCATAAATTTTGTAAATTAAAAAAGGGACGTAGGACGACAATTATTTTGGGTTTGATAAATCAACCACCTACTTGATTAGCTTGTTCAATTGTTTTAATATAATCTTTTAAAAATGATAAAAAAACTTGTAATTTTTTGTATGGTTTTTGTTCTTTTAAGCTTCTCTTTAAAATCCTTAGATCAAGAACACTCTTTTTTCTGGACAATTAAAATGGAGATATCTGTTTCAGGTAAGTATGAAAGCTCTAATAATGATCTAATGTTCTCCGGAAAATATTCCTTTAATATAATATGTGAAGCTAGCATAGAAAGGGACAATGGTGATTATATTTGTTACAAGGGACATAGCAAATTATCTAATATTGAATGGAAAGAAATGATTGGAAAACAATTTTCAAATGATAAAGAGCAGGATATATCTGAAAAAATCAAACCTCAATTAAAGTTAAATTACATAGTAAGAGAAAATGGTTATATTTGCTTTAATTTTGAAATATCTTCAGTCTGGGTTCCTTATCAAACTCAAAATTTTTCAAGAAGAATACTACTTCCAAGAAGTGCTGAAAATGAAATTGTCTCTCATAAAATAAAATATAAAAAATATATAATTAGCGGTTCAAATAAAATCGAATTATTAGATAATAATATATATATAAAGAATAAACTTCAAAAAAAATTTAAATGGAAATTGGCGAAGAAAGAACCAACATGGGAGAATCAACATACAGTTAATTTAAAATTGTATGTAGAAAGATTCAATAAATAAAGGAGATATAAAGTGATACAATGGAAATCTCTTATTTTTTCTTTAAATTTTTTATATTTCCAGGAAGTAATTCAAAACCTTTTCCATAAACCTGATTAACATCTTGAATTATTACAAAGGCTTTTTCATCGACTCTGCCTATAATTCTTCTTATTTCAGGAATTCTTTTTTTTGGTAAAACTGAAGTTAGCATAAATCTCTCTATGCCTGTATATCCTCCAACTCCTTTAAATATAGTTAATCCCCTATTTAGATTTGAAAAAATTGCTTCTTTCATTTTTTCAGGATAGTCAGTCACAATCATAATCCTTTGATTAGCCCTCAATCCATTAAGAACCATATCAATGACCTTAACTTCTATATATAAAAAAATCAGTGAATACATAATATTCCTTAATGGAATAAAGGTAATTGCAGCTATTAATAGTACAAAAAAGTCAATTACAATAAGGCTTCTCCCTATTGGTATTTTTTTTAATTTCCATAGTACCTGTGCCATAGCATCTGCACCTCCTGTGGAACCCCCCAAAAAATAGATCAATCCCAAACCAAATCCGACAACTGCTCCTCCATAAAATGATGCCAATAATAGATCACTCTTATTTAAATTAATACTAATATCTAGAATTGAAAATAGGTCAATTAGAACATTCACTAATATAGTAGCATATATTGACTTTGCTCCAAATTTTTTGCCAAGAATTTTAGTTGCTATAATAAAAATAATCCCAGTCATCAAAAGTGATGAAAGCCCCACAATTGGTAACCCGGTCAAATGTTTGATAATTATTCCAATTCCAGTAACACCGCCAGCCACCATATCCCACGGTAAAATAAATACTACATAACCAAATGCAGCTATGATAGCTCCTAAAGTAATTAATAGCCAAGACCATATTTCTTTATTTAAGATTCTGCTAATTTTCATTATATCTCCAATATTTTTTAATAAAAGTTAAGAAATACAATCTATTTGTCGAAAATGAGTTGTCTGTTTTTTACAACAACCTCACCTGATTTGATTATAGTATGAATTGGATTAATACCTAAATGATAGGCAAGGTAACTATAATCAGGGATATCCATTAAGAGAAGGTCCATTTTTTTCCCAATTGATATAGACCCAACTTTATCTTGCCTGTTTATTGCATACGCAGCATTTATAGTTACTGTATTTATTGCCTCTTCAATTGTAAATCCCATTTGAAAAATTCCAAGTAATAAAATAAATAATTGGGACGAAATCATTGAACTTCCAGGATTAAAATCAGTTCCAATAGCAACTATTCCATTTTTTTCAATAACCTCTCTTGCTGGCGCATATTTTCTGAGTTTTAAAAAAAATGAAACCCCGGGAAGAAAAACACAAGCTGTATCAGATGAAGAGATTGCTTCAATCTCTTCAGAAGTCATTGCAATAAGATGTTCTGCTGATACTGCTTTTTTTTTAACAGCAAGTAATGCTGCATTATTTGAAGTAAATTCATCCGAGTGAATTTTAATCCTAAAACCTAACTCCTGAACCTTATCAATATAATACTCTGCATCATCATATGAAAAATATCCCTTCTCACAAAAAATATCAACAAATTCTGCTAATTCTTTTTTTTTTACTTCAGGGACAACCTCTTTGATTAAGAAATCAAGAAATTCTCTATTTCTACCCTTATACTCTTCTGGAATCTCATGAGCTCCAAGAAAGGTTGACACTATTTCAACAGGATGAAACGAGTTGAGAGCTCTTAATACCTCAAGTTGTTTTAATTCAGACTCTTTATCAAGACCATACCCACTCTTTGCTTCAATAGTTGTAGTCCCTGATAAAAGGATTTGATTAAGCCTTTTTTCGCTTTGGTTAATCAATTCATTATAGCTTATATCTCTTGTCTTTTTTACAGTCCCCCTTATTCCCCCACCCTTTTCTGCAATTTCTTGATAACTAACACCTTGAAGTTTTAGTCTAAATTCATCCTGCCTTGTACCGGCAAAAGAAAGATGGGTGTGTGGATCAACAAATCCCGGAAACACCACAAAGTTTGAACCATCAATTACAATCGCATCATATGATAATTTACAACTCTTTTTAAAATCCTCTTCATAACCAATAAAGGCTATAATTTCTCCAATTGCACCTAGCCAAACATTTCTTGAGACCTTTATTGAATTTAGCTCTGTTCCTCTAACAACACGATCATTAGGAGGATTGATCAATTCTTTAATGTTTTTAATTAGTAGATCAATCTCAATCATTTTTTCTCTGTTATTTTAGGCCTTTGAAATGATGGCACATCAAGAATATCATCAAAATCTTCCGGGTTTGGAGCCATGCTCGGTAAATTACTCTCATTCAAATAATCCCCTTCGATATTCGTTAAATCAACAGAGTCTTTTTTAGGTTTAAATAAATATTGATTTTCTGTTTTAGTTCTTGAATAACTACTTTTTTTAACAGTATCTTTATTTTTCGATAAGTAATTAGAAGAATAATCACTCTCAAATAAGGTGTCAACATGAGGCTGATATTTTGTGTCAAATTTAGTGCTAAACTTTTTTGAAGTTTGTTTAAAACCAGTTGCAATAACTGTTACTCTTAAAGCATCTTTAAGACTCTCATCATCAACAATGCCAAATTTTATTTTTGCTTTAGGAGAGCAATTTGATTTTATAATATCCGAAATAACTCCAATCTCTTTTATAGTTAAGCTGGAAGAAGCTGTTATATTATAAAGTAAGCCTGTGGCTCCATTTATAGAAACATTATCCAAAAGAGGTGATGTTAATGCTCTACGAGTTGCCTCCTCAGACCTATTCTCACCCTTTGCTTCACCAGTTCCCATAAGAGTCAAACCCTTCTCACACATAGCAGCTCTTACATCTGCAAAATCAACATTTTGATATCCAGCATTATTAATAATACCTGAGATTCCTTTCACTGCTCTAAGTAAGATTTCATCAACTTTTCTATATGCTTCTTTATACGGAATATCTGCTTCTTCCAATTCAAAAAGCTTTTGATTTGGAATAACAATAACTGCATCAACACTTTCTGTTAGATTTGTTATCCCATTCATAGCAACATTCATTCGTATATCACCCTCAAAATCGAATGGTTTGGTTACAACCGCTACTGTGAGAATTCCCATAGAAGAAGAATGATTTGCAATCACTTGAGAAGCCCCTGTACCAGTTCCTCCTCCCATACCTGCTGTAATAAATACCATATTTGATCCTTCAAGAATATTGATTATCTGCTCAGTACTTTCAAGAGCAGCTTGCATCCCAATTTCAGCATCAGAGCCTGCACCAAGCCCCTTTGTTAGTTTCTCTCCAACCTGAAGGGTTAAAGCAGGTTGCTTCACATTTGAAAGATCCTGAACATCTGTATTTACTGCAACAAACTCAACACCTTTTAATCCCTCTTCAATCATTCTATTTATTGCATTACCACCGGCTCCGCCAACCCCTATTACCTTTAGAATAGCTCCTTTTTTTCTATCTTCCGCATATGTTATTTTTATATCTTGTTTCATGTTACCTCCTAAAAGCCAAGCCATTTTTTAAATCTAACAATTAATCCTTCAGGCTTGTTTTTTATTACTCCTTTATTTTTCATATCTAAAAGCCCACATTTCAAAAGGCCAACAGAAGAAGCAAAATCAGGACTACTTACTTTATCAATTAAGCCACCTAGTCCAAATGAAGTTCCCACTCGAATTGGAACAGAGAAAATTTCGTCAGCAACTTCGAGTATTCCATCAAGTGAAGCAGAACCTCCAGTAAGTACAATACCTGCATTAATTTTATGCTCAAGTGCATTGTTCATCAATTCCATTTTAATCATTTCAAATATCTCTTCTGCTCTAGGTCTCAAAATATCCGAAAGTAGAGAAACTGATATCATCCTCTTTTTCTTACCTCCCACACTTGGGATTTCAATATTCTGATTCTGCCAACCAGGATCAATTCCACACCCATATCTTCGTTTTATGATTTCTGCTTTATCAATTGGCGTCCTTATTCCAATAGCCAGATCATTTGTGAAATTATAACCACCAACAGGGAATGTTTTAGCATAACTTAATGCTCCCTTTTCAAAAACAGAAAAATCAGTTGTTCCACCACCAATATCTATCAAGGCGACTCCAAGTTCTCTCTCATCAGGAGTCAATACAGCTTCAGCAGTAGCAATATGAGATAAAATTATCTTAATTACATCTATTTTAGCCTTTTTTAAACAAATTAGAAGATTTTTAATAGAAGCCTTTGTAGATGTTACAACCACAACATTAACATCAAGCTTGTTACCAACCATACCAATTGGATTCTTAATATCTTCTTGAGAATCAACAAAAAATTCCTGGGTCAAAACATGCAATGTTTCTCTATCTTGTGGTAATAACATGCCACTTCCATGCGTTATTGCCCTTTCAACATCATCTGTTGTGATTTCTCCATTCCTTCCTGAAACATTAACACTTCCCTTACCACATCTTGTTTCAATATTACTTCCAGATATATTAACATAGGAAGATTCAATCTCAAGACCTGCTGTTAGCTCAGCTTCTTTTACAGACTTTTTAATATCTTCAACAGTTGTGTTCATATCAACTATTACACCCTTTCTTATTCCATGCGACTCAGCTAATCCATAACCAATAATCTCAAGTTCATCTTTTCCATCTTCATTTTTTACCTGGCCTATAACTGTACATATCTTTTTACTACCAACATCTATACCAACAAGACAATTATTTTTCATCTTAATTAATTACCTCCCCATCATATTCAAAATAAATCCTATCTTTAAATCTAAGGTCAACATATTTGATATTATTTTCCTTCAAAGGAATGATCCTTTTTAACCTCAAAAAATAATTTATCTTTCTAATATAATCTTTTTCACCAGGATAAAATATTTCATTTATACGCTTGAGTTTTAACTTAACTCCATAAGGCTTTACAAAACTTATATAATCAACTAAATCTCGAATTTCAGTTAATTCAGGGAGATACGAAGTGATCTTTTCAAACTCTTCTTTTTTTAAATCTTTAATGGTTATTAAACCATTTTGTTTTTCTGACTTTCTATACAAGACAATACCATTTCTATCAATTATATTATATTCTCCTCTTGACTTAAACTGGAAAATCGGTACTCTTAACAAAAATTTTATCACAATTGTTGATGGTAGAACACGGGTTAGAGAAACATCCTTAACTATTTTAAATTTTAACAGTTCTCTTCTTAAATCAGTAAAATTCACCATTAATATGTTCCCATTATAATTTTTCAATATCTTTTCTAAGTTCTTAAATTCAATTTTAGAACTATTTACTAATTTAAAAGATTTCACATTTAACTTCTCCCAACTCAAAAAAAATTGAGATGCTTTTAATGCTGAAAAACCTATAAAGAATAATAAAATAATTATAAAGAACAGATGAATTCCCTTGAATTTTATTGTTTTAATCTTCTTTTTTCTATTTAAAGTTCTATTATTATATCTTCTCAAAAATTCTGTTTCTCCTTTCAAACCAATAGTGGCAACTCCTCTCATCTATCATTCTCCTTCATGATCTTAGCAAACTGATGAGCTATATCTGTTAGATCTCCAGCAGATAAAAATATAACAGCATCCCCCTTTTTCACTTCCCCCTTCAAATAATCAACTATAGCTTTAAAATCTTCGATATATATTACATCCTTGAACCCGGAATCTTTAATTTTTTTAGCCAAAATCTCTCCACTAACATGGCCAATTTCCTTTTGGTTAGCAGCATACAATTTTGCAATTACCAACTTATCAACACCAACAAATGAAGTAACAAATTCATCCATCAAATTTTCTAATCTTGTAAACCTGTGTGGTTGAAAAATAGCAATAACTCTTTTAAAATCTCCATTTCTTATAGTTTCAATTGTTACTTTTATTTCAGTCGGATGATGTGCATAATCATCTATAACAACATAATCCACATTATAAAGTAATACCTGAAAACGCCTTTCAGGTAAATAAAACCTTTTTAAACCTTGTTTTATTAAAGAAACATCAACACCAATCTCAATAGACGCTGCTATAGATGCCAATGCATTAAACACATTATGAAAACCACCTATATTTAATTCAACCCTTCCGTAATTTTTGTTTTTAATTATTAAATCAAAACTAACTTCAAAAGCTGAACCTTTAATTTTTTCAGCTCTTACAATTGAGTCTTTTGATAAACCAAATGTTATAACTCTCTTATTTAAAAATGGGATCATTTTTCTTGAATTTTTACATTCAAGATTTAAAACAACTGAACCATAAAAAGGAACTCTATTACCAAATTTTATAAATGACTCTATTAGATTCTCCTGAGTCCCATAATAATCAAGGTGGTCATTTTCAATATTTGTTATTACAGAAATAGTTGGGAATAAACTTAAAAAACTACCATCTGATTCATCAGCTTCAGCAACCAGATAATCTGACTTCCCTAATTTTGCTCCACTTTCCTCAACATTCAACCTTCCACCAACAACAAATGTGGGATCTTTTTTTGCTTCATTAAGTATACATGCAATCATAGAGGTTGTTGTTGTTTTCCCATGAGTACCAGCAATTGCAATTGAAAATTTCATTCTCATTAACTCAGCAAGCATTTCAGCTCGTGGTATAACTGGGATTTTTCTTTTTAAAGCCTCTTGAACTTCAACATTATCTTTTCTTATTGCACTTGAAAAAACAAGTGTCTCAATCTTTTTTATATTATCTTTATTATGACCAAGATAAATATTCATTCCCATTTTTTTCAATCTTTTCACATTATCATTTTCTGCAATATCAGAACCAGATATAAAAAAACCCATATTATGCAACACCTCTGCAATACCTGACATACCTTCGCCACCTATTCCAGTAAAATAAATTCTCTTAACTCTACTATATTCAATCATTTAAAAGCACCATTTTGCGATGTTTTGAAATATTTACAATAATTCCTGAAATAATAAGTGTTGCAATCAAAGAGCTTCCGCCTATTGATATAAATGGAAGTGGGAATCCCTTTGTAGGAAAAATTACAATAGCTACTGAAATATGCAACATTGCTTGAAAAACAACCAAAAAAGTTAGGCCTATAACGAGTAAATAAGTATGCTTATTACCTGAAAGTTTTGCAATATTTATTCCCCTAACAAAAAACAAGGAAAATAATGAAACTACCAACAAAGCTCCAATTAAACCAGCCTCTTCAGCTATAATTGAAAAAATAAAGTCAGAATAAGCATAAGGTAAAAAATATAATTTTTGAGTAGAATTGCCAAGACCTTGACCAAAAATTCCACCGCAACCAATTGCATATAACGAATGAATTGGTTGGAAATTTAGTGTAGATTGGTATTTTTCAGGACTTAAAAAAGCTAAGATTCTACTCATCCTCTCAGGGCTTAGCTTTACAATCATATAAATAAATGGGACTAATAATAGAGATCCATATATGAAATATTTTACTTTTAACCCTGAAACAAATAATATAGCCATAGTTACTGCTAATATCAAGAAGAAATTCCCATAGTCAGGTTCTTTTAACATTAAAAGTTCAATTATAAAAAGGGGTATCAATAAAAAGAATACTTTTTTTAAATTATTCACATTTGTATCTTTTCTTCCGAAAATATACGAGAGATACAATACAATTGATATTTTTGCAAACTCTGATGGTTGAATTGAAAAACCATAAAATCTAATCCATCTATAACTGTTATTTATCTTCCCAGAGAAAAAAACCATTACAAGTCCCACTATAGATAAAAATAGTACTAAAGAGATAAATTTCATATCCAGATATATCGGATGTTTTAAAAATGAAATAAAAAGGAAAATTATTAACCCAAGGCACAACCACATTAATTGTCTTTTTAAAAAATAAAAGCTGTCATCATATTTTGCCTTTGCCAACAACATTGTTGAGTTGTAAGCCATAATCAAACCAATTAATAATAAAAGGATAATTACAGAGATTAACAATTTATCAACTCCTATATTTTTAACCATTTTTAACCCTATTTCTTAACAAATTTACCTCTTTTTCGAAAATCTCTCCTCTATGTTCAAAATCCTTAAACATATCAAAACTTGCACATCCGGGTGCAAGAAGAATCTTTCCTCCCTTTTGTTTCAATAAGTCATAGCCTCTATTAACAGCTTCATTTAAATCTTTAACAAAATTTAACTTTTTTTTAATATTTATCAATTGATTATAAATTGTATGTGCAGCACTACCAATAAGAAAAACTTTACAAACTCTTTGTTTAATTGAACTTTCTAGTAATTTAAAATCACCCCCCTTATCTTTGTTCCCTAAAATCAGGATCATATTTTCATCAATACTATTTATTGATTTCAAAGTTGCATCAACATTAGTTGCTTTTGAATCATTAATAAACTCAACCTTTCCAATTTTTCCTAAAGACTCCATGCGATGAGGAAGACCCTTAAACCCCTTAATGCTCTCTTGAATATTTCCAGATTCTATTCCCATTATTCTTGTAGCAATAACAGAGCTTAGAATATTTTCAAGATTATGAACACCTCTTAATGGGACTCTATCCAGAGAAACTCTATCTTCTTTACTAATAAAATCCAGATGTATATAATTATCTCTAACAAATACTCCATCCTCTAATACTTCTTTGATAGAAAAGAATACTCTCTTTGCTTCATATGATCTATATCTATAATGCCTGATCAAATTATCATTGTAATTCAAAATCATATAATCACTTTTTCTTTGGTTTTTAAAAATATTCAATTTTGTAGAAAAATAATCTTCCAAAGAAGAATATCTATCAAGATGATCTGGCGTAACATTTAACAATATAGCTATATATGGTCTAAAATTAATAATCTCTTCAAGTTGGTAGCTGGAAACCTCTAATACAACAACAGAATCATTTGAAATATCATTAATTTGAGATATAAATGGAATTCCAATATTTCCTGCAAGAACACTTTTTACTCCATTATTCTTTAAAATATGATAGATTAAACTAACTGTTGTTGATTTGCCATTAGTTCCTGTAACAGCAATTATTTTTGAATTAATAAATGTTGAAGCAAACTCAATTTCAGAAACAATCTTAACCTTTTCTCGAATCTTATTAAACCTTTCTGTCCTTGCATTAATCCCTGGGCTTAATATTATCAGATCCATTTCCTCAAGTTTTGAAAAATCATTCTCTTTTATTAAAAAGTTCACTCCCTTTTTTTTATAATTTTCTTTTATTTCAATCTCATTTATTGCATCATCATTGTATAAAAAAATATTTTCAAAAAGTTTCTTTTCAAGCAAAAAATCAAGCAAAGCCTCACCAGTCCTGCCAAAACCAACAACTCCCACTCTTTCATTATTCATCTAACTTTCTCCAATAGCTTTTGCAATTACAATTATACTCATCAATTTGAACCTATTTTTAAATTTTGCCATAATTTTTTTCTCTTAAAAATTTATTAACAACCTTATAATCATCAAATCGAATGACTCTATCTTTAAATATTTGATAATCTTCATGTCCCTTACCTGCAATTACAACACAATCTCCTTTCTCTGCAATACTTATAGCTTTTTGAATTGCCTTTTCTCTCTCAACTTCAATTTTAAAATTAACAAAATCTTTATCAAACCCTTTTACAATATCACAGATAATGTTTTCTGGTTCTTCATTGCGTGGATTATCACTTGTAACAATAACAAAATCAGCATTTTCTGATGCAGCTTTTCCCATTTTTGGCCTCTTTATCTTATCCCTTGAACCACCCGCTCCAAAAACAAGGATCACTCTTTTAGATACGATTTCACGTAAAGATTTAAGTAAAGTCTCAAGAGCATTATCTGTATGAGCATAATCTATTAAAACTAAGAAATTGTTCTTATAAGTAAAATCCAATCTGCCTCTTACAGGTTTAAAATCTTTAATTGCAGATAGAATATTGTCAAACGAAATTCCTGAAATCAATGCAGAACTTATTGCACCTAGTAAATTACTCAAATTAACTCTACCAATTAACAGACTTTCAATTTCGATTTCACCTTTTGGAGTCTGAACAATAGCTTTAATTCCATTTAATGAAAATCTATACTTTATAGGTCTAACATCAGCATTATTTAAAAAACCATAGGTTAAATATTTACAATTTAATTCATCAAGTACCTGAGCTGAATGAGAATCATCAATGTTGACAATTGCCCAATTATTAGAAGTCAAATTTTTAAAAAGCCTTAATTTTGATTCAAAATAATCCTCCATTGATTTATGGAAATCAAGATGATCACCTGAAAATGAAGTAAAGATACATTGAGAGAAATTTATATTATCAACTCTATTTAATTTAAGAGCAACTGAAGATACCTCAATCACAACATTTTTGCATCCTAAAACTTCTACTTCTGATAAGAATTTAAAGATATCAAAGGCTTCAGGAGTTGTTAATTCAGTTTTTCTAAATAAATCTTCATAGCTCATTCCCAGGGTTCCGATTTTTGCAGCTTTTTCTTGTTTGTTAAGGATAGCATCAATAATTGAAGTTACAGTGGTTTTCCCATTTGTTCCAGTAACACCTATAATATTCATTCTTTCTGTAGGATTGTTATAAAATCTCGAAGCTATTTTGCTGAGAGCTTTTCTATCATTTTTAACTTGAACCCACGTGATATTTTTATATTTACTTAATGGTTTCATTTGTGAAACAACTGAATTAGCTCCTTTTCCAACAGCCTCGTTCAAATAGTTTAAACCATCATTTTTTAACCCTTTAATTGCAATAAAACAATTGTTTTTTTTAATCTTTCTCGAGTCAAAATTAATTCCATAAATCTTTCTATTCAGATCTCCCATATAAGTTATTATGTCTTCACCCTCTAATAAATCTTTTAGAAACTTCATATTCTTACTTCATTCCCTTTATCAAGTTCAGGGAAAATATTTAGGTAAATTAACAACCGGTTTGTGATAGTTTTAAAAAGTGGTGCAGCAACTTCACCACCATAAAATTTACCTTTTGGTTCATCAATTACAACAAACATGGTTATTCTGGGATTTTTAGCCGGAAAAAAACCCCCAAACGAAGAAACATAAGAGTCTTCGTAACTCCCATTTTTAATCTTTTTTGTAGTTCCTGTTTTTCCTGCTATGTCAATTCCTTCTATTTTTGTTTGCTTTCCTGTCCCTATATTAACAACTTCAGTCATTATAGATGTCATAATATGCCCGGTTGATGAAGATAATATTTTAGTCTTTTTTACCTGTGGTAAAACAATACCATCAACCCTTTTTAGTACATTTGGTTTAATCAAATATCCTTCAGAAGCAATAACATTAAAAGCTCTTGCCATCTGAATCGGAGTAACAGCAACCTCATAACCAAAAGATAGGAATGCAACCGAAACATTACTCCATTTTTTTAATGAGTTTAAAATACCATACTCTTCAGCAGGTAGATTAATACCCGTTTTATTTCCAAATCCAAATCTTTTTAATGTTCTATAATAGTTCTCTTTTCCCAACCTTAAACCTATCCGTGCAGCACCTATGTTGCTTGAATTAATTATAATTTCCTCAAACGTTAACCCTTCATAAGGATGAATATCATGAATTGTCCTGTTCTTTATATGAAATACCCCATTATAACAATTGAAAATTTGCTTGGGATGACAGACTTCATTTTCCAATGCAGAAGATGCAAGAATTATCTTAAAGGTGGACCCAGGATCATAAAGAAAAGAAACTGCTACATTTTTTAAAACTCTTTGAGATGTGTGTTTTATCCTTACAGGGTCATAAAAGGGATAACTAGCCATTGCTAATATTGAACCATGTTTAGAATCCATAACAATAACAGATCCCTTTTTTGCTCGAAATTTTTCTGCTGTTCTCCTTAATTCTTCTTCAACAAAAAATTGAATTGAAGAATCAATTGTAAGAAAAATATCCTTTCCTGCAACAGGTTGTTTTAAATATTCTATCTCAAATATCTTTCCTCTTGCATCAATTAAAACCTTTACTTTACCTCCTTTTCCTCTTATAAGAGAGTCAATTTCATATTCAATACCACATAATCCCTGTTCATCAATCCCAACACCACCAAGGACATGCGCTGCTAAAGTTTTTTGAGGATATACCCTTTTATATTCATCAACAAAACCCAATGTTGAGGTGGAATTTAAATTGTGCTTTATTTTTTTTAATTTTTCATATTCCCTATCTTCTAATTTTCTTTTTATCCATATAAACTTTCTTCCTTTATTTATTCTCTCTTTTATATTCTTTTTTTCTCTGTAAGTAAGTCTGACTTGCTTGCTCAAGAGACTGAAAATTTCCATAGACTCTTTATTATCTTTATTACTTAAAAAAGCGGATTCCGCTCTTATTGAAATTGCAAGTACATCACCATTACAATCATAAATGGTACCTCTTTTTGGATGAAGAGAGAAGATACGATTGCATTGAGATTTAACTTTTGAAATATACTTAGTATAATCAAATACCTGAATTTTAACAAGCTTATAAACAATAAATAAAACCCAAATTGAGAATACAATAAATAAGATAAAAGCTCTATTCCTCTCTTTTTTATTTATCTTCATCATTTGTTTTCAAATACCTTTACAAACTGATCTGACCTTGGATATTGATAATTTAATTTTTTTTTGACAATTCTCTCTACCCTTTTCAAATTAAGAAGAGATGCCTTTTGAGCTCTTAATTTGTCTACTTTTTCTTTCAATGCTTTTTCACGAAGAACCAACTCATGCATTCTATAACCATAATCTATATTCTTAAGATTCAGGCTTGAATATGTAAATAGTAAAATAAAAACAAAAAACATCACTATCATAAAGACTCTAACCAAAGATTTATCTTTACTTTTTTTCATATAACTTCAGCCACTCTTAGTTTTGCTGATCTTGATGCGGGATTGACCATAATTTCAGCTTCAGAAGGGAACATTGGAAAAGGTTTAATTATCTTTAATTTCATCTCTCTTTCTAAGAAATTATATGTTTTTTTTACTAACCTATCTTCAATTGAATGATAAGTGAGAAAAATAATCCTTACACCAGAATTTAAATAATCTGGGATTTTTTTGAGAAAACTCTCAACACCTTCTAACTCTCTATTTACAAATATTCTCAAAGCTTGAAAAACTTTTGCAGCAGGATGAACTTTCCCCTTTTTCAGCCTTTTCCCATAGATTTTTTCAACAATTTCCTTTAATCCAAAAGTTGTCCTAATAGCACCAAAAAGCCTTTTTTCAATAATTGCTTTTGATAACTCTTCTGCTTTTTTCACCTCCCCATACTCTTTAAATATTTTAATTAACTGATTCTCCTTAAAAGAATTAATCACACAATAAGCAGTTAATTTTTGAGTTTTATCTTTTCTCATATCCAGGTACGAATCAATATTGTGTGAAAATCCTCTTTCTTCTGATTTTAACTGAAACATTGAAATCCCTGGATCGATCAAAATACCAGAAACACTCTTATTAAAAAAATCTATTTTTTCAAAAAGATCAATATAATTGAACCTAAAGAAAGTTACTCCATCTTCAAACTCTTTTAAATTTATCTCTGCTTGTTTTATACTTTCATCATCAATATCTATTGCAATAACTTTAGAATCTTTTAAACCTTGAAGTATATAATATGAATGTCCTCCCATACCAACAGTACAGTCTATAAAAATACCTTGTAAGGAATTAGATAAAATATTTACTATTTCTTTATTCATCACTGGATAATGGAGAAAATTCATTTATAACCCCCGACACTCTATATAATTTTTCCTTACTAAACTTCTCTTTCATCTCTTTTTCTTTAAAATTCTCTTCATTCCAGATAATCAAATAATTTGCTTTTCCAAAAATACGAGCATGATCATTAATTTCAGCTATCTTCCTCAAACCAGGAGGTATTAACACACGACCTTTTGAATCTATCTCAGTTTCAGTTCCCCAATAACTTAAAAGGTTACTAAACTCATCAAGATCAGGATTAAACACACCCATACCTTCTATCTTTGCTTCTATTTTTCCCCAGACCTTGACTGGATAAATCATTATATAATCCCCATTTAAAGAGGTTATATAAATATCATTGCCATACATAGAACCAAATACATAGAGGAACCTTGAGGGGATTCTAATTCTCCCTCTATCATCAATTTTCACATCATAGCTTCCTCTAAATCGTTGCATTATCCCATTTTCTCCCATTTTCTCCCCTTATAATAATATATAATAATATAAAAAGTCAATAGAATCAAAATAAAAAAAAATTTTTATTTCAAAAATCTATTGACACACCACATATAGTGTTCTAAAATTGTAAATCAACTAAATAAGGAGCCTGTAATGGAAGGGTTTTCAGAAAATGCTTTAAAGATTTTAAGAGCTAGATATTTTAAAAAAAATCAGGATGGAGATTTAATTGAAGAAAAGCCTTCAGATCTTTTTAAACGAGTAGCTAAATACATTGCAAATGCAGAAAAAAACGAAAAAAACAAAAGATTCTGGGGAGAAAAATTTTTCAACGTAATGATACAAAAGGATTTTATGCCAAACTCTCCTACACTCACAGGAGCTGGAAGAGGCTTATGCTTATCTGCCTGTTTTGTTTTACCAATTAAAGATTCTCTTAAAGAAATCTTTGAAACTGTAAAGAATGCTGCATTAGTACACAAAGAGGGAGGTGGTACAGGCTTTGATTTCTCTAAAATTAGACCTCAGGGGAGTTTTGTGAAAAAAACTCAAGGTATTGCTTCAGGGCCTATTTCTTTCCTAAAAGTCATTGATGCAGGCACTGAAGCTGTCAAACAAGGTGGCACAAGGCGCGGTGCAAATATGGGAGTTCTAAGAGTAGATCATCCTGATATAAAAGAATTTATAACAATGAAACTTGACGGCAAAACAGCTCAAAATTTTAATATTTCTGTTTCTATCACAGATAAATTCATAAAAGCATTAAAAAACAAGACAACATACGATTTAGTTGACCCTCAAAGTAATAAAGTTAAGAGCAAAATGAATGCTCAAGAAATATTTGATTTAATTGTAAATTCAGCCTGGGAAAACGGCGATCCAGGATTAATTTTTATTGATACAGTAAATAGATTAAATCCTACAAGATTGCAGGGTCTTATAAATGCAACAAACCCCTGCGGTGAGCAGCCTTTACATGATTATGAAGCCTGTAATCTGGGGTCAATTAACCTCTCGAACTTCTTTGACCCTAAACTCAAAGATCAATTTGATTGGGACAGGTTTAAAGAAAATATTGAAATTGGAGTAAGATTTCTCGATAATGTTATTGACGTTAATATCTATCCTTTAGAAGAGATTGATAAAATGGCAAAATCAAACAGAAGGATTGGTTTAGGAGTTATGGGTTTTGCTGATCTTCTTATAAAGATGAAAATAAAATATAATACTTATGAAGCAAGGAAAATTGGGGGGAAAATAGTAAAGTTTTTAAACAAAAAAGCAGTAACAGCCTCTCAAAAACTTGCACAAGAGAGAGGGAATTTCCCTAACATTGAAAAATCAATATATAAAGGTAAAAAAATGAGAAATGCAGCAGTACTTACCATTGCTCCAACTGGAACTATCTCAAGAATTGCAGGATGCTCCTCAAGCATTGAACCAATCTTTGCATTCAAAGTAATATCAAAAATCCTTGATGGAGAGATAAAAGATTTTCATCCTCTTTATCAGGAATGGAACAAAAAGCACCCAAAAGGACCTGTTCCGGATTATTTCATAACAGCATCAGATATCTCACCTAAAGATCATATAAAAATGCAGGAAGTTTTTCAGGAAGAAGTTGACAGTGCGGTTTCAAAAACAATAAATTTCCCAAATAAAACAACTAAAAAAGATATTGCGAATGCTTATTTAATGGCATTTGATATGAAAATTAAGGGAATTACGGTTTATAGAGATGGTTGCCGTGCATTACAAGTATTGTATAAAGCTGAAAAAGAACAACTTCGACCACAAGAAAGACCAGATTCTCTTCCATCAACAACTCACAAAATCTCAACAGGGTTTGGAAATCTATACATAACCATTTCATATTTTAATGGGAAACCTTTTGAAGTATTTACTTCAATTGGTAAAAGCGGGTACTCAACCATGGCTGATGCTGAAGCAATCGGCAGACTAACATCACTTGCCTTGAGAAGTGGAATCTCAGCAGATCAGGTAGTTAACCAGCTAAAAGGCATAGGCGGCTCAGAGCCAACCTTTCATAATGGCTCCCTTGTACAGTCAATACCAGATGCAATTGCACAGGTTCTTGAAAGACAGGTTGGGAAAGTTAATGTAAAAAAACAGGATTTAAATACAATTACATGTCCTATTTGTGGAGCAATGTTGCCTGATGAAAAATGTCCTGTATGCCCAAATTGTGCATGGACAAAATGTACTGGCACATAAAACTATTTTTTTACAACTTAATTTTCTACCTATTTATTGTTTGCTCTCTTTGAGTCCCTACTGAAATATATTCAATGGGAGTTTTTATGTAATTTTCAATAAATTTAATGTAATATTTTGTTTTTTCTGGAAGATCATCAAAAGTTTTTACATTACATATACTCTTTTTCCATCCAGAAAAGGACTTAAATACTGGCTTAACTTCATTTAAATAATCAATGCTTGGATCAAAAATTTGATTTTGTTCTCCATTTATTTCATAATCTGTAACAACCTTTATTTCATCAAATTCATCAAATATATCCAGCTTTGTTACAAAAACAGAATTTACTCCATTTATCATTACTGAATACTTTAACGCAACAAGATCAAGCCATCCCACTCTTCTTGGTCTTCCAGTTGTAGAACCAAATTCATTACCTTTTTCTCTTAAAAAGTCAGACTCTTCTTCAAATAACTCAGTTGGAAAGGGCCCTTCTCCCACTCTGGTGGTATATGCCTTAGATATCCCTATAACTTTTTCCACAGCTTTATGTGGCAAGCCTGTACCAGTGAAAACACCACCTACACATGTATTAGAAGATGTCACATAAGGATATGTACCTTGATTAACATCAAGTAAAACACCCTGTGCACCTTCAAATAAAATACTTTTACCTTCCATGTAGAGTTCATTTAATAGATAAGTTGTGTTTTTTGAATGTTTTTTCAAAAAAACTCCTGATTCTAAATATTCATCAATATAACTGTTTATACTAACTTCTTCCCCATCATATGATCTTATAAGTTTACTATAATAATCATTTAAAGGTTTTACCCTCTTATAAAACTTATCCTTATCAATCAAATCTCTTATAAATACAGCTCGCCTCCCTACCAAATCTTCATAAGCAGGGCCAATTCCCCTCTTTGTTGTGCCTATCTTTAAATACCTGGAATTCTCAAAGATAATATCAAGCTTCTGATGAAAAGGAAGTATAACAGGAGCATTCATACTAACAATAAGCTTATCAGTTGAGATCCCCATTAAAGAAATATTCTTTATTTCCTTAACTAACTGAATAGGATTAACAACAACACCTTGTGCTATTATTGATATAGTATTATTAGTAAATATACCAGAAGGCAGCAAATGTAAAATTACTTTTTTACCTTTATAATAAATTGTATGGCCTGCATTATGCCCACCTTGATACCTTACAACTACATCAAAATTCCCAGCAAGAAAATCAATCGCTTTACCCTTTCCTTCATCACCCCATTGAAGTCCTAATACAAGTAAATTCATATTTTCTCCTAAGAAACAATTATACAAAAAATTATTTGATATAGTTATAAATCTAATAAGCAAAAATTAATTTAATTCTCCAACAATCTTTTCAACTTCTTCAAGAATCTCACAGGATTCAACTAATTCTTTCATCTTTGTATGATCAGTGTATAAAGGTCTATCAATATCAAGGAAATCAACATATTTACGAATCACTTCCTTAGCTTTAGTTACACCTTTACCAAAATTATAATCACGTAAATCTAAGGCCTGTGCAGCAGCCATAAATTCTATACCTAAAATCCCATAAGCATTATCCATTATCTGAAAATTCTTTATTGCTGTATTCATACCCATTGATACAAAATCTTCCTGATCAGCTGCAGCAGGAATTGAATGTATTGATGCAGGCGCTGAAAGTATTCTTTGTTCAACTATCTGCATACCTGCAGTATATTGGCTCAACATTAAACCAGAAAACATACCCGCTCCTTTAGTTAGAAATGGTGGCAACCCAACACTTAATGCAGGATTATTAAGCCTGTTCATTCTTCTTTCAGACATCACACATATCATTGTTATTGCTGCCCCTATCATATCCATTGGTAAAGATACTGGAGTTCCCTGAAAATTTGCCCCTGTAAGCTGAAGATTTTTATCAGGAAAGAATACTGGATTATCGCCAACACCATTTAATTCTATTTCAACCTGAGAACGTGCATAAGCTAAGGCATCATGAGCAGTTCCTATAACTTGAGGGGTTGAACGCATTGAGTAAGCATCTTGAACCTTTTGCTTTATTTTTCCTTCAATCAAATCTCCTCCCTCAACCAATTTTATAATTGATCTGGCAGTTCTCATTGCCCCTTTAAAACCTCGAATTTCATGTAATAGAGGGTTATATGGCTTCATGTTGGCTTTTAATGCCTCAAGAGACATTGATGCTGCAATTTCAGCCTGCTTTAACCAGTTATTTGCATCATAAAGAAGTATTGCGCTCATTGCAGTCAAAAGGTTAGATCCATTTATAGCTGCAAGTCCATCTCTTGCTTTTAGACCGGGTATTGGGATTCCTGCTCTATCCATTGCCTCTTTCCCATCTAACAACTCTTCTTTATAATAAGCTTTTCCTTCTCCCATTAACAATAAAGCTATCTGTGACATAGGCGCAAGGTCACCTGAAGCACCAACTGAACCTTTTTGACAAACAAAAGGCGTAACACCTTTGTTAAGCATATCCACAAGAGTGAGAGTGATCTCTTTCCTGCAACCAGAATTGCCATGAGCATGAACATTGATTCTTCCTGCCATTGCACCTCTCACATATTCAATAGGAGCAGGATCACCTATTCCTGCAGCATGGTTATATATTAAATATTTTTGAAAATCTTCCACCTGATTATCATTGAGAACAACCTCAGAAAATTCTCCAATTCCTGTATTTACTCCATACATTATCTCTTTTGCTTCTATCTTCTTTTCCAGCATTGCTCTGCACACATTAATTCTCTCAATTGCATCAGGATGCAGTTCAACTTTTTCATTATATCTTGCTATCCTTACAAGTTTTTCAATTGTTAATCCTGAACCGTCTAAAATTATTGCCATAATATTCCTCCTAAAAATAATATGATATTTAATTAGTCAATATCATAAGAAATCAAACTAAAAAAGTCAAGACACAAACCTTATGATTTGTAAAATTTTAAAATATCGACAAAAAGATAAAATATGGTACAATACCATTTCAAAAGTGCTAAGTCACAATCCAGGGGGGAAAATATTTATGCAGGGAAAAGCGCTTTTATATTAAAGGAATAGCTATGAAAAAGATAAAGAATATAGCAATTATTGCCCATGTTGATCATGGTAAAACAACTCTGATCGATGCTGCATTAAAACAGACCGGAGCTTTCAGAGAGAATCAGAAAATTAAAGAGAGAGTTATGGACTCTAACGATCTTGAAAGAGAGAGAGGTATAACTATTTTTTCAAAAAATGCCGCCCTATTTTATAAAGATTACAAAATAAACATTGTTGATACACCGGGACATGCGGATTTCGGAGGAGAAGTACAGAGAATAATGAAAATGGTTGATTCGGTATTACTTCTTGTTGATGCCTTTGAAGGCCCGATGCCCCAAACAAAATATGTTCTTAAAAAATCGTTAGAACAGGGACTAAAACCCATAGTAGTAATAAATAAAATTGATCGTCCCAACACAAGGCCCGATGAGGTTTTAAACCAGATTTTTGATCTATTTGTTGAATTAAATGCCAATGAAGATCAGCTTGATTTTCCCATAATCTATTCTTCGGCAAAGGAGGGTTTTGCCAGATATGAACCCGAAGATAATAATACCGATTTAAAGCCGCTTTTTGAAACAATAATAAATCATGTGGATGAACCTGAAGGTGATAAAAATGAACCTGTACAGTTCCTGACATCAGCAATTAGTTATGATAATTATCTTGGAAAAATGGGGACCGGTAAAATACACAATGGTACATTAAAACAGGGTGAAGAGGTTCTTCTGATAAAAAGGAATAAAGAACATAAGATTTGTAAAATTACCAAGCTTTTCACATATCAGGGATTAAAAAAAATAAGTATTGCCGAAGCTTATGCCGGTGATATAGTCTCGGTTTGCGGAATCGAATCCATTGATGTAGGGGAAACAATCTCAGACAAAGATTACCCTAATCCCTTAAAATCAATTGATATTGATGAGCCCACCTTAGCAATGAACTTCATTGTAAACGATTCACCATTTGCAGGAAAAGAAGGTAAACATATCACTTCAGGACATATATGGTACAGGCTTCAAAAAGAGCTTTTAACAAATGTGAGCTTAAGAGTATCTGAGACAGAAACAAAAAACTCATTTTTGGTTAAAGGGAGAGGAGTACTTCAGCTTTCTATTTTAATAGAGAATATGAGACGGGAGGGTTATGAATTTCAGGTATCAAAACCGGAAGCTATATTTAAAAACATAAATGAAGAAAAATGCGAACCTATAGAACATGCAACAGTTGATGTTGCAGATGAGTACATAGGAGTTGTAATCGATATGTTCGGGCAGAGAAAGGGAGAGTTGAGAAATATGACATCTGGAGTTAGCGGAGATACCAGAGTTGAATTCCATATACCTTCAAGGGGATTAATAGGGTTTAGCAACGAATTTTTAACTGCCACACACGGAACTGGAAAATTAAACCATAGTTTTTCCGCATATGAACCTTATAAAGGGGATTTTAACAAAAAAACCAAAGGTGTTTTGATTGCTCTTGAAAATGGAGTGTCGATTTCTTACGGACTGTTTAATCTTCAACCCAGAGGGACTTTCTTTATCGATTCCGGAATGCAGGTTTATTCAGGGATGATTATAGGTGAACATAATAAGGAAAATGACCTTGTTGTTAATGTATGCAAAACCAAAAAACTGACAAATATGAGAGCTTCAGGTTCGGATGATGCAGTGAGATTAATAACTCCGAAGAAATTCACATTGGAACAGGCACTTGAATATATTGAAGATGATGAACTTCTGGAAATAACTCCAAAAAATATAAGAATGAGAAAAAAATTGCTCAATATACATGAAAGAAAAAGGTTCGAAAAATTAAGAAACGCCAGTTAAACTAACAAAATATCTAAAAACCCTTTTCCCTTTTCGTTTTGCTTTTGCTTTTTTTTATTGCCTATTTTTCTAAAAAATTTTATAATAAGAAATTAAAAAGGAGGTAATAAATGAAGTTTCCTGACATATTGGAAAGATTTTTGAGTTATATAAAAATTGATACTCAATCAAAGGAGGAATCTGATAGTTTCCCGTCTACCAAAAAACAATTTAATCTTGCAAAAAAATTAAAATCAGAGTTAGAAGAGTTTGGGCTTGAAGATGTAATTGTAAATAAATGGGGATATGTTTTTGGGACCCTAAAAACAAACCAAAAGAAAAAAGTTCCAACCATTGCATTGATATCTCATCTTGACACTTCCCCTGATGTATCAGGAGAGAACGTAAATCCCCAGATACATAAAAATTATAATGGCAATGATTTGATATTATCAAAAGAAAAAGAGATTGTATTAAAAGTTGAAGATAACCCATATTTAAAAGAAAAAAAGGGTCATACACTGATAACAACAGATGGAAACACACTCCTTGGTGCTGATGACAAAGCTGGAATTTCTGAAATCATGAGTGCAATTAATTACCTTATAAAGAATCCTATGTTCCCAAGACCTAATATAAGAATTGTTATCACTCCTGATGAAGAAATAGGAAGAGGAACCGAACATATCACATTAGAAGAGATTAAAGCAGATTATGCATATACAGTAGATGGAGAAAAATTGGGGGAGATAGAAGATGAAACCTTCTGTGCTGATTCTGTTGAAATTAAGATATATGGCGTTAATGTACACCCTGGATATGCAAAAGGAAAACTTATAAATGCAATAAAAATAGCAGCTGAAATAATAGAGCAATTTCCAAAAGACAGAATGTCTCCAGAAACCACTGAAAAAAGAGATGGGTACATACATCCATATAACGTTTCAGGAAATACTGAAGAATCAACCATAAAAATTCTTATAAGAGATTTTGAAAAAAAAGGATTAAAAAGTAAAGAAGATTATATAAAAAAGATTGTGGACCAAATATATATAAAATATCCCAAAGCAAAGATTGATTTCAAAGTTATTGAATCTTACAGAAACATGAAGGTAATTCTCAATAAATACCCAGAAATCCTGAATAAAGCAGTTAAAGCAATAGAGATGTCAAATGTAAAACCAGTAAAGAATATAATCAGGGGTGGAACTGATGGAGCAAGATTAAGCTTTATGGGATTGCCCACACCTAATTTGTTCACTGGAGGCTCAAATTTTCACTCAAAATATGAGTGGATTACATTAGAAGATATGCAAAAAGCAGCTGAAGTAATAGTAAATTTAATGAAAGTCTGGACAGGATCCTAAAAAAAATAAAATAATTTAACTTATACAATTGACATAATTATTTTAATTTATTATAATTAATAATATACTATATAATATTAATTAAAGATAAAAAAAGGGAGATTTTACAATTAAATTAAAACCAAAAATACTCTGTGTTGATGACAATCCTATAGATCTTAAATTACTGAACGAAATTCTATCAATAAATAATTATGATGTTGTACAGGCAAAAAATGGTAAACAAGCACTTGAAAAAATCAGCAAGCAAAAAATAGATCTTGTGCTCCTAGATATAATGATGCCAGATATTTATGGGTTTGAAGTATGCAGAGAAATAAAAAAAGATGAAAATCATAAGAATATCCCAGTTATTATGATTACAGGTTTAGAATCAAAACAAGATAGAATTAAGGGAACTAATGCAGGAGCTGAAGACTTTATAACAAAACCAGTTAAAAGTAATGAACTTCTGAACAAGGTAAAGATACATCTGGAAAAAAAGGATCTTAAGGAAAAGCTCAATCAAGGATATGATAGCATTTCCAGCTTAACATCCTTTGGTAAGGAAATCATGAATTCTTTTAATCCCATAGAATTCGACTTTGAATCTACTATTAACAAAATTATAAATCAAGTTATAAGGCAAACTCCTGATAGAACTGATAAACCAAAGATAATCATCGTTGGCAGAATCGATGAAACAAATAATTGGGTGTGGCATAAATATGAATCCACATTCAAAGAATTATACAGGACAAATCTTGAACGTGACATTCAGAATAGCATTAAAATTCCTGCTAAAGACAATCCAGAAATCTACTATTGTAATGAAGTTGAGTTTGAAAAATCAGAATTTAGTTCACTTACAAAAGCCTTGAAGCCTACTATATCTGTAAAACTCTTGAATTTTATTGCCTATCTAAGTACTGAATTTTGTCTTTTTGCACTTAATTACGGTAGAGAAGTTACAAGCTATGATACTTCAACCCTAAACATCTTTGTACTCCAGAGCTTATTCCTGAAATCACTTTCAAATCAGATAAAAGAGACTGAAGAAACAATCAAACATACAATTCGTATACTTATAAAAGCATCAGAAGCAAATGATATAGATAGTGGCAATCATGTTTTAAGGGTCGGTGAATATTGTGCTGCAATAGCAAGAAATCTAAAAATGTCAGACATTTTCATAAAGTCAATTAATATACAAGCTCAAATGCATGATGTAGGGATGATTTATGTACCCTCAACAATTTTAAGAAAAATAGGTGAACTTACTTATGATGAATGGAAAACAATAAAAAAACATCCCATATATGGTGCAAGCATATTAGGAAACTATCCAAGATTTAAAATTGCAAAAAACATTGCACTTACACACCATGAAAACTGGGATGGAAGTGGCTACCCAAACAATTTAAAAGGAGATAAAATACCTATTGAAGGTAGAATAGCAAGAATTGCTGACACTTATGATACTCTTAGAATACATCGTTTATATAAACCAGCTTTTAATCATAACACAGCTTATAAGATAATTACAGAAGGGGATAAAAAATTAAAACCAGAATTTTTTGACCCAAATATACTTATATCATTTAAGGAAATAGTGCCTCAGTTTGAAGAGATATACGAGAAACTAAAAGATTAAAATTCAAATGAGATTTTTTTTGAAGCATAAAAAAAAACAAACTCTTCCAGAGGAGCTTGCTAATGATATTCGAAAATTAAAAGCTATTGTTACTTTTGTTGTTTATGGGCTTGTATTGTTATTAATCAAGCTAATGTATGAGACAATTATAGAAATCCCTATTCCTTCCATTATTGCAATTATTTCTTTTCTTGCCTTTTTATTATTTTTAATAATTTTTATGCTCAATCAGGTTTCTAAAAATGTTTTAAAAAGGATAACAATATATACAACCACAATTGAAGAAGCGCGCAAGTATGCTGAAGATGTTGTAAATACAGTACAATATCCCTTAGTCCTTCTTGATTCAGAACTCAAAATAATATCTGCAAACCTATCCTTTTATAAAACTTTTAAAGTTGAATCTAACGAAATAGTAAAAAAAACTCTATTCGAAATTGGAGATCAACAATGGGATATTCCAAAATTAAGAAATCTATTGGAATATCTTCGAAATGAAAAACAATCTTTAAATAATTTTGAAGTTAAAAAAAAATTTCCAAAAATCGGATATAAAATAATGTTACTAAATGCCAGACATATATTCAGCGAGGATAAAAATTTATTTCTCCTATCTATTGAAGATATTACAGAACAAAAAAATGTGGAAGAGAAATTAAAAAAACATACTGCTGAGATTGAAATTGCTAACAAATCAAAATCTGATTTTCTGGCAAATATGTCTCATGAACTACGAACTCCTTTGAATGCTATAATAGGTTTTTCAGAACTTCTAAAAGATGAAATGATAGGCCAACTTTTACCCAAACAAAAAAATTATATCACTGATATCTTTTTAAGTGGAAAGCACCTGCTTTCACTTCTAAATGACATTCTTGACCTGTCGAAAATCGAGGCAGGCAAGATGAGCCTTGAGCTTGAAAAAACAGACATCCCTTTACTTTTTGAAAAGAGTCTTTCAATAGTAAAAGAAAGAGCATTAAGACATAATATAAAATTGAATTTAGATATAAAGGAAGATATTAGGCAAATCTATGTAGATACGAGAAAATTAAAACAGGTTATTTACAACCTACTCTCAAATGCAGTTAAATTCACGCCTGATGGAGGTAGAGTTTATGTAAAAGTAAAAAGAGTATCAAATTCATTGGAATTTTCAGTTGCAGATACAGGCATTGGGATATCTAAAGAAAATATTAAAACAGTTTTTTCTCCTTTTGTGCAAATTGAAAGCTCTCTGAACAGAAAGCATGAAGGAACAGGATTGGGGCTTTCATTGGTTAAACGCATAGTTGGACTTCATGGAGGTTCAGTAGAAGTAAAAAGTGAATTAGATAAAGGTTCTTGTTTTACAGTAAGAATGCCTTATAGAATAGAGCAAAATTGAAGATCCTTATTATTGAAGATAATCCATCCAACATGAAATTTATCTCAGATGTTCTAAAAATTTCAGGTTATGAAGTTCTGAAAGCCACAGATGCTGCTGTTGGAATATCAATTGCCAGAGAAAAAGCCCCTCCCTTGATATTAATGGACATACAGCTTCCAGGTATGGATGGTCTTAAAGCCACAAAAATTTTAAAAAATGAAGAAAAGACAAAACACATCAAGGTTATAGCTACAACTGCGTTTGCAATGAAAGGTGATAAAGAGCGTATTATTGAAGCTGGATTTGATGGTTATATAGCAAAACCAATCAGGTATAAAGAATTGTTAAACATCATCAAATCTGTCATTAAATAAATGGGGGACTGCTTCCCATCCATTGATAATATTTGTTTTATGTATTATTATTTAGTGTTCAGAGGTAAAAATGAATAATTCAATTGATCAAATAAGAGACTCAATAATGACAGGACAACCTATAATTCAGATAATTTCTTATGAAGAGAAAAGGGTTGAAAATTATTTAGAAAAATTATGCGAACAACTACTCAGAAACAACAATGTTGCATACTGGGACATTAATAATGGTTTGAAAAAAGATAATAATATTATTGAAGACACAAAAAATCCAATAAAGGCATTAGATTTTGCTTTAAATGAAAATGAACATGGATTTTTTATATTTAGAGATCTAACTCCACACATGAGAGATTCTAATGAAATTGTTCGGAAACTTAGAGAAGCATATAAAAAATTAAAAAATACAAAAATCATGATTTTTTTATTAACTCCTGAGGAATATTTTCCGGATTCTTTAAAAAAAGAGATTGAGATTATTAGATTTGAACTCCCTGATTATGATGAATTAAAGAATCTTTTTTTCAAATTCCTAGATTCTATGGAAAAAGCAGGAAGAACAATAAATTTAAATGAAGATGAAAAAAAGAACTTTATAGTTGGAGCTCAAGGGTTAACACTTGATGAAGCATACAGAGCTTTTATGAAAACATTTCATGGACAAAAAATAATAAATGCAGATTTAATAGAGATAATTCACGAAGAAAAGAAACAATTAATTTCAAAAGAAAACGTTCTTGAATACTTTACACACAAATTCACTCTTAACGATTTAGGTGGACTTGATAACTTAAAAGAATGGTTAAGGAAAAGAGAAAATGCATTTTCTAAAAAAGCAGAAGATTTTGGGCTTGAAAGACCAAAAGGAATACTCACAATGGGAGTAACTGGTTGTGGGAAAAGTCTTTGTTCAAAAATAGTGGCATCCTTATGGAATTTACCTTTATTCCGACTTGACATGAACCTGGTGTACTCTGGCATGGCAGGATCACCAGAGATAGTTTTTTCTCGCGCCTTGAAAACAATGGATTCAGTCGCACCTGCAATCCTGTGGATTGACGAAATTGAAAGTGGGATTAGTTATAAACAAGAAGATAGCTCCTCTTCAAGAATTCTTGGTTATTTTTTAACATGGATGCAGGAACACACATCTGAAGTATTTATTGCTGCAACAGCAAATAGGATAGATCTCCTGCCTGCAGAATTATTAAGAAGAGGCAGGTTTGATGAAATCTTTTTTATTGATCTCCCTACTAAAAAAGAAAGAGAGGAAGTATTTACAATCCATTTGAAAAAGAGAGGTAATGATTTATCAAAATTTAATATCTCACAACTTGCACAGATTACTAAAGGTTGGTCTGGAAGCGAAGTTGAACAGGTAATAATCTCAGGTATGTATGAGGCTTTTAATCAAAATAGAAAACTAAATGAAGATGATCTATTTAAAATTTTTGGCAATACAGTTCCACTCTCATTAACCATGGAAACACAAATAAAAAAAATAAGAAGCTGGGCTCACAATAGAGCTGCTAGAGCTTCTTCAGATAAGGAATATTAAATATAATAATGTTTAATTTGCTTCTTCCGAAAAAATAAGGGGTCAAATACACAATAAAAGTCAAACTAAGGTTCTGTCCCTTTTTGTCCTAAAACTTTTTCTTATAAGCATGGCAGTGAGGTTTCTGTTGCTTCCGCTCATAATATTCTTGGTGGTAATCTTCAGCCTCCCAGAATCTGCTGACTGGAAGGACATTGGTTACTACATCGTATCTCTTCTTCTTGAGGATTTCAATCAACTTATGGGCAATTTTCTTTTCCTCCTCATTGCTGTAAAATATTGCAGATTTATACTGCTCACCTATATCCAGTCCCTGACCACCAGCCTGTGCCGGGTCGTGGATTTCAAAGAAGAATTGAGCAAGTTCCTCATAGCTAACCTTCTTAGGATCATAAGTCACTTCAACCACCTCCAGATGTCCGGTCTTTTCAGAACAGACCTGCTCATAAGTGGGATTCTCTTTAGTTCCACCCATATAACCTGAGACCGCAGAGACCACACCTTCTTTATGCTCAAAATTATACTCTACACCCCAGAAACATCCTCCGGCAAAGTATGCCTTTACGCTATCGGTCATCTCTTTATCTTGAACAAAAATCAGAGAAATTGAATTTACACAGTGTCGTATGTTTTTTTCGGTAAAACCCTCACCTTTAAACACATGACCTAAATGAGCACCACATCGGGCACACTGGATCTCAGTCCTTATACCGTCCGGGTCGAGTACCCTTTTAACGGCTCCCTCAATCTCATGGTCAAAACTTGGCCAGCCACAGGACGATTTGAATTTGCCTCCAGAGCGAAAGAGTGATGCGTTACATCTCTTACAGTGATAGGAACCCTTTTCAAAAAAATCGTTGTACTCTCCACTGAATTGTGGTTCAGTCCCTTTATGAACAATCACCCTCTCCTCCTCCGGAGTGAGTTTTCTATATTTAGCTACCTCTTTATCCATAACCTTTACCCCCTTGCAGGCTAAAAAAACAAATATAATAATTACATTCCAAGATAATATTTTTGCGACATTGATACTTCTTTTCAAAAACCCCTCTTTAGACATCTTATCTTTTCTTATTTGAAGCCATTTATATAGACGAATTTTTCTAAAGCAAGCCTTTCAGGTCTGCTCTTCTCTGCATCCACCTGGAACTCCGAAAGAACTGGATTTACAGTTTCTGAATGTTTGCCAACTATTATAAGTGTGATAACCTTCATATCCTCAGGAATACCAAGTATTTCCTTTACCTTATCTTCATTGTATCCTGCGATTGGGTGTGCTACAATGCCAAGCTCCACTGCCCTGAGTATAAGAAATGCAACCGACATACCTGCATCAAAAAGATAGTATTCCCTGTCCTTGATATCACAATCAAAGTCTTTTCTGCTAAAAACTGCTATTATCATTGATGCATAGTGTGCCCATTCATTTCCCTTAGAAAGAGTGTTGTGCATCTTTATTATCATTTCCTGGTCATGCACAAAAATAAATCTCCAGGGCTGGTTATTGAAGCAAGAGGCAGAAAGGCTTGCACTTTCTGCCAGGTCATTAATTAATTTCTCTGTAATTCCTACAGGTTCTAATGAGCGATATGCCCTTCTTTTTCCTATTGCCTCTTTTACATCCATTATTTATCCTCCTTACACACTATAGGAAAATCCTTTTTTCCTGAAATGATACTTTAGAGGGAAAATAATCATATGTCAAGGATAAAGAGGATCATCAATTTCGAATTCCTGGTAATCCAAAATCAACGACTTTTCGGAGGTAGTCTTTAGCGAAGTTTACAGATTTTTTTAACTCCTCCGCCTCTCTAATAATAGGGGACTCAACCTTTGTGATGAGTTCATTTATACTTTTAATATTTGTTTTCCCCCCCATAGAAAATATGGACTTTGTCTTCAATGGGCCTACAGTATTCCGGTTACTGTTTAAGAGAAAAATTCCGAAGGTTATGATCAAGATCAATATTACGGCGGCGACTGGGATCAGGAAAAAATTATTTCTGGTATTCTTCAGCTGCCTTTTATTTCCTGAATCCATGATATTTGACAGGATCTTCCTGTTAAGGTTTTGAATGAGATCTTCAGATATATTCAGAACAGGCTCATTTCTGCTCATTTCTTTGCCAAGGTTCATGTAGGTTTTGCATTCCGGGCAATTCATAACATGCTTTGAAACCATTTTTGGGAGCGGTTTTCCGGACTCTTCCTTTCGATCTATCACCATTCTTGAAATAAAGCATTTCATGTTTAACTCCTCATGTTAAATTTTTACCGGACTCTTCTTTATAACACTTCTGATATCACCGGAAATATCTAAAACACGGATAAGTTCGACCTTTGCCCTGTGGAGGATAACACGTATATTGACATGGCTTTTACCAATAATTTTCCCTATCTCTTTCAGTGTCATCCCTTCTCTATACCGCAGCCAAAGAACCTCGAATTTTATTCGGTCTAATTTTTGTGCTGCTGACCAGATGTTATTGACATCATCTTTCAGTAATTCCTCTTCAGGTGTTGAAGGTTGAGTACTTTCCAGAAAAAGCTCCCTGTTGCGGATATTTATGTACCGGAAGTGGCTTGCAACAGTTCTTGCAGCGATAGTATATACCCACGTGGAAAATTTCCATCTAGGATCGTAGCCAGACAGATTTTTATAGGCCTTTATAAAAGTTTCCTGAACAATATCTTCAGTGTCTTCTCTATTGCCGGTCCTGTTAAAAATAAAAAGGTACAGCTTCCCGCTGTACCTTTGTATCAGTTGCTCGAACCCTTGTTCTGACCCATTAATAGTAATCAGTACAAGTTCCCTATCAGTAATGCTATTTTCCAATTTTAATGTTTGTGAATATTCTTCAAGATGAAATCGGAGGGGATCAGCATAAGAGCTTTAACCATCTTTCCGTTTGCTGAGATCTGAATTGAATTGACTAACTGCTCTTTACCTTTCAATTCTTTTTTACTCAACCTTGCAAGGGCTAAAAGACCGTTACCAATCTGCATAATATTTTTTGCAGCTTCGGGTGATTCGGTATGAAGTTTTAATGACAATCTCATATCGCTATTCTTTTCCAAAACTAGGAACAAAGCCATTTTTGTTTTGTTTATCATTATTGGTGTAGTATGATGTTTACCAATCAGCGAAGAGAGGTCCCCGACCAGTGCAAAAATGATCGAGTCATGGGGAATCTCCTTTAACCTTTTGGAAAGATCCGACCCGATAAAATTTGAACTCCTCCCTCTTATAACATCCAGTGCGGATTCCAGATTTTCCCTGCTGTGTGTAATAACGAGGAGGTTCTTACTTACGAATGCACCGTAATCATCACTGTCCCAGTTATAAATATCAGAATCTTTATATTTAAACTTTTCGGTCTTTTTTTCTGACTTTAATCTTTGAAGAATTTTTTTACGGTCAAAAATTCCTGACAGAATAACGACTCCATCTTTATTGGCCTTTGCCCTGCCGTAAATAGTAACTGAGTTCAGATCATTAAAAATATCAAAGTTCAGTTCCTTTAAAAGTTTTTCTTTTCCATCATGTATCTTCCCCTTTTCTTCATTGTATATACTGTTCCATATCTTGGTTTTAAATAAGACCTTGAAGTCGAGGTGGATCAACCATTTCGCATTTGAGGGTATGAACTTCTTCTGAAGATTGTACCCTAATGCAGGTGATGTGAAAAAAAGCAGAAATATTGTAACAATAAGTCCGAAAAATGTGATTCTTTTTATTATTTTCATTTTTTTCTCCTATAATAATTGTACGCCACGGTATCATATATGTTACAGGAAAAATTAATTTAAGATACAAAGTGAAAAATTAAAAAAGCAAAATGTCGTAATTCAAGACCTGACCCCATGTTGTTTTATCAAAACAATAACAATTTAAGGCATTTTGTCGTATAATTAATGGCAAGCAAGTTGCTTTAAAGGAGTTAAAATGAAAAAACAAATACTTATCATATTTTTACTTTATATTTTGTTAGGCTTCAGCTTTGGAGAAAGGAGAAAAAATATCAGTTTTTTATCTCCCCAAAGCTTTTATCTCTATACCATGGCTTCCAATGTTGATATAAATCCCTACAATGCGTATGAATTTGGAGGAAGCGAAAGTAAATTTTCCATGGTTTACGGATTTGGCTATAATATCGTCAATTTTTATAACCGTTATAAAATAAATTTTGAATTTGACTTTATAAGTCCTGCCTATGAAGTGCTCTCTGATGGCATCTGGGACAACCAGAAAATTAATTTTTTCAATTTCAAACTTTCTTTCCAGTATATTTTACCCCGAAATCAAGTTTCCTTTTTTGCAGGTCTGGGGGTTGGGAGTATCAATTTCCTAGAAAATAATATCTTTTATTCGGAAAGAGTCACTTCTATAATCTTACAGCTGGGTGCCAAAATTAGATTTTCTAAAAATTTATCTCTGAGAGCAGAGTTCAATCACTTCCTGGATCCCGGAGATTCCTATACTGATTATTGGGGCGACATATATGACTATGACGATGATTCAATTCCGATTGCTTCTATTTTTGCCATCGGATTGGAGTTAAATTTTTAATTATTCCTGAATCCTGGCAAAAGGGAAACAATAGCAGGATAGGGGTCAAGATCTTGAAAGTAAATGGGATTTGGTTTAAAGTAGTTATCAGGAGGTTGAATCTTAATGGGTATGATTATGTCAACTGAAAAATTATTTTATAAAGATATCAACAAAACTGAGTTTGAAGCCAAAATTCTTGAAGTAAAAGAGGATAAAAAGGGCTATCGGGTTGTTCTGGATAAAACCTGTTTTTTTCCTGAAGGCGGGGGACAGCCGGCAGATAAAGGATGGATTAACAAAATCCCGGTTGTGGATGTGCGAAAAGAAGATGATTGTATCTGTCATTATCTAGCTGAGGATCCCGGCACAGATTCGGTTTCGGGACGCATTGATATGGAATGGAGAAGGGATTATATGCAGCAGCATACTGGTCAACATATTATTTCCGGGGCCCTCTGGAAAGTGGGCAAGTACAAAACCGTATCAGTTCATATGGGCAGCGATTACACCACCATTGAAATTGACAGTCAGCGGATTTCCCCTAAAAACCTGGAAAAGGTTGAAAACCTGGCCAACCAAGTGATCAATCGCAATTTACCCATCAAGTTAATTGTGATTGATGAACGGGAAATTGATCGGTTTGAGCTGCGCAAGCCCTGCCAGATTCATGAAGAGATCCATCTGGTCCAGATCGGAGATTTTGATTGTGTGGGTTGCGGTGGGCTTCATTTTGCGAGTACAGGACCAGTGGAATTTGTGAAATGTGTGGGTACTGAAAAAATCCGGGCCCATGCCCGGCTTTGCTGGAAAATTGGAGAACGGGTGTTTAAAGACTACCGGGAAAAAGATAAGATTATTTCGAAACTGAGACACATCCTGGGCACCAGGGAAGATTCATTTGTCCAGAAAATCAATATACTCAATGTGGAAGGAATTATTCTTAAAAGAAAAAACAATCTGTTGATCAGTCGCCTAGCTGATATGATTGCTCAGAACCTGTATCAGAATCAAATGGAGCAAACACAGTCAGATTATGGTATTATCACCGAGTTTTGGAATGATGAAGATGATGATTTAATAAAAAAAATCTCGAAGAACCTTTTGAAACGAAAAAATATATTGATATGTTTGGTTAATATTAAAAAAGAAAACATACAATGGATTATTGGATGTTCACAAGAAGTCAACTTTATATTTGATGAATATAAATCTGATTTGATGGTTCAAATAAATGGAAAAGGCGGCGGTCGCCACCCCCTGTGGCAGGGAACCGGCAAAAAACCAGAAAAAGCAGCTGCTTTTTTATCTAGATTCACAGATCTGGTAAAAAGTTTATAACAAGATTTTTAAATAAGGAAAAGAGGAATATTAAAAAAAATCCTGAGCTATCTTATAAAAACATCAATCTTTCAATTAGATGTGTATTGAAAACCCTGAAACTCCACCCATAGCTTCCCAGATATTTTCACTAATAGTTGGATGGATAAAAATCAACTCTTTGAAATCATCGGTTTTCTTTTTTTCTGAAATTGCATAAGTAAGCAAAGGCATTAATTCCCCTGCTTCTACACCGAGGATGTGAGCTCCGACAATAACATTATTCTCATCAGCAATGATCTTTACAATTCCTGTTTTTTCATCAATCACATTTGACCTTGATCCAGCTGAATATGGGAATCTTCCAATTTTTATATCAATTCCTCTCTCTTTTGCTCGCTCTTCAGATAACCCAACTGAGGCAAATTCAGGAAATGTAAAAACAGCAGCTGGTATTGTGTATTTTGGGATTTTTTTCCTTTCTTTTATGAAATCTACAATTCCAATTGCCTGACGAGAAGCCTTATGCGCAAGCAATGGCTCTCCTACAACATCACCACATGCAAAAATATTGGGTACTCCTGTTTGAAGATTATTGTTAACTTTTATAAAACCTTTTTTATCTCTTTTAATATTAAGTGATTTATCAAAAAGTTTATCACTATTCGCAAACCTGCCAACAGAAAGCAAAACTTTTGAAAATTCTTCTTTCCATTTCTTATCACCTCTCTTGAAATGTAACTTTATTGTCTGCTTATCTCTGTTAATCAAAGGTTCAGACACAAATGTAGAAGTATATATGTTCATCTTTTGTTTTCTTAACTCTTTTTCCAGTATTCCAGAAAGTTCTATATCCAAACCAGGAAGTATACTATTAAGAATCTCAACAATATAAACTTCCGAACCAAGATAATTATAAATAGTGCCAATTTCAAGGCCAACAGCCCCGGCCCCAACAACTAATAATCTGTCAGGAATTTTTTTCAAATCAAGAGCAATATCCGAATTGATTACATACTCTCCATCAACCTTTAAAAAGGGAAGTTCTAAAGGTTTTGAGCCTGTTGAAATAACAATATTTTTTGATTTTAATTCTTGCTCTTCATTTATTAAAACAGTATCTTCAGAAATGACCCTTGCCTTACCATTTATATGATCAACATTATTTTTATTAAAAAGAAACTCAATTCCCTTTGTTAATTTGGAAACCACCCTATTCTTCTGTTTAATCATATGATCAATATCAAATATAAAATCATTGATTTTTAATCCTAATTTTGAGCATGATTTTAATTGTTTCAGTACCTTTAATGAATGAAGATAAGTTTTTGTTGGGATACATCCTCTTTGTAGACAGGTGCCCCCTAACTTATCCAATTCCACAACTGCCACTTTTAAACCCTTTTTTGCAGCAGCGATTCCACCTGCATAACCTGCAGATCCTCCGCCAATGAAAATTACATCATAGAGCATTTTTCCTCCTAATAAGGGTCAGGCAATAATCTGCTTCATTCTTCTAACTGCTTCTGCTAATCCCATAAAAGTTGAATTTGCAACAATTGAATGCCCAATATTCAATTCTTCAATATCTCTCATTGCAACAATAGGGAATACATTTTGATAAGTTAGTCCATGTCCTGCAAGAATTCTAAAATTCATTCTTTTTGCATATTCAACAGATTTTTTAATTTTTTCTAATTCTAAAGCAGCATTACTATTATTCCAATTTTCTGCATACTCTCCAGTATTTATCTCTATTACATTTATTCCCATTCTATAGCAGGCCTTTATTTGATCTATATTTGGATCAACAAAGACTGACACTTTAACCCCAGCAGCTTTGAGATTATCAACAACCTCTTTAATCTTATCATTATAAACAACAACATCAAGCCCCCCTGATGTTGTTACCTCTTCTGAACTTTCCGGTACAAGAGTGCAAATATCAGGTTTGTATTTCAATGCAATTTTAACCATATCCATTGAAATAGCCATTTCTAAGTTCAATTTTGTTTTAATAAGTGCCCTCAACAATTCCAAATCTTTCTCTTGAATATGCCTTCTATCTTGTCTTAAATGAATAGTAATGCCGTCAGCTCCAGCAAGCTCTGCAATAACAGCTGCGTACACAGGATCCGGTTCATTGGTCATCCTTGTCTGTCTCAATGTTGCAATATGGTCAATATTTACTGCTAGTTTCATTTCAACCTCCTATGTTTGATTTTATAAAACTTACAAAATTCTCCATATTCTTATTGATAACATCTATAGACCTTGATTCAATCATTATTCTTATTTTTGGTTCTGTGCCCGAATACCTGATTAATAACCTGGAGTATTTTCCATACTTATCATTAAATTTTTCAATCATATCATTTAATTCTTTCCAATCCTCTAAAAGCCTCTTTTCTCTTACAAGAACACTCACAGTTTTTTGGGGATATAAATCTAACTTTTTATAAATATCTGAAGGTTTTAAACCTAAAGTTAATATAGACTTTATAAAAAAAATAGATGTGAGAATTCCATCTCCTGTCTTTTGAAAATTTCTTAAAATTATATGCCCCGATTGTTCCCCGCCAAGAATTGAATTATAAGACTTCATCTCTTCATATACATTTTTATCACCAATCATTGTTCTCAAGAAATCAATACCCATTTTTTTCAAAGCATTTTCAAGCCCTAAATTCGACATTATTGTTCCAACAACAACTTTATTAAAATCCTTTTCATATTTAGATAAAAACTCAGAAAGCACAAACAAAATATAATCACCATCAAGAATATTTCCCTGATTATCGACAAAAATCACCCTATCTCCATCACCATCAAATCCAATTCCTAAATCAGCATTTTCATTAATAGTCTTTTTTTTCAAATCTTCAAGATCTGTAGAACCACAATGTAAATTAATATTCTTTCCATCAGGATTAGCATTTATTAAAATTGTTTCAAAGCCCAATTTTCTAAACACATTTGGCGCAATCTCAAAGGTTGCCCCATTTGCACAATCAACTACTAATTTAATTTTTTTATCCCCTATATTTCCCGCTTCTCGAACTAAAAACTCTTCATATTCTTTTTTTACATCTCCCTTACCAATAAGATTAAGATCACACGCGCTTGTTTGTTTTATAGAAAAAAATATATCCTCAATCTCTTTTTCTTTCTTCTCAGATATCTTTTCTCCATTACTCTTGAAAATCTTTATACCATTATAAAAATATGGATTGTGAGACGCAGTTATCATTATTCCATAATCAAAATTATAATGATTAACTATATATGAGAGTCCTGGTGTAGGAATGATCCCACAAGAGCTCACCTTTGCATTTTCAGCTATACCAGAAACGATTAAGTGTTCAAAAAAGCTCCCGGAAATGCGTGTATCTTTTCCTATTAATATATTAGAACCTATGAACAGCTTCCCAATAGAATTGCCAATTTTTAAAATAGAATCATCATCAAATGGAAAATCTCCAACTACAGCTCTAATTCCATCAGTGCCAAATAATTTATTTGCTTCTGCTCTTGACATTTCTATTTTTCACAGCTATTGTAACTTCAACTTCTTCAGAATCTTTAAATTTGAGAATCTCCTCTTTCTTTTCTAATGAAAGTTTGAAGGTTGTTGTTTTATCTATTTTAGAAAGATCAATACTTTCAGCAGTATAAACCATATCTATATCTTTAATCTGTGATTTGTATCCATATATCTTAACTTTTTCAGGCCTAACACTCCTTTTAATAAGCTTTATCCCATTTTCAAACATACCAGTATATTTCACTTTTACAGGGACCTCTTTTATAAAAAATTCTTCAATGGTAATTTCAATCCATTGAGGATAAACAGATACAACATTTACATTTACAGGATACTCAAGATAATCTCTTGTGAATTTATTTAATTTCATGCTCTGATTAGTACCCTTTAAATCTATTTTCAATCTAAAATCTTTCAGATCAATTTTCTTCATTTCAGTTGAAATTCCTTTTACCTTTACTCTTACCTTTTCAGGGTTTATATTTTTCACATCTATATTATTTGAAACATTAAAATATTCAACATTAACATCTATGGTTTCTTCCAAATAAGTTCTCTCTTTCCCTGTAATTAAAATCCATGTTAATAATGCAACAAAAAAAGCTGTAATTTTTAAATTAAAATTATTAAAAATAATATTTTTTATTTTCATCTTCAAATTTTATAGTGTAAAAGCCTATTCTTTACACCTTCTCTATCAAGTCCTCTAATTAATTCTCCGTTAATTGCAAGAGAAATTTTCCCGGTTTCTTCTGAAACAACAATAACTACACAATCAGTCTGCTGAGTAATTCCTACAGCTGCGAGATGTCTGGTCCCTTTTGGACTCAACTCTAAAAGTGGTGGTAGAGGAAAAAAACACCTTGCTAAAGCAACTCTGTTTTTACTAATGATCACTGCACCATCATGTAATGGAGAATTAGGTGTAAAAATAGTCAACAATAAATCTTTGCTTACTTCAGCATCCACCTTTACTGGCTTATTAACATAATGTTTCACATCTATATCTCTTTCAATTGCAATCAAAGCTCCTATTTTTGAAAGAGATAGAGCCACAATAGTATTTACAATTTCATCAATTATTTCAGTCTTAGCTGTTAAATCATATTTTGTTCTTAATTTACTTCCAATTTCAGCTAACATTTTCCTTAACTCATCCTGAAATAGTACTATTATAGCAAAAATTAGATATGTGAAAAAATTATTAAGAATATATGAAAATGCAGTTAACTTTAACAAACCCGCAATAATTGTAAAAACCCCTATTAAAATTATCCCGACTGCAACTTGATACGATTTGGTGCCTTTAATTAATAGTAACAAATAGTAAAACAGAAGAAATAAAAAAAGAATATCAAAAACATCACCAAAATTGAATTTTGAAAACGCATTATATATATAATCAAAAATCATTTACTTTTGTCTTTTTTATCATTTTTTGCCTTTGAAATATCACCTTGTTTTTTTGAATTTATTCCTACTTTCTTATGTTTCTTCCCATAAATAATAGGATTAATATCATTGATTCTCAAAGACTCTTTTTCCAATAATAATTTTGCTATTTTTTCAAGTTTATCTTTATTCTCCATAATGATTCTTTTTGAATTTTTATAAGCCTTGTCAATAATTTTTCTTATCTCTGCATCAATTTTCATTGAAGTATCCTCTGAGTGTTCTGGATGAGACATGATATCTCTTCCTAAAAAGATCATATTATCCTTTTTCCCGAATGATAATGGACCCAGAGAAGACATCCCCCATTCACAAACCATTTTTCGCGCAATGGAAGATGCTCTATCTAAATCATTTCCTGCACCAGTTGTCATTTGATTTAAAAGTAGTTCCTCTGAAGCTCTACCCCCAAATAGAACTGAAAGCTGAGCTTCCAAATAGGGTTTTGAATATGTGTATTTATCATCCAGAGGTAATTGTTGAGTTATACCCAAAGCCATTCCTCTTGGAATTATAGAGACTTTATGAATTGGGTCAGCTTCTTTTTCCATAACAGCCACCAATGCATGCCCTGCTTCATGGTAAGCAGTTGTTCGTTTTTCCTTCTCAGAGATAATTACACTTCTCCTTTCTGTTCCCATCATAACCTTATCTTTTGCATATTCAAAATCATTCATATCAACCTTTTTTCTGCCTTTTCTCGACGCCCAAAGTGCTGCTTCATTTACCATGTTAGCAATATCAGCTCCTGTGAAACCTGGTGTTGAACGGGCTAACACTTTAAGATCTACATCTTTTGAAATCGGGATGCTTTTAATATGAACTTTTAATATTTCTTCTCTTCCCTTTACATCAGGAATCAGGACAACTATTCTTCTGTCGAATCTTCCTGGTCTTAGAAGTGCTGAATCCAGTATGTCGGGCCTATTGGTAGCAGCAATAATTATAACTCCTTCATTTGGAGCAAAACCATCCATTTCAACCAATAATTGATTTAGGGTTTGCTCTCTTTCATCATGTCCGCCGCCCAACCCTGCTCCTCTTTGCCTGCCAACTGCATCAATCTCATCTATAAATACAATACATGGTGCATGTTTCTTCCCCTCTTCAAATAAATCTCTAACCCTTGATGCTCCAACCCCAACAAACAATTCAACAAAATCAGAACCTGATATAGAAAAAAAAGGAACCTCTGCTTCGCCAGCAATTGCTTTAGCAAGTAAAGTTTTCCCAGTTCCAGGAGGGCCTACTAAAAGTACACCCTTTGGTATTTTGCCTCCTAACCTCTGAAACTTTTTTGGCTCTTTTAAAAACTCAATAATCTCTTCAAGTTCTTCCTTTGGTTCATCAACGCCAGCAACATCCTTAAAAGTGACCTTGTTTTTTTCACCTGAAAACATCTTCGCTTTACTTTTCCCAAAACTAAAAGCTTTTCCCCCTCCTTGTTGCCTCATCATTGCAATCCAGAAAACAATAAGTATTACAAAAGGAGCCCAGGACAACAATATTGAAACCCACTCATTTTTATTCAATTCTTCAATTTCAACTTTTCTTACTTTTTTTAGTAATTGAGTATATAAATCAGGATAATTGTTTGGAATTGTAGTCCTATAGTTACTCCCCTTTAAATCAGTTACATTGCCGGATTTTAAGCCCCCTGTAACAACGTTACCTTTTATTTTAACTGAATCTATCTGACCATTCTTTACTCTTTGCATAAACTCTGAAAATTCAATTTTCTCAACCCCACTCTCAGTAACATTAGATAGCATATTCCATAACACTATTATAATGATCAAAGAAGCTATCCAGAACAATATCCCTTTTTGTCTAGTATGTTTAATATTCTTCATCTATTTCCTCACTTTTAAAAGGTTATTATATCATAAATTCTTCTTCTTTAAAAACAGTTTAATCTCTACATTATAACTATTTTATCTTTAATATCATCTCTTCAAAAATCTTTTTATAAAAAAAACAGTTTTATTTTACTTTTATCTTAATTTCGTGAGATTTAATTCCAACCTCTAACTTAATTTCTTTATCATTTTTTGTAATAAAATCAAGAATCTTTGTTTTTAATTCCTTTCCAATTATATCAACAACAGAATGAGCATAACTACCTGATTGTAAGGCTTTATAAGAAATCACATCAATCACATTTTTGTTTATATCTATAACAGCATTATATTTCTTGTTCATTTCATGTTTTAACTTATTAATTCTCTGTGTAGCAATAAGCCTTAAATGATTCTCTGTTAAAGGGGAAAATTCTATTATTTCATCTACCCAATCCAACATATTCATTATTTTTAATGGGACAATTATTTCATTAGAAATTCTATTCCCCTTTACAAATCCAATATGACTTTCCTTTCTTTTTTCCCCAATACTTGTTAAACTGAGAATGAATATTATATTTGATAGATAATGTTTTTTACCAAAAGCATCAATAATCTCCCCTTTACTTAAAACTTTACTTAAAAAATGTAGAATTAAAGAATGGACATTTTCAATATTCTCAAACAATACAACAGAAAAAGGGTGATTTTCTATTTCCTGAATTAAAATACCTGGATTTAACCTATCATCACTTATAAGTTTATTTATATCCTCAGGGTTTTTATAATCAATAAGCTTTATTACTCTCAATTTAAAATCTATTCCAAATAAATAAGTAGCAATTTTTGATGCAACATAACTCTTTCCAACTCCTGTTGGTCCTAGGAAAAGAAATATACCCTCAGGTTTTGTATTAATAATATTATCTTCAATTCTGGATAACCTTGATAACTTAATTATTCTTGCAATCTCTTCTAATGCATTTCTTTGATTTACCACATTTTTTTTTAGATAATCCAGAATACCTCTGCAATACTCCTGAGGATCTCTTTTTATAACCTCATATGGGAGTTTTGAAATAATGCTTATACTTTGATAGAAGTACTCAGGACTCAATTCCATCTCTTTTTTTAAGGAAGCCTTTGAACAAGAGATATCAAGAAGATCAATTGCCTTATGAGGAAATGCTCTATGAGGTATAAAATTTTTAGAAAGGGAATAAATTTTCTCAAAAAGATTCTTAGGTATTTTTAAAGAATAATATTTTTCAAAATAAGGTTTTACACCAACCAAAATTTCAAGCATCTCTTTTTTATCTGGTTCATTCACCAAAATTGGTGAAAAATTCAAAGATAATACTTCATCACTCTTTACAAATTTATAATAATTTTCAGGTGTTGTTGCTGCAATTATATTTAACTCTCCTTTCGAAACATATGCTTTTAAAAAATTCTGAATCTGATTGTATTGATTTTCTTTATTGAATGCTACGATTGATTGCATCTGCATTTCATCAAGAAATAATATAATCTTATCCCTATTTTGTTTTATCTCAGAAAACAATCTCTCAAAATCTTTAATTAAACTCTCAATAGAGTCTCTTGAATAGATAAAAGCATTCATAGAAAGCTCAAGAATAATCTTATTTCTTAAAATAGGAGAAGTTTTTTCGTTTTTTATTCTGGATGCAACTTCAGTTATAAGTGCTGTTTTTCCAACACCAGGTTTACCAATTAAAAATAGATTGTTTTTCAATTTCCGGAGTAAAGTTTCCATTACAGCTTCAATTTCTCTTTCCCTACCAATAAACGGTATTCTATCCTCTCTTTCTGCAGCTTTACTTAAATTATCTAAAAATGGGTAAAATTTTTTTGAAATATTTAATTTTCCTAAACTATCAGTCATAAGCAGTGCTCACACAAATCCCTTAAAAAACAATTATAACAATTCGGTTTTTTTTTACAAACATTCTTACTATGTTCCACAATCAACGAATGAAATTCATTGAAAATGATTAATTTATCACGTTCAAATTCATCTCTAAATACATTCTGAAATAAAGATTGAATTTTATCATAATCATCCATAATTATATTAAAAATTCTTGAAAAAATTCTCTTTGTATAAGCATCAACCATAAAAAAAGGTAACTTAAAAGCATATAAAAGCATTGAATCAGCAGTTTCTTTACCAATCCCCCAGATTCTCAAAAGTTCTTCTCTTTTTGGAATTCTTCCATTAAGTTTTATAAAAAAATCTGTGAAAATTTTTATTTTCTCCGCTTTTTGGTTAAAATACCCAGAAGGTTTGATCTCTGAGATTAATTCTTCTTTTCCAATTCCATTTATAATGTTAAAATAAAGAAGCCCTTTATTTTTAAGATTATCTAAAGCTTTTTCAACTTGTGTCCAACTTGTATTCTGAGTTAAAATAGCTCCAACACAAATCTCAAACTGCTGGGATCTATTTTTAGGTAAAGTATAATCTTCAGGATGATAACCTTTTTTTAAATGCACATCATTACTAGTTTTATTCCTCAAATCAATTAAAGGCCACCACCCTTGAGGCCCATATTGTTTTAAGAGTATATGATAAATATCTCTTATCTTTTTGTTTTTCATCAATTATTTTTGTCAATAAATTGAAATTTTAAAAGTGTTCTCCACAATATTTCAAGATCGAGTTTAAATGTCCAATTTTGTATATAATATATATCAAACTCAATCCTTTTATCAAGTGGAGTATTCCCTCTGAGCCCATGAACCTGAGCCCAGCCAGTAATACCCGTTTTTACCTTGTGACGAAGCATATATTTGGGAATATAACCTTTAAATTTTTCAACAAATTCAGGTCTTTCAGGTCTTGGGCCAACAAGGCTCATATCCCCCGCTAAGACATTCAATAATTGTGGTAGTTCATCAATTGAAAATTTTCTCAAAAATTTCCCCACACTTGTTATTCTCTCATCATTATGAGGAGACCATATAGCACCAGTGCCTCTTTCTGCATTATGAATCATAGTTCTAAATTTTATCATTCTAAAATTTCTTCCATCAAGTCCGACTCTATTCTGGCTATAAAACACAGGGCCCTTTGAATTTATCTTTATAAGTATAGAAATTGTTAAAAATAGAGGAGAAAACAAAACTAACCCAACAATGGCAAATAATAAATCAAAAATCCTTTTAAAAATCAATCTCCCACCGTGTAGAGGCATATCACCAAGATTTATTGTAGGTACTCCTTCAATATGTTCCATTCCAGCTTTTAATGAAGTAATCTGAAGAATATCTGGAACCAATTTTATATCAATTAATAAATTATTCCCAATTTTAATTAAATTCATGATTGTTTCATAATCTTTTAAAGAAAGAGCAATAAAAAGATCTGTGATAGAATGTTTTTTTATGATTTCTTCAAGCTCATTATAAGTGCCTAACACTCCTTGTTCTTTATGTTCAGATAAGAAACCTATAACTTCTATTCCAAAATGAGAATAATTTTTTAATTTTTCAGCTAACATTAAAGCAAAATCATTAGTACCTGCTATTAAAATCTTTGAAATTCCATTCTTTTTTAAAAAGAATTTTTTAAATACCTTAAATATTAATAATCTAAAACTAAAAATGAAAAAGACTGAAATAGGAATATAAATTATAAGATATATATGAGACATTTCAAAATCAATAAATCTATAACTCTTTAAATAACTGAAAAAAAACAGGATAATGAGAGACGAGATAAAACTATTTAGTAAAACAAGAAATAAATCATCAAGCCTATTTCTCCTTAATTTTATCTTATAATATCCCTGATTAGAAAAATAAATAATTTGAACAAAGATCAAAAATGGAATAACGATTAAATATTTATAATAATCTGGCACTCCTCTTGGTATTCCAATCAAATTTGAATAAAACCGAAGCCAGAAGGTGATATTAAGACTTAAAATAATAGCAATAATATCACCAATAATATAAATTTGAACAAGTTGTTTTCGTTTCTTTTTAATCATAAAACTTTTTCAATAAATGTTTTCAAATTATTCTTAAAAATTTGCTCTGAGAACCTCAAACTGTTCTTTCTTATATATAAAGGGTCTATTTTCAATCCTTCAAGTTCATATATTGCATTTTTTATATCATCAATACTCTGATTTTCAAATAAAACCCCTGTTTTACCTTTCTCTACAATATCAATCACTCCCCCTTTTTTATAAGCTATAACTGGAATTCCACAAGATTGAGCTTCTACAAACGAAATACCAAAATCTTCAATGCCAGCAAAAATAAAAGCCTTTGCATTCTGATATAAACCTTTTAATTCCTCATTAGTTACATCTTTTTTAAACTCAATGTTTTTTGAAGCAATTCTCTTTAATTTTTTCTCTTCCGGCCCTTTTCCAACTATAATTAATTTTTGTCCGGTTTCATTAAATGTTTCTATAAGTAAACGAGTGTTTTTATATGGAACTAAAGCAGAAACTGTTAAAAAGTATTTTTTTTTTGGATTTTCTGAAGGTTTGAAAAAATCAATATCTACAGGTGGATGTATCACACACGATTCTCTTCTGTAATATTTCCAGATCCTCTCTTTTACAAAATTTGAAATCGCAATAAAATTATCAACTCTTGATGAACTGGTTACATCCCATATTCTTAATTTTGATATTTGATGCTTTATAAAATATTTTTTAATTCCGAATGTTTTACCAAAATAATTGAAATGCTGATCCCATGCGTATCTCATTGGAGTAAAAATGTAACTTATATGAACAGATCCAGGGAACGGAACAATGCCCTTTGCAACACAGTGTGAATTACTAATTATCAAATCATAACCTTCTAAATTGAACTCTTCTATTGCTGTTGGTAAAAGGGGCAAAAAATAACGGTAATGATTTCTTACAAACCTACACCTATTTAGAGATGAAGTAAAAATTTTATGAGATTTTATTTTATCTGAAATTTTATCTTTATTTAAGAATAATGTAAAAATATCAGCATTCGGGAAAATATCCAGCAAAACTTCCAGGACCTTTTCCCCGCCTCTCATTCCATTTAGCCAATCATGTATTATTGCAACTTTTCTTATCATTTTTTCAGAACAAATTTTACACTTTGTCCACAAATAAAGCAAATTTCTTTATTAATGGGCAACCTGATTTATCTTTGATTTTGTTAAAATTCAAGGGAGCATGATACCATGCTCCCCAAACAAATAATAATTTAACTTAATAAGCTCGAATATGTATTCTTTATTTTTTTAGCTTCTTCTATTCCCTTTTCAGTAAGAATAAGTAATTGTTTATTTCTAAATTGAACAATCAAATCTTCTTCTTCCATCTCATTTAAAACCTTAAAAGGATATCCTTTCCAGGCCATATAAATCTTTTCTCCAGGATCTTTTTTGGAATCCTCTTCCCATCCTGAAAGATAAAGTAAAAGCAAATTTAACTCTTTAAACTTTTCGCCCATTTTTCCTCCTATGATTAGGAGTCAGGTCTCAATGTCCAATGTTGAGACCTGACCCCATAAATTTAGACTGTGATCAAGTTTTTTAACTTTTCAAACGTCTTCTCGCCAATACCCTTTACTTTCATAATGTCTTGAATTCTTTTAAACTTCCCATTCTTCTTTCTGAAATCAATGATTCTCTGTGCAACCTTTTCTCCAACTCGGGGTAATTTTACAAGCTGATTGACTGCGGCTGTGTTAATATTAATCAAACTTGCTTTTGAAGATGTTGCTTGAGCTGCGAATGAATTTGAGCTTAACAACAAAAAGAAACTTAAAATAACAAAAATAGATAAAACTTTTTTTGAAACTGTCATTTTTACCTCCTGCATAAGTGAATTCATTTTTTATGCCAGAATTTAAAAAAGGAAATATTAAAACTAAAACCTTTATCCGATAATGGTCTTCAACAATCGGGAACATAATTCTTTCCTAAATTAAGTAAACATTTATTTACTTAAATTATTTTAAAAGTAAACAGTTTTTAGCTTAAAAATAAATAAATCTCTGAAGGCACTCTGATATAAAGGCTCTCTAAGTTATTTAAAATTTGGCACAAATTTTGATTACCTTCTTTTGGGAAGAAAATGAAAAAACAAAACACCTTAATAATTAGAGTTCCAAAAAAGTCAGAAAAGGGTTTTACTTTAATTGAGACCCTATTTTCTCTGTTAATTGTATTTATAGCTCTTATATTTATATGTAAAACCCTAATATTCTCAATTTATACAAACAGAAACTCTTTAATCAGGTTTGAAATAATCCAAAAATATGAATATTATAAATATTATTTATATTCAAAATCCTTTAATTCTAATGAACTTAAAAAGGGCGATTACCTAAAATATGAAAAAAATTTCAAAATTAATTGGACAGTAAAAAACATAACAACATCCTTGAAAAAAATTAAAATTAAAATTTCTTATAAAAATTTAACAAAGCAAAATTTTATTTATAAATCAAAATTTATAAAGGAGATAAAAAATGAATAATGGATTTAGCATTTTAGAATTAATTATTGCTTTAGCTTTAAGTTTAACTATTTTATCAATTGTAATTACAAATGTTTCAGAAACCTCTATGATGTCAAAGAAAATCACTTCAAAACAAGATGTATTAGAATCAGTTTTTCACACTGTTGATACAATAAAAACAGATCTAACAAAATGTGGAATGAGGCTGCAAGAAGCCTCTAAATACTTTAATTTCCCTTTGTTTGAGCATTCAGAAGAGAGTTTCAAAGTTATCTATGGGATTGCGAATGAAATTTTTCAAACTGATTACTTTAAAGGTGAAAAGATACTGGATATTAATAAAAATGAATACTTTAGAAAAGGGAAAACAGTGTTGGTATACAATATAGATAATGATGTTTTTGAATTTAATGAGATTAAAGAATTAGAAAAAGGAAAAATAATTTTATTAAAAAACTTACAAAATGATTATTTTAAAAACTCAATAATAGTTGTTTTAAAACAAATTAATTACAAACTCTATTCAAAACAAAATGTATTGAAAAGGAAAACAGATAAGGGATACTTCCAACCTCTAATAGAAAATGTGACTGACTTCTATATTAAACTTTTTCCAGACTCAAATTCAGTGCTGTATAGAATTGAAATAAATAATAAAGAGCAAATAAGAGGGTATATATTTTTAATGAATACTGTATAAAGATGAAAAAAAAGGGTAATATTATAATTTCTGTTTTATTTATCATTTTAATCTCTTTTATTGGACTAAACCTTTTAACCCATTCTATAATCCATAATAAAATTATAGGGGCAAGAATAAAAAAAATATTAGTAACAGATAATATTTATCAGAATTTAATTCAATATCTTCACAATTTCAGAGAAAAAATATTTCAAGAGAATTTACAAAACTTTCAAAACCCTGAGATAGATTATTTTAATAATACTAATTTTCCAGATTCAAAATACAATAATATATTAATTAAAAATACATTTAATTACATTTCAATTCCCAAAGAGTATTATGAAAAAATAAGAGTAACTAATAATCTTGTTGCATCATCAGAAAAAAACAACTATTGCTTAAGTTCAAACGCAATCATAAAATTACTCTCAGGGAAAATCCCTGTCATATTAATGCCTTTTTTCATAAATAAAGAGGTAGATATTCCAAAAGATGTATTTATGCAAAAAAATAACATCATAAGCAAGAATGGTGAAAATCTTATAGTAAATAATATAGAAACTGAATTTGATGTTTCTGGATTCTTACTAGACTCTATGAAAATCAGCGGAGGTGTCTTAAGCTGGAGAAATATAAGAGAGAAATTTGGTTTTGAGGTTTCAGATGAACCTATTAAAGATGGAATATACATTTTATTAGAAGATGATATTGTTGAATCAATATTTATTCAAGGAGATGTTGAAAGAGTGATTTTCTCTATTCAAGATAATATACAGATAATTCGAATAATAAAAGGAGGAAATAGTTATGAAATGAGATATATTCCAAATGACACATATTTTACATGCTGGGATAACAAAATTGACAACCAATCAGTTTTTAAAGAAAAAATAATTATAAATGGTAATATATTGTCAGTAGAGCAAGAAGACAAAACTGCATTTGTTGAAGATTCAAATATAAAGCTCTTTTCTTCAGGTACAATTAAAATAAGAACATCATTAGAAACAAAAAATTTTGATTCAAAAAAAATTAAACTTACAAATCTTACATTAATAAGTAGCTTTAATGCTCTTTTTAACCCTGCAAATTCTAAGTCAAATATAATTGTAGATGCACAAGATGAAACAAAGATTCAAGCTTCAATAATTGTAAGTGGAAAATTCACAAACAGAAATCAAGACCTAAAGCTTTCAGGAAGCTTATTTGCAAAAGATCTTGAAAATAAAGGCTGTATTGAAATAGAACAATCAAATTCAAAATTTGATTCAGGAAACTATTTTAGAACAAAAGATTTTAAATATTTAAAAGAATTTTTAATTGATTCAATAGAGGAGATCTATTATGAGTAATAGAGGCTTAACTGTATTTGAATTTTTAATTTACACAACAATATTATCCATTGTCTTAGGTTTCGGATTTAGAGGTTTTCAGTCATTTCAAAGTAGAGCAAGCATAAATAATGGAGTAAGAACTATTGTTTCTGCACTTAATACTGCTAGATATAAGGCAATTGAAAAAAACAAACACATAAAAGTAACAATTACAAACAACAAATTCCTTCTTATGGAAAAAAAAGATAAAAAATGGAAAGAGTTTTTGAATTTTAATCCTGGAGAAAAAGTCTCCATCTCAATAAATTCAAACCCAGTGTTTTTTCCAACAGGTTTTGTTTCACCATTGTGCTCTATTTATGTAGAAAATGAGAATCACAAATATAAGATTACAATATCCATTGCTGGAAGAATAAAAGTAATAAAGGAATAGCAGAAATAGATAAAACTTCTGTTAAATCAAAGAAATATTTCAAGATTCTCTCATATATTGTTTTTAACTTGACTTTCCTTTTCTATAATTTTAAAATTTCTTTTAATGGGTATTATATTTAGAATTAAATTATATATAAAAAGGAGTAATAATGACAGAAAAGAAAAGTAAAAAAAGGAAAGGGTTTGATTATTTGTTCTTTGTGAAGTTAATTGAAAAAATACTTGAGTCAATAAGAAAATTATTAACACCTAAACTCTTGGGGTTTTTCAATAAATGGCTGACTATCCTTGGGCACTACAGTTTGTTAATTGCCTCAGTTCTGGCTCTCTTGATTGGAATTATCGGAGCAATACGTCTTGAATCCTTTATGTTCTTCTTAACAGCCCTGGTTTTTTCAATCTTTGTACTTGTCATTCAGTATATTGCAGATAAATTCTCTCATGCAGGCGAAATATTAATCAAGAACAACCCAACATCACTTTCATCCACTGCTTTCTTGGATTCATTGGGATTATTGGCAATAATTGGAGGAATTGTTGCATTACTTATAAATCTCTATTTTGCTATAAAATCCCCTTCCCTTAATGCTCTTTTAACAGGAGTCGGTTTTTTTGTATTCTTGGAATTCGTTGCACTTATTGCCCTTAATCCAAAACTCATTACAGTTGATGTAGTAAAAGAGACAACTGCAGGTGAAGAGGCCATAGGAATCCTTACTTTTTTTATTAAAAAAATAATGAGACTTGTACCAATACTTTTTGGTCTGGGAGTAATAATTGGTACTGTAATGCTTCTTATCAGTTCATTTAATCTTTTCAGCAATGAGAGAATGTTCTTTGCACCAGCAAAGATCGAATGGAGTTACAGTTTAATTATTTTTTCTGGACTTCTTCCTCTTTTAAGTTATATTTTATTTGTACTTTATTATCTGGTCATAGATATTATTCGTGCAATCCTGTCATTACCCAGAAAAATTGATAACTTAAGAAAATAAGAATAGAAGCGAATTTATAAAGATTCCCAATAAAGGCAATATGTATATTTTTCGCTAAGCTTCATTTTTTTGGCTCTCCTATTCTTTATGTCCAATGGACATGCCTTGATTTTCTGGTTGAAATATATACATGTATAACAAAAAGTCTGGAATCCCGGGTCTGCTTCTATAATTTTTCTGAACTCTTTTTCTCTTCTCTCTTCAAAAATAGCTTGATCCTCTATGATCTTTTTTTCTTTTTTAGGAGTAATATAGAGATACACTCCATAAGCAATCACAGATAGTATTGCCAAGATCGCGATAATTCTACAAATCCAAAAGTTTGATATGCCCGGGGGATTAAAAACATAAGTTAAAAAATCCATAACTACCAATCCCACAATAGCTGGAATTACAATTCGTATTATCCAAAATTTGCGGTCATGTATTAAATCATGTAAGAAATAGTTCATGGATTTTTAGTTAGAACTCAACTCCGAATCTTTTTTTTAGAGCAAGCACTATTATTGTAACAAAAATCAAATAGTATATTATCCAATGAATCTTAAAACCAAGAAAGGATATAAGTTTGGAAGGATATTTAACATAGATATATTCCAGACTACCTTTTTGAGCTAAAAGAGGTTCCACTGGATATATGAAATGATAAATCGATGATTTAGCCATCTTTTTTCTTGAAAGAGCTTCTTTTGAATCACCAACAATCAATCTCTTTTTATATATTTTACTATTTACTTTTATTTCAACCTCAGTAAACCCTTTGTTAACCGTTTTCAATTTCCAGTTCACTTCTTTTTTAGCTCTAATAAAAACAGGATTCATCAAGGCTTTAAAATCTTTATTCTTTAAAAGTTCAATATTCAAATCATTAATATCTGAGCTAAATCTTGCTTTTATAACAAAACTCTCACCAACTTTTAAGGGCCTCATCCCATATCTTATTTCCATTTGCATAAAAACAGGGCCTAAGATCAAAATTATTATTAGAACAGGACCAAAATTCAAAATAAAATATTTCAATGTATAAAACAGGCTCTTAAAAAAAGAACTTAAAATAACTTTCCAGAAATCCCTGTATATCCTTATTGCAAGTATATTAGATTTAATCTTGTTTTTTACTTCTTTAATTCTTTTTGGGGAGGAAACATACTTATAAATTATTAATACAATAAATGATGATAAAATGCTTAAAAATAGTATCCCCCAGAAATCATTTACAAATTTAAAAGGATATAAAATAATATTAAATATTTTTGTTATAAAACAATTTATTTTTTGAACCATTTAAGAGATATAACCAAGACCTGTTAATTTTTCAGCAAGTTCTTCTTTATTGTCGTCGGACTTAATTTTTTCATACTCTTTATTTATTAAATCCTCAATTAATTCATCAAGAGATGAATAACCATGAAAAGTAATAATTTCCTCAGCCTTTTGTAAACTCTCTTTACTTAATTTTACTTTCTTTGCCATTTCTTCCTCCTAAATTAATGATTTCCCTGTTATAGATGGAGGGGGATTAATTCCAAAATGTTTTAGAATTGTCGGAGTAATATCCTTTATAGCAGGAAACTTTTTATTTATTTTAAAATTTGAAATAAAGGTAGCCGGTACTTTCACAGGATCAATACAATGGTCTCCTGACCACCAGTTCAAATTGTCCGTTATCGAATCTGACACTAAATTTCCAATAGCAGAAGAATCATCAACTCTATACCCCCTATTATATCCAATAATTATATCTGGAGCTCTATCAAGAAAATCTTTAGAAAAATGATCCTCTGATATATATGCATTATTTATAATTTTCTCTCCATTTAACGGGTCTCTTAACATTTCAAGTTTTGATTTGATTTCTTCAAGTAACTTACGTTTCTCCCCTTTATAAACAATGCCATCTCTCTCTCTCCCCTTTAAATTAATATAAAGACCATTTAAACCAATTGCATAACTCTTAGTTCTATTCCAATCAGCATATTCAAGAATAGAGATATCATCAGATATATTATCAACACTCAATTTCAAATATCCCTCTTTATAAAGCCATGTGTTAATATTAACTTTTCGTCTAAAGGGTGCAAATCCATGGTCTGACATAACAATAACAGGTACATCCTTTGGCAATTTCTTGAGAACTTTACCAAGGATTCTGTCATGTTTTCTATAAAGTTCGTCTCGTTCATTCCAAAATTTCTTACTCTCTTTAGTATGAAAATAAGGATGCTGTTTATCATTCAAAGCCCACATCATGTGCTGACCCTGATCGAGTTCCGAAAAATAGAAAAATAAAAATCCTCTCTTTTTATTTAAAAATCTCTGGAATTCATAATCAAAGATTTTTTCACTCTCATTAAAAACAGATTCATTCTGGGTCAGAAAATTTCCCATTGAAAATGTTTGTTGACTTAGGGCTTTTGTATCAGCTGGTAAACTTATTGTATGAAACAAACCATTTTTTTCTGCCAATTCCTTACTATAATGCGAAGGAGTACTTATAGTCATTGCAGGATGAGCAGGACTAACATGAACAGGAGATATATATAATCTGAACCTTCTCCCAAGTTCAAGAAGGTAAAATTTCACCATACCATAAATACTCTTTAGATTTTTTATTAAAGGAAATTCAATTTCTACCCAATCCGAATACTCTTTCTCAGATATTAATATCTCCTTACCCTGGATATCTATTCTTGCTGTCTTATGTTTGTAATCCAAATATACTTTAAAAGGAACACTTATATTCTCACTCCCTTTTATCAAGTCATTTGCTGGTCCTTCAATGATGCCATCTTCCATCACATCATCTTCATTTATATAAGCATAATAAAGATGGCTTGGAGAAATATCCTTTTGTGCTTCTTCTTCATCTGTAGTATATAAAGTATACATTCCATACCCACCTGTAATATCTGGTGTCCCCATACCTGAAATAGTCCTTTGTCCACTCTTTGATGGAGGATAATTACCTGGAACTTTAAAAATTGTAGCTTCAATGTCCCTCTTTTCAAGATAATCCCAGAAAGCTGTACCTTCTCTCTTTAAAACAACCTCCCCTGACTTTAATGGAATTTTGTATTTCCCGATTTTTACCATCCATTCAGAGGGGATTGTCTCACTTTGTGAGAAAATTGGGAAATAATTTGAGGGATCTCTATGAATAAAATCATAAATACCATAAACTCCAGGATCAGCTCCTGTTATAAAACTACTCCATGCAACCGGACTCTGGGGAGGAATCGTAGTCCTGAGTTTTGTGAAAGAACCCATTTCAGCAAGTTTTCTTAAATTTGGCAATTCTCCTTTTTTCATCAAATTATAAACTATTAAAGGATCCATACCATCCATACCAAGAACAATCATTCTTTTTTGTGATGAAAAATTTGATGCAAAATTCATAAATGGAGATGCTGTAAGCAAAATGCCTGTATTTTTAATAAATTCCCTTCTCTTCAATTTAATTTACTCCTAAATCTTTACCATCTATAAAGGGCTTTTTTTTAATCCCAAAAACAGAGAGAACAGTTGGAGATATATCAAGAAGCGATGGGTTCAAATTATTTATTTTTTTATTACAAAATAAAATTCCCGGTATCTGATCCCTTGTAAATGCATGGTCCCCACTCCACATTCTTATATTATCAGAGAATATTTTATTACCAACATAGTTTACTGCTGATTCCCAGGATACACGGCAACCAACATTATATCCTACAACAATATCTGGTGCGTTTTGAGTATATGCGCCTTTATAAATCTCCTCACGCTTATAAACCGCTTTAAATACAAATTTATTTGTCTTAGGATCAACTATTTTCTTTAATTTCTCTTTAATTTCATTTTTTATTGATTCAGCTTCCTTTCCATTATTCACAATACCATATTTTTCTCTTCCTTTCATATTTAAAAATATTCCATTCAACCCTTGCCCATAAGCTTTTGATTTAGACCAATCAACATCCGCATACCATTTGTCACTTTCAGTCTTTCCATCCTTTAAAACAAGGAATCCCTCTTTGTAAAGCCAGGAATTAAGGTGAAATTCCCTGTTAAACGGGCCAAACCCATGATCAGAAACGACTATTAGTAAATCCTCCTTTCTCATAACTTTGAATAATTCTCCTAAAAAGTCATCCATTGCTTTATAGATATTATAAACAGCATTTGTAACAATCTCTCTCTTTGAAGGTTTATCCGCTGGAGAACCTGAGTCTTTCAAATATCTCCAAAACATATGCTGTATTCTATCTGTTGATTCAAATACTTGGACTATAAGGCCATTTTTAAATTTCTTGAATGAATCAAAAAAAACTCTCTCTCTCTCAATTTGGTTATTATATACCTGTTGAATAAAAGCTTCTTCAGACAAAATTCTTTCATTTAATGCCCATGTGTCCTCAGCCATGCCCAGAGTTGCAAATGGTCCTAACATTTTCGTGAGATATACAGAAAATATTTTTGGGTGAGAAACAGGCATTGAAGGACTATCAGGATCAATATTTAAGGGAGAAAGATACAATTTAACTGGGTCCGTACTTTCAAGTACCCATTGGGTAATACCAGATATCTTAATAAATCCAGCCTTAAATTCTGCTTTCGTCCATTCAGAAAGATCTCCTTGTTTAAGGCTGATTTTCTCTTTACCAATTTTAACAACAGCAGACTTATTCTCTTTATTTATGATTAATTTAAACTCAATTTGCAATACAGGGTTACCCCTCAAAAAAGGATTTCCAGGACCCTTTATTTTAGCTTTATATTCATTCTCAGAAATCTTCTCCAATTTCTCAAAAACACCTTCAGAAATATCAAAGTCTTCTTTATCTCCATCTGAATAAAAAGTAAAACTTCCCTGTGAACCTCTTAAATCAGGAGTACCAAGTCCAGAAAGCATACATCCATAAAACTTTTCAGCAGGGAAAGTAAATGGGACCCTTAATACAGTTGAAAATATTCCTTTGTTGCTAACTATCTTCCAAAAGCTTCTACTCTTTCTCATCCATTCGATTTTAGGTTTTGAAACAGGAATATTAAGCTTTCCTAATTTTATAATCCTCTTTGGAGGAAGTATGTCAGAAGTTGCCAATTTGGGCATATAAGTTCTTCTATCAGTAGTTAAAAAATCAAAAATATTATGCTTTCCTGGATTTACACCAGTTGAGAATGTTGACCATGCAACAGGTGAAATTGGTGGTTCAGTACTCCATAAAGGAGAAAAAGTGCCATCTTTAGAAAGTTTTTCGAAATTATTAAGTCCTTTATTTTCTTTTAAAAATTTATTCATTAAATTGTAATCTATTCCATCAAACCCGATAATTATAACTCTTTTGTATTTCGCATTTTTAAGAGTTCTAACTCTTCTTAAAAATTTTATAAAAGCCCTAACAGGAAAAGTCAAGAGATTAAATATCGCAAGGAAAAAAGCTACAAATATAAAGAAAAATGAGCCCAAAAAGGCAAAACCTGCTCCTGGTCCTACATAAGCATAAATTGGATTTATAATTACTATCAATAGTATAAAGAAAAATTTGATCTTCTTCATATTTAATTTTATCATATTTTTATTCTGATCTCAATCATAGATTTTTTATGCTTTTTCAAGTAATATTTTATGAGATTGTGAAATTTTTCTTAATTACTAAATTCCCTTTTTCTTATAAATAAATCTTATATAATCTTTAATCTCTTTTATAACACTTTCTTCTATTATCTTATTATCTTTACATATTATCATAATATAATAGGTCCTCTGGTCCCTATCTACTTTTGTAAAGTATATATCAAAATCCTTCAATTTTTTTATAATCTTACCAAGTAAATGTTTCTGTCTAATATAAGAAATTACAAATATTGTGCGACCTAAGTGCTTTAGATTTTTATACTTATATAAGACTTCAATATCTCTTTTTTCATTTGATTTTTCTATTACTTCCGAACAGAATTTTATTACCTCATATAATAGGTCAAAGCTAATTTCAATTCTGTAAAGTTCATCAAAATTAAAAAAAATATCTCTTACTAATACTGGATTTATATAATCTGTTTTTTCTAATAATTCATTCAAAATCTTTATATCAATCTCTCTAAAGCATTGATCAAAATCCCTGATTTTTCCATAAACTTTTTTCAAAATATCATTTATATTGCTGAAAACCTCTTTTATTGAAGTAAACTCAGACAGGTGAACATTTAATTTTAACATATCTATTACAACATGGTTAGCATAAATCTTAGGAGGAATTGCAGAATTTACTTCTATACCTGGAAACTTTTCCAATTTAGCAATTAAATTATAAGTTTTTTTCTTTTTTGTTCTTCTGCTCACAATAGTTAATTTTATATCTATTGAAAAATCAGTCTTTTTATTAGCATTAATAAAAACTTGCGTAATATTAGTCTTTTTCAACTCAAGCATTAAAAAGGGTATTATAGCTCGAGCATAATGTTCAAAACCACCCACAGATTTTATCTGAGTAAATTGTTTTTTATAAGAAGTTTCAATTAATTTCTTAAGAGACTTTTCAATTGATTTAGTAACACTAGATTCTAATGCTTCCCCATTTCTGTCAACAATTTCAATTCTATACAAAAGAATATTATCTTTAGTTACGAAACTCTTATGATGTTTTATAATATACTCTGGTATAATATAATTTAAGGTTTTTAAAAAATCCTCTATTGAAATTAATATTTTCTTGCAAACAAATGTTATACCTGTTAATTTTTCATGTTTTGTTTCAATATTCTTAATTCTTATAACTTCATCTGCTAAAGAATTTTTTATTTTTTCTTGAAACTTGTAATTATCTATCACCAAATTTGCTAAATCTTTTAATTTTCTCTCTTCTAGATATTCACGGGATCTTGAGGAGACAAATTTCAAAGCTTCTCCATTTTCTCCTGTTAATTTTGAAATATCTTTATCTTTATATAATCTATTTATTTTTGTAACAATTTTATTGTAGATTTCAAACTTAACATTTTCATCCTTAAGTAACAAGAATTTGTTTTCAGTCCCAATTGATGCTTCTCGTATTGTAGCTATTAATTTTCTTTTTTTCTCAATAAATCTCTCATATTCTTTGTTACTGGTAATATTGAAAGCTAAAATTACAATTCCAATTCTTTTTGTCTCGTATTCAACAGTAATACCCTTTATGAATAAAATGTTTTGAGCTTCATGGTGAATAATTCCAATAATTGAATTAGACATACCTGGCCAATCTTCGGCAAGAACCCCTAAAACAAGAGTTACAGAATGCTCTTGGTTGCTCAACTCTTCAAGAATTATTACTTGTTTTTGTTTTTTACTCTCATAAACACACAAAAGTTTTATAAATAATGCTCTTTGTTGCTCTAAAGAAAATATTTTCTGTGATTTTATGATTTTATCTAATTTATTTTTTATTTCAGATTCAGAAATCCATATCTTTTTTTTCTTTAATAAATTCTCTAAACTTTTAATTTTATCTTTATTGTAAACAATATTCATTTATTACACATCCAATTTATTATTTTATATTAACAGAAATAAAAGTCAATAATATCGGGAAAGGAAAAAGGTAAGAGGTTAGAGGTTTAGGGGTGAGAGGTCAGAGGAAAAATTAAAAAATTTTTAAAATTTCTTGATTTTTTTTCATTACTATACTATATAATAAGTATATCATTTAAGGGAGATTATTTTGCGTATTAAGGTTGAACTTATCTCTGAAAATAAGATCACACTACCCACTGGTTACAATTCCATTATCCAAGGATTAATATATAATTTTTTTGACAAAAATACAGCAAAATGGCTTCATGATACTGGATTTGCATATGAGAAAAGAAAATTTAAAATGTTTTCTTTCTCTCCATTTCTTGAAAGAGCCCGTTTTGATAAAATAAATAAAACTTTTACTTTCCCCCAGAATATAAGTTTCTATTTTTCCTCTCCGGTTGATTGGCTTATTGAACAATTTGCAACAAATTTTATTAAACAGGATTTTGTCCAGATAAACAGCCAAAAAGCACATATTAATTCAGTTAATGTATTAAAAAATCCTGAAATTGTAAAAAATAGTATAAAAATGAGAGCAATTACCCCTATTGAGGTTCATTCGACTTTAAAAAAGGAAAATGGAAAAAAACTGACCCATTATTACACACCTTTTGATAAAGAATTTAAAGAACTTATAAATGCCAATTTAAAAAAGAAATGGTACTCTATTTTTAAAAAAGAGTGTGCTTTTAATATCTCTATAATGCCTTTATTTACTGGAAATAAATATGAGAGAATTCAATATTTTGGTACAAATAAGGATCGAAGAACATTGATTAAGGGCTGGAAAGGGTATTATCAATTGGATGGAGAATCGGAGTTCTTAAAATTTGCTTATTCAGCAGGACTTGGCAGCCGCAACAGTGCAGGTTTCGGAATGTGGGAAATAGTAAGAGAGGAGGAAAAGAAATGATTGAAGGAATAAAGGAAATTGGAGAATACGTAATAAAAAAGGAGAGAAAAGATATTAATAATCCCCTTGATATTTTGGTAGGTAATCCAACTAACAAACATACTAAAAATATTTTGTTTATTATTCTTGAGATGATGGATGAAAAATTTATTTACAAGGAGATAGATATTGAAGAATATTCTAAAGATAAATTAAATAAATACTTATATAAAAAAGGTAATTCAAAAGGAACAGATATTACTCCTATATCGATGGTAACTATAATTGAATCAACATTTTTGAATACTAAAATACTACCATGGTTTGATAAATATATAAAATTTAGTGATGATAAAGATATTAATTTCCTAGTAGGAATAGGAAATTGTCTAAGAAAAAATAAAGATGAAATTTTTAAAGATTTGAAAAATAATTACAATAAAGAAAATAATATTATTAGCATTAAAATTGACAATAAATATTTAGGAGAATATGAAATATTTAAAAAAATCTTAATTGAAGAATCTAAAAGGAGCTTTTACTTTACAAAGTCTTTTGCAAAAGGCAATAATATATCAAAATCTAACGGAACTGAAATATGTTCCATTTGCAAAAAGGCACAATCAGAAGTCTATGGGTTTGTCGGGACATACAAGTTCTACACTGTTGATAAGCCGGGATTTGTAAGTGGTGGATTTCAGCAGAAAGATGCGTGGAAAAATTATCCTGTGTGCTTAAATTGTGCATTGAAACTTGAAGCCGGAAAAAAATATTTAAAAAATAAATTGGATTTCAATTTTTACGGTTTTAAGTATCATCTTATTCCCAAATTTATTACCTCTTTTGAAAACAAAAAAGATTTTTTTAAAATAATAGAAGATTGTCAGAATCCAAAATTTACAAGAAAAGAGGTGAATCGCCTTACACGGGACGAAAATGAATTATTGGAGTTGGTGAGCGAACAGAAAAATTATTTAAACATGAATTTTATGTTTTATGAGAAATCAAATGCTGCATTCAATATTTTACTTTATATCGAGGATATTCTACCATCACGATTGAGAAAACTTTTTGATGTAAAAAGAGAAGTGGATAAAATTAATATTTTTAAAGATTGTATGGTTCCGATATTCGAGAATAAAAAGAAAACAGGTGAAAAACCGTTGGAGTTTAATTTCGGTATTTTAAGAAATTTTTTCTATGATTATACAAATAAAAAGTGGATGAGCACAAAACACTTTTTCGACCTCACAAACAAAACATTCACAAATAAACCAATTGATTATGATTTCCTATTACGGTTTATCATGCAAAAAATAAGAGATGAATTTATTAATAATTATCAAACCAAGATATCTACATTAAAAGGTTTTATATTGCTCAATTATTTAAATAAATTGGGAATATTAGGAGATTTTAAGGAGGTAAAAAAGATGAATGAAGAAAAAAACAAAATTTTTGATGTTTCTGGAGAAATAAACAAAAAGATTAATAATTTTTTTAGTGAATTTACTGCCTTTTTCAACAGTAATGACAAAAAAGCGGTTTTTCTTGAAGGTGTATTAACTCAATATTTATTGAATATCCAATATCAAGAGCGTAATGCCACACCTTTTAGAGTAAAACTAAAGGGATTAAAATTGAACGAGAAACAGATAAAAAAAATATTTCCTGAAATCCAAAATAAACTTGAAGAATATGGGAAAAATTATTATACAGAATTAGAGTCATTAATTTCAGGATATTTTGTTTCAACAGGAAATGATTGGAAATTAACAAATTATGAAATAAATTTCTATTTTGTATTAGGTATGAATTTATCATATTTATTTAAAAAAGAAGAAAATAAAAAAGAGGAGGATAAAAATGAGTGAGATTATTAAAAACAGGTCAGAAATTGTTTTTCTGTATGACATCAAGGATGCAAACCCTAATGGAGATCCTTTGGATGAGAACAAACCAAGGATTGATGAGGAAACAGGAATAAACATTGTGACAGATGTTAGATTGAAGAGGACGATAAGAGATTATTTAATGAATTTTAAAGGCAAAGAGATATTTGTTAAAGAGATTGTTTACGACAAAGAAGGGCATATCCAAGATGCTAAACTCAGAGCAAAAGATTTTGTAGGGCTTATCGGCGATGAAAAACCAGAGGAAAAAGAGATCATAACTAAATTTAAAAAAGGCGAAAAAATCAGTAGAAAATATACTGAGGTCATAAAAGATAATATCCGTAAAAATACGGTAAAAAAGGCAATTGATATTAGGCTATTCGGAGCAACAATTCCCTTAGAGTTTAAGAATACAGAAGTGGAGGAATTAAAAAAAGGACAATCTATTAAAACATCAGTAACTTTAACAGGTCCAGTTCAGTTCAGGATGGGAAGATCTTTACATAAAGTCGAAATAAAACACATAAAGGGCACAGGTGCGTTTGCATCAAAGGCAGAACTAACACAAAAAACTTTCAGAGAAGAAGATATTTTACCTTATTCGTTAATCTCATTCTACGGTATTATAAATGAAAATGCAGCAAAACATACAAACCTCACAGAAGATGATGTAAATCTACTATTAGAAGGTATATGGAACGGAACAAAAAATCTAATTTCCAGAAGCAAGGCAGGGCAAATGCCTCGATTTCTTTTGAAAGTAAATTATAAAGAAAATAATTACCACATAGGCGATCTGGACAAAATGATAATAAAATTAAAATCCGAAAAGAGAGACGAAGAAATCAGAGATATTTCAGATGTAACTCTTGATGCAAACAAATTAATAGATGTACTAAACAAAAACAAAGATAAGATTGAAAGCATTGACCTAAAAAAAGACGAGAGAGTAAACATTGACTTTAATGGCTTAGATAATAGTATCAAATCAAACAAAATAGAAATTAACTAAAAAGGAATAGGAGACAAAAGAGTAGAGATTATGAAAGTGTTGATATTCGATGTTTGGGGTGATTATGCTCATTTTCGTAAAATCTATACCACTACTTCTCCGCTTACATATTCAATTCCAACTAGAACTTCCTTATGCGGGTTAATAGGTGCAATAATTGGGCTAAGTAAAGAAAATAATGACTATTTAAACTATTTTCGTCTTAATCAAGCCAAAATAGGATTACGAATAGTTAATTATGTTAAGAAAGTACATATTGCCGAAAATCTTATCCACACAAAAGATGCAAAAGGCATTGGAATGAACCTAATAACTACAAGAACACAAATTAGATTTGAATTTCTTAAGGATCCAAAGTATAGAATTTATTTCTGGCATAATGACGAATCATTATATACAAAATTGAAAGAAAGTTTATCCAAACACAAAGCAAAATATACTCCATGTCTTGGACTAAGTGAAAATATAGCAAATTTTGAATATGTTGGAGAAATCGAAGCAGTAAAAAAAGATAAAAATGATAATTTTATTCAAATTCACTCAGTTATACCCATTGAAAAAGTTGAAAAAGGAAACGGGATAAATTTTAAGATTCAAGATAGAGAATATTTTAAAGAAATAATTCCCATTGAAATGGATATTGACAGAGTCATTAAAAAATATGGAGATATTCTATACGAACGAAGCGGAAATCCAATAGAAGCAAGACTTACAAAGCCTTATTATGAAATAAATTATAAAAATGGAACAAGAGAAAATATTGTCTTTGTTGAATGAGTTAAAATCGCATCCTGACAAATTATTATTTGATCATCTAAAAAATGTTGGGAATTTATCAAAAATAATATTAGAATCAAAAAAATTAAATATTGATAAGTTCATTGATTCTGAAATCCTTAAAGATATTATCTATTTAATTGGCATAACTCATGATTTCGGGAAAGCAACGAAATTTTTTCAGAAATATATAACAGAAGAAGATGAAAAAATAAAATTTAAACTTAAAAACAAGCAAGAGACTCATCACGCATTCTTATCTTCATTGTTCACTTATTATGTTATTAAGGATTACCTTTCAGGAAAAGGTTTGATAGAAAAGGAATATTTAAAATACCTTCCTATTATTAGCTTTCTTGTAGTAAAAAGACATCATGGAAACCTTGATAACGCAAAAGACGAAACTTATTTCGACGATAATGATGAAGAAATTATAAAAAAACAAATTAATGTCATTAATTTTGATAAGTTAGATGTTTTTTACAAAAAACTTTATCCTAATTATGGTACTAATATTGGTACTTTTAAAGATAAATATAAACAGATTACATCTGAGATAAATAATGGCATTAGAGGTCAAAGAAAACTAATTATGGAGTTAGGTGAAGAATCCTCACTGTTTTATTATTTCGCAACCCTTCTACTTTACTCAATCCTCTTGGATGCCGATAAAACAGATGCTGCAAATTTAAAGTCTACTGACCGAAAAAATATTCAGAGCGCTATTGTTGATAATTATAAAAAGTTAAAATTCGGAAAACCTAAAAACAAAATAAACCGGATAAGAGAAAACATTTACAGCGAGGTTATTTCGAAGGTTAGTGAACTGAATTTAGATAATGATAAAATCCTGTCATTAAATGTCCCAACAGGAACCGGAAAAACCTTAACTTCTCTATCTTTTGCCCTTAAATTAAGAGAGCGACTAAACAAAGAAAAAGGATTTAGCTCAAGAATAATCTATTCTCTACCTTTCCTAAGTATTATTGATCAAAATGCCAATGTTTTTGATGAAGTTTTGGAAAATCCAACCACAGACATACTTTTGAAACATCATCATCTTTCAGAGATTTCTTATAAAACAGAAAACGAATTTGAGAATATAGAAACTGAAAAAGACATTGGTAAAAGTTTGCTTTTAATAGAGGGCTGGAATTCTGAAATTATTGTAACCACTTTCATGCAATTTTTTTATTCTATTATTACAAACAGAAACCGAGCAATACGAAAATTCCACAACATAACAAACTCGATTGTGATACTTGACGAAGTACAGGCAATCCCACATAAATACTGGGTATTGTTAAAGGAATCAATAAGGTTTTTTGCCGAATCTTTCAATACATATTTTGTTTTTGTTACGGCAACCCAGCCATTGATTTTTAATGAAGAAAAAAAGGAGATAAAGCCGTTAATAAAAAACAAAAAGGAGTACTTTGAAAAACTTGACAGGTTTGATTTAATTCCAACACTTGAACCTTTGAAAATAGAGAATTTCAAAGAACAACTTAAAAAAGACCTTTCACAAAACCACAAAAAGGACTTCATGATTGTTATGAACACAATCAATTCTTCAAAAGAGATTTACAATTTCATTAGAGATAATATTGATGAAATAGGAGATTCAAAAATTTATTATCTTTCAACAAATATTATTCCAATAGAAAGATTAAAAAGAATTAAGGAGATAAAAGAAAAAACAAAAAAAAGAAAAATTATTGTAAGCACCCAGCTAATTGAAGCAGGAGTGGATATAGATGTTGATATTGTTTACAGAGATTTTGCGCCTCTTGATTCGATAAATCAGGTCGCAGGTAGATGTAACCGAAATTTTGAAAACGATAAAAAAGGAAAAGTGAAATTGGTTATTTTAACTGATGAAAATAATAGAGCTTATCACAAATACATCTATGAAAGTTTCATCGTCGATAAAACCCAAAAAGTTTTTGAAGAATTGAAACCAGAAGAATATAAAAATATAGATGAACCGAAATTTTTAGAACTAAATAGTTCTTACTTTGAAAAAGTCAATAAGGGAATGAGTAAGGATAAATCGAATGAAATATTAGACCATGTAAAGAAGTTGGAATTCGCAGGATTGTCAGAATTCAAATTAATTGAAGAAGCACCCAATAAAGTTGATGTTTTTGTAGAATTGAACGAAGAGGCAAAGAAAATTATGCAAATATATAAAAAAATTGTTACGAATAAAAATCTAAATCCTTTTGAAAAAAAGAATAAATTTTTAAAGATTAAAAAAAACTTTTATGATTATGTTATCTCTGTAAATATTAACAATCAAAATCAAAATATCTTTAATAATCTTGAATTTATTGGTGATTTAAAAATTATAACAAAAGATTTTATAAATGAATTTTATGATAAAGAAATAGGGTTTAATTATAAGTTTGAAAATTTTATTTAAATATGAAAATTCCACCATCAATATTTAATGCATATAATATATGTCCAAGACAGGCGTGGTTAATGAGTAGGCAAATGACTGCTGATCAGGAAAATACATTTCTTAATATTGGCAAATTGATTGATGAGACAACTTATCAAAGAGAAAAGAAGAAGATATATATTGCAGATATTTCAGCTCAGATTGATATGGTTTCAACTAAAAATGGGCAAGTTTTTATTGCAGAAATAAAAAAATCCTCTAAAAGAATAGACAATGCGAAATTTCAGTTAAAGTATTACTTATATCTTCTAAAAAAGAAAGGTATTAAGGTAAAGGGAATTATCAAAATTCCAAGAGAAAAGAAGAGTATTAATGTTGAATTAAATGAGGATGATATTAAAAAGATTATAGAGATTGAAAAAAAAATCAAGGAAGTTTTAGCTTGCGATCATGCCCCGGATGTAGAAAAGGTTCCAATGTGTAAAAAATGTGCTCATTATGATTTTTGTTGGAGTTAAAAAAAGTAATATGAAAGAGTCAGTTTATATTTTTTCAAGTGGTGTTTTAAAGAGGAAGGATAATACACTTTTTTTTGAAACTGCAGAAGGAAATAAAAAATTTATTCCTGTTGAACAGGTAAAAGAGATATTAGTATTTGGAGAAGTAGATCTAAATAAAAAAATCCTGGAATTTCTTTCTCAAAAAGAGATAATGCTTTCTTATTTCAATCACTATGGCTATTATATGGGAACCTTTTATCCAAGAGAGCACTATAACTCTGGTTTTATGATTTTAAATCAAACAAAAGCCTATATAGATGAAAAAAACCGGATATATATTGCAAAACAATTTACAATCGGAGCTGCTAAAAATTCCCTGAGAATTCTCAAATATTATAACAGGAGAGAAAAGAACCTGGATACTTACATAAAAGAGATTGAAAAAAATATTGAAAAGATCGAAAAAGAGGAAAGTATAAAAAAAATAATGGCATGGGAAGGAAATACAAAACAAACCTATTTTCAAGCATTCAATATAATTATTGATAATGAAGATTTCAGATTTATATATAGAAATAAAAGACCTCCTAAAGATTATATAAATGCTTTGATAAGCTTTTCAAATTCTTTGATATATACATTTGTTTTAAAAGAGATATATCAAACACATCTTGATCCAAGAATTGGTTTCCTGCATTCAAGCAACTTTAGAAGATTTACATTAAATCTTGATGTTGCAGAGATATTCAAGCCTGTTATAGGTGATAGAACGATTTTTTCAGTATTAAATAAAAAAGTAATTTCTGCAAAGGATTTTGAAAAAGAATTGAATGGAATTTTACTGAATGAAAAAGGTAAAAGAAAGTTTCTTGAACAAATTGAAGAAAGAATGGGACAAACAATAAAGTATGGCAATCTTGATAAAAAGGTCAGTTACAGGAGGTTAATAAGATTGGAATTATATAAATTGGAAAAACATTTAATGGGAGAAAAAAAATATAAACCCTTTGTAATGGAATGGTGAAAAATGTTCATTATCCTATATTATGATGTAGACAAAAAAAGGTGCGGCAAAATGTTAAGAACTTGCAGACAATATTTACAGTGGGTACAGAATTCTGTTTTTGAGGGTGAGATTAGTGATGCAAATTATGAGGAAATGGTTCATAATTTAACAAAGATAATAAAGAAGAAAGATGAAGAATCAATAGTAATTTACAAATTCAGGACAATGCAGTATTCAAAAAGGGTAGTAATTGGTGCAGATAAAAAGGAAGATATAAAATTTATATAAATGAATCTGTCGATATAAGATAATGCAAATTTTTATGATAAGAGACAGGAAAAATAAAACAAAACTTGAAAAAAAAACAAAAACTTGTAAAATATATTTGAAAATGAGTAGATTTTGCAGGACTTTGAACCCTACCTATAAGGAATTGAAACAATTATCTGAGAAATACACGGCGAACCATATAAAAACTTTGAACCCTACCTATAAGGAATTGAAACTTATTTAGCCCTGTATGATTAAGTTCACTATTATAGACTTTGAACCCTACCTATAAGGAATTGAAACATTGCTAATGCTGCAAATAGCTTGAAGGGGTTGTTGCTTTGAACCCTACCTATAAGGAATTGAAACCAAGCTATTGCTCCGATGCTGGCAAAAGAACTCTGGCTTTGAACCCTACCTATAAGGAATTGAAACGCAGATGATTTATGGGCTACCCAAACCAATTACGAACTTTGAACCCTACCTATAAGGAATTGAAACAATTAATTGCGACAGCTCAGAAAGAAGAGTTTGAAGCTTTGAACCCTACCTATAAGGAATTGAAACTTTTTTCTGGGATGGTCAGTATAAAAAAAGTGGATTCCTTTGAACCCTACCTATAAGGAATTGAAACTGGTCAGGGAAATATAAGGATCAGGGTGTGAAGGGCTTTGAACCCTACCTATAAGGAATTGAAACTCTCTTTCTCATCATCGGAGTGTACGAGAAGATATGCTTTGAACCCTACCTATAAGGAATTGAAACTTTCGACAGGACTGGAGTAACGCAGACAGAGGTTGCCCTTTGAACCCTACCTATAAGGAATTGAAACTTTTGTAAAACACATTTCGATGATTATCTTAATGAGACTTTGAACCCTACCTATAAGGAATTGAAACAGAAAAAATACAAGCAAAGACCCATGTAGGCACTTACTTTGAACCCTACCTATAAGGAATTGAAACAACTCCCTGTCGGAGATACCGCTGCAAACAGATATACTTTGAACCCTACCTATAAGGAATTGAAACGGTATTGATATTATTCCTATTGTAGGAAGAGGGTCCTTTGAACCCTACCTATAAGGAATTGAAACTCTCTTGATCTGTCATCTGATCACCTCTCGATATCTCTTTGAACCCTACCTATAAGGAATTGAAACCAGATTATCCACATTCAGAACCCCTCGTCTTTTTCACTTTGAACCCTACCTATAAGGAATTGAAACTTGCCTGGCCCCTTCCTCTACTTAATACTCTCACATCCTTTGAACCCTACCTATAAGGAATTGAAACAAAATATCTTCCTCTTCATTTACTTCCTTTTGCTTCCCTTTGAACCCTACCTATAAGGAATTGAAACAAGAATATAGAATCGTTGAAGAATTCGGTTGTTTCGACTTTGAACCCTACCTATAAGGAATTGAAACAAAGGAAAAGATAATGGCGCTGGCCGTAAATTCGTTCCTTTGAACCCTACCTATAAGGAATTGAAACAATCAAGGGGCGGTAATAATGGTGCTGCATATCAAACTTTGAACCCTACCTATAAGGAATTGAAACGATGATCACACTTTGTCAATAGCTCAAGTTACAGAACTTTGAACCCTACCTATAAGGAATTGAAACAAATAATGTATGATAAGGGATATAATAGGGGATATGCTTTGAACCCTACCTATAAGGAATTGAAACGCCGTACCATCTTGATAAATTCCATAATCAACTCCGCCTTTGAACCCTACCTATAAGGAATTGAAACATGCAATAAGAGTAAGTGGACTTGGCTGGTTATATCCCTTTGAACCCTACCTATAAGGAATTGAAACAATGCAGGAGCAGATAAATCACAAAGTTATTATTTTGCTTTGAACCCTACCTATAAGGAATTGAAACTAACTTCTTCCCTACCTTCCTGAATTGTTCCATTGCCTTTGAACCCTACCTATAAGGAATTGAAACGGAGTGGCTGCTGCGGTGGGGATTATAGTTGGCGCCCTTTGAACCCTACCTATAAGGAATTGAAACTAGCAATCTTAAGGGCAAAATAGAGGTTTCTAACATCTTTGAACCCTACCTATAAGGAATTGAAACTTGCCTGAGCTTCAGGCATTAAAAGAGGCTCGTCTCCTTTGAACCCTACCTATAAGGAATTGAAACTGGGGTTTGACGAGCTTATTTCGAGGATTGAAAGGAGCTTTGAACCCTACCTATAAGGAATTGAAACAGAGATTCAAAAACGAGAACAGAGGCAGAGGATAAAACTTTGAACCCTACCTATAAGGAATTGAAACCCGGAATACTTCCTTTATCAACCATCGCACCTGATATACTTTGAACCCTACCTATAAGGAATTGAAACCGGATAAATCAATACTCTTTTGCGATAATTCTACCTCTCTTTGAACCCTACCTATAAGGAATTGAAACTATAAAAGATACAGACAGGTTGTACGATCGGCAAAGCTTTGAACCCTACCTATAAGGAATTGAAACTTGTTATGAAAACAATAAGGCTCACATTTTATAGAATTCTTTGAACCCTACCTATAAGGAATTGAAACCCTCTAAGATGTCCTGAATGTATAAAAGAATTTGGCCTTTGAACCCTACCTATAAGGAATTGAAACTATTAAATTCATCAAGAATGTCTCCAAACTCATTGCCCTTTGAACCCTACCTATAAGGAATTGAAACGCTAAGATTCAGAATAATGATGATATAGATTATACAGCTTTGAACCCTACCTATAAGGAATTGAAACGTATAACTTGTTCATCTTCTAATAAATAAGTAATTGCCTTTGAACCCTACCTATAAGGAATTGAAACTAATCTTGAATATAGCCAGTCCACTTTAGTTTTTGACTTTGAACCCTACCTATAAGGAATTGAAACGGTATTATAGGAAGAAGTAAAGGGTACGGTGCTTGAGTTCTTGAGTTTATTCATTTATCTTTTAACAAAAAATGCTAAAATGAAAGACCTGACCCCGAGCATAGTAGTTTTTTTCACAAATTATTCAAAGGAGATTATTATTATGAGATGTGACGAAAAACGATTGTGTAAATATCAGTAAAAAAAAAAGGGGGACGATAGGTTTTGTCAAGACTTTTTTAGGCAGCATTAAAAAAACTCCCTTTTAAAAATTAAGGTTAAGGAAAAAATGAAATGTCAAGCGTCACCCCACACCTGTGAACTAATTATTCCCAGGCCAATATTTAGGAAATTTAAAAATTTTCCTTGGATGAATACCTTTAATTTCTTCCATACGGTTCTTTTTCGGAATAAATTTGTCAAGTTTGGTTATTGGCCCTGATAAAGGGTATTTTGTCCAAGGATTGTAATAGAGTGTTAAATTACCAGTCGCAATTGTCCAAGGAAGAATATTGTTTCCAATTATTACTGCGCTGACCCTTCTGTAAATGGGTCCGCATGTACTTGTCCAAGCCCCATTGGGTTTTCTACTCCTCTTAGATTTCATTTTAAAATTAGGGTCAAAATTTAGCAGAAGTTCCTCCTGGCCAAAAAGTGCCTCCGTAATGCTTATTTGATCAAGGAAAAGACCCTCAAGATTTATTGCAATGATATATGATTTCCCTAGATCACCATATTTACGACCCTTTTTCTTTATTGCCCTCTTAATAGGCCCAGTGGAGTTAACCTGTTGTACATTAGTCATATGTGCACTCAAAAGAGAACTCTTTTTGTTTTTTTGTTTTATTTTATTCCGTGGAATCGCGGTAAACTCTAGTTTACAACCATTTGACTCAATAAACTTCTTTGGTAGATTTTCGAAGCTTTCTCCATATTTAATATTTTTATAGTCGTTATAATCAAGGGAATTTAACCACCTTTCAATGTTTTTTTTTATTTTTCCTGCCTTTGGCTGAGATTTAAAAAATCCATGCTCGTAAAGATCAAGATGAAAATATTGATTGTCTATTTCATTTATTTTATCTAGTATCAAATCAACAAAAGACCTATGATACTTTCCTTCCTCAAGTATTTTTGATGCTGTTGTTACTTCAATATATATGTCTTCATGCCCGGGAAAACTTACTAAAAAGTCAGGAGTTTTTTTTCCCCCTTTCACTTGCGGGTGAATCTCCACAGCATAATTCATTTTGATCAACAACTCGTGCATATATAACTCGGAAAAGGATGAAATAAAATCAGAATTATTATTTGATTGGAATCGGCCACATAAATCTTTTTTATGGTGACCAGGATAGTCTTTAAACCATTTCTCCAAGACCTCTCTTACCTTAAAACTATATTTTCTACCACATCTATTTAAATACTTAAAGTGTGGTTCAGTCTGGCTGGCAGGTTCTAGCTCAGTATGCTTGTTTGGTAAGAAGAGAGTTTTTGTCATTAAATTTGAATTAAGCACTTTTAAAACCTACATTCATAGAATACTAAAGCAAAATTATTTTTTCAAGTATATTTAAGAAATATTCATAGGTAAAAAAAATTCTTGGGGGTCATCCATTAGAAGTTAATTGTCAATAGTATAGACTTATTTTTTTTCAAAGCATACGTACTCAATATTAAAAAGAGTAATGGGGGTCAGGTCTTTCATTTTAGCATTAATTTTGAGTTTTAAGTTCTAAGTTTTGAGTTAAAAAAAGAACTAATAACCCATTTAACTATTCAACTAATCAACCATTAGTCCAATCAACTATTAGTCCATTCAACCAATCAACTGTTCAATCAATAAACAAAAACAGTTTTGAGTTAAAAAAAGTGGCACTAAAAACTACCTGTTTATAAAGATTTGTACAAGATTTTTAATGAGCCAATTCGTAAACTTGACATTTAAATTATAAAGGATAAAAATAAAATTGATAAAAGAGGAAATAAAATTATTTTTAGATAAATAAAAAAGGTAGTTAAAAAATGAGTGAGACAAGTTTCCTTGTACGCTTTACAGAATGCGATCCATATGGGATTGCATCGCACCCTAATTATTTAAATTGGCTTATAGAGTGCCGTGTCGACTATTTAAAAAAGTGTGGGTTAACGCAAAACGAATTTAAAGAGTCAGATGTACTCCTTGTGATTGTTCGGGTCAACCTGGTGTGCAAAACCCCCTGTACCTACGGGGATGTCGTAGTTGTCAACACTAAGCTGAAAAACATCAATCGTCGGAGTATTGAGTTTACTTATGTGTGTAAGCATAAAGATTCGGGGAAGGTTGTTTTTGAAGGGGAAACCGTAAATTTCGTGGTCAATTCCGAAGGTAAAATGGGTGAGTTTCCGAAGGATATGTTAAATAAGATAAAAGAATTCGATTCAAAAGATACGAATTCAATTGATTAGTTATTATTTGTGAGTTCTTGGGTACAGGTCTTCATTCTTCTTTCAACAGCTTTTAAATAGATTACCTGTCCCCTTTTCCCTTTTATACATTTGATACCATTACTATAACATGATAAAATGACCGGATGAATGGACAGAGAAGAGAGAACATAAAACCTGGATGCAAAGTTGTAATTGTTTTAAAGAAGGATCAAAGAAGCGGTCGGTTAACCGAGGGCATCGTCAAAGATATATTAACCAAGTCACTGGTTCACTCACATGGAATAAAGGTCCGATTAACCAATGGTCAGGTTGGCCGTGTCAAACAGATCCTGGAGTAACTTTATCAGTTTCTTGGGGTCAGGTCTTTCATTTTAGCATTAATTTTGAGTTTTGAGTTTTGTAAAAAATAGGGACACATACTATTTTTTGATTCCTGTTTACCCCTTATTTCTTCTCTTGAAACATAATCAGTTCTCTGATCAGGGGTTTACAATTTCGCACCGAAAGAATTTTGGATAAAAATTATCTCAAAATCTGGAATGATAGGTTAATAAAAATGTTAAATTATTATTTAGAAACGGCTTTTAAGCCCAGAAAATCTTTGGGGAGAGCTCTGTGTTTGGTTCCTTGTTCATAGGCATAGACCAGTTTAATTAAGGTAGGTTCATCAAACATCCTTCCTAAAAATTGAAGTCCTGCTGGAAGATTATCATTAGTAAAACCCATTGGGACAGTAAATGCGGGCTGGCCAGTGTGAGGAGCGATGATCTGGCTGTTATCACCCCTATATTCCTCTTTATATTTTTCTATTTTAGCAGGCCGATTATTCCAAGTGGGGTAGATAATCGCATTCAGCTTCAACTTATCCATCTTTTTTTCTATTGCTTCCCGAAAGGCAATACGCAGTGAATCTGTATAAGGATCCAGGCACTTGATTTCTGGATTTTTTGATCTGCCGGAATTTTTTAAAAAATAGTTTAAGGAATCCCTGGCATATTTAGAATTGCTGCCGACCCTAACAATATCTTCCAGAGTTTTTAAATTATCCATTTTTACAAATTCAGCCAGGTATGCTTCGATATCCTCTCTAAAATTATCACACCATTGATTTTTTCTTAAATCTGCAAAGTTTGGTACATTAACTGGATCAATAATTTCTGCACCCATGGCTTTAATATCCTCAATGGCTTTTTGAAACAGGGTTTTAATTTGAGGGTCCGGATTATCTTCACTTAACTCCCTTAAAACACCAATTCTGGCCCCTTTGAAGCCTCCTTTTACCAGGAACTTTGTATAATTTACCGGTATTTTACCTTCTGAATGTTTGGTAACAGGGTCATTGGGATCATATCCAGCGATGATTCCCAATACTCTGGTGGCATCCTCAACAGTTCGACACATTGGTCCTGCCACATCATTACGCAGGTATAAAGGAATAATCCCGTGTCTACTGACCAAACCAATAGTTGACCGGAATCCCACTAAAGCATTATGTGAAGATGGTCCCCTGATGGAGTTACCGGTATCAGCCCCCAGCCCGATGGTTCCGAAGTTTGCAGCGATTGCTGCACCAGTGCCGCCACTGGAGCCAGCAGGCACATATGAGAGATTGTAGGGATTTTTGGTGATTCCCAGAGTAGAACTTGTGGTATGCATGGGACTGAATGCCCATTCAGCCATATTGGATTTGGCTATAATGATGGCCCCTGCTTTTACCAGTTTATTAACCATAAAGGCATCAGATTGAGGTATAAAATCCTTTAAGGCCAAAGATCCACCGGTTGTTGGGAGTCCCCTAGTATTAAAATTGTCCTTAACAATCATTGGTATACCATGCAAGGGACGTAATATTTTGGTTTTTTGGTATTCTTTATCCAGGGTTTGAGCAATTTCAATTGCTTTTGGATTAATCAAGCTTATGGCATTGATCTTTTTATCATATTTTTTAATCCTGTCTATATATGCTTTAACCAATTGGGTACTGGTATATTTTTTTTCTTTATACGCTTGATGGATCTTATTTATGGTTAATTCCGTCAAATCAATTTCTTTATTTTTATCAGGATTATTGCAGCCAAAAAAGCTAAAAGTTAAATATATTATAAAAAATTTAAAAACTATTTTTTCCATTTATACTCCTCCTAATTGAATCTTGAAACACTAAAATCTAACCATAATAGGCTTCAGATGTCAAGTTTATGGGTCAACTTGGGGTCAGGTCTTTCATTTTAGCGTTAATTTTGAGTTTTGAGTTGAAAAAAGATAAAAGTAAAAAGTGATGAGTAGAAATGTTGAGGTGTCGAAGAGTCGAAATGTGGAAATTTGATGTTTATTTACTTTGACGTTTCAACTTTTTAACTTTTAGACACTTCGATGTTCATTATTCTACATTTATATAATGAATCTCACACTTATACTTAAACTTATACTCAAACTCAGACTTAGCATTCAGTATTCAGCTTTTTTTACCAAATCTCAGCCCCAAATCATAGATCCTACTTCCTATCTCTCACAACTTCAATGACAAAAAATATCTTACAGATACAGAATATTTAGTCCATAATTCATAACAATATAATAAACAAAAACTGAAATCTCCTAAAAAAAGGCAAAAATAACAAAAAAAACGTAAAAAATCAAATTATAGCTTGACTTTCAGTTTTCTTTCAAATAGAATTTTGCCGGAGGGTATAATGAACAAAAATGAATTAGTTAAATCAATTGCTGACAAAGCAAGCCTCAAAGTTTCAGATACTGAAAAATTAGTCAATTCTTTTATTGACACAGTATCAGATGAGCTAAAAAGAAAAGGTAAGGTGACTCTGGTTGGATTTGGGACATTCGGTATTTCTCACAGAAAACAGAGAATAGGCGTAAATCCTAAAACAGGAGAAAAACTTACCATTAAAGCAAAAGATGTTCCTGTATTTAAACCAGGAAAAGCTTTAAAAGAATCTATAAGATAACATTTAAATCAATATTCCCTTACACTAACCTTTTGGAATATTCTTTTTAATGGTGTCATAAGTTTTTGTAATTTATATTAAACAAATATGAATAATCTTTAAAGGTTGTGTAAGGGAAATAATTGTATCCATACTTTTTATAAGGTATCTAAAAAAAACATAAAGTTTTAAGTCAACCCTTTTTTAGCAATCAGTAAACTTCAATCTCAACAGGAGAACTTTCAATAACAATCTGTTTTCTATCTTTTGAATAAGCATTAATATTATTTATTGTAAAATTATATTTACCTCTTTCTGAAAATTTTATTTTAATTCGAGCAAGAATACTACTTTTTACAGGTTTATCTAAAAAAGAATAACCTAAATCAAAGGAGTTCCCTGAATGATTTTTTAAAATCTTCACATTATCACTCTCAAAAAAATCTGTTCTTACTTCTTCTATTACTGCTTTGCTCCCTGAAACTGTCCCTTCAATTGAAAGTGATGAAATCTCTGAATTAGAATTTATTCTAATTGTAAATAAAGAATCTTTATTAATTGCAACTCTTTTTATAGATGGAGAGATTATTAATAAATTTACATTATTTCTTCTTGATTTACTTAACACTGGAGATGATGGACTTGCAGATGGCTTACTCGAACTTCCAACATTTGTATTTAAATTTTCCCATATTGGATCTAAATCACTTCTATCTAAATCTATTTTTCTTATTACCCTTGGAGTTATAGAAAAAATTAGGTCTGTTTGTTTAATTTTTTTCTCAGAATTTCCAAATAATTTCCCAAGAATTGGAATTTTTGACATAATAGGAATCCCACTTAAAGAACCTCTGACTTCATCTCTTATAAATCCACCAATTATATTTGTTTCCCCTTCTTTTAATCTAATTACACTCTCCAATTCCCTTTTGCCCAAAACAGGGAATTCATTAACATATGCAGAAACAAAGTTCATAGTTATTTTCATTTTTAATGTCACTTCATTATTTGCATGAATAAAAGGAGTTATTTCCAACTCAATTCCAACATTTTTATAATTATAACTTGTTACAGGTGAATTATTAATACCTCCAGCTGCCATTGCTTGCCATTGAGTTTGAGGTATAGGTATTTCATCACCTACCATAAATTTAATTTTCTGACCATTAATTCCTCTCAAATTTGGTTTTGCTAAAATTTTATTATTATCATCAGTTTCAAGAAAATTCATCGCTATTGTTGGAATTGTCATAAAGAAGTTTGTGTCCTTAATTCTATTGAAATTAATTCTCGAATTTACAGCACCATCTGTATCTTCAGTACCTGCTGATAAAATGAATGAATTAACTCCAAAATCAGACCCGATTTTTCTTAACAAATTTCTGTTTATTTCAAGTATTTCAACATCAATTGCAACTTCACTATTTTCTTTATCAATCTGACTTAGAAATCTTTCAATATTTTTCAAAGTCCTATCTGAAGTTTTAATTATTATAGCATTCAGATTGGGATCATCCTGTACCATAACCTGCTGATCTCTAAAAACAGCTAAAACCAGTTTCTTTGCATCTTCTGCTTTTATATTGGATAAATAAAAAACCTTAATACCTCTTATGCCAAAATATTTTTTTTTAAATGTTGTATCTGAATATATAAGAATAGAAGAACTATCAACAATTCTATATGTTGCATTTGAAATCAAACATAATTGATCCAAAAACTCATAAAACCCGATTTTTTTTATCTCAATTGAATAAACAAAATCTCTAAAATCTTTATCAAAAAGAACATTTATATTGTAAGACCTGCCAAAAATCTTAAATATCTTTGTAATAGGCGTGCTTCTTAAATCCAAGCTTATTTTCTCCTTTGTGTCAATATTTAATTTAACAGGAGATTTAATAGTAGGTTTGAATATTTTTTGCTTTTTCACTTTCTGAGGATTCAAATAAGAGTCAAATTCATCCTTCAATTTTTTATTATTTGGGAACAGATTTAAAGCAATTTTATATTGATCAATCGCCTTATCCTTTTTTTCTGCTTCTTTAAAATTTCGTGCAAGAGAAATATGATAATAATAACTATTTAATTTTGCCTTAAACAGTATTGTTTTAATCTCCATACTTTCGGGATATTTTATTGCCAATTTTTTACAATATTCAAGCTTTTTATCATAATCTCCAATTCTATTTAAATTATATATTCCTTTTATTTTTTTAGAATTATAAGCACAACTATTTAATAAAATAATTAATGTAAAACTCAATATAATAGACAGAATTATACAAAATTTATTTTCCTTCATTATTTACTCCCTTTAATGAAATGTTAAAATCAATAGAATCAACCTCAATCAAAACCATATTTTTATCTATTTTAATGATATTAATCTTCTCTAATACTACATCTCCATTCCTAACAATATAAAATTCTCCATTTACACTCAAAAGAGCATAAATTTGATTTTTTTTAAATACATAACCCTCAAAAAACACACTGTTCTGAATTTCATTCTCCAGGGTTTTCTTCACCTCTTCCTTCTTAACTTGAACTTTGGATTTGTGCTGCAATTCTTGAGGAACCTTTTCTACTTTTGATTTATTAGGAATGAAAATATTTCTCTTTACATGAAAACCAGGCTCTTTCTTTTTCAATTTGGATACTTTAATTATTTCTCCATTTAGAAAATTAAAAAAACTTAAAATAATAATCATTAATAGAATAAACTTACCTGACAAAATAACCCCCCATAGAAAATTTACCCATTATATCAGATTTTGTTTTTTTTAATTGAATATTCTTAAAAAAGATCATCTTTTCTCTTTTTGCAATTTCAAAAATGAATTTTTTTAAATTTCCATAGGATCCTATTAAACCAAAATCCATCGATATTTCAACCTTTCCTTTAAATAAGCTTTTTATTTTATATTCAAATCTAAATGAATTTAAGTCATTGTCTCTAAAAAAGACTTTTAGTTCATTTTTGAAATCAGAAAATTTACTGAATTTTATTAAATACTTTTTTTCAAATTTAGAATAAGTATCATCTATTTTCTCCCACTCTTTAAGAGATTTTTCTAATTTTAAAAACCTTTCTTCCCTATTTTTCAAATCATTTAATTCTGATTTAAATCTTTTTATAGAAATCTTCTCAATGGAATAGTATGTTAGAGAGAAAAGAAAAAATAATAGAGATACACAAAAAAATCCAACTAAAACATAAGTTAAGTAATTAATTTTTTTCATCTTCAATTTTCAAAGTCAAATTAGCTCTGTAAGCTCCATCTATCTCTTTTTCATCTTTTATATTTAAATTATACATAGAAAATCGTCTAAAAACATCAATTGATTTTGAAAAAGGGTATGCTATAATATTTATCTGGACAAATGATTTAGAATCATTACTTATTTTAATTTCATTTATATAAACACCTTCTGGCAATAAATTTTCTAAAACATTTAGCTTTTTTAAAAAAGAAAAACTTTTTTTTGTTATTAATAAATTTGAAAAAACTACTTGCTTGTTCCATTTGCTTTTTATCTCATTTATCTTTCTATTATAGCCCTTTGATTTATTTAAAATGTAATCTGATCTTGATTTAAACTGCTTTAATTCTGTTATTTCCTTTTGCTTTTTTTTAGTATTGTGTGATAAATTTCTGATTCCAAACACAAAAAATGAAACCGATATTATAACAACCAGTATAGAAAAAATTGTAAATTTGACAGAATCAATTTTTTTATCTTTTGCAATATTATATTTAATCTTTTTCATTTTTTATGTTGGTAAAAGCAAGCTCTTTTCATTATTTACATTTATTTCCATTATATTCTCAGTTGATAATTCTATCCGGATTTGGTTCAAATCAATATCAGATCCATCTGTAACAATTGAATATGTATGAAACTCTTTTGAATAATTTTCTCTGACAAAATTTATTGTTTTCAAAATCTCTTTAAGCAAATCGCTATCTTTCTCTATTACAAATTTTCTAATGTAAAATGGAACTGAATTAGTTTGGAAAAGAAGAATCGATAGTTTACCATCTATTTCAAGAAAAAAATCTGGTGATATTTTCATTTTAGAAAGATTATTAAAAATCTCTATAGTCGAATTCCCAATATATATAAGACTAATATTATTCTTTCCGAACAATTTTTCTATTTTATCTTTATAACTCTCTTTAAAAAGAATAGATAATATCTTCTTTTTATTCAGTCTAAAATAACTATGCTTATACTGTTCAATGTTTTCAGGGAAAACCTTTCCTAATCTCCATTCAATAATATCTCTTCTTTGAACTTCATTAAAAGGAAGTTTATCAAACTCAAAAATGTTAAAAATGAAATTCCTGGAATTTAAAATAATTCCAGTTTCAACTTCTAATAATTCTCTTTTAATATCCAGAAAATCATAGGTGTTCAAATCTAAAATACTTAAATTTTCAATTGTTTTTGTTTTTTTTAAACTTCCTCTTATGGTCAAGAAAACATCAATATGACTTTCACCAGCATAAATGTATTGAAAAGGCTTTTTAAAACCTAAAAAAAGTTCAGCTATACCCATTCTTTTACTGTAACCCTATTTAGTTCCTCCAATGAAGTAACACCTGCTTTTACTTTTTCCAACCCATTTTTTCTAAGAGGTTCCATACCTCCTCCCATAGCAACTTTTTTTATCTCAGATATTGGCTTTTTATCAAGTATCATCTCCTTTATTTCATCTGTTAATTCCAAAATTTCTCCAATTGCAGTTCTTCCTAAATAACCAAACCCAGAACATCCCTGACATCCCTCTGATTTATATATTTTAAAGTCAACTCTATTTTTCTTAATTCTATTATATAGAAGTTCTTCTTCATCAGGTTCATAAATTTTTTTACATTCAGGACATAATTTTCTGACAAGTCTTTGAGCAATAATACAGTTTAAGGAAGATATAAAACTATAAGTATCAACTCCCATGTGTATAAATCTTCCAAGAACATCAAAAACATTATTTGCATGCACTGTTGTGAAAACAAGATGACCGGTAAGAGCTGACTGAATTGCAATTTGAGCTGTTTCAGAATCTCTAATCTCTCCAACCATAATTTTATCAGGATCATGTCTTAAAATAGAACGAAGACCCCTTGCAAAAGTCAATCCCTTTTTTTCATTAACTGGAATCTGTGTTACTCCATCGATTTGATATTCAACAGGATCTTCAATTGTAATTATTTTATCCTCAGGAGTTTTTATTTCATTCAATGTAGCATAAAGACTCGTAGTTTTACCACTTCCTGTAGGGCCAGTCACAAGAAACATTCCATAAGGCTGTCTTATATAATAGTTGATCTTTTCAACAAGAGAATCAGAAAAACCCAACTTCATTAAATCTAACTCCCCAATATTTTCGGTAATCATCTCTCTATCAAGAATTCTAATAACCGCATTTTCACCATAAATACTTGGCATTATTGAAACTCTAAAATCAATTGTCTTATGTTTAAATCTCATCCTGAATCTTCCATCCTGAGGAATTCTTCTTTCAGCAATATTAAGTTCAGAAATAACTTTTAGCCTTGTAATTATTGGTAAATGGTAAATCATATCAAGGGGTTCCATAATCTGGTGTAATATTCCATCTAGTCTTAACTTTATTATAACAGAATGAGCATGAGCCTCAATATGAATATCCGAAGCTTTCTTATTTACAGCAGAAAAAACAATATTATTCAACAGTTTAATAACAGAGTCATCTTCTTCAGTAATTGTTTCAATTGTTAAAGCTTCTTCTTCTAAACTTTCAATATTCTTTTTTGAGAAAAAAGTCTCAGTCTTTTCTTTAAGTACCTTTGTAAAAGTATCACTTCTTTTTAAAATTCTCTCAATATCATCTTTTTTTGCCTTTAAAGGCAATACCTTTTTTTGAATAAAATTTTCTATCATCGTAATCTTATCCAAATTTTTCGGATCAAACATAGCAATTTCAATTGAATTAATCTCTTCATTTAGTGGAAAAAAAATGTTATTTATCATAAACTCAGCAGGAAATCTCTCTAATAGATCATAATCGATTTTAATGCTTGAAAGGTTCAATTTCTGTGTCATCTTACCACCTGAACTGATTGAAAGATTGGTAAATAAATTGAGATCAACATAAATCCGACAACTAACCCCAATACAACAATAATAATTGGTTCAATAATAGAGACCAAAGAGTTGATCTTAGTATCAATCATACTTTCAAAAAAATCTGCACTTTTATCTAAAACATCTTTTAAATTACCCGAAGATTCACCCACTCTTATAATTTCAGTCATAAGTCCAGGAATCACATCAATGTCACTAAGAGCATCAGACAATAAATTTCCTTTTTTTATTTTTTCTGGGACATCTTTTACTTTTGAGAACAAATATTCATTTGAAAAACTCTCAATCGCAATTTCCACTGATTCAGGTACTGGGATCCCTCCTGAAATCAATATAGAAAGAGTTCTTGAAAATACTGCCGTTGAATTTTCACGAATAATTTTCCCTATAAAAGGAATTTTTAACTTTAGATAATCAAAAATAATCACTTTTTGATTAAATTTTTCGACAAATTTTAAAGAAGCATATATAATAAAAAATATAAAAAATAGACTCAAAATATTTTCCTTTAACCAATCAGAAACAGAAATAAAAATTACTGTAATTGCTGGCAATTCAGCTTCAAAACTTTCAAAAAAAGAAGAAAATTTGGGAATCACAACAACCATAATTACAAAAACAATTAAAATCATAAAAATAAAAAGGCATAATGGATAAGAAAGGCTGGATATTGTTTTCCTTTTAATATTATTAATTTTTCCCAGATATATATTAAATTTTTCAATTATTGATTCTATAGCACCACTTTTTTCACCTGCTAATATTGATGCCCTATATATTTTATAAAAGGGTATTTTGGTTGAATGAAAAGCATCTGAAATTTGAATTCCATTTTGAATATCAGACTCCGCTTTTAACAATATTTCTTTAAAATTACTCTTTTTCATATTAGTTAGGATAACTCCCAAAGCATTTATAAAAGAGGTTCCAGATTTCAGAAGAACAACCATCTTTTGATTAAAAAGTAAAAATTCCGAATACTTAATTTTTCTCGAAAACAATCTAAATGTAGAAAGATTTTTAAAATAAAGCCTTTTTACTTTAATTAATTTTTTATTTCCATTTTTAAAGCTACTTTTTAAATCATTTTTATTTTCATTAAATATTATCTTATCACTAAAATTCCCATCTTCATTAACAAAAACACACTTATAATAAGGCATTAAAGAGAGATACTCCCTATGAAATATTCTTTTAATATATCCGGTATTAAAATTTTTCCATTTTTAAGTTGATAATTCTCCATAATTGCGGCAACTGTCCTCCCAAGAGCAAGTCCTGAACCATTTAATGTATGAACAAAAGATTTCTTTCGCTCAGAATCTATATATTTTATTCTTGCTCTCCTTGCTTGAAAATCTTCAAAATTTGAACAGGAAGATATCTCAACATAATTATTTCTAGCTGGCATCCACACATCTATATCATATGTCTTAGCAGATGAAAAGGACATATCACCACTACAAAGCAAAACAACTCGATAATGTAGATTCAATTTTTGCAAAATAGATTCTGCATCATGAGTAAGCTTTTCTAGCTCATCATAAGAAGTACTTGGAGTACACATTTTTAAAAGTTCTACCTTATTAAACTGATGTTGCCTTATTATTCCCCTAATGTCTTTACCATGAGAACCTGCTTCACTTCTAAAACATGGTGTGTATGCAACATATTTCTTAGGAAGCTCCTCCTCTTTCAAAATTTCATCCCTATGAATATTAGTGAGCGGAACTTCAGCAGTAGGTATGAGATAAAGGTTGTAACCTTCCACTTTATATAGGTCTTTTTTAAATTTCGGCAAATTCCCAGTTCCAATAAGACTTTCATCATTTACCATAAAAGGAGGGATAGTCTCTATATAACCACTTTCTTTTGTATGAGTTTCAAGCATAAAATTAATTAAAACTCTTTCAAGTTTTGCAAGAGTTCCAAAAGAGAGAGAAAATCTAGAACCAGATATTTTGGCTGCTCTATGTAAATCTAGAAAAGAATTTATTTCGCCCAATTCCCAATGTGGTTTAGGAGTAAAATTAAATTCTGGCTTTTGCCCCCATTCTCTAACAACTACATTTGCAGACTCATTTTCACCAATTGGTACAGAATCATCAAATAAATTAGGGAAATCAAGTAACAAATCATCAAATTTTTTTTTAACACAATTCAAATCCTTTTCAATAATAGAGATATATTTAGATAATTCAACAGATTCTTTCTCCAAATCCTCAGTATTCAAATTTTTTCTTTTTAGAACTCCAATTTCTTTAGCAATCTTTTTTTTTTTGCTCTTTATATTCTCAGATTTAGTTATTAATTCTCTTCTTTTATTATCAATTTCTAAAAATAATACATCATCAAAATTTACCTTTTTTGCTTTGACCTTTCTTTTTACAAATTCAAGATTATCTCTAACAAAATTCAAATCCAGCATGAAATTATTATATCATATAGCTAATTTGTGTGCAAAGTATAGGCAAGGGATCGTGTCTTTTCATTGGACATAGCTACAAAATATAACTATTTAATCTAAACTACTATTTTTCTCCTAAAAATTTCTTTTTGAACAAATCAAATGATACAACACGATATGCAGGATTGTAATTTTTCTTATATTCCTTTGAATGATGAAATGGTGCATATTGATTGTCTTTCATCTTCAAAATAATATTTTTTAAGGAATTTTTACTGAAAGGTATACAACCCTGTTTTTGAAATTCCAGTAAATACTTACAATAATCATCTAATTTTTTAATTGATTCGTCATAATAATTCGCAGTTTTTAGCATAATTTCAAACAAATCATCTATATCCCACCCTTTTGCTTTATAAGATCTTAAATTTACCCTGACAAATTCCCTTTCAGGAGAAATATCTTCATATAAAGGTTCAGAATTTGAGGCATCTATATTTTTAAATTCATATTCTAAATATTTATAAGCTTTTGATTCACCTTTAAGCAAGTGTTTATTCCCCATTGCTGCTTGATAAACAATTTTAAATAAATCATAGATCTCCATTTTAGGATACATATTTAATTGAGTGATTATTATATCTTTAAGTTTCACTTTCTCATTTTCACATAAAGCAAAATCGTTACACAAAATAAAGAATATAATAAACAACAAAATTAGTTTTTCTCTTACATATACCATAATCTATAATATACTAAAAAATCCAAAAAATAAAGGTGAATATTACAACCACCGATCTTTTATTAGGAATTCTATTAGAATGGTGTATAATATCCTATGAAAAAATCAAAAATTACTATGAAATCACTTCAAATTTTATTTTTATGTTCTTTTGCTTTGGTTTTTACCTTTTGTAACAAATGTAAAAAAAATACAGCAAACGATATCAAGGAGGTTGCTGAAAAACATGAGGCTGAAGCCACAGTAGAAAACAACCCTTTTTTTAAGGATTATGACACTCCCTTCAATGTACCCATATTTTCTAAGATTAAAGAAGCCCATTATATGCCTGCCTTTAAAAAGGGAATGGAATTAGAGAAGCAGGAAATTAATGCTATTGTTAACAATCCAGAGGAACCAACCCTTAAAAATACCTTAATTGCTTTAGAAAAGACCGGTGAATTTCTCTCTAAAGTATCTGCTGTATTCTGGCACATGAACAGTATCGATACCACCGATGGTATTCAAAAAATCGCCAAAGAAGTCACCCCCCTGCTCAGTAAACACGAAAATTTCATTGCCCTAAATGATGGACTATTTCAACGGATTAAGGCTCTATATCAGAAGAAAGACAAACTCAGTTTAAATGACCAGGAAATGAGACTATTGGAAAGAACCCATCTGGGATTTATAAGAAGTGGTGCAAACCTTAAACCAGAGGATAAAGAAAAGGTTAAAAAGATCAATGAAGAAATGTCCAAGATAGCTCTACAATTCAGAAATAACCTCCTTAAAGAGACCAATAACTTTAAAATGTTTATTGATAAAAAAGAGGACCTAGCAGGTTTACCTCAAGATCTAATTGATGCTGCTGCTGAAGTGGCCAAAAAAGCTGGTCATAAAAGCAAATGGGCATTTACCCCTCACAAACCCAGCTGGATACCCTTTTTACAAAACTCACCTAAAAGAGAGCTTCGTGAAAAGTTATACAAAGGTTATATTATGCGGGGAGATAATAATAATAAATACGACAACAAGAAACTGATTGCCAAACTTGCTTCCTTAAGGGTTCAAAAAGCTAATATCATGGGCTATAAAACCCATGCCGATTACCGATTGGAAATTAATATGTCCAAAAAACCGGAGAATGTTTACAAACTGCTCAATCGCCTGTGGGAACCTGCTTTAAATATGGCTAAAAAAGAAGTCAAAGAGATGCAGGCTATCATTGATAAAGAGGGAGGAAATTTCAAACTTGCATCCTGGGACTGGTGGTATTATGCTGAAAAGGTACGAAAAGAAAAATATGCCCTGGATGAGAGTAAATCAAAACCCTATTTTGAAGTAAATAATGTAAGGAAAGGTGCTTTTTATTTAGCTAATAAATTATATGGTATTACCTTCACTGAACTTAAAGATCTCCCAAAAGCCCATAAACATGCCAAAGCCTTTGAAGTCAAAGAAGTTGATGGTACACATATTGGCATATTGTATACAGATTACTTTTACAGAGAGAGTAAGAGGAGTGGTGCCTGGTGTGGAGATTTTCAAGGTTATTCTAATATTGAAGGTAAAACCAAGTATCCTATAATTTATAATGTATGCAATTTCCCTCAACCGATTGGTGACACACCTTCACTGTTAAGTTTTGATCAAGCATCAACTCTCTTTCATGAATTCGGCCATGCTTTGCATTCATTATTTAATCGTACTACTTATCCAGGTGTTTCCTGGGTTGCTAGGGATTTTGTTGAACTTCCCTCACAAATTATGGAACACTGGTGTGCAGAACCAGAAGTACTTAGAGTATATGCCAAACATTATAAAACTGGTAAATCCATCCCTCAGGAGTTGATTGATAAATTACAAAAGAGTAGCCATTTTAACCAGGGTTTTGTCACAGTCGAGTATTTGGCTGCTGCTCTGCTGGACATGAATTATCACACTTTAACCGACACCAAAGAAGTTGATACTCTTAAATTTGAAAATGATTATTTTAAAAAGATTGGATTGATTCCTGAGATTATTTCCCGTTATAGAAGCACCTATTTCCAGCATATTATTGGTGGATACGATGCTGGTTATTATGCCTATATCTGGGCTGAAGTCCTTGACTGCGATGCCTTTGAAACTTTTAAAGAGACCAGTTTGTTTGATAAAAAAACTGCAGAATCTTTCCGTAAAAATATCCTGGCTAATGGTGGAAAAGAAGATGAAGCAGTCATTTACAAGCGCTTCAGAGGAAGAGATGCTAAAATTGACGGTCTATTGAAGAAAAGAGGATTAAAATAACCTAATAGCAAAAGGGATAAAAAGATGTTTTCCAGACTTTTGATTATTTTTATATTTATACCATTAGTAGAACTTTTTATACTTATAAAAGTGGGAAAGATTCTGGGTACTGCAAATACAATTCTTATCGTGATATTAACAGGCATCCTGGGAGCTACTTTTGCCAAATCTCAGGGAATTGGAATAATTTCAAAAATCCGAAATTCTCTAAACCAGATGAAAATACCGGGAAATGAATTAATTCAAGGATTAATGATACTGGCAGGCGGCATAATGCTTATTACTCCGGGATTCCTCACAGATTTGTTGGGATTTTCTCTAATCCTTCCTTTCACCAGGAAATTTTATACCAGCCACTTAATTTCATATTTAAAAAATAAAATTAAATCGGGTCAAAGGCAGCATTATGGGAAACATGATTATAATATGAATGACTTTGACCATGAATCGAATGAGGACTCAGACGACAAACCGGAAATAATGCAATAATCGTCAGAACAAATGCTCTCTGTTATTTTTCCCCACATTAAAAATATTACAACAACCATCCCCTGATCATCCCTGAATCTGTTTTCCTTCAGATGTTTAAATGATATAATTACATATGGGAAACTTATTTCTTGTTTTTGCACTCTTGTCATCCCTCTCTATCGTATTCCTTTTAAAGATATATGAGAAAAAAGGGTGTGACAGGTATGTTATCATTGCATCAAACTATCTTATAGCAGGCTCAATGGGGTTTATATTTTTGGAGAAGAATGAATTTCCTAAAACAGATGTTCTAATCTTTGGAATAATTATCGGTTTTCTCTTCTTTTTCTCATTTTCAATATTCAGCATGTCATTGAATACAAAGGGGATAGCACCAACTGTAACATTCGGCAGGCTATCCCTCGCGATCCCTGTTCTTTTCTCAATCTTTTTATGGGGAGAGTCACCGTCCGAATTTAACATTATAAGTCTCATTTTGATCTTTACGATAATTCTGATATGGGAAAAAAGAGTCAGGAGCATATCCCTTATCCTACTAATGCTGTTCTTTTTATTCGGATTTATTGATACATCGATGAAATATTTTAAGATCAGATTTCCGGAAACAGACAACAACGTTTTTCTTATAGTACTATTTTATTCAGCACTCCTCTGGGGATGGGCATATATCATCTTTTCAAAAAGGAGAGTGAGAAAAGTCGCTTTTTTTAACGGTCTTGCTCTTGGGATTCCTAATTTCTTTTCATCATATTTTGTTTTACTCGCTCTCTCCTGGGGTATTCCGGCCTACGTCACATTTCCCTTTATCAACATAGGGATAATAATCCTCTCTGCCCTTTTAGGAAAAATATTTTTCAAAGAGGCTCTCTCTTTTAAACAAACAGTACTGATACTCCTCGGAACAGTAGCTATCGTTCTTCTCTCTCTATAGGGGGATTGTATTTTTATCTCAATTAATAAAATATCTCTTCCTTTGTTATATCATATTTTTTTACAAGGTTGAATAAACACATTCTACTGATTTCTAACTTTTTGGCTGTTTTTACTTTATTCCACTTATTTTCTCTAAGAGTCTCAATTATCAATGACTTCTCAAAACTTTCTCTTAAAGATTTTAGACTTAAACCAGACTCAGGAATTAAATTTCTATTCTCTATTTCAAAATCAGGATAAAATGTAATCAACCTTTTAATCCTGGATTCGAGTTCTCTAACATTACCTTTAAAATCAAAATTTTCTAAATATTTAATAATTCTTTGAAGCTCGAATTCATCTTTCATTTTAAAACCATAATTTTTCAAAAAATATTCGGTCAATAATGGAATATCTTCCTTTCTTTCTTCTAAAGATGGAACTCTTATGGATAAATCCTGAATTCTGAAATATAAATCTTCCCTAAATTGATTGTTTTTGATTAATTCTATTAAATTTTTATTCGTAGCTGAAACTAACCGTATATCCACTTTTCTTATTTTATTCTCTCCCAATCTTCTTATTTCTTTTTCCTGTAATACTCGCAACAACTTAGCTTGAAGATTTAATGGAAGATCTGCTATCTCATCAAGAAATAATGTTCCACTGTTAGCAGTTTCAACTAACCCAACCCTATCTTCATTTGCCCCAGAAAAAGCACCTTTCTTAAAACCAAATAATTCAGCTTCCAATAAATTGTCAGGAATTGCAGCACAATTTACAGGAACAAAAGGGTTTTTTGACCTATTGCTCAATAGATGAACACCTTTAGCTACAAGTTCTTTACCTGCTCCACTCCCCCCTGAAATCAAAAGAGAAAAATCAACCTTACTGACTTTTAAAATTTGTTCTTTTAATTTTTTTATAACCTCAGATTCACCAACAATAAAATCTAATTTTTTATTAAATTTATAATCATTCTCATAATATCTATAAATCAATGAAGCAAACTTTTTAAAAAAACCTGTATTATTTCCATAAAGGTCAATGTTAAAATAATCATCATTAAGAAAAGCCAATAAAACTATCCCAAAAAAATTCTCTGAAATTCTCCACAAAAAAACTTTCGTGTTTTTATAAGGATAAAACACCTTTTCATTACTTTTAAAATTATTTTTAATATCTCCTAAAGTTAAATTTAAATTTTCAGCTAAACAAATAGCATCATTCATAATTTCTTCAGTTATTTTATTGAACCTTTCTAAATTTGAAAAATTAAATATAATCTCTTTATTCTTAAAAATTTTCAATTTTACTAAATCAACACTCACATTTTTATTTAATTCATTTAAAAAAGATTTAAAAAGATCCTCAGGAACTTTCCAACGAATATAATTACTGACTAATTCTGCACTTTTAAATATATCATGTATTGAATCTATATCATCAATGGATTTTTTTAAATTTATTATTCTTGATGAAATCTTCCTCTTATTTCGTAAAAAGAAATAATACATCTCTTTAAAAATTTCTTTATCTTTTTCATTTATCTTATCTTCAAAATTATCAAAATAAATATAATAATATTCATAAAAATAATAATTTTTTATTTTTTTACTTAATTCCATTGATAAATTTCTCAATAATGCCATGAAATCTAAATCTTTGTTCTTATTTATAAATAATACAAGCATCTCGAATTGAACTGTTTTTGGCTTAATTTCTCTAATTTCTTTTTCTATTGAATGAATATTATTCAAATCACCTATTTTTAAAATTCTCAATAAATTCAAAACAACTTTTTGATTTTCATTTAATACTTTAGAATTTTTTAATAAAAAATTTGGGTTCAGTTTTTTTGGGTTAATTATAGATATGATCTTTAGTTTTAAAAACTCAGATTCAATCAAACCACTTAGATTATTACTTTTTTCAAAAAGTGATATAGCTCTTTCTATAAATTCCAAAGCTTTCGTGTAATTTTTTTTTAAATACTTTAGATGAGATATGTTATAAAAATCTACAGCAATTGTAGAAATATAATTATTTTCTTTATCATACTGCAAAATAGATTTCAGATAATTTTCTGTTTCCCACCAATTACCTTTAATCTTATTGATCTCAACTAGATTTGATTTAACCAGCATCATACCATCTTCACTTTTCTCATTATTAAATATTTCAAGAGCTTTTTTATACCAGAACTCAGCCTGATTAAAATCATCTTGAAAGAAATATAAATTCCCAAGATCAACAGAAATGGAAGCTGAAAGTAATTTATAATTTTCAATTTCACTTCTAACATAAATATTTTTATATAATTCTTCAGCTTTATTAAAATTACCCTTCTCTCTCAGTAATTTAGCAGCCTGACTCTTTGCTTCTATCTCTTCTCTGTAATGCTGATTTTTATTTAAATAAAAAATGGTTTTTTTTAACAAATCATCCGCAGTTTCATAATCTCCGCCATAAATATACTTTTCTACTAATTGAATATTTGCAAAATATATATAGTACTCTTTTTTTACCTTTTTTAAATATTTGTCTGCTCTTCTAAAATCCGAAATTTTTGCAAAATATATAAACATCAAATAATTGAATTCATCCTTAAAATCATCTGGGATTTTACCTCGTATTTTTATAAGAACTTGATTCATTTTTTTATAATTTTTTTGATATTTGTATATGTGGGCTAATTTGAGGTTAAAATAAACAGAATCTCTATTCTTATGCTCAACAATCAACTCTTTTGCAAAATTCAAATCACTATGTTCTAATAAAATTTCAATAAATATCTGTATGAATTCTAAATCTTTTGACAGATTTCTTACATTTTTTGTAATATTTTTCTTTAAAAAATTATAATTTATTTCATCATTATATTTATTCTTTTTATATTTTTTTAAAATACTTTTTAATCTATTCACTTTATTTGTAATAATTAAATATTTAATTTGCAAATCCAAAGAGCCATATTTACCCAATAACATTTTCAATGTCTCTTCTTCTTCTTTTTTAGTTACTTTTATATTAGAAGGGAACAAACCCATATTAATCTCAATATTGCCTGAATTTACCATCAAATATCCTTTTTCGACCAAACCTTCAACAATCATAAGATCTCTTTCTGAAAACAACTTTTGTGCTCTCTTAAGAGCAATTGGCAAGGGAATTGATTTAAATATTTTTAATATTATTACTTCTTCCTTTTTTAATTCTACATTTTTTATATTATCATTTGGATTTAAATATTTTTCTAACAAATTTTTTGGAGTTTCGTTTAATTCAAGGTCAAAATCAACTAAATTTTTACTATTAAAGGCAATAAGTATAATATTTGAAATTCCTGAAGACTCAAGTAGATATTTAACAAATTCTATATCCTCTTTACTCCTAAAAGAATCAATTATTAATACGAAAGATTTAAATGGAGAATTGTCTAAATAGACTTTCAATTCACTAACAGTATGTATAAGATCATCCTTTTTAAGTCTAACCTTTTTCGAGAACACCCCTGAAATCAAATCTGGAATACTATGATAATTTTCATTAATATCAACAAAAAAGATGTCTTCAGATAACAAGTTTTTGTATAAATTTCCTTTAATAATTCTCTTTTGTGTGTTATTTTCTGTATCTATATTTATTTTAATATTAAAATTATTTTCCAATTCATTAATAGGATATAAATTCAAAATATTAGAAGCAAAATCACTGTATCTATAAATATAGAAGTGCTCATTTTCAAACTTATATTTGTCAATTAGATTTAAAAATCTCATATAATTTTTTTCGTTTACATCTTTGAAATATCTATTTTTTTGAAATAATCTTAATATATTATATATATCTAACTCTTTATTATCACGTATACTAACAGAAAATCTTACTCCAAAATCAGAAAGAACCTCGAATCTAGTAAAATCTATAAAATCCCATTCAAGGGACTTTGAAATTTCAAAAACTATTATAAATTGGACAAAAAGTTTTTCTACATTTTTTTTATTTAGCTCTCCTATTTCTTTCATATTTACTTCATTCAAATCTTCCATAAGAATATCTATCTCAAAATTATTATAATTATAGAAAATAATTTTCTGAAAAAAATTTGAGCTTATATTAAAAATATTATTCAGTCTTTTTAAGTTCGAATCAGAATAAGGTATAACTATATTTTTTGAATTTTTAACACCTGTATTTTTTACAATAAAGTGATCTTTTTTAATAAAATCTTCATTAAGTTTTTTTTGTTTCAATAATCAGTTAACTATTTTATTTTCAATTTCTTTAAGCAAAGCAGAAATATCACGAAAATTTCTATCTACTCTTAAAATTTCATTTGCTAATCTTTTTGCTAAACCATAATCCTCGTTTAGCTTTAATGTTAAAACAAGTTCATATTTCACAGCAAAATACTCTTCCTCTTCCCTTCCCGGAGTTTCAATAGCTTTTTCAAACCAACTAATCGCATCATTATACACCCCCTTTTCTCTAAAGCACATTCCGAGCAATCCAGCTGAATCAAAAAATTTTAAAGGGTGTTTAGAAGATATTAGAAACTCATGAATTGCTTCTTCGATCAATCCCATTTCTTTATATGCTATTCCTAAATTATATCTTGTATCATAATCTTCCTGCCCAATCTTCTCATCAACACCTTTTCTAAATTCTTTAAATATTTCACTCATATTTTTTTCAATTGTTGAGGTCTTCTGCTTTTGAATTTCTTCAATCCAAGAATTAATCGATTCTAATTCTTTAGAGACATTATTCTCTGGTTTTAAGTAAGCTTCATCATCTAAAAAAAATTCTCCTTGTTTTAATATTTCTTCATCACTTTCGAGTGTAAATATATCTTGCTGAGTAATTTCTCCAAATGGAGATTCAGCATTAGAATCAGAACCCTCTTCCATTATTACATTATCAATATCTATAAAATTACCACTTGAAGATAACTCACGATCTTCTTTTTTCCCTTCCTGCTTAAGTTCCGGTGATGGAGATTGAATTATCTGATCTTTATCAATTTCAATTATCGGAATATCTTCCTTTTCTTCCGGTCCCTCCATTTCAATATCAAAGGAGAGATCATCAAGATCATTAAATTCCTCTTTTGACAATTTTATTTCTGACTTTTTCTCAAATTCACCAATATTAATATCAATTTTTGAATCTTCATGTTCCTGGATTATATGGCTTTCGTCTGCTATAGATGACTCTATTTCAAAATCTTTTTTAACTTCTTCTGAAATAGTTACAGATTCCCCTTTCTTCGATGTTTCCTTCTTAGCTTCTTCTAATCTTTTTATTCTCAAAAGTAATTCTCTGTTTTCAGGATATTGCCTTTTTATTTTTTCAATTAACCTCTCAGCATCACCAAAATAACCATCATTAATATAAAAATCCAATTCTGACACATTGGATGATAAGTTTTGTAATACTTCTCTTTCTGACTGAATCTCTGAAGGAGGGTTATGCTCAAGTTCTGAAAGGACAAACACATCACTTTCCTTTTCACCCTCCTCTGCAAAACCAACTTCTTCTAAACTTTCTGCATTTATTTCATAAATTTGTTCCTGAACTTCTTCCTTATTAAAAGTAAGTTGAATATTTGTTTTTTCATTTCCAGACAATTCAGTAAGTCTATCATCAGTTGGTTTGAGAGTAGATAACTTATTCAGTAACGTATTATATTCTTCATCCAAATTTTTTAACCTATACAATTCTAATAGTTCAATACCCTCCTCAACCAATAATTTAATATCATTTGATAGTTGATAGACATCAAATAGTTTCAATCTAGTTTCAATGTTATTAGGAAATGCATTTTTTGTTCTTATCAAAACCTCAATTGCCTTTTTATAATCACTAATTTTTATTGCATCTTCAACAATTCTAAGGTTAAAGCTAATAAATTCCTTCTCTTTTTCATCTTTTCTCTTTTCTTCATCTATTTCCTCTTCTACTTCTAAGCCTTCACCTTCTAAAGCTGTTAGCTGCTCCTCATATGTGAAAGAAGAATCAGATAATTTAATTAATTCTTTCAATACTCCTTTTAACTCTTCCACCATCCCATTTTCTTCATATATTGGGATAAGAGATTCATATAAAGCTATTAAATTATTTTTCTTTCCACTTGCTTTAAATATTGCAGATAGCTTTAATAATGCAGGCAAATAAGAATTATCCGAAGCAATGATGAATCGCAACAAAGATGCTCCCTCTTCATACTTATTGTCTTTAATGTGCTTCTCAACAAGTGGAAGAAACAAATTGTATGTCTTATCATATTCTTCTCTCTGCAAATAGACTTTACCCAATTTCATAATAATCTCTGTTTCTTCCGGATTAATTTCAGTAACCTTTTTATAAATTTTTTCAGCTTCATTCATTAAATTATTTTCAAAAAGCAACTCCCCTAAAATTTTCAATAATTCAATATTCTTAAATAAATCTGAACCAATACCTCTCAACAAATTAATCGCTTTTTGATCATTTCCTTGAGCTTTATAGCAATAAACCAATTTTTCAAGTATTTTATAATCTTTTAATTTCTTAAATATATCTGAAAGTAAATTTTCAGCCCTTTTAAAATCCTTTTTATTTATCATTATCTCAGAGGCAGTCAAATATTCACTTATAGCATTTTGAGCCAGACCTTGCTTAATATAACTATCTGCAAGGAGAAGCCTCATTTTTATATTATTTCTGTCAAATTCCAATATTTTTTTATACATATCAAGAGATTTTACATAATCATTTTTCCCTTTGTACTTATCAGCAAGATCAAGATAAATCTGTTTGGAATCTATTATCAACCCTTGTTTTGTATATAAATCCGCTAATTTAAAATAGACTCCATCATTATCAGAGCTAATCCTTGAAATACGTTTATACATTGCAATCGATTTAGTAAAAAAGCCCTCTTTTAAATAATACTCCGCAATCCACTCAAATTGTTTCACTGCTTCAACTTCTTTATTCTCTCTGAGCTGAAGATCCCCTATAATTCTTCTTACCTCAAGATCCTCTGGTCTAATTTCCAATATTTTTTCATACTGTTTTATAGCAGAGTCAATTTTCCCTTGCCGGAAAAATTTATTTGCTTGAGCTAATAAAGCTATCCTCTTACCTGCTGACATTTTCTTATCTTAAAACTCTTTCTATGAAACTCAGTTATTTTATTTGACGAAATTGCATTTATGTGATTTAAAGTTGGATACCCCTTATTTTTTTTTAAATGATATTCTGGAAAATATTCCGAAAAAGAGATCAACAAAAAATCCCTAAAAACTTTAGCAATAATAGAAGCTGCAGCAATAGATAAACTTTTATTATCTCCCCTTAATATTCCTTCACCTGGTATATTCAAAAAAGCAGGTTTCATGCCATCTATTAAAACATAATTCGGTAAAATTTGCAATTTGCTTACAGCCATTTTTATCGATTTTTTTGTAGCCTCTAATATATTGATTACATCTATCTCTTCATTCCAACACCATCCAATAGAGAAAGCAAAGGAATTTTTGTATATATACTTAGCTAAATCAAGTCGTTTATTATGACTCAATTTCTTTGAATCTTTTATCTCAAAATTTAACTTTTCCGGATTCAGAATAACCGCACCTGAAACAACTGGCCCAAATATTGCTCCCCTACCTACTTCATCAACTCCACAAATATATCTATATCCTTTTTTCAACAGATATTTTTCTATATCATAATCACACATTAACGGAGTTCTTTTAATCTCGCAGCCTTTCCTTTTAGTTTCCTTAGAAAATAAAGTTTTGCCCTTCTAACCTTGGCATGTTTCTTTATCTTAATATCTTGAACTAATTTAGAATTCAAAGGAAAAATTCTCTCAACAAATATGCCAAAAGAGTTTTTTCTTACTGTAATTGTTTTTGAAATTCCAGAATTTTTAAATGCAATTACTGTACCTTCAAAAATTTGAATACGTTCTTTGCCCCCCTCAATAACTCTGTAATATATTTTAGCTACATCTCCAGGTTTTATTTCAGGGAGATCTTTTCTGACTTCAATGTAATAATTTAAGTTATCTAAAACTTTTAATTCATCTTTCTCTAACTTCTTCTCCTGTTTTTTTTCTGTCTCTTGCTCTGATTTAGTTTTGTGCACTACTTTTTCATCATTAATTTTGGTACTTTCTTCTTTTTTATCCTTATTTTCAACTGAATTCTTTTTCTTTTTTTCTTTCGACATTCTTATTCTCCTAAATAAAAGTATTGATTTAAGTTATTTATTTTACTATTTTTTTACCTATTTTTCAATATGCTTGACCTTATTAAATTATATTTAATGTAGTCAATATTGACTGAACCTTCTTATTTTGCTATAAAATCAACATGAAGAAAGGTATTATTCTTATTTCCCTATACATTATAATATCATCTCATCTTTTATTCTCTGAATTGAATAACAGATGGATTGAACAATTAGATAAATATTCTGAAGTTTTTTCAATCATAAAAAAACATTTTCCTGAAAAAATTGATGCCAAAAAAACGGTTTTTTATTCAATTAAAGGATTTTTAAAAAAACTCGACCCCCATTCTTATTTTCTTGACCCTATAGCTTTTAGATCAATGTTTGAAGACCAGAGCGGTAATTATTACGGAATTGGAACAAAAATAACTAAATATGGAGACAATCTGACCATTATTGCTCCATTAAAAGATTCGCCCGCTTACAAATTGGGAATAAAACCAGGTGATATAATTATCAGCATAAATGGGAAAGACACAAGGAACATGAGCCTTGATGAAGCTTTGAACAAATTAAGAGGTTCAAAAGATACTTATGTAAATATAGAAATAATAAGGGAAAAAATAAATAAACCCATGCCCTTTAAAATTAGAAGAGCTGAAATTCCTTTAAACTCTATTTCATATTCCATAGTTCATCCTATAGATGTTGAAATTGGATTTATAAGTATCAGAATTTTCAGTAACACAACAACTGTAGAACTTAAGGACTCCTTAGATCTATTAATAAAAAAATGGGGAATAAAATCTTTAATTCTCGACTTAAGAGGGAATTCTGGAGGATCATTCCATGCTGCTGTTGAAATTTCTGATTTTTTCTTGGAAAAAGATAAACTCATTGTTTCTATAAAAGGAAGAAATGTTAACCAGAACTTTTTAGCAAAGAAAAACAATCAATATGAAAACCTTCCAATAGCGATTTTAATAAATAAAGGTAGCGCAAGTGCCTCTGAGATTGTTGCAGCAGCGCTTCAATATCATAAGAAGGCAATAATAATTGGTGCAAGATCATGGGGAAAGGGTCTTGTGGAAACAGTGCATAAACTACCATTAAATTGTGCACTCGCATTAACTACAGCAAAGTATTATACACCTTCTGGCAAATGTATTCAGAGAGATTTTAAAGAACTTGATGATTATTTTTTCTTTCAAAACAAAAATTATGATAATAACAAAAATATTGAAGGGGGAGTAATTCCTGATATATATATAAAATCTGATGTTTTCCCAACATTAATTTTAAATCTTATATCAAAAGGAATATTTTTCAAATTCTCAATGGATATAATAAACAGTAATTTAACAATAAAAAAAAATTTTAGAGCTAACAAAAAAATTATAAATAGATTTGAATATTTTTTAAAAAAAAATAAAGTAAAATACAGCCAAATTGAGCTGAGAAATCACATCAAAAGTATTAAATATGAAATAGAAAGAGATGTTTTATCTAACAAATTCTCTGATGAAGAAGGCTTGAAAATATTCTTAAAATTTGACCCAGTTACAAAAAAAGCAGTGGAAGTCTTGAAATATAAGGTAAAAAAAGGAGCTTAAATGGAAAAAAACAATGATTTTGTAAAACAAATAACAAAGAAATCTGAAGATTTATCAAAATGGTATATTGACGTAATAAAAAAAGCAAAACTTGCAGATTACTCACCCATGAAGGGAATAATGGTAATTAGACCTTATGGTTATGAAATATGGGAATTGATTAAAGGAAATCTGGATAGAATGTTCAAAGAGACTGGCCATAGAAACGCATATTTCCCTCTATTTATTCCAGAAAGTTTCTTAAAAAAAGAAGCTGAACATGTCAAAGGCTTTGCTCCTGAAGTTGCATGGGTTACTATTGGAGGTAACGAAGTATTGGAAGAAAAATTAGCAATAAGACCAACTTCAGAAGCAATTATATGTTCTATGTATTCTAAATGGATTAAATCATGGCGAGATCTTCCTTTATTAATAAATCAATGGGCAAATATTGTAAGGTGGGAAAAAGTCACAAAGCCTTTTTTAAGAACCACTGAATTTTTATGGCAAGAAGGCCATACAGTTCATTCAAGTTATGAAGAAGCTGAAGAGGAAACCTTGAAAATATTAGATATTTATAAAACCTTTGCTGAAAAATATTTGGCAATTCCAGTTATTCCAGGATTAAAATCAGAAAACGAAAAATTTGCTGGTGCATTAAAAACCTATTGCATTGAAGCATTAATGCCCGATGGTAAGGCATTACAAATGGGCACTTCCCACAATCTTGCTCAGAATTTTTCAAAAGCATTTAATATAAGATTTGAAAATAAAAAACAGAAGCTTGAGTATGCATGGCAAACCTCATGGGGTGTAACAACACGGCTAATAGGTGCATTGATAATGACACATGGCGATGACTCTGGCTTAATTTTACCTCCTGAGATTTCTCCTTTTCAAACAGTTATAATCCCAATAGCAAAAGGAAATCGGAAACAAGATATTCTCTCAGAAGCAAAAAAAATCTATGATAAATTGAAAAAAAATAAAATCAGATCTTTTTTGGATGATAGAGACTCTTATACTCCAGGCTGGAAGTTTTCTGAATGGGAATTAAAAGGAGTTCCTGTTCGAATAGAAATAGGACCAAAAGATGTAGAAAAAAAACAACTTGTGCTTGTAAATAGGATCAACAGAAAAAAAATATTTGTGAAACAAGACAATTTATTAATCACTTTAAAAAAACTATTAAAAGAAATCCAAATTGATCTTTTCAAAAGAGCAAAAGATTTTAGAGAAAATAATACTAATAGTGTAGAAGGATTTGATGAATTAACAGAAACTATTGAAACAAAAAGAGGATTCATAAAAACTGGATGGTGTGGCTCAAACAAATGTGAAATACAAGTAAAAGAACAAGTTTCTGCAACAATTAGAGTTATTATCAATGAAAAGAACTCCAATTCAAAAAAGTGTGCAGTCTGTGGGAAAAAAGCTAAGCACACAGTTCTATTTGCAAAATCATATTAAAGTATTATGCAAGAAATATTTATTTTATTGTGTTTGAAAAAAAATTTTTTAATGATATAATTGAGCTATGATTATTGAATGTCCAAACTGTAATACTAAATATACTGTTCCAGATGAAAAAGTTAAAGATTCAACAAAATTCAAATGCTCAAAATGTCATGTAATGTTCTCAATAAAAGAGATTGAAGAAGATTCTTCCAGTAAAAAAGATACTGCAAAAATATTAAATAAACCTGTGAGCGATTCCTTATGGACAAATGAGAACCTGCAACTTCCTGATGATGAAAAAATATCAATTGCTGTCATAAAAGGAGCAAGAGCTGGCTTTATTTATAAGGTAACAAAACCTTATATCTTAATTGGCAGAGGTAAAGTTGACCTAATAATACCTGATAAAGAAGTCTCGAGAAAACATCTCGCTATTGAAGTTAGAAACGAGAAAATATTTCTAAGAGATTTAGGCAGCACAAATGGGACACTTATAAATGATAACAGAGTTTCAATAACAAGAATTACTGACCAGACAGAATTTAAAATTGGGCAGACTACACTAATGTTAATTGCAACACCAAGAAATAAAAACTTTGATAAATAATTTGTGGAAATCAATAAAACTCTTTATAAACTTATTAATAACATCAATTGTATTTAACTATTTTATAACAATACTTATTTTATTATTAAACCCACAAATTTCATTAACTATAAAGGATTTTTTTATACTATATTTTGACTTATTTATTTTTTATGGATCTCTATGGTTTATTTTCACAGGAATAATTTTCTTTATAACCCAATTTTTTTCTGAAAAAAAGTATCAAATTGGGATCTTATCTCCACCCACAATAACATATTTTTTATCATTTACAATTTTCATAATTTCTTTTATTTTATATTTTAATTATGATTATTATTTTGATTTCTTTCCAGGAAACATAAAATTTAAATTCTTAAAAATTCTTTTAATAAACCTTATACTAATAATAACAGGTATTTTGTTTCTAACAATAAAAAAGATTAATAAAAAGTGGATTCAAACCTTTTTTTTGATAATTTTATTATACAATATTGTTATATGTTACAACTCTGTAATATATAACAATAATTCTTCATTAGATAATATAGATAAAAAAAAATTTTCTCAAGAAGTAATCCCAAGAAAAATCAGGATAGTAATAATGGATGGTCTATCATCAAATTTCATCCTTTCACTCTCATCTGAGCAAAAATTATTGAATTTTAAATACCTTATCAATAATGGTGTAAGGGGGAGGATTACAACTTTCAAACCAAATCTCAATTTATCATTACTGAACTCAGGTCTAACTGGACTCAAACCATCAGAATTTAACTTACATTCAAATTATAAATTTAAATTCCCTGATCTTGAATATGAATTTAATATTTTCCCAAGATACATATTTTTCAGGTATTCTTCAAATTTTAAATTTACATTATTTTATAAAACTAATAATGATAGAGTTATTGACAACATAAAAAAATATTATGAAACTAACAATTATAAAACAATCCAAATTATTAATCCTTTTTATGTACCAATGTACTCAAAAAAATCATTATACAAAAACAATCTATTTATTCATCTATATTCAGATATTATCAATAAAGATAATCCAAAACATGAAATATTAAAGAAATCATTCTTTTTTGACGACTATTTAAAAAATAGAATCCCTGAATTAAAAAACAGTAACATTTTTTATTCTACCATTCGAATGCCAGGTCTTGGTACAATAAGTAAATACTTTTACCAATATTACATGAATTATTTATTTCCAAACATACCTGAAAAAGAGATCAAAAAATATAAATGGATTATCGAAAAATACTATAAGTATTATGATTCTATAATTGGAAATTTAATAAGCACTACAGGGGAAAATGAATTACTTGTAATTTTAAGTTTTTCCGAATATGAGCCTTTACCAGTATGGAGAAGAATTCTGCTTAATTTATTTGCACGTAAAGATATCTATGTATATAAATCCCTTAACTCAAAAGGAACAATATTTTTATATGAAAAAAGTGCTCTAAAAAAAGATTACCCATTAAAAAATATTTCTATATTTGATATCTTTCCAACGCTATTATATTACTCAAGATTTCAACTCTCAAAAAATTTACATGGTGAAGTTATAAAAGAGATATTCACGGATGAATTTCTTTTAAATAACCCCATTGACATAAATACAAATTACAGATAATTACAAAATTATATTGCAAACAAAACAATTAAAAGGATTCATAAATTTATCTTCACATTGTTTTTTATATCAAACATATTGCCTCATTTAATAATCTATACGAAGTATAGATCATTGACGCACGAAAAAATCTATATAAAAACTTTTAACTTCGCTTAAATTTTTTTATCACCTTATAACTCATAAAAGCACAAAATATGTTCAAAACTATTTTAAATTAAATAAAATAGAATATTTATTTTTTAACCTCTACTGTAGCACATGCATGTGCTTTCATTCTTTTAACTTTATTCTTATCTTTATATATAGCAGTGGCTTCAGCAAAGTTAGTAGTAGTTTCAGTTAGAGTAGCTGTTTTTATAAAACTCTTGCTTTTACCCTTTTCTAAAGTAAATTCAATAGCAAAGTCACCAAATTTTTCATCTTTTATTTTAATATTTTTTAAATCCTTTTCTCCTTTGTTCTTAACTTCATAAGTGTAAGTTACTAATTCACCGGAATTGACAACCTTTTTGTCAGGAATTATTTTCAAACTTAAACCTCCCCCACAATAATAACAAGCCATTGTTTTTGCACAAGCTGAATTCGAGTAAGGAGAATTGCCACTCTGATTATAAGCTTTCACTTTGTAACACCAAAGCAGCCCGCAAGGAAGCTCAATATCCCAGTATTGGGTTACATTTGGCCCAACTCTATCAAACCAATACCAATTTGAACCTGATTGCCTATAAATATTAAATCCCTGTTCATTATTTGAATTGTCTTGCCATGTTAATTTTATTTCAAAGCACTCTGGTGCTCTAGCTCTTAAATTGCTCGGCGCTGCTGGAGGTTGTCCTCCGCTTGCTTCAGTTGTGGCACAACGTGTATTTGACCAATTAGAGTTCACACTTCCTTTGTAAGCTCTTACTTTATAACAATATTCAGTCACAGGCTGGAGCCCAGTGTGAGTCCATGAAGTAACACTAGATCCTACTGTTTCATTATGCCAACTGAAACCCACTTTCCTCCATTGAATTTTAAAACCATCTTCATTATTTAAATTATCGTTCCAGGTTACACGTATCGCAGAAGACGAGAGTGCGTTTGGATTTAAATTGCTTGGAGCGTTCGGTGGGGTAGTTTCGCTGGCTGTATTGGAAAAGGTGGAATCTCCGCCTACATTGTAGGCTTTTACTCGATAATAATATTTTGTCCCCTCTTGAAGACCATTTATGTTTTTTGATCTCACATTAGCTCCAACTTTGTATTTTAGCTGCCAGTTTCCATTTTCCTTTTTCTGCCAAATCTCAAAACCACTTTCATTATTTGAATTATCGTTCCAGGTTACACGTATCGTAGAAGGCGAGAGTGCATTTGCACTCAAATTGCTCGGTGCTACTGGTATTGAAGGAAGGGTAGATCCAGACATCGAGTAACAGCCCAGATATTCAATTTGGCATTCTCCCATCTTGATAAGGTCAAAACCGTTGCTTTCCCCACACAAGCTGTTCTTCACAATCCAATAGTCTGTCTCTCCTGTAGTGTTGTAACCCACAATACAGACAGCGTGGTCGCAGGTGGGGTCCCCACTCTCTCCCCAAACATGTTCGTAAATCCCACCAGTATAGTAGTCGTAGTCTCTAGGGCATCTAGTAATTGCTAAAATAGGCGCACTAGCCACACAACTCATGCAAGCATCAATCCCTTCAATACGTCCATAGCCACTAATCTTGACTGCCCGATTTTGCCAATTTGAACAGGAATTTGAACAAAGCATATTAACGGGCTCATACGGCCAGCAAGCCTCGCCAGGTGCTCCATTATCCTTTAGATAAATGCAAGCTTTTTTATTATCCCAGCCATAACCGCAGCATTCACCACAACCACACATAAACACATGCATCTCTGAAAGATCAATGCTCTTCTCCGACCGATTCCATTCAATGCAAATAAGGGATTCCAAAGTGGCTATTGATGCAAATGATACGCAACTTCCGCAGCTTCCCTGGCATTTGATAGGAGTAACCCAACTACGCCCATCCTTGTTCCTCCAGTCAATAGCGGCAGGAGGAGGATAGCTGGTAACAATAGGTTGACTTATAGGTGGTTGAACAATCTTATGTTCCCAGGTTTTTTCGCCAAAGAGTTTACGTCTCTCTTCTGGAGTCAAGCGGCTTAGCCACGTTTCTCCAGCTGTCCAGTGAGCTCCCTTAGCCTTAATGGCTGCTCGAATTGCCTTGAGTTCCTCTTTTGAAGAAAAGGCTAAGCTATTTAACAATAAACACAAGATAATAGTTAGAATAATCCTTAACTTAAACTTCATATGACTTTTCATCTTTACCTCCTTTTAATTTCAAGCATTTTCTTAATTTTTAGTTATAATCAGAAATTAATTTTTATGCCTGCTCTGAGTGCAAAACCAGAGAAATCCACTCTGGCTTCTCTTACATTTTTTATCCAATCTCCGATTGGCTTTTCTTCTGATACTATTATGTGTGGATACCAATCAGTAGGTCCTTTAAATTCATAATAATAAAGTTTTCCTTCTTCCGTATATTCAGGAGGAAATCCGTAATAATATTTAATTGTTCCCTCAAAACCTCCGATTTTAGCGTATCTTGCCTGTGCTTCTATAACAAAAGCAATATTTGAAGCTAAATTAAATTCAAATCCCACTCCTGTGTGAAATCCAAAACCTGAAGCATTAGCTGTTTGATTAATTATCGGCTCCCCAGTTCCTACTGGACGTTTATTATAGGAATATTTAGCCAAATACAATCCAGCTCCAGCATTAAAAACAATATTAATCATTTCATTCATCGAAAGAGTGTAAAACACTCCAAGTCTGATGGGAATGGCACTTATCTTGAGTTTCTGGGCACCATTTATTTCAGGTCGCTCCGGCCAACGAACAGTTACCTCACTTGTTCTTGTTCTTTGAATATAGCCAGCTCCGACTCCAATTCCAATTTGGGAGGTAATATTAACAATGAAGTCTCCTTCAAAATCAAAACAGAGGTGAATTGGTTTCGCCTCACCTTCTACAGAAGAGGCTCCCCAGCTAGTATTCCAATCTTTCCAACCATTATGCCAACCTTTAACTCCTTTGTTAGGGTCTCCAAGTGCAAGATAATTCATTCCTCCTGAGAGTTTCACTGCAAAGTTAATTTTTTTAGAAGACGCTTTTTCTTCTTCAGCCTTACTCAATCCCGGCAAAAGCAGAAGAAGCAATAAACAAACACCTAAAACAAATCCCTTTTTTCTCATTATTCCCTCCTTAAATAAAGTTTCGTAATGTCAAAAGTTTTTTTTTAAAAACTTTTATCATTACCTTAATATAAACTTTATTATATGTTGCCTTTATATAAATTAGTCTCGTCAAAGCAAAATAAAGATGTTTTTTTAGTATAAATTTCTGGGGGGGGGGGGGGGTTTTTTATTATTTTTTTTTTTTATTTTGATCGGGTTTTTTTTATTTTTTAAAAAAATTTTGTTTTAATTTTTTTTTTTTAAATTTT
>Ga0114918_10000037_pt1 | contig 110627 bp, 91 predicted proteins | sample LantaG_FD_87015 | JGI IMG/M metagenome (GOLD analysis project Ga0114918, IMG submission 87015) | Deep subsurface microbial communities from Baltic Sea to uncover new lineages of life (NeLLi) - Landsort_02402 metaG | ecosystem: Environmental > Aquatic > Marine > Oceanic > Sediment | place... | reverse complement strand
CTGAAAGTTTTATGGCCAAAGTCTACGGGAGATTTCAAGTCGATCCCAATCATTATTTCTCACAACCTACTATATTTATTCAAGTTACAACAATTCTCTCATAAGTTAATGGGACAGTAGTGTCTTTCAATCATATTTCACAGCTTGGTTAAAATCCTGCTTGAAGTTTGCGTGAGAATGCGTTCTAATACCTGTGACGTTTATTATACATGAAACCCTGGATGCAATATGTCCGAATTCGGAGCAGGACAGGATGATTGCAGCGCGTTTTGTTGGGAGTATATGAAGAATGAGTTTTGCGAGAGTGAGCCGCCCGGGTCAGTTTGTAATTCTTTTGTTATTGTCTACGGTTGCCGCCGCCAGGGACTGGGAGGATCCGAACATCATAGGGAGAAATAAGGAGCCCGGCCATTGTACGCTTATGCCTTATTCGGACGTGGATTCCGCCAGTAAAGGCCTGCGGCAGGAGAGTCGGTGGTTTATGAGTCTCAACGGAACCTGGAAGTTTAAGTGGGTGGGTAATCCGTGGGACCGCCCGACAGAGTTTCATAAAGTAAGCTACGATGTGAAGAACTGGGATAACATTAATGTTCCGTCAAACTGGCAAATGCAGGGTTACGGCACGCCAATTTATGTGAACGTGCCATATCCCTTCCAGAAGGACTGCCCCAAGGTGACGAGCACGCCGCCGAAAGATTTCACTAATTATAAGAACAGGGACCCTGTAGGTTCTTACCGAAGAGAGTTTAGTGTGCCGGTCGAATGGCTGAAAAGGGAGATTTTTATACACTTTGATGGTGTGGAATCGGCTTTTTACCTCTGGGTTAACGGCAGGCAGGTCGGCTACAGCCAGGGAAGCAGGACTCCGGCGGAGTTCAATGTCAGCAAGTATCTTCATTCAGGGCAAAACATGGTTGCCGTTCAGGTATTCCGCTGGAGTGACGGTTCCTACATGGAGGACCAGGATTTCTGGCGGCTGAGCGGCATATATCGCGATGTCTATCTCTTTGCCGCGCCGCAAGTTCACATCCGCGATTTCTTCGTGAAAACGGACCTTGACGAAGCATACAGGGACGCTGTGCTTTCTGTGGATGCAGAGGTGATAAACTATGATGCTTCAAAAGATGCGCGGTGCAGCTTTAAGGGGGTTCTTTTTGACGGTGACGGCGACAGGATTCTGACGGTACCGGGTGATAAGAGCACGACCAGAATCAAACCGGAAGGAAAAGCATCCTTGCGTTTATCAGCGAAAGTTCCAAATCCGAAGAAATGGTCTTCCGAGCAGCCCAATCTTTACAGGCTTGTTTTGGTTCTGGAGGATCCGCGCGGTCGGATTATTGAGACGCTGTCTGCCAACGTCGGATTCCGTGAGGTGGAAGTAGTTGACGGCCGAATGGAGGTTAACGGCAAGCCGATTTACATAAAAGGCGTAAATCGCCACGAACACGACCCTGATACCGGTCATTACGTGACACGCGTTTCAATGATAAAAGACCTTGAACTTATGAAGAGGTACAATATCAATGCGGTGCGCACGAGCCATTATCCGAACACCCCCCTTTGGTACGATTTGTGTGACAGGTACGGCATTTTTCTCGTCGATGAGGCCAACATCGAATCTGCACCAATGGGTTATGGTGCGACATCTCTGGCAAAGAAGCCGAAATGGACAAAAACGCATCTTGCGCGAACGCAGCGTATGGTTGAACGTGACAAGAACCATCCGTCGGTGATTATATGGTCGTTGGGTAATGAAGCAGGCAGAGGCAGGAATTTTGAGTTGACGGCTACGTGGATAAAGAAGCGTGACCCGACGCGTTTGGTTCAGTACGAGAAAGCGAAGCTCAAGCCTTATACCGATATTTGCTGCCCGATGTACTGGGACGTAGAAGACGTATGTGACTACGGGCGTAAAGGAACCAAAAGGCCGCTTATATTGTGTGAATATGCCCACGCGATGGGCAATGCGGTCGGCAACCTGAAGGAGTACTGGCAGGCTTTCGAAACATACCGAAACGCTCAGGGTGGTTTTATCTGGGATTGGGTGGACCAGGGTATTCGCAAGAAAGATGCGCATGGAAATATGTACTGGGCGTACGGTGGTGACTTCGGTGATGTTCCCAATAGCGGTGACTTCTGCTGCAACGGCCTGGTACTGCCCGACCGGCGTGTACCCCCGAAGCTGATGCAGGTTAAGAAGATTTATCAAAACGTTGCTTTCGAAGCAAAAGATATTCTTGCCGGCAAGGTGGAGATAACGAATAAGTTTTTCTTCCGCAATCTTTCGGATTTCGAGTTTCGCTGGGCGCTTGGTGACGGCTGTACGGTACTCGAAAGCGGCAGCATCAAAGACCTTGATATCGCACCGCAACAGAGCAAAGTGATAGACATACCTTTTAAGCAGCCGAAGTTACGGCCCGGCGCCGAATACTGGCTGCGAGTGAGCTTTCATTCGAAGCAAGACACGCTGTGGGCTGAGCGGGGACACGAGATAGCCTGGGAGCAATTCAGCGTGCCCTTTGATGTTCCGGCGGCTGAAAGGGTTGAAAATGCCAAAGGGCAGAAACTGAAAGTGACAGAATCCGACACGCAGATAGCGCTGTCCGGCCCGAACTTCGAAGTCAGCTTCAGCAAAACAACGGGTAATATGACATCGCTTCGATATTCTTCAGAGGAAATTCTTGCCGATGCCGGTTGCTCAGCGGCAGGACCTGTTCTGAACGTTTGCAGGGCTTTTACAAACAATGACCGCTGGCTGGCCCGCAAAGTCAAACGGGCCGGGCTGAATGAGATGAAATATGAACTCAAGGAGTTAAAGGTTGTAAATATAGGCAAAGACCGAGCGCAGGTGCTGGCGGTTATTGACTGTCAGGCAAAAGGGCAGGTGGGATTCATTCACAGTTGCAAGTATACGATTTTCGCAAACGGAATCATCAAAGTGGAAAACAGTGTTGTGCCATACGGTGACGTGGACGTGCTTGCGAAGCTTGGTGTCACGATGACAATCGACGGCAAGTTCGACAGATTTCGCTGGTATGGGCGAGGGCCGTGGGAAAACTATGTGGACCGCAAGGAATGCTGCGACATAGGTCTTTATTCGTCGACAGTGAGTGAGCAGTACGTGCCTTATGTTGTTCCTCAGGAGACAGGGAACAAGACGGATGTTAGATATGCCGCTCTAACCGACAGCGACGGCAAGGGTTTTATCGTGGTCTGCGCAAAGCCCTACAGCGTCAGCGCCCTGCATTACACGGAACAGGATTTGGCAGATGCCAAACATATTAACGAACTGAAAGCCAGAGAGGAAGTGATTCTCGACATTGATTATGGGCACACGGGTCTTGGCAATGGAAGCTGCGGTCCAAAAACGCTCGATAAATATGTTCTAAGGGCCAAGCCCTCGACTTTCTCTTTCCAGATTCGGCCCTACAGTAAGGAGATGGGCAGTCTGGATGAGGTGGCACGAAAGAAAATTCAAGAATAACGTAGTTTCCTTTGGTTGCAGCAGTATGCGAGCAAAAAACATTGGTGTGGCAGAGTATGCGGAAAGCACGCCAATGGGCCGGGCTGGATTCGAACCAGCGTAAGCTTACGCTAATGGGTTTACAGCCCATCCCCTTTAGCCACTCGGGCACCGACCCCAATTTCAGGGTAAAACATCATTCTATATGATGGGCTTTGAAGTTGCAAGAGAAAAAATTCCCGCTGCATGATTGTCGATGGGCGATGGCGGCGGTTCGAAGTTTGGATTGCATATCCTGCGTGCGTGCTTATAATGCTTTTTTCAATAAGGAACATTTGTGAGGTATTTGTCCGGCCTTGAAGGGTTTCGAATGTTGGGGGCGGCATAGAAGTTAATGTGATTTTTCGGAAGGAGATGACATGGGTTTCAGGAAAAGCGGTGTTGTTTTGTGCGTGGCTTTGTTGCTGTGTGTTTCAGTTGGCCTGGGGGCGGCGAAGGAGTATTCGAACTGCGTTGGGATGAAGATGATGGGCATTGAGGCGGGGCGGTTTTCGATGGGACAGGAGCGTGGGACGGACCTGCCTTTGAGTTTGACTTATGGTGACAGGTATTTTATGGGTGGTGAGGTCGATGAGCAGCCTGTGCACTGGGTTACTATAAGCAAGGGTTTTTATATGTTGGCGACGGAGGTGACGAACGCCCAGTATGAGCAGTTCGATGCGAGTCATAAGGCTTATCGGGGGAAGATGGGGCTTTCGAAGGGTGATAATGAGGCGGTTGTTTTTGTGAGCTGGCATGACGCGGTGAAATATTGCGAGTGGCTTGGCAAGAAGGAGGGCAAGACGTACCGTTTGCCGACAGAGGCGGAATGGGAATATGCCTGCCGGGCGGGTACGCGGACGGTTTTTAATACCGGCAATACGCTGCCGGAGATTTATCAGAAGTCTCAGAAGCATCGGGCTGAGCCTAAAGCGGTTTCGACGGTTGTTGGCCAGACGCCGGCGAATGCGTGGGGTCTTCATGATATGCACGGCAATGTCGAAGAGTGGTGTTCGGACTGGTACGGGCCTTACGCGGCGTGGGAGCAGGTTGACCCGGTCGGTCGTGAGAGCGGGATATTCAAGGTTGTTCGGGGCGGCAGTCACAATGTTTATATCAAGTCGCTTCGCAGCGCGAACAGGATGAGTACGCTTGCTGAAGACAAGCACTGGCTTTTGGGATTTCGTGTTGTTCAGGGTGAAATGCCGAAGGGCAGGGCGCTGCCTGCGGAAAAGGCGCATTCGAACGGTCAAAATGTTAGTCAAAAGAAGTTCGACTGGCAGGCGAATAAAAAGGTCGGGGCGTATTTCGAGGGGCCTTCGAAGTATGTTAAGAAGCCGGCGGACGCGGGGAAGGAGATGTTTTTGTTTCATAATCATCTTCCGACGGTGACGTGGTGCGATAACGGCGACCTTTTGGCGGCGTGGTTTTCGTGTGCGCGCGAGCGTGGCAGAGAGGTGGGTATTGAAGCGAGCAGATTTCGCAGGGACAAGGGTGATTGGGATGAGGCGTCGGCGTTTTTCAATGCGCGTGACAGAAATATGCACGGGGTTGGGCTGTTTAATGCCGGCGGTGGCAAGCTGCTTCATCTTAACGGGCTTGGTACGGACGGGTGGTGGTCGAAGCTTGCGATGGTTATGCGTTACAGTATGAATAACGGGGCGACGTGGAGCTATCCGAAGATTGTCGACCCTGTTCACGGGCACTTTATCGCTCATATGGGAATGTCGCGGCTTCAAAACGGTGACATAATCTTTCCGTGTGACGGCCACGGCGGTACGGGTTTGTATATGAGCCCGGACAATGGTGATACGTGGAAGATAATTACCCGTGACGGCGATAACGGCAGCATAATGGGTTCTCACGCGGGTGCGGTTCAGTTGACGGATGGGAGCGTTTATGCGCTTGGCAGGGGTAAAGAGATTGACGGCAGGATGCCTGTTAGCCGTTCGTATGATGGCGGCAAGAACTGGAAATACTATCCGAGTCCGTTTCCGCCGGTGAGCGGGGGACAGCGGTGCATTCTTATGAGGCTTAACGAAGGAGCGCTGCTTTTTGTTGGGTTTGCCGACCGTGCGAAGTATCAGAAGGTTGAGTTGAACAGGCCTCGGCCGAGGCGCATCGACAGGAAAGGTATTGTTGTTAAGGATGCAGCTGGTAAAGAGCGGCGGATTTATGGGATGTATGCGGCGGTTAGTTTGGATGATGGTAAGACGTGGCCTTATAAGAAGCTGGTTAGTGATTATGGAACGGGTAGGATGCTCAACGGCGAGGCGTGGACGCAGAACTTTATAATGGATGAGACTCACGCCGAGCCTTTGGGGTACCTGACTGCGACGCAAAGCCCTGATAATGTTATACATCTGCTGAGCAGCGGTCTGCATTACCGTTTTAATCTTGCGTGGGTTAAAGAGGCGATGCCTGCGGCGAGCGGCAAGGCAATGACGTTTGTCGCGGGTGGTAAGTACCCGGCTAATAATGGTTATGAGAATCAGCCGGGCGTGTTGGCGATGGAGTTTATTTTTGATGAGGCACCATTTGCGCAGTGTCACGCCTCGACGATTGAGGATACGAAGAAGGGATTGGTTGCAGCATGGTTCGGCGGGACGGGGGAGAGCCATCCTGATGTTGGGATATGGGTATCTCGTTTGACGCCGGATGGGTGGACGGCACCAAAGGAAGCGGCGAGTGGTGTTCAGAGTGCGGATGTTCGTTATCCCTGCTGGAACCCGGTGCTGTTTCAGCCGTGGGAAGGGCCTTTGATTCTTTTTTATAAGGTTGGTCCGAGTCCGAGTTCGTGGTGGGGGATGATGAAGACGTCGGCTGACGGTGGCCGGACGTGGTCGGAGGCGAAGTTGCTTCCTGAAGGTTTTGCGGGGCCTATCAAGGATAAGCCTGTTGAGCTTCAGGATGAGAGTATTCTTTGCCCGTCGAGTACGGAAGATAATGGCTGGCAGGTTCACTTCGAGAAGTACTGGTACAAAAAGGGCATGTGGGAAAAGATTGGTCCTATCAACGACGGCAGGGAGTTTGGTGCGATTCAGCCGACCATTCTGGCTTATTTTCGTGACAATCCTTCCCGTGATAAGATTCAGGCATTGTGCAGGAGTAAGCAGGGTGTTATTACGCAATCCTGGAGCACAGACAGGGGTAAGACGTGGAGCGCGATGACTGCGACGAGTCTGCCGAATCCGAACTCCGGTATCGACGCAGTGACATTGACGAACGGGATTCAGCTTCTGGTTTATAATCATACGACGCGCCGGGGCAGGGAGTTTTTGAATGTTGCGGTCAGCAAGGACGGCAAACAGTGGGATGCGGCCCTGGTTTTGGAGAATACGGACGATTCGGAGTTTTCATATCCTGCGGTTATCGAGACGGCAGACGATCTTGTGCATATTACTTACACGTGGAAACGCAGGAAGGTTAAGCATGTTGTTATTGACCCGCAGAAGCTTGAGACCAAGCCGATAGTTGACGGGAAATGGCCTATGTAGGACGAGTGAGTTTGTTGAGTTTTCGCTTTAGGGAATTTGTAAATGAGAGTGGTACTATCGATAATTACGCTGTTGTGTGCGGCGGCGGCCGCTGCAGAGATGCCGGTCGAGAAGAGTGTTACGAATTCGATTGGGATGAAGTTTGTTCGGATTGAGGCGGGGACATTTTCGATGGGCGGCCTTGCTAAGGAACTGCCGAAAGATATTGCCGGGCGGGATTTTATGAGGGCCGGTGACCCCGATGAGCGGCCTGTGCACGAGGTGAGAATCTCCCGGGCGTTTTATATGGGTATCTGTGAGGTGACGAACAGGCAGTACGAACAATATGACCCGAGTCACCGGTTCGTTCGCGGCAAGCTTGGTTTTTCGATAGAGAATGATGAGGCGGTTGTATTTGTGAGTTGGTACGATGCCAAGGGCTTTTGCGATTGGCTGAGTAAGAAGGAGCAACTGCCTTATCGACTGGCCACCGAGGCCGAATGGGAGTATTCGTGCAGGGCGGGGACGCGGACGATTTTCAATACCGGTGACAATCTGCCGGAGGTTTATCAGAAGCATCAGGTGACAAGCTGGTATCCGGATAATGCCCGCGGCAAAGGATGGCAGGATATTGTGAGGCTGAATGTGGGCAAGACGCCGGCAAACGCGTGGGGTCTGCATGATATGCACGGCAACGTCGAGGAGTGGTGCGAGGGCTGGTACGGGCCGTACGCGGCAGAGGCCCAGGTTGACCCGGTTGGGCTGATTGACGGTGACTGCAAGGTGACACGGGGCGGCAGTCACTCGACGGGTGTGTATTATCTTCGGTCGGCTAATCGAATGGGTGCGATACCGGAGGAGCGAAGCTGGCTGATAGGTTTTCGGGTTGTGTTAGGGCCGATGCCGCAGACGGCGAAACTGCCGGCGGCGGCGGCGCCGCTGCATCAGCGTAATGTTCATCAGGGTATTCCGGCGGATATTAAGCAAGGCCCCGATAGGGACAAGCCTTACTTCGAAGGGCCGCGTCAGTATGTGAAGATACCGGCGGGTTCTGCCGGGCCGATTTTTTCGAGACATAATCATGTGCCGAAGATTGTTTCCTGCGCCAACGGTGACCTGTTGACGATATGGTATACGTGCGTTTCCGAGTCGGGTCGTGAGTTGGCGATTGTTGCGAGTCGGCTTCGTTACGGCAGCGAGGAATGGGAGCCGGCGGATATGTTCTGGAACCAGCCGGACCGGAATGAGCATACGTCGTCGATGTTTCGTGATTATGACGGGACGCTGTATCACTTTAATGGTTTTTCGGTGGCGGCGACGTGGGGGCCTCTGGCGGTGCTTGTTCGCAAGTCGAGTGATAACGGGCGTTCGTGGAGTAAGGCGAGGATTATTCTGCCGGAGCATAATCGACGTCAGATGCCGATTGAGTCGACATTTCGGACTCAGGAGGGGCAGATTTTGCTGTCGTGTGATGCGGTTACCGGCGGCAGCGGCGGGACGGCGGTTTACCTGAGCAGCGACAACGGCATGACGTGGCGGGACACGTTGGGGACGATAGCGGGGATTCACGCGTGTGTTGCGCAGCTTGGTGATGGGAGGCTGATGGCCTTCGGACGTGGTGACAATATCGACGGTAAGATGCCGATGAGTATATCGAGTGACATGGGCAGGACGTGGCAGCGCAGTGCGAGCGGGTTTCAGCCTGTCGGCGGTGGGAAGCGGGCGCTTCTTTTAAGACTTCAGGAGGGGCCTCTGCTGTTTGTGTCCTTTGCGAGCAGAGAGATGCTGATAACGGATGCATCCGGTAAGCAGCGCCCGGTGAAGGGGGTGTTTACCGCGTTATCCTTCGATGAGGGTAAGACGTGGTCTGACAAGCGGTTAGTGAGCGATGACGGGCCTGACAGGATATTCGAGACGATGGACGGGCGCAAGTTTACCCTTGGCTTTAGCAGCGCCGAGCTGGGTGGGTACAACTCGATATGCCAGGCGGCCAATGGTGTGATTCATCTGATAACGAGTCGGCAGCATTATTCGTTCAATTACAAGTGGTTGGTGACGTCGCCGCCTGCGGAAGTTCAGCGGTAGGGGGGCTAAATGAGCACGGCCGAGAAAGTAGAGATGCATAAATCGTTCTGGCGCGGCGAGGGGCCATGTTTGGTTTTGATGCCGCCGGGCCTTGACATGCGCCAGATGTGGCAGGAGCAGATTTACGATACGGGTGATTATCGGGAGCGTTTTTATAATCCATTGCAGATGTGGGAGAATGAGATGGCTCGTGCCCATGCTGTGTTGGATTGGCCTACGGATGGTATAGCCACTGTCAGACCCAACCTTGGGGTGATTTTTGTTCCGACGATGGCGGGGCAGAGCTATGAGATTCGCGAGGGGCAGATGCCGTGGTGCGGTGAGGCTTTGACGGCAGAGCAGATTCGGGCAGTGCGTGACGCAGATGTTGAGCAGACGGAGTTGATGAAACTTGCGGCGGAGTTTTACCGGATTCATAGAGAACGGGGCGGCAGTGAGGTGGCGGCGTACCAGGCGGATACGCAGGGGATATTTGATATTGCTCATCTTTTGTATGGTGACGGGATTTTTATGGATATTATGGACCAGGGCAGGCATGGATGGATTGACGAGCTTCTTGAGATTTGTCTTGATTTGATGGTGCGTGCGGTGCGGTGCGTTAAGAAGTGCATCGGTGAGGGTGACACGTGGATGACGCACGGGCATGGGACCGAGCAGGGCGTTTATTTTTGTGATGCGGGGATTCGGATATCGGAGGATTCGCCGGCGATGATTGGGCCGGCTCAGATTGAGCGGTTCGTGATGCCTAACATAGAGAAGTGTGTTGAGCCTTTCGGTGGGATATTTATGCACTATTGCGGTGGGCATAAGTATTTCTTCGAGCGGTTGTGCAGGTGTGAGGGTGTGCGGGCGATAGACCTGGGCAATCCGGAGAGGTATGATACGCGGTGGCTGTTCGAGGTTTGCGCCAAGACCAATACGGTGCTTTACAGCAGGGTGGCGGCGGAGGAAAGCGAGACGACCGGCGGTGATTGGCAAGGTTATGTTAAGCGGCTGGCGGGGTATGTTCAGAAGACCGGTGCCAGGTGCGTATTGCGGCCTTTGGTTTATCCTTCGGACACCGAGCAATGTGCGGCGATGCAGGAGCTTTGGCACGAATTGACGGTGTGAAAGTCCGGGATGTGCTTTACAAAGGCCGTGCAAGATAATATGATGTGGGCGGTTGCCGATGTAGCTCAATGGCAGAGCGCAGCTTTCGTAAAGCTGAGGTTGTGGGTTCGACTCCCACCATCGGCTGTGGCCCTTGTTGACGTTATCTGTTGGCCGCTATGGATGTAGAGCGTTAGAGAGGCGAATCCAATGAAGTGTTTGAACTGCAATACTGAGATGATGAACAATTTAGTGCAAACCAGGAACGACCGGATTTCCTACGATATATGCGAGGTTTGTGGAAGCCTCTGGCTGGATGCCGGTGAACTGGACAAAATGGCCTTACAGGTCGAAGGCAGCATCGAATACTCCTCAATAGACAAGATTCAGGGCGCTTCCGAATCATCGAAGAAATGCCCGAGATGCGAGGACACTTATCTGGACAAGGTATCCTTTATCGACAGTGATATAGCCCTGGATCGCTGCGGGAATTGTGGGGGCTTTTGGCTCGATGGCGGCGAGCTTGACCTGATTAACAGGGAGCTTGAAGAAATAATGCCCGTTGAGGGCAAAGGGTTTTCGGAGTTTGTGAACAATGTGCACCTGCCCTATTGGCACAAACGGGTGAAGAGAAAGAGCAGCCAGACTGATTTTGAGATAGAAGTCCCACCGATCAAGGGCGCTAAATTGGAATCGGAAACCGAGTACGTATGTCCGGCTTGCAGCGCGAAGCTGAATCTATATACAATTTTCCGAACAAAGGTCGAAGGCTGCCCCAAATGTAAAGGCGTCTTCCTGGATAAAGGTGAATTGAGGACGCTCAAAGACAGGGCGACAAAGGGCTCCTGGAATACCCTGCGATGGATGGACGATGAAGTCGAGGCTATTGACAAAGCCAACGCGATGCCGTCCAACCGGTCATGCCCAAAGTGCAAAGAAGTTAGCATGGTCTCGGCCTCTTTCGGCGATTCCAGGATATTAGTGGATTGGTGTCCGCAATGTAAGGGCATATGGCTGGATAGAGATGAGCTGCAGGCGATCGTCGAACTGTTAAGCAGCAAGCTGAACCGGCTTTCTTCAACCGAGATGAAGAAGCTCGTATATGAGGAGATAAAGGAGATATGGGACGGCCCGGAAGGGAAAATCGCAGAGATACTGGATGCTAAAGCGGCAATCTGGGCCCTGATAAACATAACCATATTCGAGCACCCTGCGCTGGCCAGGTTCCTCAAGCAATTCAGCGAGAGCATACCTGTCAAATAAAAGACTAACCTACAGTGCCCGATATAGCTCAATGGTAGAGCACAGCTTTCGTAAAGCTGAGGTTGTGGGTTCAACTCCCACCATCGGCTGTAGGGACTTTATATTATGACTCGCTGTCAGTTCGATGATTGAAATTTCCGTTAAGAATAGTACAATGCCTTTTATGAACAACAGTGATACATCGCCTGATGCCCGGCGGGTGGTTTGCGAGCTTTATCGTCGGATGACGTCGGCCAGGAAGTTTGAGTTGATATCTCAAGCATACGAGTTTGGCCGGTCTCTTGCAATGGCTGGGATAAGGCTGCGTCATCCAAACGCCACTGATGCGGAGATCCGCCATATTTGGGCCAGGCAACATCTGGGCGATGAGCTTTACGAGCAGGCCTATGGGAGTAAGGATAATGGGCAGCGGTGAGCAAGTAACAGCAATCAGAAAGCTCACCGACGTGCTCGATGACCTGGAGATCGAATATGCTATTGGCGGTTCGATTGCAAGTTCCCTCTACGGCACCGTGCGATTCACTCAAGACGCGGACATCACGGTCAAGGAATTTAGCGGCGTTGCTCAGAAGTTATATGAGCGGCTCAAAGACGACTTCTATCTCAGCAGAGAGGCTATGCTTGGCGCCCTGGATTCCCGCGGCAGCTTCAATGTCATTCACCTGGAAACCAGTTTCAAGATTGACATGTTTATCCAGGGGCCAAACGAATTCGACAAGCAGTTGCTGGCGCGGAGCAAGCGAGTCAGGCTGAGTGATTCGGAGGAAAAACGCTTTTGTGTGGTTTCACCCGAGGATGTGGTGCTGCTGAAGCTAAGGTGGTATGTCCGGAGCGGCTGCAAGTCGGATCGACAGTGGGATGACATTCTGGGGGTGTTGCGCGTACAAGCTGAATCTGTGGATTTTAAGTACATGAAGAGATGGTCGAGAGAACTCGACGTGGACAAGCTTTTGACGCGAGCGATCTCTGAATCCAGGGAGAAATGATTGTCATGACTCTGGAGGAAAAACGCAATTCGCTTCAGCGGACTCTAAGAGAGATGGGCAAAGTTGTGGTTGCGTATTCCGGCGGGGTGGATAGTACGTTTCTGTTGAAGGCTGCTGTCGATACTCTGGGAGTGGAAAATGTCTTGGCTTGTATTGGGAGCAGCGCGTCGTTGGCGAGGTCGCAGTATGAGCAGGCTATTGAGTGCGGTAAGCTAATCGGGGCGAAGGTTGAAGAGGTTGTGGTTGATGAGGTGGCGGATTCTAATTATGCGGCGAATAAGGCCGACAGGTGCTTTCACTGCAAGTCGCATCTTTATAAGCTGCTGAATGATATTGCCAAAGAGAAGGGCTTCGATTGCGTTGTGTGCGGGAGCAATGCCGATGATATGGGTGATTTTCGGCCGGGCAATCGTGCGGCGAAGGTTTTTGGGGTTCGCAGTCCGCTGGCGGAGGCTGGTTTGACCAAGGCAGAGATCCGCGAGCTTAGCAGGGAGATGGGTTTGCCGACGGCCGAGGCTGTCGCGTCGCCTTGCCTGGCGTCGAGGATAATGTATGGCCTGGAGGTTACGGAGGCTCGGCTGAAGCAGGTTGAGGATGCGGAGGATTTTTTGCGCGGGCTTGGGCTGGAGGAGTTTCGCGTTCGTCATCATGATACTGTTGCGCGGGTTGAGGTACACGTCGAGGATATTGAGAAGGTGACATCAAAGACGAACCGCAGCCGAATCGTTGCGATGTTTAAGTCGATTGGTTTCAAGTATGTCGCTTTGGATTTAGAGGGTTTTCGCAGCGGCTCTTTGAACGATGTGCTTACAGAAGAGCAGAAGCGAGCAAATGCATAGCCCCGACTCACCATACAACGGCCTTTACAGCCGATGGTCAAGATTAACCGGAAATTAGACAATAATACTCCCCCTGATACGGAAACCATAGATGCAGAATTCTGATGATGGGATACAGGCTTTATTATTTGAAGACGATGTTTTGATGCAGCAGCTCGCAAAAAAGAACACCGAAAGAGTTGTCAACGTCGCCTCAGTGCCACAGAGGAGTCCCTTTCGCTATCCCGGAGGTAAAACCTGGCTGGTGCCGACACTGCGGCAGTGGCTTGGCAGTATTGACGCCAGACCGAGAGACTTTATCGAGTCGTTTGCCGGAGGTGGAATTATCAGTCTTACGGTGGCCTTTGAGGATCTTGCAGACCACATAACCATGGTTGAGTCTGATGAGGATGTTGCCGCCGTATGGGAGACAATTCTGGGCAGAGAGAACGAATGGCTGGCAAATAGGATACTGACTTATCAACTGAATGCGGAAAACGCAAGAGCCACACTGAGTAAGAAACCAGAATCCCAAAGAGAACATGCCTTTCACACTGTACTTAGAAACAGAATAAATCATGGAGGCATCCTGGCTCCGGGAAGTGGATTTATCAAGACCGGTGAAAACGGTAAGGGCATAACGTCACGATGGTACCCGGAAACAATTGCCAGGAGGATAAGGGATATAAAAGCTGTTAGACATAGGATTAATTTTGTTTGCGGTGACGGGCTGGAGGTTATGAATAAGTGCAGGAATAATGCAGAGGCTGTATTCTTTATAGATCCACCATATACTGCGGCAGGGAAAAAGGCCGGAGCGAGACTTTACAGGCACAGCAGGCTTAACCACGAACAACTCTTTTGCACTGCGAGTGAGTTGGCGGGTGATTTTCTCATGACATACGATAATGCTGACGGGATTCATAAGTTGGCAGAAAAACACGGTTTCGATACTCAACCTATTGCCATGAAGAACACGCACCATGCAAAGATGACAGAACTGCTCATTGGTAGAAATCTTGATTGGGTGAGACAGCAAGACCGTCGCAAGGCTGAGCGTTGAGAATGGGATAAAGCCACTGCTTTGGGGCCATGCGTCCCTTACAAAGAGACTCTCTTCAAGTATTTGAGCCTATCTTGACGCAGGCGTCAATCTTTAGAAGTCTGATGATTTAGAGTTGCCATGGTGTTCGCATCGGTCGCGAGAGCAGGCGATTAGCGTGGTCGTTGTTGGTGAAACGTTCGGCCTGGGGGTCCCAGTTTAGTTTTCGTCCTGTTTTCATTGCGATAGTGCCGAGGTGTCCGATTGTGATGGAGCGGTGCGCGACTTCGATGGGTGCGACGGTTTCGCAGCGTGAATGAATGCAGTCTATGAAGTTCTGTTTGTGGTCGTCACTTTTGTAGAGATGGATTTCACCGGGGGCTATTCTGGAATCGAGGATTGATTTTGGATTGGCGTCGAGTCCCTGGCTACGGCTGACGTGCAGCCATCCGTCGGTGCCGATGAATCGTATGCCCTGACGCAGCTTATCGGTATCGGCGATGATGAGGGTGAAGCCCTGTTCGTATTTGCATGTCACCCTGTAGCGGTTGGCTGTATTCCACAAGCCGCCGGTGCCGAAGACGACATCTTCCGATTGGATTTCGACGGGGCCGGTGTGTTCGGTGTCCATACCCCACTGGGCGATGTCGAGGTGGTGGGCGCCCCAGTCGGTGATTAGTCCGCTTGCGTAATCGTATATCCATCGCCAGCCGAGGGGTATACATCTTTTTTTTGTGTAAGGTGCCCATGGTGCGGGGCCGAGCCAGAGGTCGTAGTCGAATCCTTCGGGGACCGGCTGAACGGGCTGCGGCGGGCAGGTTTGCTGCCATCTTGTCGGCAGGCCGACTTCGACGGTGTGTACTTTTCCGATTCGGTTGTTGCGTACGAGTTCGCAGGCACGGCGGAAGTTTTTCTGTGAGCGCTGCTGGCTGCCTGTCAGCCATATGACCTGGTATTTTTTGACGGCGTTGCAGATTGCACGGCCTTCGGCGATGTTGTGTGCGAGGGGTTTCTGGCAGTGAATGTGTTTTCCGGCGCGGGCGGCCATGATGGCTGGGATTGCGTGCCAATGGTCCGGGGTTGCGATTGAGACGGCGTCGATGTCGCTGCGAGCGATGATGTCGCGGAAGTCGTTGTATGCAGCGCAGTCGCGGTTGCCGTATTTTTTGTTAACCATGTCACGCGAGTTGTTGCGGTTGCGGGTATCAACATCGCATACGGCGAGGACGTGGGCTTGCGGCTTTCGCAGGAAGGCGTTCAAGTCTCCGGTGCCCTTGCCGCCTGTGCCGATGCAGCCGATGGTAATGCGGTTGCTTGGTGCGACGGAGCCGTCGGCTGCGAAGACCGATGATGGGACGATATATGGAAAGCCTATTGTTACTGCGGCTGAGGTGGTTTTTTTCAGAAAGTCTCTGCGATTGATTTTCATGTTCAGATTCCTTTTTTCAGCACTTCAATTGTTCGGGAATCAGACAGCCTTTGCAAGGGCAAAATGCCCTGATGTTTTCTTCGGGTGTTGCAGGAGGCACTTCGCAGCCGGGCATCAGGAAGAATTTTTGGCCGGCTTTGTTGATACAATCGGCTGCGGCGGTGGCGACATCTTCCGGGGTGCTCTGCAGCAGGACGGCGGATGGGTCGAAGTTTCCGCAGAGAGTGACATCTGGTCCGGCGAGTTCTCGGGCTTTGTCGAGCGGCACCATCCAGTCGACGTCGAGGACATCTGCGCCGGTTTTGGCCATGTACTGGATGATCTTTGTTATGTTGCCGCAGATGTGGAGCTTTACGGTTGCTCCGGCGTTGTGGATTTCTGCGATGAGTTTTCGTTCCAGGGGCAGGACGAGTTTTTTGTACAAGTCTTCGCCGATGAGGCTTGCTGCGGCGTCCCCGATGCCGATCATGTCGGCTCCGGCTTTCACCTGGGCGGCGGCGAATGCGAGGGCGTTTTGGATTATGATATCAGCGGCGTCTGTGAACATTTCGGGCTTGTCGATGAGGTCCATCAGTGCGCTTTCGAGTCCTCTCAGGTCGGCGTATTCTGCGAGTGGGCCTTCAATCCACCCGAGGATGCTGTGAGTTTCGCCGAGTTGGCCGGCCATTATTTCGATGCTGTAAACACGCTGTGCCATTCGCGGTGAACTTTTGATGTCGAGGAGTTTTATCTTCGAAATGTCACCCGGAGTCTTAATGAGGTTGTCTTTCGGTTTTCCGACACCATTGGGGGGATAGTCGAATTCGACTCCGTAGGCGGATGCTTCCCGCCACGGGTCGCTTATTGCGCTAACCTGGTCGAGATTGAATGCTTGAGTGACGGCGAGTTGTGCAGCGGCGAGTACGTCACCATCGAGATAGAAGTCTCTATAAGTATGGCCGATGCAGCGTGCGGCCCAGGCCATGAAAATTGGGGTAACAGCGGGGCGGTCGTAAGGCTGACCGTTTAGAATGGCATATATCCGCTCTTTCGAGGTCATAATATTCCTCTTGAGCATACCCTGCTTGTCTTATGTTTTTCGACCGTGTCGCGTTAATGCTACTGCTGTTTGCTGTCGGGCAGTTCTCGCAGCCAGATGTTTCGGTATCGGACGGGGTTTCCGTGGTCCTGCAGTATTATTGGTTCCTTGTCTGCATGTGGGACGTACTTTGGCCTCCTGGCATGGACTGCCGGTCCCTGGATTTGGAAGTTGTCCTGAACTAGTACGCCGTTGTGCAGGACGGTGATAGTGGCAGGTTTTACGACATTGTTGCCGTTGAAGATAGGGCGGTGGAAGACTATATCGTAAGTTTGCCATTGTCCGGGAGGGCGGCATGCGTTTACAGCAGGTGGGTTTTGTCCGTAGAAGGATGCCGCCTGTCCATCTGCGTATGTTGTATTTTCGTAGGAGTCGAGTACCTGGACTTCGTAAAGTCTCATCAGGAATACGCCGCTGTTGCCACGTCCTTGGCCTTCGCCTTTGACGACGTCGGGAGATGCCCATTCGACGTGAAGCTGACAGCTTCCGAAGGCCTGCTTGGAGCGAAGGCCGCCGGATCTGCGGGCGATTTCCATGTAGCCGTCTTCGACTTTCCATTTGGAAGGGCCGCCTTTGCTGGATTCCCAGTTGGAAAGGTCGGTGCCGTTGAACAGTACGATGGCGTCGGATGGTGGGTCGGCTGGGGTTTGGCCCGGTGTTACGATTGATGGGTGCGGGCGGTTTCTGTCGTGAACGGCCCACAGATAATGTTTGGCGGTTTGTTGCTGGGTGGCGCAGCCGGTGAGCATTACAGCGGCAATTGTGCATACAAGCAGTGATAATGTTGTTGTTTTCATAGTTACCTCCACGATTCTCCGATAGGTTGATAAAATGTTCGGTTACGAGTTTTCATATCAGTTTGTTAATCCGGCGATGGCGGCACCTATCAGAGTTGCGTTTTGGACGTTTACAATTTCATAGTATCTTTTCTTCCGGTTTTCAAGGTACTGCTTCAGGTAGTATTCTACTTTTTGTTTCAGCGTTTGCAAGCGGTAGAATGTTGAACCCTCTGCGACGATGCAGACTGGGTAACGCCGGTCTTTTCCGGCGTCACTTTTCAATACGACCGAGGAAAGATTGATTGCGGTCAGCTTTGCGGCTCTTTCGATGAGTTTGTTTATTATACAGCCAAGTGCGGTTATGTCGTCTTTGTTGGTTAGCGAGAAGTGCCTGTCATTGCTGGGGTCACTGATGAAGTCGCTGAGGTCTTTGGTGTCGATACATTTGACAGCGTTTAGTTTTTCGGCGGCTTCGTGGGAAAAGAGGCCGTCGGCTGCCGCGATACGTGCGGTTTCGAGACAGACAGGGCCGAGGTACGCACCGGAAATCATTTTTTCGAACGTGCTCATGCCGGCATCGAGGGTTGAGTTATCGAACCGGATGTCGATGTCACCTCTTGGGGCTTTTGCGAAGGCTCCGGATTCGATGTTGATAATCTGTTTTTTCCCGGGAGCGAGGCCCTTGTTTTTGATGATATTTTCGTTTCTTTCGGTGTAGCAGCAGTTTGTTCCGGTTCCGAGGATGAAGCCTATGTATGCCGAGTAGTTTTTGTCTGCGGCGACGGATTTACCTGCGAGAAGAGTGGCGACGGTGTCATTGAGGATTACGATGTGTTTTTTGTGCCGGTGGCCTAAGGCATTGATTGCGAGATTGAGGTTTTCGCCTATGAGTTGGCCCTGTACCTGTTTGGCCTTGATTTCCTTTGAGAACCTGATGAGTCTGCCGTCTTTGTTTGGCAGGATTTCGGTGGGATATGAAAAACAGAATCCGATGTTGGAGCTTTTGTCGAGGATTTTCTCTATGTAGTGCGCCATGCGAGCGAAGAACTGCTTTTTGGTCACCTCGTTTTCAGTGCCGGGCATTGAATATGATTGAAAGTCCTCTATTTTGGCTGTTTTTCCTTGGCCGAAGCGGACGGTCGCAACTCGAAAATGCGTTCCTCCGGCATCCATTACTATTACGGGTTTGTCGGAGGGGACATCTTTGTCGGTTTCGATGTATGTTGGTATCATTTGCAGGGAGCTGTCGGTGCCGGCGAGTCCTTTCTGCATTTCGTCGAGGAAGACGCGGCAGTTTTCTTCCATGTCGATTCTTCGAAGGTCCATGCCGTGTTCATTCAGGAATTGGTCTATCCTGGTGCTTATTTGTTCCACAGGGACTCTCCAAATTTCAGCAGGTCTCAATCCGGATAGCCGTCCGGATAGCGGTTATGCCATTGCCATGCGGTAGCGACTATTTCTTCGAGGTTGGTGAAGCTGGTTTTCCATGCCAGTTCGGTTCGTGCCCTGGAGGCATCGGATGTAAGTACCGCCGGGTCGCCCGGTCGCCGGTCGGTTTCGATAACGCCGAAGTCTTTGCCGGAGACTTTTCTGACGGTATCTATGACCTGCCTGACGGAATAGCCGGTTCCGTTGCCGAGATTGTAAACGAGTTCTGATTCTGTTTTGAGCTTTTTCAATGCCAGCAGATGTGCGGTGCAGATGTCTTCGACGTGGATGTAATCACGAACGCAGGTTCCGTCGGCGGTTGGATAGTCGGTTCCGTAGATTTTGACGTTTGGGCGTTTTCCCATTGCGGCCTGTATGGACAGCGGAATCAGGTGCGATTCGGGGCGGTGGTCTTCGCCGAGTGTGGCGTTGTTTCCGGCTCCGCAGGCGTTAAAGTATCGCAGGGCGGCGTATCGCAGTTTGCCTGTTTGGCACTGGTAATGACACATTTTTTCGACGGCCCACTTTGTTTCGCCGTAGGGGTTTATAGGTTGTTTCGGCATGTCCTCTGTGATGGGGACTTTTTTCGGCATACCGTAGACGGCGGCGGTGCTGCTGAAGACGAAGATCTCTACATTGGCCTGCTCCATCGCCGATAACAACGTCTGTGTATTCGAGAGATTGTTGCGATAATACTTCAACGGGGACATGACGGAATCACCGACTTCTATTAAGGCGGCAAAATGCATGACCGCTTCGATATTGTATTCTGCGAGCGTTTTGACAATCAGGTCGTAGTCGGCGAGGTCTCCTTTGACGCACTTAGCCCGGGTTATTGTGGCATTATGGCCTTTTGAGAAGTTGTCGAAGACCACCGGCTCGAAACCCTGCGCGGCCAACATGTTGGTCATATTGCTTCCGATATACCCTGCACCACCACAGACGAGTACTCTCATTTTGGTTATTTTTCTCCTGTCATTGTTTGGTTTTTCGTGTTTGTTATAAGTTGTTTTTCAATTCTTCGCAGTATCTCATTTTCGAGCTGGCTGTCTCTGGCGAGGTCGAGCCATGCCATTTGCCTTTTCTGTTCCGCTCTGAGCGTTAGCTGCTGCATTGATGCGGTGCTTTCTGAGAACATCTCGTATGCGTGGGAGCTGCTGGTGACCTCATGCTCGGGCATTGACAACTGCTGAACGTTGACTCGGCAGCGGATACAGAGCTGGTCGCTTCGGCGGTGCATTGTCAGGCTGGCTGTTCTTCGGATGCTCTGAATGTTTGCCAGAAGTGCGTTTGACGCCCCGACATTGTCGCTCCTCCAGAATTCGAAGAAGTGTGCCCCCGGCAGCGGTCTGGTCCTGATGAATCCGCTGTTGGCGTCGGCTTTTTCGATTTCGAAGTGCATTTTAGCCAGGACATCTTCAGCGGTGGCAACCGCATTGGCGTTGTCCGCGTTTGGCAGGCAGATGTGGTCGACGGTATCATTTTGCTTAGGCTGGGCACAGCCAGATAGTGCCGCTGCTGCCATGACAAGTAACAATATCGCTTTGCAGTTTTCCATTTGTCTTTCGTTTACATCGCAATCCATTGAAAACAGCGTTGATTATATATGTTAGGGTCGCGTTACTCAAGAAGGAATTGCCCCGCCGACTTTTTATGACATAGCGCCCAAATCGAGGGAAATTGGCGGAGTGGTCAGGAAAAAAACAAGTTCTTCGACCTGCTTTTCCTGGCCGGCAGGGACTTTGTTCACCGAAAAGTCAAAAAACGGCCGGAATTTCCTTGACAAACAGCATTCTTCAGAGTTATAAACAGGTTGGATTACTTAACTGCTCTGCAATCCGTTGTTCGAAAGAGCAGCCTTACACCCGGCTCGTATTGGTGGATGAAGGAGTGGGAGGATGCATCAATTGCATTTCGTATAAGCGACTTGGCGGTTCCCTCCCCCCGCGAAACAGAGTGTCGTTGCCTGACAGGCCCTGCGTCTGTGGCTATCGGTCAGGTGCAGGAAGGGGTGTTGTCGATGCTTGAAAAACGCGACAATTGCCGCAATGGGCGATATGGGGGAGCTTACAGTCTAATCATTTATGAGCCTGCCTTTTCTTGCCAAAGCACGGGAAAATGTGAAGGAGAGATGCCTATGGGCTAGGAAAAACCGGATTACCTTGAATGTGAAAACTCAGGCATTAGTGAGAACCCTTGGCTGCGGGCGGTCCGCAGCGGGTGAAGAAAAATTGGAAGCAATTATGAGGAGAAGAATTATGAAGCCTTTAGGATATTTTTTAGCGATTCTGCTGGTTGGTCTGGTAAATATCGCTTCGGCGGGTACCAGTACCTGGACCGGCGCCGGCGCCGACGCCTTGTGGTGCACAGCGGAAAACTGGGATCCGGAAATAGTGCCAGGCCTTGGTGATGACGCTGTCATCGACGATCCAAACAACCCCTGTGTAATTGACTGCGACGCGTATTGCGGCAGCCTTACGGTGGGCCTGAACAATGCCGGCTGCTCACTGAATATGGTTTCAGGGAGTCTGTCCGTTGGAACAGATTTGACCGTTGGAAAGGAAGCCGGCAGCTCCGGCACGATGTGTGTAAGCGACAGCGGCAGCGTAACTGTTGACGGTCATATTGAGATCGGCGATATGGGGGCTGGTTGCATCTCGTGTACCGACACTGGGGTTATATATACCCACACGTTTGGTATGTGCACTGGCGGCGGTACCGCGACTATGGATATTAGTGGCGGAGGTCTTAACGTGACTACGGACATGGATATTGGCGGGGCCGGCGGCACCGCTACTGTCAATATGACCGGCGGCCCGATCAGCGTTGGCGGCCATATGGAGATCGGCGGGCCTATGCACTGTACCGCGCAGGTGAACCTCAATCGCGGCGTTATTAACACGCATACGTTTGGCATGTGCGCTGGCGGCGGTATCGGCACGATGGATGTCGGCTGCGATGGTGTGCTGACAGTAGATGGCGACGCGACAGCGCAAATCCAGGGATATGTCAGCGACGGGTGGATTACCTGCCCCGAGCCGGAGTGCAGCGAAGTGTCTGTTGACTATAATAACATTAACCCCGGTAAGACGACGGCAAAATGCTCAAAGTGTGAGACGGCCTGGAACCCGATTCCGATGGATGGAGCGTCATGTGTGGACCCAGATGTGCAGCTTAGCTGGTCGCCTGGATATCACGCCTCTCGGCATAACGTGTACTTCGGCAACAGTCCAAGTAGCCTAACTCTCGTTAGCGCCGGACAATCTTCCAACCAGTTCGATCCTGGAACCCTCGAATTAGGGGAGAATTACTTCTGGCGGATTGATGAGGTTAATGATGTGGAGCCGAACAGTCCATGGATAGGCAACATCTGGAGCTTCACAGTGGCACCTGGTTATCTCATACTGGATTGTTTTGCCGCGGATGCGAACAACAATCCTGATCCGCTGGGAGACCGCTACTCAATGGACATCATATTGTCAAACGGGGAGTGGACGCAGGAATTCTGCGACGTAAACCATGTTGAAATAGGAGCGCCTGAGACTCTCACGTGTCAGATTAGTTATGAATGGGGTAACAGTCTGTTTACGATCCGGCCCGAGCTCAAGATTGAGAAGGGCGAAACAGCACGATATCAACTTTTTGCATACGATCATGAAGGTCTTGTGCCTCGAGAAGAAATGTATGTTGTTTATCGGGAAGTCGATGCGAACGAAAGCGTCTCAAATGTCTGGGATGCAAATAGTATGACGTTATATACAACTACTTCCGGTAATCCTGGCAAGGGAGTAGGCTTTTTTTGTCTCACTGGCAGTACTTCCACGGACCACAGTACGGATCCCATATACACATGCGAGGCGCTAAGCTGTAATGTGGATATCGATGCGTGTATTTGTGGTTCGAAGACGTGGGTAGATTGGTTGGGTAATGTGTGGTGGGTCTATGCGCACGCTCATGCTTCGATTCACTACTCTAATGCAAACGCCAGTACTATCAGTACACAATTTGCCGCAATAGACGGAACCACAAATGGACAGATGGGAATATATGACATATATTACAACGATGCCATCGTGAACAACAGTAAACAACTGTGCCAGGAGACCACATTGCGCAACGTGGATACTGGAGAAACAGTCAGTCCCCAGTATTATTACCCGCAATATGCTGCACCAGGAGGCAACTATATCCTCGAATTGCCCGAGTCTATTCCCGGCGAATTCGCTCAATATACAATGCCATTGCAGGTCTCAAATGGATACGGACAAGCCCCAAGCATATATATGGTTGGAAAGGATGCGTTGGCACCGTACACCTTCGGCATTTGCGCGGAAGAACCTTTTGTCGAAGCTTCTTTTTCGAATCTGCAACATGACCAAACAGGACACAAAGTGAGTGTTGATGTCAGTACAGAGACTCCGTCCTGCTGGTGGGGAGTTTTCGTTGTTCCGGACAATCTTGCGGTCAAAAAGGTATCCGCTATCGAAGATGCGAACTCTACAGAGTTACAGAAAGATTTTGATTACACTACGAATCGAGTTTGTGACTTTAATCTCGTCGTGGTTAGAATTGCTCCTTCGACAGACCGGCTGGAGCTGACTTACTGCACGCTCATACCCGGCGATATTAATGAGGACTGCTGTGTTAACTTCCTTGATTTTGCGGTGCTGGCGGAACACTGGCTGGAGGTTGCTAATGGAGGTAGCTAATTAGCGGTCCGTGTGATAGGCGATGATCCCTAGCAACTAAACTATGGGTCGCGTGAGATGAAGGTCAGTGATTACGGTAAGTTCGGGGCCTGTGCTTGGGTGCAGGCCCCGCCTTTTTTTGATTTGTTAGTGGTGGTAAGGTTTCGCATTTCTGTTGAAGCTTTAAGGCGCCGGAGCCAACGCTTCCAGCAGGAATTCGAGTTTTCATCATGTACGGCAGAACGCGAAAACGGGGTCAGGAACCTTTTCCGATACGACAACAAAGTAGAATCCGCCTTATCTGTTAACTTTTCCCTTCGCCTGCTCAACATCAGCTTTTTCGCTCAAGAGCACCCCTCCCCAAAGAAAAATCAATCAAAACCGCACGTCACACCTATTATAGAAGGGCGCGCCTTTTTAAAGCACCCCAAACAAGAGTATCGAAATTCGAGTATCGAGACTATGATTACAATCGCAACAAACAATCTTACCCGTGCGATTCATTCGCCCCGTCTACGCCAACGCCACAAATATCCTCGGAATTCCCCCGAACTACCGCTTTTTCTCATTTTTTCGCAAGTTTTCGCGCGTTTCGAACACTTCTCCCAGCAAAACCCGTCATTTTCACCCCATTTCCAGTTTCGTATTTCGTGCTTCAACCCAACAATTATGCAAAACAAACCCAATTTGCTGCACACCCAAATGAACGTAACTACTGTACTAACAACGGCTTATCAAAACATCAGACCATCCAGACGCCTGAAAAACAAACCCAATTTCAACCCCACCACCCCCGAACCACCCAGGAGGCTATGCTCAAGGCCGATTTGGCGGAAGCCGGAATCCCATACATCGATGATGGTGGTGAGGTGCTCGATTTTCACGCCCTGTGGCATACGTTCATAACGAATCTGCGGTTTGCTCCGTCACGGGTTGCACAGGCCCTTGCACGTCACAAAAGGACAGGTACACCCATGTTGGATTGTATGACGAGCGGGCGGCACTTGAGAATCTTCCCGGCTTATCGCAGCCAAGTTCGCAAAGCGAAAAGGCCGTCAAGACAGGGACATACGATGTCTCCGAGAACCTGTTGAAGTTCTACTTTTCAGGCGGCGAAAAGCGAACTTCTACGGACGGTAACGGACTGACCAACCGCGTTAGCGATAGCGAAACCGCGGGTTTGACTACGCCCGGCAGGACTCGAACCTGCGACCTACGGATTAGAAATCCGTTGCTCTATCCGGCTGAGCTACGGGCGCAACTTTTTTAAGTCGTTATACTGTAACAAGTTCCTGCTTTTACTGTCAAGAGTTTGTTGGCTCAAAACAGGCGGTGCGCCAAAGTGCGGCAGTTTTTTGCACAAACCGCTCACTGACGCCTGCAAACCCGCCTCAAAACTTCTTTTTCAAAAACTTTCTCTATACGCCAAATTTCTTCGCCGCCAATGCCGCCGCCGTGGTATAATGAATCCGCTATGGGTAAGTATCCTATCTTTCTGGAAATGGCCGGCCGTCGCGCCGTCCTGATAGGAGCAGGCTCCGTCGCAGTAAGAAAAGCCCAGCCTCTCCTCGATGCCGGTGCGCGCCTGGTTGTTGTTGCCGAGCACATCGATGACATCCTAACCACGCTCTGCCGCAAGACCAACTCCAGGCTCATCAAGGGCGCATACTCGAAGGACTACCTCGTCGGTGCTTCACTTGTCATAGCTGCGACGGACAACCATGCACTCAACAAACGCATCTACGACGACTGCCAGGAACTTGAGATCTTCTGCAACATCGTTGACAAACCGGAGTTTTGCGATTTTTTCGTACCAGCCGTTGTAAAGCGAGGAGACCTGCAAATTGCCGTCAGCACTGATGGCAACTGTCCCGCGTATGCAGGGCACATCCGAAAGAAACTCGAAAAAATCTTCACAGACGACCATGCCCGCTTCGTACAGGAGCTTGGAGCGATTAGAAAACGGATTATCAGCAACACACCCGACACCGTCGACCGCAAGGCTGTGCTCGGTGCCCTCGTTCACGACAACTCGTTCGGCTTCTTCATCGAGAACGGCCCGGAAAAATGGCGGGATTACGCCGATGGGCTTATAGCCATCCATTCCCCAAAGCCTGCCGAATCCGCCCCAAAGACCGAAAAGTAGTCTCACCCACTTACACTAACCGGCAGCCCCCTAAGCTTCGATATTATCTATCACAACCTGAAGGTACTTCTGCCTGTGCCCTATACGCCGCTTGCTGTTCTTACGGCGACGAAAGTGCGTAGGATAAAGTTTCTTACCCTTAACAACCGCTTCTGCCGCCGTACTCTTGAACGATGCCGTTACCTTGGCACCATCGAGATACGGTGTGCCGACCTTTGTCTCTTCGCCGTCGCTAACCAGCAACACCTTATCCAACTCTATAGTTTCGGCATCGGCAGATACTGTTGTAAGGTCAATATCTATGCAATCACCCTGCGCGACCTTGTATTGCTTGCCACCTTGTTCTACAACTGCATACATCTCAAAACTCCTGCTTTTTTATTAGAATACCAAATCAAAGCCGATATACTAAAGGCCTAAAGCCTGTTTGTAAAGCAAATTATCGCGTATTTCCGAATTTTGTCCAATACCGTCAAGAAGTAGTATGACCAAGGCTCAACTGGAGTATTCCTATGCAATTAGCTATGATAAACGGGAAAATCATTCCCCTGACCCATGTCGAACCGGTTTTTCTCGACAGGGGGACTTTCTTTGGAGACGGCGTCTACGAGGTTATACGAAGCTATAACGGCCAAATCTTCGCACTCGAACAGCACCTGCTCCGGTTCAGCAACAGCCTTGACGCCATCAAGATTCACAACGTCGATATTGACAATATCCGCCGCCTTGTTGAGGAGGCCTTTGCCGCCGCCGGCATCTCGAACGCCAAGATATAATTCCATATAACAAGAGGCTGCGCCCTGAGAAACCACACTTTCGACGATAACATCAAACCGAATTTTTTTCTAACCATTACTGAACTTCATGACGACACCGCGCAAAAAGAACACGGAATCGCAGTCTCCACCGCCCCTGACCTCAGGTGGAAAAGATGCAATATAAAGTCCCTCAACCTGCTGCCGAACGTCCTGGCGCGACACGATGCCGAAAAGAAAGGTTGCGACGAGGCCATATTCGTTGACGGCGCAGGCCTTATTACGGAAGGCGCCAGCTCTGCTTTTTTCGCAATCCTCGCCGGCGAACTGCACACTGCACCGTTAACCGCAAATATCCTGCCATCAGTTACGCGAGCCTTTGTAATAAAAGCCGCAAAAGATATTAACCTGCCCCTGGTCGAGGAATCACTCACCATAAACCAAGCCGCCGCTGCCGACGAGCTTTTTATCGCTGTGACAACAAAGGGCATCATTCCTGTCGTCAAATTCGACGGCCATGATATCGCCGGCGCAAAACCCGGGAAATTCACGCAAATGCTTATCGACCAATTCAGGTCTTTCACCTGACCCGACCGGCCAACAGCCTTACCAGAATCGCGCAAATATCGTTTATTTTGCTAAATCGTTTGACAAAATAATCGCCGCGACTATATTGGAGCATTGGTTTGCGTAAACTTCAATTACCCGCAACAAAAAGGAGTACAAGATGGCTGGAGCAAAAAAGTACAAAGGCGTAGTCGTACCTATGATAACACCTTTCACCGATGCCGGTGATATTGATATAGCTGCCGCCAAACGTGTCGTGGAGCATATCGTTTCCGGCGGCGCCTCCCCGTTTGTCCTTGGAACAACCGGCGAGGCCGCTTCCATCGGCCAGCACGACAGGGGCGATTTTGTCGATGCAACCGTCAAGCAGACTGCGGGCCGAACGCTTACATATGCCGGAATCGCGGGCAACTGCGTAAAGACCTCCATCGAAGCCGCAAAGAAGTATTTTGACCTCGGAATCGACTGCGTCGTCGCCAATCTGCCCAGCTATTATCCCCTCCGGGATTACCACATGCTCAGGTTTTACGAGACGCTTGCTGAAAACGTTCCAGGCCCACTGATGATTTACAACATTACCATAACGACCCACATGTCAATTCCCCTGGACGTCGTTGAAAAGCTCAGCCGGCATCCTAATATCGTCGGACTGAAAGATTCAGAAAAGGATGAACAGCGACTCGAACAGGCAGTGCAAAGATGGAAAGACAGAGCCGATTTCTCACACTTCATAGGTTCTGCGGTTTTCTGCGCGAAAGGATTACTGCTCGGCTCAGACGGCATAGTGCCAAGTACAGGAAACTTCGTTCCCAAAACCTATGTTGACCTCTATCAAGCCGCTGTAAATGGCGACGCCGAAAAGGCCAACCGGCTTCAGGAGTTTACCAACGAACTCGGAAGAATCTACCAGAAAGACCGCGTCCTGAGCGAATCGCTTGGTGCACTCAAGGTTATCATGAATGAACTTGGTTTGTGCGGCCCGGCTGTCCTGCCGCCGTTTATTGCATCGAACGATGCAGAACGGGCTGATATAAAGCAAAAACTCGCAAAAGCAGGAATCTCAAAGTAGTTCCATTTGTAGTAAGGTAGGAATTATCGTGCCTGCCAAAATGCCAGTTGTGGCAATAACAATGGGCGATCCCGCTGGGATAGGGCCGGAGATTACCGTTATGGCCCTTGCGTGGAGGCCGCTTTACAACATCTGTCGGCCAATTGTCTTCGGGGATGTAAAGGTCATTGCCCAGGCCGTGAAAATAACCGGCTGCCATCTCGCGGTACGGTCAATCGAAAGCCCTGAACAGACCAAATCCGACGATGGGACTATCAACGTTGTTGACCTGGACAATGTCGATATTAACACATTGCGGCCTGGCAAGGTGTCCGCTATCGCCGGCAAAGCCGCCTTTGAGCCTATTGAAAAAGCCATACGCGCGGCATTGGCCGGCAGTATCGATGCCGTCGTCACATGCCCCATAAATAAAGAAGCAATAAACCTCGCGGGATACCATTTTGCCGGCCACACCGAGATTTTCGCCCACTTCACCAAAACCACCGATTACGCCATGATGCTTGTCGAGCAAAACCTCCGTGTCGTTCACGTCAGCACCCATGTGTCAGTGAGAAAAGCCTGCGACCTCGTCAAAACCGACAGAATCGTGAAGGTAATTCACCTGGCCTACGACGCCTGCAGAAGTCTTGGGATAGAATCCCCACGCATCGGCGTTGCCGCCCTGAACCCACATGGAAGCGAGGTGGGTCTATTCGGCTCGGAGGAAATAGAGCAGATTATCCCAGCCGTCGAGACCGCGAAATCCCAGGAAATAAATGCCGAAGGCCCTCTGCCTGCAGATACCCTCTTCGCAAAAGCAAAAGGCGGCGCATACGATGCTGTAATCGCAATGTACCACGACCAGGGCCACATACCCCTAAAGCTTCTCGGCTTCAACTGGAACCAGAAGGATAATAAATGGGATTCGGTGCGTGGTGTAAATATCACGCTGGGCCTGCCCATAATCAGAACTTCCGTCGATCATGGAACGGCTTTCGACCAGGCAGGAAAAGGAACAGCAAGCTGTGAAAGCCTAATAACCGCAATTGAGTACGCCGCCGAAATGGCTGTGCATAAACAAAATACTCTAATGGATGATTAGCTCATTGCAAAACCATTATTGATGAGGTGACCGGCATGATTGTCGTAATTGCTGACGATTTCACAGGTGCAGCCGAAGTTGCTGCCATCGGCCTGCGTTACGGTCTAAGCGCTGAAGTCCAAACCGAAACCGACCTCAAAACCACTGCCGATTTGGTCGTTATAGATACCGATACACGGTCGTGCACCGCCGCAGAAGCGAAATCCAGGGTCAGGCAGTTCATCACCGAAATTCAACAAGTTGTTCCCGACTGGATCTATAAAAAGGTCGATTCAGTGCTTCGCGGACAACCGGTTCCTGAACTCGAAGCCATCATCGAGTTGCTGCCTCAGGACCGTATCATATTGATACCTGCAAATCCGTCCTTTGGCAGAGTAATCCGCATGGGGAGATATTTCATAAACACAAAACCTCTGCACGAAACGAGCTTTGCGACCGACCCCGAATACCCGGCTACATCCTCCGATATCCTCGAATTGCTTGCCAAACCACGCTTGCTCCACAAAATCGCGATGCATCACCCGCAGCAGATACCGGCGGGCACGCTCGCCATCGGAGATGCGGCATCACCCGAGGACCTGCTCGAATGGGCTGATTGCATTGATGAGCAGACCTTCTGCGCTGGTGCTGCCGAGTTTTTCAACGCCATGCTCCTGAAAAGAGGCTTCACCGCGAAACCGGTCGCGCAATCCTTCGAATCCGGCAAAGAAGAAAAGACACTCTTCGTTTGCACCAGCACGTCGGCATACAGCAAAAGCGCGATACAGAAGGCGCGGATTTTCAACATACCCGTCTGTGAAATGCCGGCCGAGCTTTTTGAAACTGATATCCCTGCTAAACAGTTCCTTGAGAAATGGACAGCCCAAACCGCGGCAGCACTCCAGGGAAACCCTGTCGTAATTGCCGCCATAAACAGACCTATCAGTCCAAGCCGTGTCCTTGCCAGAAAGCTCTGTCGCCACACAGCGGCAATGATTCACAACCTTTTACAGGAGGTCACCATCGAGCAACTCTACATGGAAGGAGGAGCAACCGCATCGGCCCTGTTCAAGCTGCTAAAGTGGCATCGATTCTTTCCAATCTTCGAACTCGCCCCCGGTGTTATAACAATGAAAGTTGAACAGCAGCCCAACATTCGCCTAACCATAAAACCGGGAAGTTACCCCTGGCCCGATAACATATGGAGCACAAAACAATAACGATACATCGCATAATCCCTTACAAACCATAAACTTGAGCGTGCCCGAAATCCCGCCTGTCACAATTACCGCGTAACGCCGCTGTCGTGCTGTTTACAACTTTTTTCAAAGTTTACCTTGAAATTACCTGCTGTTTCCATTAAGTTCTGGACACTTAATTTCCGGGCAAAACGCTTGTTGCTTTGCTCCAACTAACAGAGAAAGGAGTTCGTGTTATGCATATTTTGGATTTTGTGGTTGTTATTGGCTACCTCGGCCTTGTTGTCGGTATGGGTGTGCACTTCTCCAAGAGACAGAAGGATACCGACAGGTACTACAAAGGAGGAAGAAGTCTTCCGAGTTGGGCTGTCGGTATGTCGATTCTTGCTACCCTCATAAGCAGTATTACTTTCCTCGCCTATCCGGGTGCAGGATTCAGAGGACAGTGGGTACTGCTTGTACAGGGCCTTATGGTCCCGATTGTTCTGGTCGGGCTTATATGGTTCATCGTGCCAATGTACAGAAAAGTCATTGGCCTCAGCGCATACGAGTACTTCGAAAAGAGATTCGGTTTCTTCGGAAGGATTTACGGCTCTATCGCGTTCTTCTTCGCTCACTTCACAAAGATGGGTACCGTATTCTACCTGCTCGCATTGGCAGTAGCAACCATGACAGGAATCGCAACTAAATTCCAGGGAGGAACATATGGCGTCATCATTGTATTAGGCATACTCGTTATAGTATACACCCTGCTCGGAGGCATTGAAGCCGTTGTCTGGTGCGATGTTATTCAGGGGTTCATGCTCGTCGTGGGCGGACTTATTTGTGTTGCGGTCCTGCTCTTTGTCCCGGAAGGAGGTCCTGCCGCTGTAGTAAGCAAGGCATGGTCGAACCACAAAATGTCAATGGGGCCATACAACTGGGACCTTACTTCAACGACTTTCTTGGTACTGGCAATTAACGGTATATTCTACGCCATCCAGAAATACGGCACCGACCAAACCATCGTCCAGCGCTTCCTTCTGTCAAAAACTGACAAAGGCGCAATAAGGGCCGCCCTTATGGGTGCATTGCTGTGTGTGCCCGTCTGGACACTATTCATGTTCATCGGCTCGTGCCTCTGGTCATTTTATGACACTTCCACCCAGCCGGTACTAACACACCTCACAGGAGCACAAGTCCTGCCTGCAGGCTTTACGGGCGACAAGGTCTTCCCACACTTCATTATGAATCAGCTTCCTATGGGTATTTCAGGTCTCATTCTGGCGGCACTTATTGCCGCGGCCCTATCGAGCCTTGACTCCGACCTCAACTGTCTTTCTGCCATTGGGCTGGAGGATTACTACACAAGATTCAAACCAAACTCTACCGACAAGCAGCGACTCTTTGTCGGCAGGTTGATAGTATTTTTCTGCGGGATCTTCGCTATTCTTATCGCCTGTGCGTACGTTAAGATGGGAGGTAAAGCCATACTCGGCACTGTATTTGCCTTGTATGCCATCTTCTCCGGCGGTATTGCAGGTATGTTCATGCTCGGGTTCTTCACCATCAGAACCAACAAAAAGGGTATGTATGTTGGTATCGCTGCCTGCGTTCTCTTCACTGCGTACGCCATAGTTACCGGTACCAGGTTCAACCTGGGCGGCCCGGAAAAGCAACTGCTTCTCGATTTGGGCAGGTTCAACTTGGGCAAGTTCAATTTGGGCAGGTTCAATTTTACGCAGAGCAACTACATGCTCCAGGTCTACAGCAATGTCGTCCTCTTCGGCGTCGGCTATTTTGCGAGTTTCTTCTTCAAGGCAGATAGAGACGTCAGGCACCTGACTTTCTACGGCTGGCGTACAAAGCACGAAAAAATTGCAGATGTTGTAAATCAGCAACAATAGAATTTGCAAAAGAAACAGAAAAAGGGATCGGCCATTCGCCGGTCCCCTTTTTTTAGCGCGTCGCCAAATCGCTCTGCAGGCTGCTCGTTAATCTTGGCGCTTGACTTTTGACCGGACTTAACTATAGTGTCCTGTGACACTAACAGAAGAATGCTTACGGAGCGATTATGAGCAGCGTCTACACCGAGACACTCAACAATCTTATCGAGCATTTCGGCAGGCTGCCCGGCATCGGGCCAAAGTCTGCTGAGCGTCTGGCCTTTCACATATTAAAAGCTAAAACACCCGAAGCAATGGCCCTGGCCGACGCTATAAGAGGCGTCAAAACAAAAATCAGACGATGCAGAATCTGTTACAACCTGGCAGAAAAGGAACTTTGCCAAATTTGCTGTGACCCCAAACGCGACAAATCAGTCGTCTGTGTCGTCGAACAACCCAAGGACCTCATAAAGCTCGAGAAAACACAACTTTGCAACTGGGTCTATCATGTCCTTGGCGGACACATTGCGCCTCTCGACGGTATTGAACCGGATGACCTGACCATTAACCAGCTCGTCAAAAGGGTACAAACCGAAAAGATAAAAGAAATCGTCATGGCGACGAATCCGAACCTCCAGGGAGATGGCACCGCCCTGTATATAAATTCACTGCTCAAGTCCGAAAACGTCAGGATAACACGTCTGGCAAGAGGCCTGCCCACCGGAACCACTATCGAATTCGCAAGCGGAAAGATACTTGCCGACGCAATAGCAGACCGCCGGCAACTGGACTGAAACGAACGTGAATTCTTTAAGCATTTTTTTAAACCACACCTCATATATTCACCGAAGGTTCTGGTGGTTTATGATATAATGCCCACGGTATAGAATACGTTTGAGATAAAGCGATTTTCTTTGGTGCTACATTGAAGTTGGAGATGAACAACCAAATGCGGCTTGAGCAGAGAATGACGCTCGCGCCGCGAATGATTCAGTCGATGGAGATTCTCCAACTCTCAATCCTTGCGCTCCAGGAAAGGATTGAACAGGAACTAAACGAAAACCCGGTCCTCGAACTTACAGAAGCGTCTGCCGCGGAACAGACACAAGACGCGCCTGTTTCCGAAGATACGGCCGACACGAACCTCGCCGAAAAGGACCTTATCGTCGATACCGAACACAATAACGCCGCCGATTTCGAACGCCTCGACAGTGTAGACAACGACTTCAAAGACTACATGAACCAGTCGGGGTCCTTCCACTTCAAGCCTCGGCCAGAGGATGTTGACGGCAAGCTTCAGGCAATAAAAAACACCGCCGCGTCCTGCCCATCGCTCCACGAGTACCTTACGGACCAGTGGCGACTGATTGACGCCGGTGAACGCGTAAAAAAAGCAGGCCAGGCAATTATTGACTACATTGACGACAGGGGATACCTCTCGGTGCGAATCGAGCAGTTGCACAACAAGGATAAGGCTGATTTCGACATCGATGACCTGAAAAATGCTGTCGAACTTGTGCAAAAGCTCGAACCAGCCGGCGTGGGCGCACGTGACATCGCAGAGTGCCTGCTCATACAAATGGCTCAAAGCCCGAATGATATGACTTTCGAAGCCCGCCTTGTCACAGAACAGATGGACAAACTCCTCGATAATCGCCTGCCGGACATTGCAAAAAAAATGAACTGTACTATCGAGCGAATCAACCAGGCCATCGAACGGCTCAGCAAGCTCGATACTTCACCCGGACTGCTTATAAGCCAATACCGCAACCAGCCCGTAACCGCCGACGTAATTGTCGAACGTAATGATGACGGGCGGTTTTGCGTCGGGCTTGCAGAATACGATTTTCCCACACTCAGAATAAACAAAGATTATATGGCAATGGCCAATAACAACACTGTCGCCCGAAAGACCAGAAACTTCCTCAAGAACAATATCCGCTCGGCCCGGTGGATTATGGACGCCATCGAACAGCGAAAAAGTACGCTGCTCAAAGTTTCGAAAGTAATCGTGAAGTTCCAAAGCGACTTCTTCGAAAAGGGCCAGCTTTACATGAAACCACTACCTATGGCAAAAGTCGCCGAACAAGTGGGCGTACATGTGGCCACTGTCTCACGCGCTGTTGCCGGTAAATACGTCCAGTGCGAATTTGGAATTTTGCCGCTCAGGAAATTCTTCAGCGGTGGGACCGAAGACATCGCCGGAAACTCTCACAGTTGGCAGGCCGTCAGGGCCAAACTCCGGCAAATCGTCGACGCCGAGGACAAAACCGACCCCCTCAACGACGAACAGATTATGAAACGGCTTCTCGATTCCGGAATAAAAAAACTTTCCAGAAGAACCGTTGCAAAGTACCGAAAAATTATGAACATCCCATCAGCAAGGTTCAGAAAAAGATTCTGACTCAACTCCCTTTACAATTACGATCCGACCACGTTGGCTGCGAACATTTGTTCTGCAAAGCCCTTTTCCCGTTGACAGTACACCAGAACAACTCTATAGTACCCTCGAAGTCGACAAACGTGCCGGCAATAGGCCAATAACGAGTATTCGCAGGATTACTACACTGCAAATTCACGGAGGCAGTTTATGGATTCGTCCATTTTCAAGGCATATGATATAAGAGGGGTTTACCCCGATCAGATTGACGAACAGGACGCATGGAAAATCGGCTATGCCGCCGCGAGATTTTTGCCATCGCTGCTGCGAGGAGTCGAAAAAGGACAGGCCGATACCCGTTCTATCTGTGTCGGACGAGACATGAGAACGCACAGCAGTGCCCTGGCCACCGCACTTATCAAAGGAATAAACTCCGTCGGCGTCGATGTTATCGACATCTCAATGATAGACACGCCACAGATGTATTTTGCCATAAACCACTTCGGAACCTGCGGCGGAGTGCAGGTTACCGCAAGCCACAATCCCGCCAAGTACAACGGCTTCAAGATCTCCGGGCTTGAAGCAAAGCCGGTTGGTGTAGACACAGGGCTACAGGAAATCCAGCACATTGCGACATCACTGGTGCACACAAAGGCCAAGCCAACCGGAAAAGTCACAAAGCGAGACATCACCCAGCAATACAAGCAGCACGTCCTGAGATTCCTCAAGCCTAACTTAAAAGAACTAAAAATCGCCATCGACGCTTCAAACGGAATGGCCGGAAAAACCATCCCCGAAATCTTCGGAGACCTGCCCATTGACATAATTCCTATCAACTTCGAGCACACCGGCAAGTTCAAACATGAGCCAAACCCGCTTGTGGAAAAGAATCTTGCCGAGTTGAAGCGAACCATTAAAAAAAGAAAATGCGACCTCGGGCTGTGTTTCGACGGCGACGCAGACAGGCTAATGATGGTCGATGAAAAAGCCAACACCGTCGGCTGCGACCTCATGACGGCCCTCATGGCGACATATTTCCTCAAAAAAGAACCAGGCTCTACAATCGTATACGACCTCAGGTCCAGCAGGGTTGTCGTAGAGCAGATCATCGAGCATGGAGGAACACCACGCAGAGAAAGAGTCGGACATGCCTTTATGAAAAAAGCACTCCGTGACTCGCACGCCGTATTCGGCGGAGAACTTTCCGGGCATTTCTATTACAAGGACAACTTCTATGCCGATTCCGGAATGATTACCTTCGTACATTTGCTGAATATCGTCGGTGCTGCGGATAAACCCCTGAGCGAACTTATTAAACCGCTCAGAAAATACCATTCCAGCGGTGAGATAAACTTTAAGGTTGAGGACAAGCAGGCCAAAATGGATGAACTGGCAAGAATCTACAGCGGCGGCGATGTAGACCATCTCGACGGCGTCACCGTAATGTTCAAAGAGTGGTGGTTCAACTGCCGACCAAGTAATACCGAACCCCTGCTGAGATTAAACGTCGAAGCCAGAACCGCCGAACTGCTCGAAACCAGGCTCGCTGAGATCGAGGAAAAACTGGGTAAACCTGTCTGACAAAAGGAACCCAAATGCAGATTAACACAAAAACATACCAGACTCCCAACGGACCCGTCGAAGGCGTTCAGACAAAATGGGAAGGCTTCAACATCCTTATTGTTACAGGCTCTAAGGGTTTCCTTGCATGTCCTGCCGTCGATGTCGAAGCGTGCCAGCGGTACGGTGTCGCCGCGGCTCTGGTCGAGAGCACCCCCGACAATCCAATCAAAACGCTCGAACGATTCCCCAACAGAAAGGTCACCCTGGTAAACGACGCCGCTCAACAACTCGGCATAACCCAGGGTATGAACGTCCCCGAAGCCTTCGCCCTTATCGCGTAATGCAACATTCGCCGGCACAAAAACCCACTCGACCCAAAACGATATGGCCTAATACTACAGCGCAACTTAGCGATGCAAAGCCTCTATTTTCCGTTAAAATCCGAAGCACTAAATCCTAAATCCAAGACAATATCGAATGTTCGAAATCCGAATTTTCGAAACAAAAACAGTGATTGGCCGACCGTTGTTGTTTAGAATTTTGGTAATTCAAATTTAGAGTTTGTTTAGAATTTAGATATTAGGATTTAGAATTTAGCCCCTTTAGCATAACTGCTTATGCGATAAAAGATTAGCAATCTCATCTATTATTATGTTGCACTGTAGCACTAAAGGGCGTGAATCTATACCAACTGTAACTGCTTCTCAGCGGCCTTCGGATAATCGTCCCACGTTCTGCCTTCCAGCAGCCTCCCTGCCTTTTTCTTGTTTACACCGCCCCACTGCTTGAAGAAAAATGCGACACCCTGCGCTTCGCAAAGTTCCCTTATTTCAAGCACCCATTCCTTCTTTATCGGTCGAGCCCGAGGCCCCGATTCACCACCAACTATCACCCAGTCAATCCCTTCAAGTTCCAGGCTCGGTACAGGCCCAAGAAGCGGCTCCAAAGACAAAAACCGCACGGCAGAATTAACTTGTCGAAGGTCATCGGCCCTGCCCACAAAATCATCATTCTCAATCGTCACCCCCATCCAGATATTTTTCGACCACTCCAGCAGCGGTGCCAACTCGCGCAGACGCCCCGATCTCTTCGTAAGAATCTGAAATGTATGCCGCTGGTTCGCATTCATCACTGCAAAAAGGTCTCGTATGAACGATAGTGGTATCTTCCTGTGAAACAAGTCACTCATCGAATTAACAAATACCACTCTCGGCTTTTTCCAGCCGTAAGGTTCATGCAATGCCTCCGGCTGAAGCGTTACCTTAAATCCGTTCCTGTAGCGATATTGCCCCATCGCCTTTAAACGCCGCGCCATACGCTCAGCATAGCAGTTCAGGCACCCAGTGCTAATCTTAGTGCAGCCAGTTACAGGATTCCATGTCGATTCCGTCCACTCTATTGATGATTGCGTTGCCATAAACCTCTTACCTTGCTGGAAATGTCACAATTAATCGGTCAGAGAAAGTACCTTTTCGTCTTGTACTCCCTGGCGGAGATGTTACTTTAATCCTATCTTCTGCGTCAAGCTGCATAAGTGCATCTTTGTAGTTTCTCTTAATGCAGTTTCTACCAGGGCTATGAAGTTCATATATTTGTTTCATCGTCATAGTCTGCCCCGCAAATTCAGTTAATAATATTCCTTTCAGTTCATCCAGAGGTTTGTGGAATAATTCGCAGGTCTGGAATTTGTTGTATTCGAATGATGGTACGCCTTGCACTTGAACCGAACTGTGCTTGCCCATTATGTCTCTCATAATCTCGTACCCAGTAAAGTTCTTGGTTACGAAGATGAGATAATGGGATGTCCTATCCTTGTCTCTCTGCCTAACACGAAAGTGCTGCACGTACTGGCCGTGTGTTGCCTTGAGGGCTTCCAGTAAATGCCTCAGAATAAGCTGTTCGCGCTTTTGCGGACCTAATCCTTGCAAAGCCATACGTAAGGCATTCGCCCGATCAATTCCAAAAATACTATTAATGTGCCCATCAACCGAATCGTTATGTATTCCAGGATTGATCCGATTATAGTTGAAGAAGAAAATGCACTCGCATCCCCAGTCCTTAAGGACAGAATTGACAAGGTCAAGAGACAGACCCTTATAACCGCAAGGGTCGAGAAAGACGAGGGAGGGTATCAATTTCATTCCTTTGAACAAACGCACAATATTTTCCCCAACTTGTTCTTGCCAGACACGTGGTTCATGCTTTAAGCTCTTAATACCATCAAGACTATTAATCTCATGTTGAAGCGATCTTACGTAGTCGGCTCGCTGGTCGGCAAACAGCGATTTCAACCGCTGACCAATCTTCTTATCGCCTATGGCCGTTTTCAATATCAGGAGAGGTGTTGATTCCGAACCATCCTCGTATCGTCCTGGCCCGGAAAACAGATCGATATAAGCTATGTTATCTTTGGCGCATTTCACCATTATTTTTGCCCAAGCAGCAAAGTATTCCGCCACTATAAGCCCCTTAGTTTTCGATTGCTCAAAAGGCTTTTCAAAAAAACTCTCGCTCATTTCTCTGATTCATCCTAACTTGCGCTGCCCTCTCTCGGGCGTCAACTCATGAGACTTTCAGTTTTATAATCCGCACAGAAACTCTGCATTTACCAGATATCCCCGTACGTAGTCCTCTACTGCGTCTTCCAGCGGTGTTGGTTCATTGGTATAGCCTGCCTGGCGGAGTTTGGTCATGTCGGCCTGGGTGTAGTACTGGTACTGATTGCGGATAGATTCCGGCATCTCAATAAACTCAATCTTCGCCTTTTTGCCCATAGCCGCAAAGACGGCATTTACCAAATCGTTCCACGTGCGGGCCTTGCCGGTCCCGACATTAAAAAGCCCGCTGATTTTCCGATTGTCCAGAAAGAACAGTGTCATTGCCACCGCATCCTTGACGTAAACAAAGTCCCGCACATACTCGCCGTCGGCGTATCCGGCGTTATACGATTCGAACAGCCGCACTTTACCCGTGGCAGTAATCTGCTCGAATGCCTTGAGTACAAAACTCCGCATATCCTGCTTGTGATACTCGTTAGGCCCGAACACATTAAAATACTTCAAGCCCACAATCTTCTTCAGCAATCCCGTTCGCCTCGCCCACAAATCAAAAAGCTGCTTCGAATATCCATACATATTCAAAGGCCGAAGCACCTCAATCTTCTCCTCGTCGTCACTGAACCCCGCCGAGCCGTCACCATAGGTTGCGGCACTGGAAGCATAAATAAACCGTACCTTTTGCCTGCCGGCCCACTGTGCCAGCAGCTTTGTATACTCATAATTATTCTTTAACAGGTACGATGCGTCGCGCTCGGTTGTGTCACTGCAGGCCCCCATATGAAATACCGCCTCGATATTTCCCGGCGTTTTGCCCTCCAGTACCATCTCCAGAAAATCCACCTTCTCAACATAATCGGCAAACGCCAGGCCGCGAAGGTTCTTCCATCGCTCATCGCACCCTAACTCGTCCACAACCAGAATATCATTAACGCCCCTGTCGTTCAAACCCGCGACCAGCGCCGATCCTATAAATCCCGCTCCACCGGTAACTACTATCATCTTAAAACCTTCCCATTAAGCCCTTGTCCCAACCAACCTAAGCCTTCACAATCTTCACAAACCTCACCCGTTGCTCCGCCGAAACTACCGCCGGATAATACCCCATTTCCCCCAAATCCGCAACAATTCACTTGCCGTGCATTTGCCATTTCAAGTCAACTGCAGTGACCCTTTCAAAACAGGACTAATAGACAGAAACGTCAATTCATTGTGATTTGTTGAAATTCCTGATATTATTGTGTAACTCAACAGTTGAGGCTCAGCAGTGTGGCTGAGCAGGATATGAATGGATAACCACGGTTAAGTAGATTTCTGAAAAGGGAGGTTTGGCTATGAGTAAAACAGCCGCTGTTATATTGGTGTCATTAGCACTCTGTACAACTGTCGCTCAGGCGGCGCCGAAAGTCGAGTTCGTCAAATCCAAAGATAAGATCGATGTGAAGATCGCCGGACACATTGTCACTACTTATATCTATGGCGATAAAAGACCAAAGCCTTCCTTCGTTCCGGTGCGAACTCTTTCCGGGATTGAACTGACGCGGAGATACCCCTTAACCGAACTTGCCGGAGGAAGTGACAATGAACCGCATCACGTGGGGCTGTATTTCGCCGCCGACCAGGTCAACGGAACGGATTTCTGGAATAATACATCGAACTCGCCGCAGATTAAACACATCGAAACCAAAGAGGCTGTCGGCGGCGACGGCAAAGGTACGCTTTCAACCGTTGCCAATTGGATTAACGAAAAAGGCAAGGTTCTTCTCGAAGAGAACAGAATCATGACTTTTATAGCCGGTAAAAATGCGGGCGAGTATGCTATCGATTTCAGTGTAGACCTGACCGCCCAAGACGACAAGGTGGTTTTCGAAGATATCGAAGAAGGTGTATTTGCCTTTCGCCTGTCGGATTATTTAAGGGAAGCTAAAGGTGACAACTATCCACAGCCCGGCAAACCTTTACCAAAAGAATCTGTCAGGGGAACGGGAATGTTCTTCAGTTCCAACGGCGACCAAAGAGCTAAGAACATCTGGGGCAAAAGGGCCGGATGGGTTGCCCTAAACGGCGTCAGAAAAGGCAAAGTCGTCGGTGTGGCGATACTGAATCACCCTGAAAGCCTCAACTATCCGACATATTGGCACGTAAGGGCTTATGGATTGTTATCCGGCAATCCGACCGGACAGGGTGACTTCCTCAGACAAAGCAAATATCAGAAGAATCCGGTACTCTGGCTTAATACGACACTCAAAAAAGGTCAGACTATCCATTTCAGATTTATGGTCATCGTCTACGAGGGTATAAAAACCCAGGACCAGATAGAGCAAAGATTCAAGGATTTCGTAGGCTAACTCGCGACATGGCGGGCTGATGCATAAATCTCGCCGTCCTGAGCGTTAATAGAGCAATACCAACTGAATTAGGTGAATTAAAAACTATATGGGAGAATTATGTTTAAGAAACTGCTGTGTTTGATAACTCTTATTGTGATATTCGGGCTTTCCAGCGTCTCTCTGGGTGTATCGCTTAAAGTGGACGTCGGAGTCTGTGGGCCGACGCAGGACGGCTGGATACCTCTGAGCGGAGCCAGGGGCAAGCTAAATAAGAACGTAGGCGGCACCAATATCAACGTTATGATAGGAACAGGAGCAACAGGCAAGGGGCGGGGCGGCGAATGCCGGTGTGACAGCGGCAGCAAACACCGCCTGGCGGCGGTGGAAACAACCTATATCAAAAAGGATGCCAGGAGAAACGCCCGTAGCCCCAAGACTGATATTTGTCTGACTCTGCAGAATCTGGAGCCAGGAGCAGAGTACACGCTTTATACGTATCATCACAGATGGGGCGAGGACGAATATCCGATTACGAACATCATTGTCACCGGTGCGACCAATGTCACCAAGCCTGATATTATTCTGCAAAAACCGGAGATTATGGACCACCCTGCCAAATTCGTTTTTACGGCTGGCACTGGTGACGTGGTCATCAGGTATCAGTGCCTGGAACGTGGACAGCCGTTTTTTAACGGCTTCAGGCTTTACGGCGGCAGTGCAAGTGTGCAGTTCGCATCGCAGGCTTCGGATGCGTTGGAAACTGTGCCATCGGCAAAAATACCGGTGACCATCAACGACGCCAAGGCGGGCAAAACCTATACGGTCGATTATGCAGTGACAGGCGGCTCGGCTAAACGCGGCGACGATTACAAATTAGCTTCGGGAAAGCTTGCCTTTGCACCCGGCGTTACAACCAAAGATATCAGCCTGAATGTTATTGATGACGACATCAATGAAGACAACGAGACGGTAGTTATTGAACTGTCCAACCCGACCGGCCCGAATGTGACGCTTGGCCAGCCGGTACAGCACACGTACACCATTATCGACCCCAGGCCAAAGGTCCTTTTTGCCCGTGACAGCGGCAGCGGCATGGAAAAAAAGACGCCAGCTTACGTGCCGGTGATACTTTCGGCGCCAACGCGAAAGACGGTTACCGTAGATTATGCGGTAGTTGGCGGCACAGCCACCGGTGGCGGCGTAGATTATGCTCTTGACTCGGGCACGGTAGTCTTTGCCCCAGGCGAGACCGGCAAGAACATTCCGATCAAGATTGTCGCCGATCACAATGATGCCGAACCTGCCGAGACTATCATGATCAAATTGTCAAATCCCAAAAATGCACTGCTCGGCAAAAATACAGAGTACAGGCACATGATCGTATCAAAGCCGATAGATTTGAAGATAGACCTGGCCGTGCCGACATGCGACGGCAAAGGGATATATCCAGGCCTCGCCAAGCCCGGATGGACTATCTGGGCCGACAAAGCCTGGGCTGATATGTATATGCATGACGGCGTATGGTTGCCGTCCAGGAAAGACCCGGTAGCCTTCGCCGCGGGCATCGAGGGCACTGGCGTCAAAGCATTCTTGAGCACCGGCAGCGAGGGGCAACTCGGCATCGGTGTCAAAGGTGTTTGTCGTGCCAATCTGGGCGGCGGCGGTTGCCCCAAAGGCAAGGCATCGGGCGACCCGATCGCAAACAGTTGGGCCTACGCCGTCGATTGGGCGGGGCCTTACGCCGGTGACATAATACTGTTACTAAAAGATTTGCCGGCAGGGGTGTACGAACTGTACAGTTATCACAACCACTGGGAGCCATGCAAGCAGAAGAATCGCAATTGTCTCGATTGCATCTGTGGCATGCCGCCTATGCCGTCAATCACCGCTAATCCGCTGCCGGCTGAACCGGATAAGTCCGCACAGGATCTCGCCGACAACATACTAAATCATTACAGATGGAAGCTTCCGCTTGGAACAGGCAAGGGCGTCACGGCCATCGAAAATGCCTACAATGTAGCTCCGCAGCATGTATTGTCGGACGATGAATTGGTGCCATCGGTTATCAAGTTTTCAACCGATGGTTCGCAAGTTCTGGTGATTTATCAGGCCGACCGGAGTGTGCCTTTGTATCCAGACTGTGCCCGCAAGGGCAGAGAAGGAGCACGCGGAATACTGAACGCTTTTCGGCTGGTAGCGATTGACAATTAAGGACGCAATTATAGACGATACCCTGGCCATCGCGCATGATGTTTACAAAAAAGGTTCATAATTCATGGCCATAGTAACACTGAGTGACATCCATGTCGCCTTTGGACCCGAGATTGTGCTCGACAAACTAAATCTCCAGTTTCATCAGGGCGAAAAGGTTGGAATGGTCGGCACAAACGGCTCAGGGAAGAGCACTATCATAAAGCTAATCGCAGGCCGAATCCAGCCCGACATAGGCCGAGTGGTAAAACAAAAGAACCTGCGAATAGGCTACTTACCACAGGAAACAACATTCAGCGGCGACAGAACGGTCATCCAGGAAATGCACGTCGCAGTGGAACACCTCCTGAAAACTCAGAGAGCTATCCACGATGTCTCTCACGAAATGGAAACGTTAACAGGCAGCTATCTCCAGGCCAAGATGAAACAATACGACCGTCTATGTCACGATTTCGAGAAGGGCGGCGGCTACGCATACGAAATCAAGATTCACACGGCCCTGGCGGGACTCGGTTTCGAACCGGAGCTTCACCACGTCAAGACCTCCGCTCTTAGCGGGGGCCAGTTGTCCCGTCTAAGCCTCGCACAGGTGCTCATGCTGGATACCGACCTGCTGCTGCTCGATGAACCAACAAATCACCTGGACATCCAGGCAACAGAATGGCTCGAAAAGTTCCTGACCGCTTACTCCGGAGCCGCGGTCATCATCAGCCATGACAGGTGCCTGCTGGACAAACTCGCAACGAAGATCATTGAAGTTGAAAAACTCAAAGTTCTGGTATGGAACGGAAACTATGCCAACTACATACAGACCAAAAACACGCTCGGCCTCCAGCATCAACGCGAATACATCAAGCGAGTTGAGATGGTGGAACGAACACGTGACTTCATCGCCCGAAACAAGGACCAGGAGGGAATGAGAAAAACCGCACGAGGCCGCAAAACAATTCTCAACCGTTTACTCAAAGAAAACCCCGACTATCTCGAAAAGCCAACCGAACAAAAAACTACCCACTTCTCTTTTGCCAAAACAGAACGTTCAAGCACTATCGTACTGCGATGCGAGCAAATGGCAAAATCCTTCGGAAGTCTGACCCTGTTTGAGAATCTAACCTTTGACATATTAAGCGGCGAACGCCTCGGCATCACAGGCCCGAACGGAACGGGCAAGAGCACACTTCTAAAACTCGTGCTCGGCCAACTTCAACCATTGGCAGGGACCATTCGTCTCGGTAAGAGCCTCCGTGTTGGCTATCTCGACCAGCACGGCCAAACACTCGACGTCGGCAAAACCGTCCTCGAAGAGGCCGCAGCAGCAGACCCCACCCTGTCATCAGAACAGGTTCGAAACCGCCTCGGAGCATTCCTGTTTATCGGCGATGACGTCTTCAAGAAATGCGCCGATTTAAGCGGCGGCCAGCGAAACCGCCTTATGCTCTGTAGATTGGTACTGGCCAGGCCTGATTTGTTAGTAATGGACGAACCAACGAACCACCTCGACATCGCATCCAGAGAAATGCTCGAAGCCGCGCTTAGTGACTATACCGGAGCTATTATCGTAGTAAGCCACGACCGCTACTTTCTCGATAGTATTATAGACAGACTCATTGTAGTGGGCTCAGATGAGCTGGGCTTTCGCGCACTCGGCAAAACAGAGTTCATCGACATTAAACCAACATACTCGTACTATGCGTCCTTAGTCCAAAAACGCAGGGAAGCTCAGCAGAAAGAGCAAAAATCTTCTTCCACCACGGCCAGAAAACGTCGCCCCGCAATAGCCGCCGACAAGCCGCGACAAAAAACACCCGCAGAGCTTAAGCGCTTCAACAAGTTCTCCCTCGAACAAATCGAAGACCTGATTATTCGGCTTGAGCAGGAACTAACCGAGATGAAGGAGCGTTTCGGTGATGCGAACGTCTACAAAAATCCTAAGCAACTCGCACAACTGGAGCAAAGCTACGATGCCCAAACCGCCGAACTTGACCTGCTATATCAGGCCTACGACCGAGCCGCAAAGTAAATCCGTTGCAATGGGGTTTTTGATTATGGTATAATATCATCGTGTTAATCGGGGGGCCGAGGAGATATTGGTGTAACGTGGCCTTATAGAGATTGGTGATGTTGTGCTGGAAGGGTCTGCATATCTGCCGGCTTAGCCCTCATTTCCATTACTCCCCAAAAACGGGTGGTTAAAAAAACTCGGTATTTTTTACTTGACAAGGAGCGTCCTATAATATAGAGTTTACTGCATTGGCTATACCGGCGCATGAGGGTGCACGCGCCTGAGCCTGAAGTCTTTAGGAGTGGAAGAACAGGTGTTTGCCCAAAAAAAGCAGATTGGGCTGTCACGGGGGCAAGGGTGGGCCTCTATCCTTTCGTTTGAGCATTACGATTTTGGTTTCCGGAAGGGAGTCTGCATGTAAATTAGTGGGTTTTTTTCAAATAAGAGTGAGGAGTTGGTGATGAAAAGCAAAGTTTTTACAGCGGCAGTGGTTGTATTTTTGTTGTGTGACTGGTGCATGGGCGACCCGCAGACGCAGATATGGTATGAAACAACTGATTTGGGCTTGGGGCGATGGGAATGCACTTATGATGTAGAAAACATCAGCCTGAGCGTTCCGATAGAGGAGTTCACTATCTGGTTCGACTATGATCTGTACGATAATCTGATTGTAACGACACAGGCAACACCGGCTGGCTGGGATCAAAGTGTCTGGCAGCGTGAGCCTGTATTACTGGATGATGGAGGTTTCGATGCCGCAGCTTTGGTCTCTGGTATTGATATAAGCCAGATAGTTGGCAGTTTTTCTGTAAGTTTCGATTGGCTTGGCACAGGCCGGCCTGGTTCGCAATACTATGAGATAATAGACCCAACTGATTACCACACAATTGAGGATGGCTGGACTGTACCGGAACCGGCAACATTGTGTCTGCTGGGATTGGGTGGGCTTGCTCTATTGAGAAGAGAACACCATGAATAGATAAACATATTTGCAGTTGAAGGATAGTGAGGTGAGAATCTGTGTTTCAGGAAAGGAGAAGTTAAAAAATCATGAAAAAACTGATTTTGATGACTGTTCTTCTCTCGTCTTTTGCAAGGATAACTCTGGCAGCGCCGACGGTAGTGTTTCATGACGGCTATGGCAGCGAACCAAACGGCGGTGAATTTCAGGCCGAACTTAGTACGGGATGGACTTTCCTTCCCATCGATTTGCCCGGTGGCTACGATCCCGGCTTCGAGACCTTCAGCTTGGAAAGAAGCGAGTACATTCAGTTTGGTACGACATACTATGTGGGGTTCTCCGATGCCGCCATATTTGGCGGTGTTGGTGGTCAGGACCCTCCCGGTAGCGGCATGGACCCTCTGGATCCGATGACCGCTTATCTGTACAGCCAGTTTATTACCGGCACGCTCAGTGGCTATGACTATGGCATCAGCTCGGGCCGAGTTGCTTCCGCCGATGCGCTCCAGAACACTATCTGGTATATTGAAAACGAGATAGCAGTTCTGCCGGGTGGATTGGCAACGACGTTTTATAACAACGCCTATGATGCTGTTCATGGCCCGTCGCCTACATGGAGTGGCTTGGGTACCGTTCAGGTGATGAATGTTTACTCATCAAGTACTCTGGAAGTCGGAGCAGCGCAGGACCAGTTGGTGATGAGGGCAATCCCCGCTCCGGGTGCTGTACTGCTGGCCGTTCCCAACGGAGGCGAGGTTTTGACTGCGGGCAGCACATATCCTATCACGTGGTCAAGCGAGGGGACTATCAGTGATGTTCTAATCGAATACTCTACGGATAATGGTGGAGACTGGAGCAGTATTGTCACCGTACCTAATACCGGCTCATACGATTGGCTTGTGCCTGTGGTAGACTCAAATCAATGCCTTGTGCGGATAAGCGATGTAAACAATGCAGATGTCAATGATATGAGTAATGGTGTATTTACGATCCAGACCGTTGTTACGGTCCCAAATGCCGTTGGGCTGGAACAGGCGGCTGCGGAGGCGGCTATTACCTCGGGCGGTCTTGCTGTCGGGACAATTGGCCATACTTTTAGTCTTACTGTCCCTGCAGGCAGCGTAATAAGCCAAGACCCGAATGCAGGAACATCAGTAGTGCCGGGGTCAGGTGTAGACTTGCTTGTATCGCTTGGTCAGCCTCCTGTAGCAGTCCCGAATGTTGTTTTATTGGATTCTTACGACAGAGGATGTTATGAGATGATGAGTGGGGGGCCTCGATTGTTCAACGGAACATTCTTGGCATATCCCGCAGGTGAAGTAGATTCTGAGTACTACCGAAATTGGTTTGTTTTTGATTTATCGAGCGTTCATAGCACAATTATATCCGCTCAGCTTCGCCTTGACGGTGGAGAAGTCGCATTTCGTAGCAATGCACCGACTCTGACATATACTCTCTTTGATGTTCCGAGTCCTAATAATTTTTCTTATTCTGACCTTGGTACTGGGACAGTCTACGGCTCTGTCGATGTATCTGCTGCCGCTGACGGTGGGGTAGTAACCGTAAACCTAAATAGTGATGCACTCACATATCTGAACAGCGAAGAAGGTCTTGTTGCGATGGGCGGTTGGATTACTACACTCGGTAATTCACAAGGTGGAGATGAATGGCTATTCGGAACAACAGGGGAAAACCATGTAACGCGATTGGTACTAACTATCTCCGAACCGAACTATAGTATTCTGTATGTTGATAACGATGCGCCTAACGATCCGGGGCCGGGGGATCCATGTGTGCCCGACCCTAACGAGGATGGCTCTCCGGAGCATCCGTTCGATTCGATACAGGAAGGGATAAATGCAGCCTTCGATGGTGATACAGTAACTGTGCTCAATGGGATATACTACGAAAATATCAACTTCATTGGAAAGAACATTATTCTTACTTCAACTGCCCCCTCTGATCAGAATGTTATAGCAGGGACTGTAATTGACGGTAACCAATCTGGCTCTGTGATCACCTTTTCAGGAAGTGAAGACACGAATTGTGTGTTGACAGGTTTTACTGTCATGAACGGTAATGCTTGGGTGGGGGGAGGGATTTGGGGTTGGGGAACTGAAGCTACAATATCCAACTGTGTTATAAGCGGCAATTCATCTTCGGTTAACGATTTTGGAGGAGGTCCCCAGGGTGGCGGTGGCTTGTATCATTGTAACGGCCCTATAATCAATTGTATAATTAACGACAATTCAACAGGGTTAGAAGGTGGCGGACTGTGTTGGTGTCACGGCCCAATAATCAATTGTATCATCAACGGCAATACCGCAGGGCACGCCGGTGGTGGACTGGATCATTGTAACGGCCCAATAATCAATTGTATCATCAACGGCAATACAGCAGGGAACGCCGGTGGTGGACTGGATTATTGTAACGGCCCAATAATCAATTGCATAATATGGGCAAATACAGGTTCTCAAGTTGATTCTTCTGTAACTCCTACCTACAGTTGCATTCAGGACTGGACCAGCGGCGGCGAGGGAAACATTACTACCGATCCGTGTTTTGTCGATGTAGATAGTAACGACTTGCACCTTCGGCCAAATTCGCCATGTATTAATGCGGGTGACCCGAATTATGTACTTGATCCCAACTATCCAACCGATCTCGACGGTAATCCTCGCGTGATCGGCGGCCGAATCGATATGGGGGCATATGAATATGTGCCGTCGGCGAATGATCTGCCTGACCTGAAGATAACCTCCGAAGACATCAGTTTTGTTCCGATCCCGGGAGTACCTGCTCAGCCGGTGACTATCTCAGCAACCGTTAGTAACATAGGTGTAATTTCTGCTGAAGGTATTCTTGTCTTTTTTACAGATTCCAACGGTCTTATCGGCTCTAACACTATCCCAAGCCTTGATCCAGACCAGTCAGAGACGGTATCTATTCAGCATTCATGGCCTGAGGCTGGTTACCAGCTAATTACTGTCACAGTTAACCCAGATGGAAGTGGGAGGGGTCGTGGAGACGGTGATGGAATTGAAGAACTGGATGAAACCAACAATACAGCAAGCAAAGTTTATCAGATAGGCTATCCTGAAGATGCTAATGCAATTCTTGAGGTGTCATGGAATAGTGCCCCTGCCTGCTATACCGAAGGTACGTCGGCAGTTATTCAAGGCAAAGCTGATTACAGAATCGAGATAACGGGAGCCGATGATATTGTATCTGCTGCTCTTGGTAGTATAGTAACGGCACAGATGATTGATTCAAACGGAATAGTTACAAATCTTCAGAGTGCCTTTACCGGCCCTGATGGATATTTCTACATACCATTTATCGTACCTGGCGCAGACTATGGTTCATTTACAATAGAGATTTCTGTTACAGACGGGACCTTAACAGGAGAATGGGAAAAGCTTTTCTGTATAAAGATAGACCCTGACAATCCTGATTTATGGATATGCGATTTAACATTAAGTGATGAGACACCGGATATAGATGACGTTGTGGCTGTATGTGCAACAGTCTGTGCAAGCCCGGACAATGGTGATACGCTGTTTAGTATTCCCGTAACATTTTATGCTTATCCGCCTACCGGCGGTTCGTATCAAATAGGCAGTACTGTTATCAGCCAGATGGCCCCTGGTGAAAGTGAAGAAGTGTGCGTGAACTGGACCCCAACCGTTAATGGTCCGCATCGTATTACAGCGATTATTGGTCCTGGTTATTCCGATGACAATAATGGAAATAATTCCAGATATTACAATGTTACTGTCGGGATGTTTAATGTATCGGCAAGTCCAAGATGGACAATTGTAGGTCAGCAGGTACAGATTACTATAGATTCCAGAGAGCCACTGCCAAGTGATCAATTAGATTCGATTGCTATATTGGACAGTACCGGCCAACCAATACCTTTTTCACCGGCAGACCCATGTCATCCGTTACCTACACGGTGGATATATCAGACTGACGCACTGCCGGCAGGAACCGCTTTAGGTACCGCTAATATCACAGTGACTGGAACAGATTCAAATAGCGTTCAACATACCGGAGAAGGATATTTTGAAGTGTATGAGATAATGCCTGATTTCTGGCTGCATTCCTGCGATATAAGCTTTAGCAATCTTAATCCTGCTTTGGGAGAACCTATTACTATTGACGCTGTTGTTCATGCCGACTCTTCTAACCCGGAAACAGAATCTGACATTCCAGTAACATTCTACTCGCAGCATCTTCCGTCAGGTGGTGATTATATTCAGATCAGTCAAACACAATATACTGATGAAATAATTCCTGGCGGAGTAAGTACGCCGGTATCAGTACCCTGGCAAAATGCTGCCAAGGGGGAATACGTCATAAAGGTTCAGTTAGGGCCAGGCTTTTCAGATGCGGACAATGGAAATAATGCAGCCACTCGGGCTTTGTTGGTAGGTGAGAATATTCCCTTTGAGGTGAAGTTTGAATTTGTCAGTAAAACACGGACAGGCAGAACAGAATTTGAATATGAATGTAATGTAAGGATGTACAACCAAACTGGTTTGACGCTGGAGAATGTCCAGCTTGAACTTACCGGGGTGTCAAGTAATATGACCTTAGTTGCCCCGCCCTATACCGGCACTTTTTCAAATATTGACCCAAATGGCTCTGCACTAAGTGAAAATACATGTACTTTCCGTGTGGATCGGTCAGAAATAATCGAGTCTGGTCAAATAGAATGGGATTCAACATATCAGATAGTAGATATATGCGGGATACAGCAGCAGGCATCTACAAGTGTTATTCTTTTTGATCCTATAGTTCTTGGCGATATAACCGGCGAAGGGGAGGTAAATAGTGAGGATTTGAAACAAATGGCAGAAGATTGGTTGCAGTCCGGCTCGCTGGCCGACATTTATCCTCCGCCATATGGTGATGGAGTTGTTGATTTCAGGGATTTTGCCCTTTTGGCTGAGAATTGGGGGGCGGAGTTGTAGGAGCCTTTGGTTGAGGGTTATCGAGGGCGTCAGCCTATGGAAGGTGATGCTATCGGCATTTCATATTGGGTGGTAGGTAATCGGTAGGTAGAAGAGCGCTGCGTGGGATCTGGGTGTGGATTATTATGACTATTCTGTGATTCTTGGCGTTATCGGGGGAGCATTATGCCGGCAATTACGCAAGGTCCTAAAAAATGGGTGGATTGAGGCTGATAGTTGGCGTTGAAATGGTTAATGTTGCCGATAAAGTGGGCTTGTGAATGGGACGATATACGAGCAAGGCAAATGCATTGTTTGTTGTGGGATTGGAAAATGGGTCTGCATTATATTATATGCGATACCGAATTAACTCAAGCGAGTTTTTCGGAGTGTGCCAAACTGACGTCTGTGAGGCAGCAGCCTTTATCTTCGACAGTACGGAAGATCGCCTTGCTAAGCCTGGTTGTGGCCAACCTTGTTCTGTGGACTTTTGTCTATGAGATTTGGCCGGAGAAGGAACCTCCGGTTGCCGGTTTATCCCAGACAGCTATCGGAGCAGTTACAGGCATAATGTACAGTGAGGACAAGCCGTCCGCCATTATGCATGGAAAGGTTGTTTACAAAGGCGATGTGGTTGCCGGGTATAGAATTGTGAAAATTGACAAGCGTGAAGTCGTATTCGAAAAAGATGGAAGGGTAATCAGTAAACAGGTATCGGTAAGCAAAAAGCAGTAGACCGAAAACAGCATACAATCATGTTGAATCGACTGCTTAGGCGTGCCAGGATTAAATGAGGGCTTGTCGGATGTTGTTTGCAAGGCCGAAGAGACGCAAGGGTATAATCACAGACCGTAAGCAGTTGGAGCAAATCTTTCAACACCTGGCTATTACGGTTGAGCAGATGTCAGAAGGCATCGCAGTAGTTGACGCCGGCGGTGTAGTTCACTTTATCAACACAGCATGGGCACAGATGCACGGTTATGACAGCAGCAGTGAACTTCTTGAGAAAGACATTGACACGTTTTACGTTCAAAAGGCCCCGATGGGTCGCATTGAGTTTTGTTTCGAGCAGGCGAGGAAACGAACGGTTTACTGCGTAACACGGCTTCACAGACGAGTTGATGGTTCAACGTTTCCGACGAGGACGAAAGTGATAGCTCTTCATGACGAAACGGGCGAAATCAACGGTTTCATGATTTTGGCGATGGACATCACCAGGGCGGCGATGGCTGAAGCAGAACTGGCTGATATGACCCGCAAGGTCGAACAGTTGCAAAATGAGCTTCAAACACTTGATAATCAATGCAATCAGGGCAAGCAGAAGCAGAATCTACTGCAAGAAAAACTTTCGCAAATGCGGGCTGAGAACTTAAAGTTCCAGCAGCAGGCCGCTGTTCATTCTGAGAGTCAACAGCAGTGGTCTGAACGTGACAGACAACTGGATGACAAGATGGCTGAGTTACTGGCGGAAAACGAAGAATTGCAATCAGCAAACATTGTGCTCGAAGATTCGAAGCAATCTCTGCATGCGATGGTTGAGCAGTTGACCACGGCAAATGAAGAAATGCAGGGGCGCCTCGGTCGGCCTGAATTTGATTCAGACAGCTTTGACGAAGATGGTGACTATAGCAGCAGAAATCTCGGAGACCGAGCCCTGTTCGACAGTGAAAAGCTTAAATCGCTCGCAAACCTGGCAAAAAGGCTGAGCTAATCGGCTGCGGCGGCGAGTTTTTGCTGGATTAAGTTGACCCGGCTACTTTTGGAGAGATGTTGGCATGACGGGGTTGAAAGCAACGAGCTGACAGGCGATTTTGGGTAGTTGTGCCTTTCGTATAGGGGGAGCTTTGGGGAGGACGGAATTTTTTTTATTTTTTTTGTTGCGTGAGGTGTTTTGTCGATGTATACTGTATTACTATACTAATACAGTGATTTAGGTATTGGGTTGGTTATGTTGTTCGAAATCGATTTGCATAGTGGCGTGCCGATATACCGGCAGGTGATAGAGCAGATACGGCGGCAGGTTTTGACCGGAGAGTTGGCAGAGGCAGAGCAGTTGGAATCGGTGCGTGAGTTGGCGGGTCAGCTTAAGGTTAACCCGATGACTATCAGCAAGGCTTATTCATTGCTCGAAGGTGAGGGGCTTGTAGAGAGAAGACGCGGGGTAGGGCTGTTTGTGGTGAAGATGAGGCAGGGACAGAAAGAAAAGAGCAAACGCAGGATGCTGGAAGGCGTTTTGAAGAAGGCGGCGGTGACGGCGGTTCAATTGGGGGTATCGCAAGAGCAAATGCTGGAAGAAATGGTAAAGATGTATCGTGAATATGATCTTAGAAAGCGGAGGAAATAATGAACGGTGACAATGCGATAATAGAAATGCACAAAGTTAGTAAGCGGTTCGGGCACATAAAGGCGCTGGATAATGTGGATCTGGAAATTTGTCCGGGCAGGATAATCGGGCTGGTGGGTGCGAACGGCTCGGGCAAGAGTACGCTGCTGCGTCATATGATAGGGCTTTATCTTGCCGATGAGGGCCAGTGCGTAACATTCGGCTGTGACGCGGCGAAGTTAGGGCCGAAGGAGTTGGGGCGCATCGGTTACGTTCATCAGGAAGGGGAACTTCTGGGGTGGATGAAGACGCGGCAGTTGATTCGTTATGTGAGCGCGTATTATCCGACCTGGAACAGAGAGCTTGAAGAGCAGTATATCGCGGATTTCGATATTTCGACGAAGGCGCGGGTAGGGTCGCTGTCGCCGGGTCAGCGTCAGAAGCTGGCGATACTATTAGCGGTTTGTTTCGAGCCGGAGTTTTTGATTCTGGATGAGCCTGCATCTGCTCTTGATCCTATTGCGCGTGGGCAGTTTCTGGATTTACTTTTGAAGATCATCCAGGATGAGAAGCGTACGATCATTATCTCATCACACATATTGAGTGACGTTGAAAAGGTGATAGATCATTTGCTGATTATGAAGAAAGGGACGTTGCTGCGGGATTGCAGTTTCGATGATCTTCGTGAGGAGTACTGCCGGGTGAAACTTACGTTGCTGAGCGGCAGCTTGCCTGCGACGCTACCGTTTGGGCCGATGGTGGATTGTGTGCGTGAAGGGGGCAGTGCGATAATTACGCTGCAGAACTATACGCGGGAGGAAATAGAAGACAAGGCCAAGGCGATGAACTGTGAGGCGGAGGTGCAGGCACTTACGCTGGAAGATATATACAGGATAGTTGTTGGTGAGTGAGAATTGTTGAGGGATTCGAGGACGTAGCGATGAGTATATTGGCGGTGAATTTGAAGCATCTTTATCAGCGGCGTGGGCTGTGGCTTTGGTATGTTATTCTGTTGTGCCAATTCGGGGCAGTAGTGTTGCCGATGAAACTCAAGGATCCCAGGTTCATGGGTTATTTAATAATCAGTTTTCTGAGTGGGATGGTGGCCGGGTTCGTGCAAGTGGAGATTCTGAATAAGCCATTTGCTTTTTGCCTGCCGGGTCACCGGTTGATTCCACGAAGGTTTATTATGTTGGTTGGGGCAGTAGTGAACGGGTTGTTGGGTTTTGTATTCGTGTTTTATCCGGGGTTGGGGTTTCCTTATGTAGTTTCGGTTATAGTGGCCGGTGGTTTTGTGGGGATGGTGTTTTATTTGCTCGGCACCAGCCTTGCATTGTCTGGATCGCAACAGATTGGTGCGCAACATAATCGACTTATGGGTTTTTCCCCCTTTTTGGTGATAGTGGGTGCGTTTCTTGGATGGGACATAATCCTGCAGGAGATGATAGTATCGTATCCGGTGGTGATGGCGGGAATTAGTTTTGTGATGTGCTGGTTTACGTGGAGGTGGTTAGGGAGAGAATCATTGGGGCGTGATTACTGCGGTACGATGGTAATGACTATGTTCGACGGATTCGACCCGAAAAAGGTTGAAAGGATTCGCCAGTGGAAGGCAAGTCAAAAAGGACATATAGGCCAAGCGGCTTTATTGGGTTGGCTCGGCAGGTTTTTTAATGGATGGATGTCACGGCAGGAGTTTTTGGGGACAGGGCGATATGTTGTGGGAAATATTTACACAGCTTTAGGCAAGTGTTTGGTAGTCTTGTCGCCGAGTACAATGGTTTTTCTTGTGCTTGGTTTTGCGTTGTATTTTGGGTATTTTAGTTCGATGGGAGGAGGGGCAGGAAAGATATGGCAGGTAAATATCGTGTATCTTTGGCCTGCAATATTCTTGCTCAATGTGGATCTTTTGCCGTGTCCGAGTCTGTTGGTTCCGGCAGGCAGGAGAGATAAATATTATGGCATGTTGGCATCGGCGATGGTTGTGACCTTGCTTACGGGGGTATTGCTGCTGATTGCAACGTGCGTATCAGTATGGCTGGAAGGGTATCTTCCGGATATAACTTTGAAGAGACTGGTGTTGAGTTATCAGGGATTGCATGTCAGGTATCTCCCACTGTTTTTTGTATTTGTACCGATATCATTCTGCGTGAGCGTTCTTTTTCGGCGAAGTGCTATTGTTCGGATTGTTATTATGGTCTTGTTGTTTCAGGTAGTGATGATTGGTAGTATGGCAATGAGCTTGAAGGAGATGCCAGTTGGGCCGATTGGGTTCCTGCTGTTGGGGGTGATTCTTTGGGGGTTGTTTTTGTGGGTGCTGGACCGGCATTGCCGTCGTCGGTCCCTGGTTTGACAGGGCAAGGGCAGGAGTTTGTGCGAGGAGGCTGTCTTGGGGGATGTGCGTTGGTTGTCATTCAGTTTTGTTGGGAGCTTTCTGCGGACCATGTCTCCGGCGGTGTAGAGCCATGTTCGGTGGTCGAAAAGTACTCACAGGTGCCTTCTGGAGATTCTCATCTTGGCTGATGAGGTTTATTATTTGACTCAGTGGGCAAAAATCGCCTTTTCCCGAGGTTATGCTGATAGAGGGTGTCGGCGGTGATTTTGATGTTGGGGCTTTTTGCCAGGGGATTTCGAGAGTTATCGCCGGTTGGCGAGGGGTTTCCATCCGCGGTCTGGTCCGATAAGAAAATTTTTTGAAAAAAACACAAAAATTTGTATTTCGGTGTTGACAAAGTGGGGGCAAGTGGGTATCTTTCCCATTATTGTTATATTGAGTGGGACGAATGCCATGCTTTTATTAACAGGCGAATACGAACATGTGATTGACGGCAAAAGCCGTGTGCTTGTTTCTAACAAGCTTCGCAGCCAGATCGATGTGGAAAAGCATGGGAGCAATTTCTACCTGGTACTTGGGGCCAATGGGATTCTTTGTTTGTATCCGGAGAAGTGTTTTGAGCAGTTGGCATTGGCGTCGTCTGCCGTGACGGCGGCGCCGGATGAGAGCGTTGCGTTCGAGCGAATAACTTTTGCCCTTGCGAGTAAAGTGGAGTTGGATCGGCAGGGGCGTGTTCTTTTGAGTGAAAGACTTCGCAGGCGTGCGGGATTGGGTGATCGTATAATGCTTGTTGGGGTTCGTGACCATATCGAGTTGTGGAACAGCAGGGATTGGGAACGTTATATTTCGAGTAATATGTCGCAGTACCAGCAGCAGATGCTGGAGGCTCGGCAGTCGTTAATGCAGAAACAGAATGAAGAAAGTGTTACTTATCGAGAGGAGGCAACATGATTGAGACGGAATCGAGTCATTTTCATGTGGTCGAAGAAAGCCTGAATGGTGTAAGGGCAGTGGACGAACAGACGTATGCATCTCTTGCGATTTTGGGCGACAGGCTTGAAATGGTGAAGAAGATGGCCGGTGTTTTCGAAGGCGTTGAATTTTCACCTGCGGTGAAGAGACTTCGTCGAAAGAGACATGCCGTGGTGGTCTGAAGTCGGGAGTTTTGACTTTGCGGTTGTGGATTCGGCAGTGAACGATTCTGTACCAGAACATATTGCGGTTCTTTCGGATACGCTGGCTGAGCAGATAAACATCCCACCGGACGGGGTAATGGTCGATGCGACCATAGGACACGGAGGTCACAGTTTGGTGTTTGGCCGAAGATTGGGCCCTGCGGGTGTTATTATCGGTTTTGATGTTGACGATAAATCTCTCCAACGGGCCCATTTTAGGTTACAGGGTCTTAGTTGTAAGGTTGTATTTATTCGGTCGAATTTTTCTGAGATTGTCGAGCACGTTGTAAACGAGGGGATAAAGAAGGTTGATTTTGTGCTGGCGGATTTGGGTGTATGCTCGGGTCAGTTGAGCGATGCTGAGATCGGTCTTAGTTTTCAGAAAAATATGCCGCTTGATATGAGAATGGACAAAAGGTTGAAGCGTACTGCGGCCGATATAGTAAATGATGAGGATGAAAGGTCGTTGGCAGATTTGATATATGAGTATGGTGAAGACAGGTTCTCGAGGCGTATTGCGCGTTTTATAGTGCGCAGTCGTGCGCATCGTCGGATTAAGACGACGGGCGAGTTGGCATCGATAATTGTTAAGGCGGTTGGTGGTGCCGGTTGCGTTGGTCGGTCGCGAATACATCCGGCGACTCGCAGTTTTCAGGCCCTTCGTATTGTGGTCAATGGTGAACTTGAGAATCTTGGTCGTTTTTTGTCATCGGTGCCCTGCTTGCTGAAGCGGGGTGGTCGTGTTGCGGTGATAAGTTATCACAGCCTTGAGGACCGAATAGTGAAGCAGAATTTTCGGGAGAATTCGAAGAAGGGGATTTATGGGATATTAACGAAGAAGCCTTTGGTTGCGAGCCGTGAGGAGGTTTTGCAGAATCGTCGTGCTCGCAGTGCCAAGTTGCGGATTGCGGAAATGCAATAAAGACAGAAGGAAATGGAGTTTCGGTTATGACGTCAGATGCGAAGGTTGGATTGTTGCTTGGTTTGGTATTCATATTTATTATCGCTTTTTTGATTAACGGTCTTCCTACGTTTCGCGGCAGCAAAGATAATACGGATATGACGAGTATCATGCTTACTCCGGATAAGACGATTGGGATTAACAGTGAAGATTTGGCGTATATCAACCAGGCAACGGGATCTGAAGGAACACCATTAGCTGGGAACGGTTTTGTGGATTATTCGGTTCCGCGTTATAAGATTCCTTTGGATGAGATTGGCAATAGTGCAGGTAAACTGCCGGATAGGGTGGACAAGGTTGATTTGGCGAATGCGGCAGAGGCGGTTGTTGGAGCCAAAGACGAGCCGGCAGTTGCAGCGAATAAGGTGGATGTTGTGAAGGTTAATATGCCTAAGGTTGCGGTTCGGCACGTCGTTCGGCAGGGCGAGAGTCTTAGTGCCATTGCATTGAAGTACTATGGTTCGGAAGAGGGTAACAAGTTAGCGAATATTAAGCGGATATTCGAGGCGAACCGTCATGTTCTGAAGTCGATGGATGAGGTTTTCGAGGGTCAGAAGCTTGTGATACCTCCGTTGTCGGGTTCGAAGAAGAGTCGGAGCATTCTTGATAATCCGCTGTTGGAGCGAGTCAAGTCTATTGGTCGAATCGGGAGTTTAGGGGGAACTGCCGCGAATAAGAATCGCTATTATACAGTTCGCGAGGGTGACAGCCTTTGGCGGATTTCGACAAAGCTGCTTAATGAGGGCAAGCGTTACAAGGAGATATTGAAGTTGAATTCCAGGGTTCTGCCGGATGAAGATAGTTTGAAGGTTGGTATGCGGCTGAGAATACCAGCACAGTAGTATTTTGATTTTTGAGCAGGTGAGGGGGCTGTAGTAGAGAGCGAAGCAGTAGCATGAAGTCTCGATTTTGCTTTGTATGTCTGGTGTTTTATTTCACGGCAGTATTGATATTCGCGGTTTGGCTTCGGACTGCAAATGACAGGATATGCTACCGGCTTTGTGTAATTGACGCTGAACAGAGCCGTTTGAAGCAGAAGTTATGGCAAAAACAGCTTCGTCTTGAAAGTATGATAAATCCTGCGGCCATATCAGACCGGCTTGATCGATAGACTTACGTCGAGCAGAAGCGAAATATTTGTTGTGAAATAAGAATAGAGCATTGAAAAACGTTCGTGTTGCCATAGTTTTTTCGCTGGTTCTTCTTACGGCGTTATTGTCATTAGCGGCGCGGTGCTTTTATCTGCAGTACTCGCGGCGTGGTCACTACGCGGCTATTTCCAGGAAACAGCAGCAGAAGTTCGTTTATCAAAATCCTCAGCGCGGGGAGATTTTGGATTGTCGCGGACGTGTTCTGGCAGGTAGCGACAAGTTTCAGGTTATCAAGGTGGAGCCTCGTATAGTTCGTGACCCGGAGACATTGGCGGTCGCTCTTGCGCCTATTGTTGATATCGAGGCGATTGAGCTTTATAAGTGCATAACCCAAAGCCGAAATCCCGGTTTTGCCCGCATCAAGACCCATGCAAGCGCCGTCGAGTGCGCGGCGGTTCAAAAGTTTTACGGTCTAGGTGTTGAATCGGACTGGGCGAGACATTATCCGATGGGTTCGTTAGCCTGTCACGTGGTTGGTTTTACAAGTGCCGATAATAACGGTTTGGAGGGGATTGAACTGCAGTATCATAAGGAGCTTCGTGGGATTTCGCGTCGTAATGTTTTCTTTGCGGATTCTGCTCGCCGGCCTATCCGTCTGAAGCAGACGGGCGACTTCAAGGACGGCAGCGGTATTATCCTGACGATAGATGCGACGATACAACAATTTGCGCGGTCGGCGTTGATGAAGCAGTACAAGAAGTTCGAGGCCGAATCAGCAGTTGCGATAGTTGCTGAACCTGCAACAGGGGCGATTCTTGCGATGGTTTCTCTGCCGGATTTTAATCCATCGAATCGTCGTTCGTGGAATTCCGGGACGCTTAGGAACCGTGCGATTACTGACCAGTTCGAGCCGGGCAGTATTATGAAGCCGATCACAGCGGCGATTGCACTTGACGCCGGGGTGGTGAACACGAGCGAGAAGATATATTGCGAGGATGGTAATTATCACGGCAAGGGGTTCGGTCGGATCGGAGAATATCACAGCCACAGGTACGGGAATATGACGGTTCGTGAGATTCTTGTGAAGTCGAGCAATATAGGCGCGGCGAAAATGGGGCAGCGTCTTGGCAAAGAGAGGCTTTACAAAGGGATGAGTCTGTTTGGTTTCGGGAAGGAGACGGGTATTGATTTGCCCGGAGAGACGGCGGGTTCGCTCAGTCCGTGGCGTATGTGGACCGGTTACAGTGTGACTCGGATACCGTTCGGTCAGGAAATTACGGTGACATCGATCCAGTTGATTCGGGCATATTGCATGCTTGCGAACGGTGGTAAGATAGTTCATCCGTTTCTCGTTCGGGCGATGGTTGACGACAATGGGAAGGTTATAAAGATAACGCGGCCTGTGCATAAGGGTGTTGGTTATGTGGTGGATCCGGAAGTTGCGAAGTGGGTTATTTCGGACGCGATGGCAGGGGTGGTGAATGAGGGTACGGGCAAGCGTGCACAGTTGAAGCAGTGGCAGGTTTTCGGCAAGACGGGGACGGCGAATATCGCCAAGACGGGCGAGAGGGGATATTCGAAGAATGATTATATTGCTTCGTTTGTTGCCGGTGCACCCGCGGAGAATCCTGCGGTTGTTGTTCTGGTTTCAGTTCGCAAACCGAAGAAGAGCCTCGGTATGGGTTATACCGGTGGTGTGGTAGCGTCACCGGCGGCTGCGACGATACTGGAAAAGACACTTACTTATCTTGGAGTTCCGGAGAGAAGTTCTGATGAGGTTAGGATAGCGAGAAGGTGATATGGCGAGGATAATTTATGGGGTGGCGGGTGAGGGGTTTGGCCATAGCAGTCGTTCTCATCTGATAGGGCAGCGGCTAATCGATGCCGGTCATGATGTGATGTTCGTGGGGTCACAGAAGTCGCTGGTTTATCTGAAGGAGTACTTTGCAGAGCGTGTGAAGGAGATATTCGGCTTGTCGTTTGCTTATGAGGATGGGCGAATTGACAAGTCGGAGACCCTGCGGCAGAACCTGATGAATCTGCCGGCGGGGAATAAACTGAACGACGAACTTTTCAGGGAGCATTTCGAACCGTTTAGTCCTGACCTTGTTATATCAGATTTTGAGCCTTTCAGTGCATGGTGGGCATGGCGTAAGAGGGTTCCGTTTATCAGTATCGACCATGAGCATTTTTTGACGCTTTGCGAGCTGGAGCACCCAGAGGAAAACTGGTTTTCGCGTTTGACGGCGAGCGTGGTTACAACGTGTTATTATGTTGGGGCGGTCCGGTACGTGATTTTGAATTTTTTTCGGGCACCGATGAAAATCGAAGGTGCGATTATTGCACCTCCGATAGTTCGGCCTGTGGTTACGGCTCTTGAGGCAAGCGTTGGCGATCATATTCTTGTATATTCGACTTCCGGCAAAGGCGGTGAGCGGTTACGGAAGATTCTTAACGGGTTTGGGAGTGAGCGGTTTTTTGTTTACGGGTTCGACCGTGATGAGGAATATAAGAACTGTGTTTTCAAAAAGCGTTCGACGGAGGGATTTCTTCGTGACCTGGCATCTGCTCGTGGTGTTGTGGCATCGGCGGGTTTTTCGCTTATCAGCGAGTGTTTGTATCTGCGGAAGAAGATGTATGTTCTGCCGTTAGCGGGTCAGTATGAGCAGATAATCAACGCCCGGTATATTGAGAAGCTTGGGCTTGGTGTTTCTTCGCAGCAGTTGGATGCGGAATCGATGCGGAGGTTTTTAGGGGTGATTGATGGGCCTTTGCCTGAGGATGACCGGATTATATGGCCGGATAACGAGGGGTTTTTTCGGCTGTTAGGTGACTTGCTCGGCGGGCTGGACAATCCTGTTGCTATAAAGCCTGATTGAGCTTTGAAGTGCAGGGCTATTATTGAGTGTAGAGAGTGAATGTTCTTTGTCCGAGGTAACCTTCGTTTATAGAGATTTGTATTATGTCTCGTGCGAGAGGGGCGGCATCGGATGAGCCGTGTTGGCCACCTTCTACAACGACTGCAACGGCGATGACGCGATTGTTCGAGTCGGTCGCGAATCCTGCGAACCATGCGTTGGCGGGGTCCTGTGTGGAGCCTGTTTTTCCATAAACGGTGACGTCCTGTTCGGATAGTCCGCTGTTTGCGAAGGCTTTGTGGGCAGTTCCGCGGATGTCATTTACGACAGCGTACATTCCATCGCGGATGACGGCGAGGATTTCCGGGGGAATTCCAAGATTAGTTTCAGATTCTTCTTGTTGCTGAGCGGTCGGTTCGTTTGGGTTCGGCAGGAAGATTCGGGGTGGTATGTAACGGCCATTTCGGGCGATGGCGGCCATTGAGTTTGCGACCTGCAGGGGGGTGACTCGGAGGTTTCCCTGGCCTATTCCGAAATATCTTTTTTCGGCGGGGCGCAGCGGTGGTATCTGGTCGAAGGATTCGATTCTGCGGGTTGGGACGGGTGTGGATGAAATTTGTCCGGGCGCTTGTCTGAAGTTTCGGTTTGTTTCGGCGTTTTTGGCCCATGGCGGGATCAGGAGTATCTGTCGGCCGTAGCCGAATTCGAAGAGCCACTGCTGCAGAGTGCGTGGGTCGATTCTGTCTGCGAGTATTGAAAAAAAGCGGTTGCAGCTATCCCTGAGGGCGTTTCGTGCGTTTTCGTGGCCATGTCCCAATTTGTACTGATTCCATATCCAGCAATTTGGCCAATATCTGGGAGCTTTTTGCGCAGGACAATTGATGGTGTCATCGGGAGTGATTTTTCCTGATTCCAGGCCTGCGACAAGTATTAGTGGTTTTACGGACGAGCCTGGTGGATATTGTTTGTCTATTGCCCTGTTGATGAGTGGCCGGTTGGTGTCGTTTGATAGTTTGCCATACTCATATCTTGCTCTATTGAGGTTGTAGGCCGGCATTGACGCCATCGCGAGGATTTCAGCGGAGTTGACGTCAATTACAACGGCTGCCGATGGTTTTGCCCAGTATTCCGGATTCAGCAGTGGGTCGGTCAACAGGTTTTCGATTTTTTGCTGGAGGACGATGTCGAGAGTCAGTTTGACGTTTTTTCCGAGTTCTGTTGGAGTTTCGCTGACGAGTTGGCCGTCGATGTCGTAGATTGTCTGCCCTCTTCTTCCGTGAAGGACTGGTTCGCAGATATATTCAACGCCGTTTTCGCGTCCGCAGACGTCATCAGAGAGGTAACTTGACAGTTTGTCGTCGGCGAAGAGCTTCTTGTCGGTTTCCTGCGGCGGCCCCACCCATCCTATTGTTTGTGCGGCGGCTCGGCCATAAGGGTAGTATCGTTTTGCCTTTGCAAGTATGTCTATTTCTGGTATGTCTTTGAATTCCAGTTGTGCGGCGAAGATGTCGTCGTCGGTTGCCAAATCAAGGATGGGCCACTTTCGGTACATTTCGGTGATGTTGACCTTGTTGATGAGTCTGCGTCGCTCTCGGGCGTTCGGTTGTTTTTGTTTGAAATCCGCGATTGCCGCAGAGAGGGGGACGCTGAGGATGGTGTCGTAATTTTTTATGATATCCGAGGACGGGAAGTTTTTTCGCCATGCCTGGAACGTTCGCCGGTTCCAGATGTCCTGGTTGATATGGTTGAAACGCTGCTTTATTTCTGCTGGGTTGACGCTTTCGAAGCGGGCGCACTTTTGGATAACGAGTTTGAGGTCGTCGGCGTGTTTTGCTTTGGCTTTATCGTTTGGGTATTTCCTGGTGACCTTATTGTCGAGCAGTGAAGTTAGCCTGTAATTGACGCAGAGTTGAAAGACCGGTTCGTCGGTTGCGAGGATTTTGTTGTGTCTATCCAGGATTTGGCCTCTTATCGTTCTTCTCTGGCTGCTTTTTCCTCTGCGGAGTTTTAGCTGGTTGATTTTGTCTCTGTAGTAGGAGTGTGTGAGCAACTGCATTTGGGTGAGTCGAACGAGACAAATGCAGAAGAGCGAGATGATAATGGCGATGAAGATTTTGATTCTTTTGTCGTACATGGTAAGTGTGTCATTGTATCAGAATTTGGTGAATCGGCGAGTCTTTATACGCATCCACCATGCTGCCGGCAGGAAGAAGAAAGGGCCTGCTATCGCCGAGTAGATTGAAGTCCAGAGAAGGAGCTTGAATGTGGCCGGCGTTTTTTGCTGGACGAGGGTGAGTAACGCTACGAGTGCGCCGGCGAAGATGGAAGTTATGAAAATGATTAGTGCCTGGTAGGTGATTCTTTTTGCACTGACGACTCGGTGGAGATGCGCCAGCAGTGTGCCGAACAGGCCGTAACTTATTATTCGCGGGCCGAGGGAGCGGGCGAGGACGTCGGCAACGAATCCGATGGCGAAGGAAGTTATCACGGCTTCAGAGATGTTGAATTCCCAGCCGCCGAGTCGTGCTTTTTTTGCTTCGGAGACACCGCAGATTGAAAAGAAGACTACGAGTGTGAGCAGGAGGTCCGGTTTTACGTGTTGGTCGGTGAAGGCGATTTTTTCAAGAAAAGCTGACTGTATTATTGCAATGACAACGACCAGGACGACAAAGCGGAACCATCGCATTTCAGAACCTCGCCGGTTTTTGTGGATTCATCACGAGTACGTAGACCTGGAGCAGCGCTTCGATTGAACATGCAGGCTCAACGGTGATGTTCCATAGGAGTGGTTTTTCGTCATCCGGTCTGCACTGTGAAACGGTTCCGATGATGATTGGTGTATCGAGACAGCCGGCTTTTTTTCTTGCATAGACGAGGTCGCCTTTTTTGACTTTGTGCTTTCTCGGTACGTTTGGGATTTTGGCGGAATTTCGGCCTGTTCCCTGCATTAGTCGGGCGATCGCCGGTTTCCCGATGTTTACCTCTATCATGCTGGCGGGGTCGGTGAAGAGTTTGACTCTTGCCTGGTAGTAATCTACGGCGTCGATAGTGCCGATGATGCAAATGTCTGTGAGGACGAATTGTCCCTTTTGGACTGCGAATTCGGAGCCGCAGTTTATAACAAGTTCACTGTTCGAAATGGCAGTGACTACGTTTGCGGGCATTAGGGCAGCGCCCTGCAGCGGCAGTCTTGCTCTCAGCAGTGATAGCTGCTCGATCTGCATTTTGGCCTGTTCGAGTTGGCGTTGGAGATTGGCGATTAAATTTCTGTACTGGAGTTCTCTGCGTGTTAATTCGTTGGTGTTCCCGCTGTTCGAGTGTTTTGTGAGTGTGACAGCTCTTCCGAAAGTCAGCGGCCATTGAAAGATCTTCGTGAAGGTGAAATGCAGCCTGTCGGAAAGCCCCTGTGGGGCAAACAAGAGTATGAAACCGGCGATAGTGAACCAAGTGAAAAGCATTCGTTCTGAGACTCTAATTCGATTGCTTGCCATGGTTGCCGGTAGGAGAAAAATAACGGTTAAAGGTCAAATAGTTCGATTCATGTATTACTGCTTATTCCCACCCATAGTCACTATGATCCATGGTGTCCTTCCACAACTCGAGGTTTTCGAGGTAGACGCTTGTTCCTTTTGCGACGGAAAATAGTGGGTCATCGACCCTGGTTACGGTCAGTCCTGTAGCATTTGCCAGGACGGTATCCATACCCCGCAGGAGCGAGCCTCCTCCGCAGATGTGTACGCCGTTGTCTATGAGGTCGGCGGCAAGTTCGGGTTCTGCTTTTTCGAGTGTGGCGGTAACGGCGTCAATGATTGCGGAGACGGGTTCTTTTACTGCTTCGCGTATTTCTTCGCTGGTTATGACTATTTTCCTGGGCAGGCCTGAGATAGTATCTCTGCCGGCGACTTCCATGGTAAGTTCCTCTTCGAGCGGTGCGGCGGAGCCTATCTGTATCTTAACTTTTTCGGCACGTGCCTCCCCGATGAGTAGGTTGTATGTTCGCTTCAGGTGGTTTATGACGGCTTCATCCATGTCGTCGCCGCCGATTCTGATTGACTGGCAGGTTGCGATGTCGGCCAGGCTTATAATTGCCACTTCAGTGGTACCGCCGCCGATATCAACAATCATTGAGGCTGTTGGGTCCGTGATAGGCAGTCCAGCCCCGATACCTGCGGCCATAGGCTCATCCACAAGGTAGACTCTTCTTGCCCCCGCCCGTTCTGCGCTATCGATAACGGCGCGTCTTTCGACGGCGGTGATTCCGGTTGGGACGGCGATTACGACTCTCGGTCTGACGAATCTTCCTCTTCCGTGTACCTTCTTAATGAAGTAGGTGAGCATTGCCTCGGTAATTTCGAAATCACTTATGACACCATCTTTTAGCGGCCTGATAGCTGTGATTGAGCCGGGGGTTTTACCGAGCATTTCCCTGGCGACGAGTCCGACGGCTTCACCATCGTTCAGCACGATATTAGTACCTCTTCTGACGGCAACGACGGAAGGCTCGTTTAGCACTATCCCCTTGCCTCTGACGCAAACGAGGGTACTGCAGGTACCAAGATCAATACCCATATCCACGCTAAAGAGACCCAGGAGTGTATCCAGCAGCACTTTCGACTCCCTTCAAAAAAATCCATTGACTACTGGCTATACTTATACACTAAGAAAGTAAATTGTCAATAGTCAATTCTGCCACTGTTATCAAAATCTTGAGGAGCCGAGATGTGAAGGTTTTTCGGGCGCCCCAAAGACCGTGCCGTATTGTGTCTTGCATTTGAAAGCGACGAAGACGGCGGTAGCTAATACGACGGCAAAGGCGAGGGCGAGAACAGCCGTGTACAGGTTGTTGTTGGCAAGTACTCTTTTTGTCCGATTCGGCCTATCAGCACTCATACGAAAACCTCAAAAGGATAGAACAAGTTTCCACGAATGTCCATTTGGTGCATAGCTGCCTTATAGATTAGTGGAAACGTTATCACCAACTTTAGGCTGCGATTCGGCCTTTACACGCTGTAGAAAACCGACGGCCCTTTCCGGTTCCACGTCAATAATGAGAATTTCACAGATGAACTGGCTGTTTCTGGTAACGAGGAATTTCATTTTTTCCCTGACGCCATTTGCCGAGCCTATAGATATCTGGGCTATTGAGTTTTTGATGTCTACGACGGTAATGGTTCCTTTCAGTGCGATTGGTCTTGCGAGTGTATCAGTGCCCCTGGCGGTGGCATCGGCTGGTTTAACGACACCGAACGGCTGCGTTACCTTTGTGACGGGGGCAATTTCCAATCCTTTTTTACCAAGCAGTTGGTCCAATTTTGTTTGGAGTTGTGCTTTTGCTTCTTCAAGCCTTCTTTTGTCTGCCTGGAGTGTATCGATAATTGCTATTTTTGCTATCAGTTCGGCATTGACTTCCTTGAGTTCTTTATCCTGCTCGAGACGCACTGATTCTGTTTCTTTGAGTTCGGCGAGTTTTGCATCCAGAGTTTTTTGTAAAGCATCACCGACGTCGCCTGCGGTTTTCGCTAAAGCGGCCGAATTGGCAGCGTTTTGCTTGGCTGTGCTTAAGGCACGGTTGACGGCTTTGTTTTTCTCACCGAGGTCTGCTATTTGTTGTTTGAGTTCGGTAATTTGCGTGTCGAGTTTCTTGCGGTCAGTTTCGAACTGGGTTGATTTATCGTGCAAGTTCTTTTTTGCGGTGTTTTCTCCGCTCTGTGCCGTTTGTTTTGCAGTGCGTTCGTCATCATATTTTTTTTGGTAGTTGGTTGCGTTTGAGACGTATGTCACGACTATTCCACAGAGAAATATAGAGGACAGTGTGAGTAAGATTATCAGTACTTTTGTAAGCGTGCTCAAGATAAGCCCCTTTCAATTGCCGGCAATTTCGCCCTGCAGCAAGATTTTCAGCGCGAATTGCATATTAAACCACCGATCCTTACAGTACATATTATTATAGTGTTGGGGCGTGGAAAAGGCAAGTTATTTTTCCCAAATAGCCCAAACAAACATTTTTCAGTGTTGTTAGAGGCTGTTAAATGGGTGGTCTGTAGGTCTTTGTGCAGCAAAAAACGGCTTTTGCGGCCTCCAGACGAACAAATTTTGACTGGTTCTTTAGCAGTTGAGGCAGAAAATCGATAAGTTTTGGGGTGCAGATACGCCCGATAGCTCTTGCGGCGAAGATATAGATACGCTCCTTATCTTCGGGAATCATTTGCGCCGTGATGTTTTTTCTGAAGACGTCGAGTACGACGAGTTCACCGGCTGGGTCGTGAAGAATCCCGAGTTGCTCGGCGGCGGCGAGCCTGACCTCGATGATATCATCATCGAGCATCCCTATGATGGCTCCGTGGGCCTTTGTGGTACCGAGTGCCCCCATTGCTCTAATTGCGATAACTCTGACGTCGGGATAAACATTTATCAGCATTGCCCAAATCTTTGGTGTGATGTTTTCGTCTTTCAGGGTGGCGATTGATTCTACGGCCTGGAATCTGACTTTGTCGCCGGAGTCTCTCATTGCCAGGGCGGCGTAAAGCAGTTTGGATGCCTTCTTGTCGGCAGTTTTTCCAATCAGCATTGCTGCATTTGCCCTTACAGTGTTGTCCTTGTTTGCCAGGGCGTTTCTGAGCACCTGGAAGTATTCGGGCCGGCCGAGCTTATACATGGCGTATGCCGCTGCGATTCTGACGTTTGGGTTTTCGTCGCGGAGGAGTTGGGAGACCTGTGATTCTGCGAGGGTATACTGTGTGTCGCCTATTGCCAAAGCGACGGCAAATCTTACGGGGACGAATTGGCTGGTCAGCATTTTCCGGACCTTGGGCATTAGCTTGATTTGCCTTGTGGAAGCTACGACCTCAATGGCGTTCACTCTTAGCCTTGGTTCCGGGTCTGTCAGGGCCTGGCCCAGTATTGTTTGGGCCAGTGGCAGCAGTTCTCGCGCTGTTGAAGATTCGGGCCAGTTGTACGGTGTTTGGGGATTTGGGGAACATGCTGTTATGAACAGGGCAGTTGCCGCGAGAATCAGAGCGGTTAAGTTTGGTGTGTTATTCATCGGATTTTCCTGTCAAGTTTGCCGGAGCGCGGTTTTGGTTTTAACCACCGCAGCCCGGGCAGAATCATGATTGCAACCAGGCACGCGGCACAAAAGAAGTCGAGCCACTGGCCGTACTTGCTGAATAAAGTAACCCTTTTATCTATCGGCAGTCTATCTACAAACCATCCAGCCATACCTGTTCGCTGGAGAACTTTTTGGGGCAGATTCCCGGCGATATATCCGTTTTTGATTCTTCCGAGGCTGTCAATGATGCAGCTAATTCCGGTGTTGACGCTTCTGACGACAGCGAGTCTGTTTTCTACAGCCCTGAATACGCATACGGCGGTGTGTTGCGATAATTCCGCCGTTGGAAAAGTCTTGTTGTTTTTGAATCTAACGAACCATCCGTCGTTGCTGATGTTTACGAGGAAATCGACGGCTTTTCGGCCATTTTGGGCCTTGGCGAGATGTCTTGCGATTTGTGGGACGGTGTCTTCGTAGCAGATCATAACGCCGAATTTGTGCGTATCGGCAGGGGTGTTTGCGTCTGTGGTCATTTTGAAGACGGTGTATTCCGTGCCTGGTTCGAGTGAATAGTCGTAATTATAGTTTTTCGGGACGAAACTCATGAGTATTTTATAAAGGGCAGGAAAAGTTCGATAAAATGGCACGACCTCACCAAACAGCACCAGGTGTATTTTGCTGTACCATTTAGCGTCCTGTTTTCCCTGGGGTGTGTAAAGGAAAGCAGAATTGTACCGTGCGAGTGTGAGTGTTCCGTCGTCCTGGAATCGGATTTGTCCGCCATATGCCCCTACGAGCAGAAAGGCGGTGTTCTTTGCGTGTTTGGCCAGCCTTTGGTCATAGTTTTTGTATTCATCACCGGTGGAGATGTAGGGCCAGACGTCTTTGTTGAGGATGGCCTGTACCATTGTTTCGGGCCAGACGACTAATTCGGCTCCGGCAGCGGCGGCCTGAGTGCTGCTGCTGATAAGTTTGTCGAAGATAACGTCCGAGGCTTGGCCCGCACGCTTTACGGATTGGGGGATATTTGTTTGTATTGAGCCGACAACAGGGCCCGGCTTGACAAATCTTTCGGACTGAGCGATTCGCCACTTGCCGTAGGTAAGGGTGGCGATTATGGCAGCGGCGACGATAGCAGCTTTTGCTATGTGCAGGGCGGTGGGTTTTTGCTTTTTCAGTGCCGTTAGTGCGAATTCGGCGGCAAGGGCGTTTGTCATTGCGATCAGAAATGAGACCCCGGCGGTGCCGAAGATATCAGCAATCTGGATTAGGGGTATGTTTTGAAACTGGCTGTGGGCAAGGAAGTGCCAGAAGAAACCACCGAGGAAGACTCCCTGGAGGCGTTCGGCTCCGACGAAGAATATGGGTACCGCCAGGAGCAGGGGGATGTTCCTGCTTCTGCAGTAGCGGATGGTCAGGGCAAGTATCGGCCACAGCAGTGCGAGATAGGCACATACGGCGGCCCAGCCGATGATTGTTATGGGGGCAATCCAGTAGAGATTTACGAGCCAGTAGGCGAATGAGACAAGGTAAGCGGCCAGGGCGAGCGGTTTTGGTTTTGCGTTTGGCGAGGATGCGAGAATAAAGGGCACCAGTGCGACCCAGGCAAGCCAGGCCCATGTTATTGGCGGCTGAATAACAGTTAGCAGGGCTGCGGTTGGCAGAAGCAGTGTACAACTGATCAAGAAGTCTTTTGTGGGGCGATTTTTCAACCGGCAAAATCCCTTAAAGCAGCCGCCACTTCGGCCACCTGGTACTTTTTGGCATTGTTCATTCTCACGGCCAACTGACTTGTAACAATTGCCAGGAGGCTTGGGTCGGTAGTGACTTGTTTTGGTGTTTTTCCCGTATCGGACAGGAGGCGTTTTAGCTCGTCGAATTCGGTTTTTTTAAACAAGAGATTTTGTTTTGGGCATTGCTTTCCAAGTTCGGCAAGGCGTTGCCGCGCATTTTCGACGTAGGTTTCCGAGATTTCAAGGGCAAGGTATTTTCTGCCGAACTGGTATGCGGCGGCGGGGGTGGTTCCGGAGCCGGAGAATGGGTCGAGGACGAGGTCTCCAGGATTCGAACTTACTGCGATAATCCTTTTGAGCAATGTTTCAGGCATCTGACAGGGGTGCCAGCCGGCCCGCTCCTTGAACGTTCCGCAGACCCTGGGAAATGTGTTCCAGACGTCATCGGGAATTTTTCCTGTGGAATTTGCCCTTCTGTCGTTGTATGTCAACTGCCTTTGTGATGGTACTCGGACGGCGTGGTCGTTGAAGGTGAATTCTTTCGGGTTGTTCACGAAGTAGAAAATGTGTGTGTGCGCGCGGGCGAACTTGGTTTTAGTCTGCTGGCCGAAAGTGTAGTACCAGATTATCCAGTTTCTCATGGATAGGCCAAGCTCGTCGGCAATGATTTTTATGTTGGCAGCGTAAGTGTCGCCGATTGCGATGTAAAATGAGCCTGTGGGTTTGAGGACGTTTTTACAGGCGGTAATCCATTTTCTTGTCCATTCGATGTAGTTTTCGCGTTTGTGTTTGTCGTGGTATTTGTCGTATTTGTATCCTATGTTGAAGGGTGGGTCCGCGAAGATAAGGTCGGCAAAGCGTTCTTTGTGCTTGCTGAGGAATTCGATGCAGTCGTCGCAGATGATTTTGTTGATGAGGTCGTTCATGGGGTCATATTACAAAACTGACGTTGGTTTTCAAGGTATTTCGCGTGGTTGCAGGTGGAAGATTGAGTTATGATATTTTTATATGGGCGTTTGCACCGGGGTATGGAATGGTTATAATGTCTGCCGGTGCTGTGTGAGTGCCGAGAATGATGATTGAGGGTTGAAGGTTGGTTATGCATGGATTCAGAGTTGGCATTATAGTCTGCGGCGCAGCGTTGTGGGGTTGTGGCGTGTCGTCCGTCATGGGTGAGACGTGGTACCTGCAGCATGGCGGTGAATGGCAGGAAATGTCGCAGCAGTGCAAGGAGCTGCTCGATAAGGGCAACGAATACTATGAGCAGGACAAATACATCAAGGCTGCGCGGAAGTATAGAAAGTTTCTGGATGAGTGCAAGGATTCTGGTGAGCTTTACGATGAGGTTCTGGAGCGTCAGTACGAGATAGCGGGTGAGTTTTTGGCAGGGCGTAAGAAGCGGGTGCTGGGCGTATTCCGGATGAGCACTTACGCAGAGGGCATCAAGATGATGGAGCGGATTCGCGAGCGTGCGGGTGATTCTGAGCTTGCAGCAAAGGCGGCAGTGGAGGTTGCCAGAAGTTACGAGAGCAGAGGCAGGAAAAAGAAATCACGTTATATTTCGGCATATCAAAGTTGGCTCGATGTTTACGAAAGTTACGACAAACAGATGCGTTTGCCGGGTTTGTCCCCGACCGGAGAGCTTGGCAAGGATGCGCTTCTGGCTATGGCTCGGTGCCAGGAGCTTGCTTATCGCGGGCCGATGTTTGACGCGGCGGATTTGAGTGGGCGACCGCTGAGTGAGAATGCGTTCGATGGTGCCAGACGTTGTTATGAGCAGTTCAGAACTCGATATCCTTCTGAGGCAAAAAAGCGTGGCATCGATGCTAAGCTGCGGAAAATAGACGAGGAGATTGCAAAGAAAGATTTGTGGACGGGGCATTATTATCAAACGAGGGGCAACAGAAGTGCAGCGAACCTGTATTATCAGATGGTGATGCGTGACTGGCCCGGGACTGAAGCGTCGGCCGAGGCCAGGGCAATGCTGGCAGAGAATATGAGCGGCAAAGAGAAAGAGAAAAAATGAACAGAGCGGATGCCGGTGGTTGTTACGGATGGATGGCGTGTGTGTTCCTGTGCATGGGTATTTTGGGGTGCTCGTGGACCGGCGGTTATACGAATGCGTCGCTGTATCCGTCGCAGGTGAGCACTGTGTATGTTGAGATGTTTGAGAACAAGAGCTTCTGGCGGGATGTGGAATACGATTTTACCGATGCGTTGGCAAAGCGTATTGAGGCGGAGACGCCTTATAAGATTGTGTCGGACAGGGACCGGGCGGACAGCGTAATAAGCGGCCAAATAGTCTCGGTGGATCAATCAGTACTGAGCATTGATCGCGAGATGGGGACGGCATTAGAGAAAGAGGTTGAACTTCGAGCGGTGGTGAGTTGGAAGGACCTGATTAATGGGAAGCTTTTAATAGAGAGTCGGTCGGTCAGTGCTTCGGGCAGTTATTCGGCGCTGCAGAATGAGAGCTTTACGTACGCGTCACGAGTTGCGGCAAACAATCTTGCAGGCAGAGTCGTAGAACTGATGGAAGCCAAATGGTAAAAGGCCTCAATAAGGTTAGATTCGAACTATGAGCAATTATAGAGGTAAAAGAACGGGTCGGCCGACTTCTGGTGGTCGCGACAAGCAGGGACGCAAAATACCGCCGCCAAGCCCGAGTCGCGGGCCGCTTAGTTGGCTTATAATCGGGCTTGTCGTTTTTACGGCGATGATGATGCTCCAACAGTGGCGCAATGTCGATACAATTCGTTGGGACGAGTTTCTCAAGTACATCGAAGCCAGGCAGATCAAAACTGTGGAGATCGGCGAGACGGATATTACGGGCAAGTTCAACGAGGCGGGTATTTCAGAGCGCGGCAAGGATTCGGCAGAATCATTCAGTGTTGGGTATAAGCAGGACTGGCTTGACAAGAAGCTTCTGGATGAGTGGGTTAAACTCGGTGTTCAGGTGAAGTCTGCCAAGCAGCGTATTTGGCTTCCACTGCTTATACAGTGGGTTTTGCCGCTTCTTATTCTGGTAGGTTTTTTCTATTTTGTATTCGCGAGGAATCTTCGCAGTGGTGCCGGCGGGATGCTGATGTCTTTTGGTCGCAGCAGGCACCGTGTTCAGAGCAAAGAAAAAATGAAAGTGACATTTGAGGATGTTGCGGGTGTTGAAGAGGCGAAGGAGGAGTTGGCTGAGATAATTGAATTCCTGAAAAATCCCCGGAAATTTCAGCGCCTTGGCGGCAGGATTCCTCGCGGTGTTCTGTTGGTAGGGCCACCTGGATGCGGCAAGACGCTTTTGGCCAAGGCTATTGCAGGTCAGGCTGACGTTCCGTTTTTCAGCATATCGGGTAGCGACTTTGTGGAGATGTTTGTCGGAGTAGGTGCATCTCGAGTTCGTGACCTGTTTCGCCAGGCGAAAGAAAGCTCGCCTTGTATAATTTTTCTGGACGAGGTTGACGCTATCGGCCGCAAGCGCGGTGCGGGTTTTGTCGGCGGCGGTCACGACGAGCGTGAGCAGACGTTGAATGCGATTTTGGTTGAGATGGACGGTTTTGATACCAACGACCAGGTGATAGTAATAGCAGCTACGAACCGTGCGGATATTCTTGATCATGCGTTGACACGTCCCGGTCGGTTCGACAGGCAGATATTTGTTCCGTTTCCGGATTTGAAGGGCAGGGCCGATATACTGAAGGTTCACGCAAAAAAGGTTAAACTTGGGCCGGATGCGAATCTTGAGCGGCTGGCTCGTGGGACGCCGATGTTTACGGGAGCGGATTTGGCGGCGATAATCAACGAGGCGGCCCTGATGGCGACGATGGCGGACAAAGAGTTTGTTGAGATGATTGATCTTGAGGAGGCTCGTGACAAAGTTCGTTGGGGAAGGGCCAAAAAAAGCCGTGTTATGGATGAGAAGGAGCGTGAGATAACGGCTTATCATGAGGCAGGACATACGCTGGTTCAGTCGCTTCTTGAGGAGGCTGACCCTCTTCATAAGGTTAGTATTATTCCACGCGGGCCGATGGGGGGGGCGACGTTTGCCCTTCCGGAGAAGGACAGAACAATATTTACCAAGCGTTATTGCATGGCTCTTATGCAGGTTTGCTTTGGGGGGCGGATTGCCGAGGAGATGTTCTGCGACGATATATCCAGCGGAGCGCAGTCGGATATTGAGCAGGCGACCAAGATAGCTCGTCAGATGATACTGACCTGGGGGATGAGCAGTAAGCTTGGTCCAATCAGCTACGGTCCTGATATGGGTGTACAGGCCCAGGTTTATTTGATGCCCGGTGAGAAGGATTATTCCGAGCGGACGGCTGAATCCATCGACAGTGAGGTGAGGCGGTTGACGAGTGAGGCTTATGAGCAGGCGAAATCATTGATAGGTTCCAACAGGGAGAACGTGACAAAGATAGCGGGGGCGCTTTTGAAATATGAGACTCTGACGGCCGACGATGTACAAGTGATTTTTGACGGCGGTGAGCTTAACAAACCGACGGTTAACGTACTGCTGGCTGCTGAACAGGCCAAGGCCGTTAATGCAGAAGAGCCGGAGCCAAAACCACATGAAGAGGCGTCGGAGCAGGCCGAAGATCGAGAATAGTTTTTTGGCGTAAGAAGCACGACTGAGAGGTAGTTATGCCTGGGAAAGACGCTGGGGTATTGTTGGTATTGGTTCTGGCGTTTTCGTTATGCGCGTTTGGGGACGATTCGAATAAGCCTTCCGATGGTGTTGTGCTCACGCACTATAAGGACGAGTATTCATCTTCGGCTCGGGTTGAGCCTGCGAGGATGGATGGCAGAGCGGGGGTAGCGGTTTCATTCGAAGGTGATGAGGAGTTGCACTATTACGCTCGGCCAGAGAAGGCTACTGCGTCTGGATTCGAACTGATAGTCGGGGCTAATTCACCGGCGTTTGTTTTCGGAGAGGCTGTTTACCCGAAGTGGAAGATTATTACAGACCCTCTTGGCAGGAAAGTTGAGGTTTATGCGGGGGATTTTGCTGTTTTTGTTCCGATTGAGGGCGTGGGCGAAGGGGTGACGAAAGCAGATGTTGAGGTGACAATCAGCGGCCAGGCCTGCACGAGTGCGGTTTGTATAGAGCCTTTCAAGACGACTATTCCGGCGAAGGTAGATTACGGCCAGGTTGAATCGTGGCAGCAGATTAGTTTTGAAAAGGCACCGCGTGACGTGCAGTCCGGTGGGGCGGGGGGGTATTCGGTTTGGTTTGCGCTGGTGCTGGCATTTGCTGCGGGGGTGTTACTGAATATTATGCCATGCGTATGGCCGGTTCTTCCTCTTGTGATAATGCGGATTGTCGAGCAGGCAGGTGAGAGCAGGCGTCGGTCGTTTTCGATGGGGCTTGCCTTTTGCGCGGGTATTTTGTTGTTTTTTGCGTGTCTGGCGGGAGCGAATATTGTTTTGAAGAGTTTTTATGACACCTCTCTGGGTTGGGGCGACCATATGCGCAATCCGTTAGTGGTGACATTTCTGGTTCTTTTGATGGTGGTGATGAGCCTGTTTATGTTTGGGGTTTTCACAGTATCGGTCCCTTCGAGTGTAGCCGGAAGGAGCGGTTCGGGCAAGGGTTATGCCGGTTCTGTGGGGATGGGTTTTCTCGCTGCGGTGCTGAGTACGCCGTGCAGTTTTGCTGTTTTGACGACGGCTTTTGTTTGGGCACAGGGCCAGGCACTGATGCTGGGGACTTTTGCGATAATGGTTATCGGTTTGGGGATGGCGGTTCCTTATGCGATATTGACTGCGATGCCTGGTTTTCTGGGCCGTTTGCCGCGAGCGGGCAGGTGGATGGAGTTGGTCAAACAGGGTCTTGGTTTTGTTCTGCTTGTGATAGCGGTGAAGTTGATAAAGGGGCTTCCGGATGCCGGCAGGATAAACGTATTGTTTTTTGCGGTTGTTCTGAGCTTCTGTGTGTGGATGTGGGGCGGCTGGGTCAGCTTTGGTACGAAACTGTCTCGCAAGATTTTGGTTCGCGTGATAGCGGTTGCGATTTGCGTTTTGGCGTGGATGGTTATTTTTACGACCGAACGTGTAGAATGGACGCCTTATGATGCGGCCCGAATCGAGCAGGCCCGGTTAGAAGGCAGGCCGGTTTTGATAGATTTTACAGCAGGATGGTGCGCGAATTGTGAGATTGTGGACAAGGTGGTTTATCAGCGTCGGGATATTTCAGGTTTGATAGCGAAAAAGGATGTTCTGGCAATCAGGGCCGATACGTCCGAGGAAAGTATGCCGGCGACGGCGGTACTGAAGAATGTTTACAAGGAGGCTGTACCGGTGACTATATTGTATTTGCCGGGGCGGGACGAGCCGGTGCGGTTTTCCGGCGAGATATTCTTTGCAAAAAAGTTGAAGCAGGCATTGCAAAGCTTGGCCTCAAAACGGGACGACGATGGCGAAAAAGAAAACGGCAAGTAGGGCAAAGATAAGAGTCGACAAGGCTGAGGCAGCCAATCGTGTGAAGAAAATCATACCGGTACTCCGAAAAGAATATCCGGACGCCAGGGTCGCGTTGAAACACAGAAATCCGCTTGAACTTCTGGTTGCGACGATTCTTTCGGCCCAGTGTACGGATGTTCGGGTGAATATGGTGACAAAGGATTTGTTCAGGAAATATAAATCGGCTGCGGATTGGGCCAGTGTTGACCTTGGGCAGCTTGAGTCGGAGATACGCAGCACCGGATTCTATCATAACAAGGCGCTGAGTATCAAATCTTCCTGTAGCGAGATAAATGAGCGGTTTGGCGGTGAGGTTCCGAGCACGATAGACGAGCTTGTATCTCTTCGCGGTGTTGGGAGGAAGACGGCGAATGTTGTGCTTGGCGGTGCGTTCGACCAACCTGCTATAACCTGTGATACGCATGTTATCAGACTGTCACGTCGATTGGGGCTTTCGCCCAACAGTGACCCGGTTAAGCTTGAGTTTGATTTGGCCGATATAGTAGCGAAAAAGGATTGGATGTTGTTCAGCAATTTGCTTATATTTCACGGCCGCAACATTTGCAAAGCGCGCAATCCTGATTGTGGGAATTGCCTGATTTCGAAGCATTGTCCTGCTGCAAACAACACGGCCTTGTGGTAGAATCGATGTCGTAAGGGTCGTCAGCAAAGTATTGATGGTTTTGAGAATGTTAATCGAAGGAGAAGTTATTATATGATGGGTATTACCGATAAGCCGGTTCAGGACTTGTGGCGGATATTCAGGGTGATGGCGGAATTTGTCGAGGGTTTCGACGAGCTTGGACCGATAGGGTCGGCGGTTTCGATATTTGGTTCGGCGCGAACGGACTCCAAAGATCCTTATTACAAGCTTGCTGAGGAGACTGCCGCTGAAGTTTCTAAAGCGGGTTTTGCTGTGATAACCGGCGGCGGAGGAGGGATAATGGAAGCGGCGAACAAAGGGGCCGCTGAGGCTGGGGGACGCAGCATTGGTCTTAACATTGAACTTCCGGTGGAGCAGGTTCCGAACGAGTATCAGAATCTGTCACTTCATTTCCGGTATTTTTTCTGCCGCAAGGTGATGTTCCTGAAATATGCGCATGGGTTTATCGTTTTTCCGGGTGGGTACGGAACGATGGACGAGTTTTTCGAGTCAATGGTTCTGATACAGACGCTGAAGCAGGCGTCGTTTCCGGTAATACTTATGGGCAGCGAATACTGGGGTGGGCTTGTAAACTGGATGCGTAACAAGATGCTTGCCGAACACAAATATATTTCACCGGAAGATATGGATGTTTTTACGGTTGTGGATGAACCGAAGGCCGCCGTGAAGATTATAGTGGATTTCAGGAAGTCCAAGGGCAAAGTTGGTATAAAGCTTCCATCGGGTATGCGCCGAAATGGCGGTTAGCGGCCACGGTGACAGAGGCGACTTTCAATTCAGGGGCTTTTATTCTTCGACAAGACTCATTGCCTGGTCGAGGTGTTTGAGCAGGTAACTTTTTTCGGGTCCGCCGAGGTGCTGCCAGCCGAGAATTTCATCGACTTGGAATTGTCGTTGCGCGATGTCTTCAAGGTTCAGTCCGTGTTTTTCGAAAGCTTCCTGCCAGATGGCGGCGTTGAAGCATTCATTCCAGAGGTCGAATTTTGCTCCTTTTTGCCATGCGGTTTCGATAACGTCTGCGGCTTTTCTGGTGCCCCTTGCCAGTGCGGCTTCTAAAATGCTGCGCTCAATATCATGGAATTTGAATTGGAGGCTCTTGGCGCGGAGTTTCTTTTTCTCCTGGAGAATTAGTTCTTTTGCATCTTCGAAGTATTGCTTTGGTTTCTGCGGCAGCCAGGCGAACGGCGTGTGCGGCTTGGGTACCAGCCAGCTTATGGTTATGTTGATGTTGGCGGTTCTGTGGTCGACAGCTTTTCGCAGTTTTGCCAATTCGTGTGAAAGGCGGACGATTTGGGCAATGTCCTGCATGTTTTCTCCCGGAAAGCCGACCATGAAATAGAGTTTGAGTTGTTTGTAGCCTGCGCCGAAGGCTGCGCTTACGGCGTCGAAGAGGTCGCTGTCTTTCAAGGGCTTGTTAATGATTTTTCTTAGTTTTTCGGTTGCGGCTTCGACGGCGATTGTGATGCCGCTTTTTCTGACGGAAGTCAGCAACGCCGGCAGAAGTTTTAGCTGCTGGTCCACGCGGAGGCTTGGCATTGAAATGCCGACGTATTTATCGTTGAAGTATTCGTGCAGGCGTGCGACGACTTCTTCGAGGTGGGGATAGTCTGCGGTGGAAAGGCTCAGTAGGCTTACGGTGTCGAATCCGGTTGCGTGACATGCAGCCTTTGCGAGTTCGAAGATTTTTTCGCCGCTGCGATATCTTACCGGTCTTCTACAGTAACTTGCCTGGCAGAATCGGCATCTGCCTGGGCATCCTCTCATAATTTCGATGCTGACCCTTTCGTGGATAATCTGCGGGAAGGGAACGATTGGGCGAAGGGGGACGGGCGCGTTTTCGAAATCATCGACGACGGCGTTTTCGAATTCGGTTGGTAAGCCGGGTTCGAGCGGCTGAAATGCTGTTATCTTTTCACCGTCGTATTGAAATTCGTACAGGCAAGGTGCGTATGCCCAGTTGAATTGTTTTGCGACGGCCAGGAGGATTTGTTTTTTTGTCGTGCCCGCTTGTCTTTGGGCCTTTATCAATTCAGTCAGTTGTACTACGGTGTGTTCGGCTTCTCCAAGAACGAACAGGTCGATGAAGGGGGCAATGGGTTCGCAGCAGTTTGCCATACCGGCACCGGCGATTACGAGTGGGTCGTCTTCGGAGCGGTTTTTGCTTCTAACGTCAAGGCCGCCGAGGTCGAGCATATTCAGGATGTTGGTATAGCAAAGTTCGCTGGTGATGCTGAAGGCAACAATGTCGAAGCTTTTTAGGGCGGCTTTTGATTCGAGGCTGAAGAGTGGGATTTGCTTTTGTCGGAGGATGTCTTCGGCGTCGCTCCACGGTGCAAAGACTCGCTCTGCAGCGGTGCTGTCGATGCTGTTGAGAACGTCGTATATGATTGCCATTCCCGTGTTGGACATCCCAACTTCATAGACGTCGGGAAAGCAGAGCGCATAGCTGAGTTGGCATTGGGAAAGGTTTTTTTTGATTTGGTTTATTTCTCCGCCGATGTATCTTGCCGGTTTTGTGACGAATGGGAGGAATTCTTTGTCGATTCTATCGGCTAAAATTATCGGTTGTCCTGTATTCATGGAGCTATTATAGCATGGAAAAGGGATTTGTTGAATATGGTTGCCTCTGGAATTAGAATAATCCGGTAGTAATCTGTGAAAGGGTTGTTATGAACGTTCGAAGACGAATAGCGATTGAGATTGTGTTGGGAGTTGCTTTGATAGTTGGGTTGTACCTTGGGCTGCGAACCAGGCAAGTCGGCATTTGGCCTGCGGGTCGAGTTGAGGTTGGCAGCGGATACCATGAAGTGATGGGGACATTCGGGCGGGCCGTCGCGGTTGCGATGCGACGGGATACGGCGAAGAAATGCGTCGAGGCCGCCATGGAGCAGGTGCGCAATGTTGATGCTTTGATGAGCGATTATAAGGGGGATTCGGAAATAAGCCGCGTGAACCGGCAGGCTTTTGGAAGTGCCGTTAAGGTTAGTGCAGCCACGTATGAAGTTCTTGAAAGAAGCGTTGAATTGAGCCAAATGACCGATGGGGCCTTTGATATTACGGTGGGGCCTCTGGTTGACCTTTGGCGGTCGGCGGCCGAGGCCAATACTATGCCGAACGGAGCGGAATTAGCGGTGGCCAGGGCCAAGGTTGGCTATGAGAAACTGACTCTGGATCCGAATGAAATGAGCGTTCGATTTGGTGTCGAAGGCATGAGGGTCGATTTGGGCGCGATAGCAAAAGGATACAGTATCGACAAGGCGATAGAAGCGATGCAAAAACTGGGGGCGATAGGGGGGATGGTTGATGTTGGCGGCGATATTCGCTGCTTCGGTGCGTCGCCAAACGGTAAGAATAGCTGGATGATAGGTGTACAGGACCCGCGCAAAGCAAAGGCGTGGCTTGGGACGGGTCAGCCTGTTCTGGTGCTGAAGCTTACAAGTGCTGCGGTTGCGACAAGTGGAGACTATCGCCGGTACGTTACTATCAGGGGTAAAAGGCACAGCCATGTCATCGACAGGAAAACCGGAGACGGCAGCAACAAGCTGGACAGTGTTACGATTATCGGCGAAAACGCGACAAAAGCGGATGGCTTGGCAACAGCGGTTAGCGTGATGGGGGCTGAGAAGGGCCTCTCGTTGATTGAAGGGATACCCCATACCGAGGCAATCCTTATCTCTTTGCGGCCGAAGTACAAGCTTATTCAGAGCAGCGGTGCACGGAAGTATATAAAGCAATAATCAGTTTGCAGCTATGTGGTCATGCCTTTGCGGCGGCCGTTTTCGGAGCCGGCTGACGTGGTTCGGGTGCCGACGGCCCTCGGTAAACGATTACACAGGTTGGGCACTTGTTGTAGGCCGTTTCTGTTTGCTCGGTTGGCTGATAGCTTTTGTAATCGATTTTGGCGAAATTATTGTCGACTGTGAAGATGTCCGTCTGTTTTGCGCAAATTCCGCATCCTATACATCCTACTTTGCAGTTGGCTCTTGTGCTTTTTCCCGTCTCGGCGCTTCGGCAGGCAACGACCATCATGTTTTCGTGTGCAAATGGTACCATTTCGATGATATTGCGTGGACATGCTTTTACGCATGCGGTGCATCCGGTGCACTTTTCATAGTCGACAACTGCCAGGCCGTCGATGATGTGGATCGCATCGAATTTGCATACTATTGTGCAGTCTCCAAAGCCGAGGCATCCGAATTTGCATGCCTGCGCGTTGGGTAATGTGTTGGCGGCGGTGCAGGTTTGCAGTCCTGCATATTCTGCGAGCGATGTTTTATCGTTGGTGTGCGCGCGGCAGTGAACAATTGGTCTGTGCATAGGTCCGGAGTCACTGACCTGAAGGTTCAGGACTTCGGCGATTTTTTGTGCGGTAGCGGGGCCTCCCGGTGAGCATTTGCCGATAAGTTCGGGATTTTGGATGACGGCCTTTGCGTATGAGGTACAACCTGCATATCCGCAGGCGCCGCAGTCAAGATTCGGCAAGGCCTCGTGTATCTGTTCGATTTTAGGGTCGAGTTCGACTTTTAGTTTTTCACTTGCTATCAGCAATACAACGGCAAATGCGGTTCCCAGACCGAGCATAGTCATTCCCGCAGGCCAGGCGCTGTTCCATAGTTGACTCAGAGAAGCTAAAATCATCTTATCATTCCTGCAAAACCCATAAATGCTAAAGTAAGCAGCCCGGCGGTAATCAAGGTAATGGGAGCGCCTTTCAGGCATTGAGGTACATCGGCGAGATTGAGGTTTTCGCGTATTCCGGCCATGATGCAGATAGCCATAGTGAACCCTATGCCGGCTCCGAAGCTGAGCACGACCGCTTCGAGCAGATTGTCAATTCCCCAGAGGTTTATGAACAGGCACAAACCTAAAATTGCGCAGTTGGTTGTAATAAGCGGCAGAAAAATTCCAAAGCTGTCGTAGAGTGATGGGAAGAATTTTCTGAGATACATTTCGACGAGTTGGACGGCCCCGGCGATGACGAGAATGAAGCACACGTATCGAGTTACCTCAAGTCCTATGGGTATCAGAATGAGATTGTTGATCATCCATGTGAGCGTACCGCTGAGTGTGATGACGAAAGTGACGGCCAGCCCCATACCAAAAGCCATGTCGATTCTTCCGGAAACACCGAGAAAGGGACAAATTCCGAGAAATTTTGTGAGCACAAGGTTGTTTACGATGACAACCGAAATAAAACCCATAAGTAAAATGTTGAGTGTATCCATTAGTTTATCCCTTTGCTTTTTTGGGTGTTGTGCAGTTGACCAGAGCCAGCAGCAGCCCCAAAGTTATGAATGCCCCGACAGGCATTCTCATTGCTGCCGACGGTACGAACCACCCGCTTTGGGAAGCGAGAGGAAATAATTGAATTTCGAATACCGCGCCGGTTGAGAGGATTTCCCTGACTGCGGCTAATATGCATAGTGACACTGTAAAGCCTGCTCCCATTCCGAGTGCGTCGAGAATACTGATAACCAGGCCGTTCTTGCTCGCACAGGTCTCGGCGCGGCAGATTATGATGCAGTTGACGATAATCAGCGGGACATAGGGGCCGAGTGTTGCGCTCATTTCGGGACTAAAGGCCTTTAGGAAAAGGTCTGCAATGGTGACAAAAGTCGCAATGGTAAGTGTGAACATGAGTATTCTAAGGTGTGGCTTCAGTAGATTTCGCATCAGGCTGACGACGATGTTGCTGCACAGAAGTACGAAGATAACAGTTAGTCCCATCGTTAAGGCCGGTTTGACGGCGGCGGTTACAGCCAGTGTCGGGCACATTCCGAGCAACAAGCGAAAAACGGGATTTTCCCGCCACAGACCGGCTAACAGCGTTTGTTCATATATTGCGGAAGATTTTTTGGATTCGTCCGGCATTTTATAATAATCCTTTTTCCTTCATCTGTTTTTTAACCTGGGCGGCCGTGTTGTTTACTATTTTGATTACCGCTTCGCTACTGACAGTGGCGCCGCTTATAGCGACGATTTCGGCATCGATTCTTTTGTCGTCGCCGGTTTTTACAAGTTCGAGATGCGTCACGGGAGCCTTCTTGTACTGGTGCTGGTAGTAAGGCAGTTTTATCTGGTCTCCGAATCCGGGTGTTTCATTACTTGTCAGGACGGCGAAACCGGCGAAATTTTCGAAGTTTTTGTCGACAGCGATGACGAGTTCTATCTTGTCGGCAAAGCCCGGCCCTGAAGCGTTGAAGGCCCATCCTATACATGTGTTTGCATTGTTCGGATCGGACAGGGCCTTGTAGATGGTGACTTCGGTTTTTTTGCCCTTTGCGGATTTGATTGTGACCTTTGTTTCCATGGGGAAGCTATTGGCGTTTGGCAGCAGTCCCTGCATTAGATCATTGAGTTTTTTGATTCTGTTGGCTTCGATTCTTGGGGACCATGCCGCGCTTGCGACCGCAATCAACAGGCCGAAGCAAAAGGCCGCGATAAGGAGCAGCCAGCTTTGCTGTATGAAGTATTTTATTTTAGACATGCGGCTTACCTCCTGCCGGTACGAGTTTGCAGAATCTGTCAATCAGCGGTGTGACGGCATTCATCAGTAGGATAGAATACATAATGCCCTCCGGATATTCGCCCACGATTCTTATCAGCATGGTGATGGCTCCTACCCCTATTCCAAAAATCCACATGCCCCTTGTTGTCAAAGGCGCAGTGACCGGGTCGGTGGCAATGAAGAATGCGCAGATTAACATACCACCTCCGGTCAGATGAACAAGCGGCGATGCGTAGGCGCTTGAGTTTATCAGATATGCAATTGATGCGAAAACAAAGGCAGCGAGCAGGACGGCCAGCGGGATGTGAAAGCTTATGGTTCGTCTTATGAGCAGGTAGATACCGCCGATGATAAGTGCCAAAGTGCTTGTTTCGCCCAGACAGCCTCCCGTTTTGCCGGTGAACATTGCCGACAGTTGATTGTTTACAACATCGGCGCCGGTCTTATCCTTAATTGCCTGCTTGCTCCAGGCCAGGGGTGTCTGCTGGGTGTAGGCATCAACTTTGTTTTCGGCGCTGATTTTCGGCATGGCCGGGTCAATGCCGGCAGGCACGGTCCAGGTCGTCATCATCATGCCGAAGGATGCGGTGAGGAAGGCTCTGCCTACCATTGCAGGGTTGAAGATATTTGCACCGAGGCCTCCGAAGACCATTTTCCCGATTGCTATCGCGAAGGCGCTGCCGATTACGGCGGCCCAGAGGGGTAGTTGTGGCGGTACGGACATGGCGAGTATCAGGCCTGTGATGACGGCACTGAAGTCACCTATGGACTCGCATGGGTTTGGTTTTTGACGCGCCAGATTGCAGAGGTACTCGGTTAGAACGGCAGTGAGGACACAGGTGGCGACCAGTAACAATGCGTGAATTCTGAAGTACCATACGGCCGCAATCATAGCAGGGACAAGGGCTATTATGACATCCACCATGATGCTGCGTGTAGACATGTGCTTACTGATATGCGGCGAAGGCGAAACTGTAATATTGCTAAGCATCCAGGGGTTTCCCAATATATTTATTACTGATTATTGCCTGTTGTTACTTCCATTTACCGTGGCATCTTCTTCTTTTGTCTTGCGAGCAGGATTTTGCCTGTTTTTATATAACCGGTAATCTCGATGTTGGCCGGGCAGACATAGCTGCAGCAGCCGCACTCGGTACACGCACTCATATAGTACTTTTGCGCAACATCCAGGAGATTGTTTTTAACCGCGTGCGCAATTGTTGTAGGGTTCAGGCCTTCAGGACACGCTTCGATGCATCTTCCACACCTGATACACGCCGTCTCGCGTTGTTCGAACTTGGCCCTTCCGATTTGTTTTGGTGTTAATACGGTTATCGCTCCGGTTGCTTTCGTCACCGGTGTACTGAGGTCGGCGATAGCGATTCCCATCATTGGTCCACCCAGAACCACCTTGGCGGATTTTTTCGTTACACCGCCGCAGAACTCAATAAGGTCGGCAACGGGCATTCCGATGGGGACATAAAAATTGCCCGGATTGGCGATTGCCTCGCCGGTGACGGTAACTGTTCTATAGGTCAGCGGTTGGTTGCAGACAACCGCTTCTGCAATTGCCGCGCATGTGGCGACGTTGAGTACGAGCACGCCGATCATAGGCGGGATACCACCGGTTGGGACATTCTTTTTGAGGATGGCCCTGATAAGTTGTCTTTCACCGCCCTGGGGATATTTCGTTTTTACCGGAACCACTTCAATATCGTCCACATGTTTTTGAGCTCTCAGGGCGGCGTTTATCACCTTTATGGCTCGCGGCTTGTTATCTTCAATGCCAATAAAAACTTTGGAACAGCCGGAGGCTCTTTGGGCGAGTTTAATACCGGCAATAAGTTGATAGGTCCACTCAAGCATTATGCGATAGTCACATGTAATGTAAGGCTCACACTCGCAGGCGTTGACAATCATGGTCTCTTTCGGCAGCCTTGGATTTGGTTCAATCTTAACCCTGGTGGGAAAGCCGGCACCTCCCATCCCTACTATGCCTGCCTGACGGACAGCATCACAGATTTGCTCGGATGAATATCGCTGGGCGTCGAAATCCTTTGTGAACTTGTCGCAGGCAGGGGATTTTGCGATGGTTTGGTCGGCATCGACTGTAATAACTATGGCCGGGCTTCTGCCAAGAACCACGTGGGATTGCAGTGATATTTCCTTAACCTTACCGTTGACGGGGCTGTGGATAGGTGCCGAAACAAATGCATCGCTGTCAGCAATTTTCTGGCTCGTTTGTACTTCATCGCCTTTTTTTACGAGTGGTTCACAAATTGCGCCGATATGCTGGCTCAGCATCAGGGCGAGCTGTTTGACCGGAGGTCCGGGCTGAATCCTGCTTTTTTGGGTTAGTTGTTTGCTCTGCGGCGGGTGTGTTCCACCGGGAAAAGAAAGTGTACGCATGGTTTCTGAGTTCATAATGGTCCCTAACAACAACGGGATTTTGCATGCCTGTGCAGTCTCGTTCTTAACAGCTTGGTAGAGACGACACAGACGCCGGTCACTGCAAGAGCGAATACGAAGCCAATCGTCGTCTGCCAGTGTTGCGCCTCTGCGTATTCGCCGATGGTTTTCTTGGATATAGCAAGGGCGCCTATAAAGACCAGCAGGGGCAACAGGAACGCAATGCTGGCTCTCGCTGCGATACAAGAGTCCTCCTTGCACCCTAAAACGTGATAGGCCTGCTCGCAACTGCCTTTCTGGCCACAACTCTGACAAGAACCTGAGTCATCCATAATTTTCTACCGAAAAAAATAAACCCTCCTTATAATGGAAAATGTCGTGGCTTTCAAATGGAAATTCTGTTTCGGACAGAAATTCAGAAATTTATGTTAGCGAAACTACTTCTGACGCTTTTGTGTGTTATGACCTGTCTGTACGCTGGCTGTGTGGTGAACCCACTGACGGGTGCTGATGAGTTTATGCTTTTTCCGCCGGAGCAGGATGTTGAGATAGGCAAGGCATACTCCGTGGAAGTTGAGAAGCAGCTTGGCGGGCGAATTGAAAATGATGCACTTCAGGAATATATCACCGCTGTCGGTCGGAAAATGGCGAGCATAAGTCACAGAGCGGATATTGAGTATCACTTTACGGCGTTGAATGATGAATCGGTTAATGCCTTTGCGCTTCCGGGTGGGTACATCTTTATTACAAAAGGGCTGCTTGAAAAGTTCCGGACCGAGGCCCAGTTGGCGGCGATTCTTTCTCATGAAATCGTTCATGTGGTCGCCCGGGATACCGCCAATACAATGAGCAAAGATATCGGCACGTCGTTGCTGCTTGTGGTAGCGATTATGGCTAATGTGTCGCAGGGTGCTGTGACCGCTGGACAGGTAACGCAGCAGATTATAGGGCTTCGATACAGTCGGGAAGACGAACGAGAGGCAGACCTTGGCGGCTTGACTTATATGGTTCGTGCCGGCTACGACCCTTCTGCAATGGTTGAGGTGATGCAGACCCTTCAGAGTCTGAACGATGAGAGACCGCCGGAGTTTTTCGCCACTCATCCGTCACCTCTCAACAGGCTAACGTATATTGAACGACGCATTAAGCAGCGCTATGCCGGTGTTTCCGGCCTGAGGGTCGGCAAAGAGGAATATGAAAGGGCGGTTCTCTCTCAGTTGAAATCGGCAAAACGCCCCAGTGCTCCGAGCCGGTGAAGTAGGCGGGCAATAGAAAAAAACAAGCCCGACATGGTACCGGGCTTGCACAGATTCGAATAACCGCGTATTATCATGTCACCGCATGGCCGACAAAGCGGCACAGGTATGCGGTGCTTGATTGAAAAAACACAGCCGGTTAACTATTTTTCGGCAGTGCCTGCCTTTTTCTTCCTGCCTTCTTCAATTGCACTGTACCCGCATTTGGGGCATCTGTCTGCGAAGTCGCCCGGTTTCAAGCCTCCCTCGAAGACCGTTGCGCATTTTGGACATTTGTAAGCAGCATAAAGGGAGTTTTTATCACACTTTTCGCATTTGAGACCCGGTATGGCTGGCGCTTGGGGATGTTTTATAAAGTAGTCTTCGATAGCCTTGTGGTAATCGTACTTATTCATCTGGTATTCGGTTTTGCACGCCGGGTTGCGGCACTTAACCCATATCGATTCATGCTTATAGATTCCTGGGATGCCTTTGGCACCGCTGGGCCATGTTTTAATGGTTATCGCAACAGCTACCACCAAGCACACGACAACAACGCCAATCATAAGCGGCTTTTTTTGGGCTTCGTCCATACTGTAACCTCCAAAACGAAAAGAAACAAACATTTATCATATTGATATATTATCAGGTGTCGGGCGATATGTCAAATGTGGATTTTTCATAGTTGTTGGCCCTGCCAGGGTAATTTTCGGTTCCACTTTCGCCATTTGCAGGATTCTCGCCGGTTCTTCGCAGAAACCCGTTCTGGCCGAAAGATAAGCGGCCTCGATGACTGCCATATTGTTGAGATTTTCAGCGGCACAACTTCGCAGTACGTTATTATCGGGCGAAGTGATGCAAAGGGCGAAGTTCTCGAGGAGTTTCGTCATCGCAGAAAGTTCGTCGCCGCCGTATCTTAGACGCTCGATAGTTTTGCCGCTTTCGTCTGTGACAATAAAATCTCTGCCGGATAATGTTAAATTTTTATTCTTCCCGCAGATTTTTACGAGCTTCGTTTGGGCCTCTGTGACGCCTGCTCTCACCGCGACGATGTTGGCGACAAACGCGTCTGAAAACTTCATTGCCAGCAGTGCGGCGTCTTCGGTGCGATAGAGCCTTTGTTTTCGGTCGGGGGCGTTGCTGGTATTCAGCGAGTAGACCAGCTCGGGCACGCCAAAGCATGAGATTATCAGGTCGATGATGTCGTAACATTCGTGCATCAGCACTCCACCACCAGCGAGTTTGGGGTCGGACCTCCACGGCGGCAGAGGTGCATTGCCGATGGTACAGGCAGCGGTCAGGAAAAAAACATGGTCGATTCTTTTCTCGGTGACGAAGCTCTGCAGCGCAAGAGTACCTTTTGTGAATCGATGAGGGTTGGCCACAGCAAATTTTATGTCTTGCTCCTCGGCCAGACGGACGAGATCCGCAGCTTCTTCGAAGTTTCCGGCCAATGGAGGCACTACGAGAATGTTAAACTTGCGCTCGATGGCGTCTTTGACGTATTTGTCGCATCTGTGCCGGGGGGCGGCCACGATGAGCCAATCGAAGTGGTTCTGGATAATCAGGCTGCGGTAGTCATCGTACGCGGTGCAGTTAAGTTCTGCCGCGGTTTTTTGGGCGAGTGTGCTGTTTTTGTCGGCGACAGCTTCGATTTTGAGAAAATCGGCATTTGCAGCCGCTTCAAGCAGTAATCTGCCCTGGCCTTCGAGGCCAAGAATAGCTGTTTTCAGCTTCTTTCCATTCATTTTGGCCATCACCACAGAATAATATGCGCGCAAGCGGCCTGCTGTTCACCTATAAGTGTGATTTGGGATGTCGATCTTTCGTACGAACACATTAGCGACCATCTCAATCTTACAAAAGTCAAAAGAACCTGGTGCGAGAATGACGGTAATTGCCGGTTCTTTGCCGCGTGGAACCTGTTCAGGAGCCATTTAATGTGTTGTTTCAGGCTTTTATGATAAAGTGTTCCGGAACGGGAAATTGTGAACACAGCAGCAAAACATCCTTTGAGACCTGTTCGATTACGGATTCGTTATCGATGTTATCGACGATTTTGTTCATGAAAAAGGCGACCTGCTCGGCCTGTTCTTCTTTCATACCGCGAGAAGTTATTGCCGGCGTTCCGATTCTCAAACCGCTGGGGTCCGCCGGTGGCGCCGGGTCGTTGGGCACGGTGTTGTAGTTGCAGACGATTCGGGCCCTGTCCAGTGCCTTGGCGAGTTTTTTACCGCGGATATTCTTGTTTCTCAGGTCTATCAGTATCAAATGATTATCCGTGCCGCCGGAAACGAGATTGAAACCGTATTCGAGCAGTTTATTGGCACATGCCTTTGCATTTTTGACAATCTGTTTTGCGTAGGCGATAAATTCGGGTGTGTCCGCTTCTGCCAGGGCTACGGCAATGGCCGCTATTGTCTGCATATGTGGTCCGCCCTGGAGCCCGGGGAAGACGGACTTGTCGATTTTAGAGGCGTGCTCCTTTTTGCACAGCAGCATACCGCCGCGTGCGCCTCTGAGCGTTTTGTGCGTGGTTGTAGAGACGACGTCGGCGTATGGAACCGGGCTTTTGTGTATGCCGGCCACAACGAGTCCTGCGATGTGGGCAATGTCTGAAACGTGGTATGCACCGACATCCTTAGCGATTTGGCCGAATATCTCGAAATCAATTTCTCGCGGATACGCGGTGGCACCGGAGATGATTATTCGAGGCCTGTGCTTTTTGGCCAGTTCGGCAATCTTGTCGTAGTCAAGTCTGCCTGTATCGACATCAACGCCGTACTGTACGGAGTTGAATATCCTGCCCGAAGCACTAACCTTCCATCCGTGCGTGAGGTGTCCTCCGTGGGGCAGCGCCAGGCCCATAATAGTATCACCCTGCTTGACCAGTCCCATGTATGCAGCGAGATTTGCGATAGAGCCGGAGTAGGGTTGGACGTTGGCGTGGTCGGCCTTGAAGATTTTTTTGGCTCGCTCCTGAGTAATTTTCTCGATGAGGTCGGTTACCTGCTGGCCTTCGTAGTATCTCCTGCCGGGGTATCCTTCGGCGTATTTGTTCGTCAGGCAACTGCCGCTGGCGGCCATAACCGCTTGGGATACGTAGTTCTCCGACGGTATTAATCGGATTACGCCACTTTGTCGTGCTTCTTCCTGCCTGATGAGTTCATATATCTGTGGATCATATTGCTCAAGTGCCGTTTTCATGACGGTGTTCTCCGTTCTGTGCAGGAGGCAATTGCCTCGTCCGATATCGGCCTGCGCGTGTGCCGCTCTGCATCCAAAAACGATTAGTTTTTGTATTGTTCTTTGGTCGGTAAAATGCCGAAAACTACAGCAGTGCTGTTTATAGCACGGCCGGAGCCTTTGTTCAAGTATTTAATTATTGACAAATTAAAGGCTAAAATTTAAGATGCATTATTATCAGTAAAGCATTGTAGGTCACTATTTCCTGTGGGGTTTATGCTAGAAAGCGATATTAACGGCGATTTGGGCCAGGCAAGCGTCTTGTTCGACAAGGCAGGCAAAGCGGGCGAATCGGATGATTTTGACGCGGCTATAGATTTGTGCATTGAGGGCCTGCGCATCCGTCCGAACGCGGTGGACCAGGGCCATGCCAGGCTGCGTGAGTTGTCTGCACGTCGCCACTCCAAAAAGAGGCCCAAGGCCTCCGCCGCCGAAGCTGCCGAACGCCTGGGTGTTGGCAAAAGCCCGCTTGAGCGAATGCTCAATGCCGAGTATCTGCTGGCGAAGGACCCAGGCAATATGTCCTATGGTGAGGCTATGCTAAAGGCGGCCGTCGCCGGAGACTACGTCGAGGCGGCGAAATGGATTGCTGACTTGATGTTTCTGGCGAACAATCGCGCTCGCAAGCCTTCGTTCCATCTTTATGTTCTTCTTAAGGATTCCTACGTATCAATCGGCAAATATAACAGGGCTGCCGCCGCATGTGAACGTGCGTGTAAACTGCGGCCCGAAAATATCGATTTGGCTGATGAGTTGAAGGAGCTTTCCGACAAGCGAGGTGCGGTTAGCCCGGGAACATCCTTTGGTAATAATGTCGATGTTGGTAACGACGGTTCCGCCAACGGCAACGGATTCGACTATGCCGGCCCGCCGGCGACAATGGATTCGCAGATGATGCCCATGGATGGTATTGACCCCTCGCTGGCCAAGGCGACGGGCATGTTTGCCAAAGCACGCGAGGTTGCAGGCACGAACGATTATGATTATGCAATCAACCTTTATCTTGACGGCCTTCGCTATATGCCCGATGCGCTTGAAGGTGGGCACATACCGCTTTGCGAACTCGCTCTTGTACGCCGGAAGAAGGGCGGAAAAAAGCCGACGATGGTGGAAAAGGTCAAACGTCTTCACGCTAAGACGCCGCTGGAGCAGATGCTGAACGCAGAGTACCTGTTTGCCAAGGATCCCGGTAACCTGTCCTTCGCCGGTGCCATGCTCAAGGCTGCGGTTGACGGCGGTTTCACCAGGACGGCCAACTGGATAGCGAACTACATGTTCCAGGAAAATAATGCCAGGAAGAAGCCGTCTTTTCACATGTATGTATTGCTCAAGAATTGCTATCGAGAGCTTGGTCAGTTCGACAAGGCGCTGGTGGCGTGCCAATGGGCTGCGAGGCTAAAACCGAATGACGCCGACCTTGCCGATGAGGTTACAAATCTGACCGCTGAGTTGACTGTCTCCAGGGGAAGGTATGATCAGGAAGGTGACTTTAGAAAGGCAATCAAGGACCGAGAGAGCCAGGAGAAGCTTCACGCTCAGCAGAGTATAGTCAAGACGCAGGACTATCGCGTGACGGCCCTTCGCGAGGCACGCGAGGCGCTGGCGGCTGAGCCTGATTTGCCGATGAACATTTTCAATCTGGCCCAGGCACTTTCTGATATGCAGGATGATGATTCGCAGAATGAGGCGGTGAAACTGCTCGAAGATGCGTACGAGCGTAAGAGCGATTTCAGCTTTGCCCAGCGAGCCGGACAGATGAAAATTCGTCAACTCAAACGCAAACTTAGAAAAGCCAAGGCCTTGCTTGAGCATAATGACGATGACGAACAAGCCGGGGCGGTGGTGGTGGAACTTTCTAAAGCTCTTGCAGCCAAAGAATTGGAGCACTATCGGCTTTGTGTGGTGAACTACCCCACGGACCTGTCGATGAAGTATGAATATGCTGTTCGGCTTGTCGCCGAGGCAAAGTATGATGAGGCAATACCACTATTCCAGGAGTCACAGAAGGACCCGCGTCGCAAGATTGCCTCGATGGATAAAATCGGCTTTTGCTTCTTCTTGAAAGGTTGGTATGCCGACGCTGTGGATGTATTTACCCAGGCCATAGATTTGCACGAAGTAAAAGATGATGGCATTGCCAAGGAATTACGTTATAATCTGGCTCGTTCTTACGAAGAGCAGGGTGATACTGATAAAGCGCTCGAGATATATCGTAAGATTGCCCAACTGGATTTTGGCTTTAAGGATGTTCGCCGGCGAGTCGACAAGCTGCGAAAGCCGCCGTCGAATAGTTAGTGTGTTATGAATTTTGGGCAGTATGGGACGCAATCAAGCTCTCGGTTGAGCTTTTTGAATACAATTAGATGAAGTGATGAAGGTTAGGAGATTACAGTGGCGCATTCGTTATCAGCCAAAAAAAGAGTAAGACAGAATACCAAGTGCAGGACGGCCAATCGGGCACGCAAAAGTCAGATCAAGACGCAGGTCAAGCATTTTGAGACAACACTGGCCAATGGCGACGTGGAAAGTGCCGGCAAACAATTAGTTGAGGTTGTCAGGAAGTTGGACAAGACCGCGGCAACGAGCACGATGCACAAGAAGACTGCCGCCCGGAAGAAGTCCCGCCTTATGAAACATCTCAATAGTGCCAAGGCCGGGCAGGGGATTTAGCAGTAAGATAATGGAGCGCCGACTTCATTGGTGATTATTGACCCGGTTTTATGCAACTATGGCGCCCAGTCGAGATACTATGAACGGTTGGGTGTCCTTTTTTCTTTCTTATGACAGGTCGGACAGATGCCGGAACTCTTTAAACAAAGGATAATAAAGCTTCTAAAACACCCGCAGTATGCACCTGTGAGGCTTGGGCAGGTGGCAAAGGTGCTGGGGGTCAGTTCCGAGGATTATCCCGAGTTCAAACTTGCCTTTGAGCAGTTACGTCAGGCCGGAAGGGTGGTGCTTGGGGGACGCAATCTTGTTTCTTTACCACCGATGGCCGGCAGAATCATAGGTACGTTCAGGGCCAACCGACGGGGGTTCGGTTTTGTAACGCCGCTCGAACCAAGCTCGCATGGAGACTTGTTCATTCCTCCTGGCGACACTTTAGAGGCAATGGCCGGTGATATTGTAGCTGCAAAGGTCGTCAAAAGAGGAAAACGTGCAGGCCAGATGCGTGTGAGCGGAAAAGTGGTGGAAATCCTCGAACGGGCCCAGAACCGGTTCGTGGGAACCCTGATGCGCCACGAGGGCCAGTGGCTTGTTCAGCCCGACGGAACCAGCTTTATCAGTCCCATCAGCGTGGAAGACGTCACCGCAAAAAACGCCAGGGAAAAAGATAAGGTAGTGGTGGAGATTCTTACGTACCCGACGGAAAAATACCTGGCACGGGGTGTGATAGTGGAGGTGCTCGGCAAGGCCGGACGATACGAGAGCGAGATACAGTCGGTGATTCACCAGTATCATCTTGCCGGTGAGTTTGAGGATGATTGCATTGAGCAGGCCCGCCGATGCGCCGGGCAGTTCCTTCCCGAACGGGTCGATGGGCGGGAGGACATAACTGCAAAGGTGGTTATTACAATCGACCCGCCGGACGCAAAGGATTTTGACGATGCGATAAGCCTTGAACACGACGAGCAGGGTAACTGGGTATTGGGCGTTCATATTGCCGATGTGAGCAGTTTCGTGATTGAGAGTTCGCCCCTGGATGCCGAGGCAAGGAGCCGCGGCAACAGCGTTTATCTGCCCGGCAGAACTATTCCTATGCTGCCCGAGATACTCAGTAACGGTATATGCAGCCTTCAGCCCCGGCAGAGGCGCTTTGTAAAAAGTGCATACATCACTTATAATAAGGATGGGGGTGTGACGGGGCGGCGTTTTGCGAATTCGGTAATATGTTCATCGCAGCGGCTGACCTACCAGCAGGCGGACAAGGCACTCAGGGGCCGCAACAGGGGCATCAAACCCGAAGTGGTAAAGTTGCTCAAAGATATGGAGTTGCTTAGCAGGGTGATTGAGAAACGACGCCGCAAGAACGGGATGATACATCTGGATTTGCCGGAAACCGAACTGGTGCTCGATAAATCCGGCAGGGTGGTGGACGCGGTGCCCGCTGACGACAGCTATCCACATACTATGATAGAGATGTTTATGGTCGAGGCCAATGAAGCAGTCGCCTCGGTGCTGGATAAACGAAATGTGCGTTTTATGCGGCGGATTCATCCTGAGCCGGACGGCTTGAGTATGAAGAACCTGTCGATGCTCTTGAGGGCACTGGGTTTTAGTTTGCCGCGGAATCCTGACCGCTCAGCCATACAGAAATTGCTCGCTGGCGTCAGGGGTTTGGACTCTTCACTGGCCGTCAATCTGGTGGTTCTAAGAAGTTTTGAAAAGGCTCAGTATGCCCCGCTAAATGTAGGCCATTACGCTCTTGCATCGACTCACTATTGTCATTTTACAAGCCCGATACGACGCTATGCAGATTTGACGGTGCATAGGGCTTTGGAAGACTACATGCATGGGCGTGCGATTAGCATCGATGAATCACAGGATTTGGCTGAACTCGGCAGGCACATTAGTTTTACCGAGCAGCGAGCTGAGGAAGCCGAGCGGGAACTCAGGATGGTTCTGACACTGCAAATGCTGGCCGACCACATAGGCGAGCAACTTGATTGCGTGGTGACGGGGCTTGCGAGTTTTGGTGTATTTGTTCAGTCACGCAAGTACGGAATCGACGGTCTTGTCCGCATGACCGAACTGGGGCCTGATGATTGGAAGTTCAATCAGAAAACGCACTCTGTGTTGGGGCAGCGTTCGGGCAGGAGCATTTCTCTGGGTCAGGCGATGAAGGTTCGGATAATCTCGGTGGATGTGCCAGGCCGCCAGTTGAACGTGTCACCGGTTGAGCCTCTGGTCAAGCTGTCCGGACCGCGACCGGTGAAGAAGCTGGTTAAGAAACCTCGAAAGAAACACACTGCACGCAGGATGTGAGCGGCGGTGTGATGAAGAAATTGGCCGCCGGAGGGATTACTTGACATGCTATCGGAGTTTTGCGATACTTGGCGGTACAGGTTAATTGCTGACTTAATGATTATTTGTTTGTTCGGAGTAAACGATGAGAGCATCGGATATGCGGAAAGGTCAAACCGTCTTAATAGACGGCAAACTTTACTCGATAGTTGATTATCAGCACGTGAAGCTGGGAAAAGGCGGCGCGGTTTATCAAACAAAGCTCAAGAGCCTTGCCGACGGTTTGATCCAGAATGTCCGACTTCGTGCCGAAGAGATAGTCGAAGAGGCATATCTTGATAAGCGGACGTACGAGTACCTGTATTCTTCGGGCGCAGAGCATGTGCTGATGGACACGACGACATACGACCAGATATCGCTCGATGACGAGGCGTTCGGCGACGGGGTTAAGTACTGCAAGCCAAATACGCAGATTCAGGTCAGCATGTACCAGGGCAAACCGGTCATTATCAGTCTGCCAAATACGGTGGATTTGGAAGTTGTGGATGCTCCGCCGGAAATTAAAGGTGCGACCGCGACGAATCAGAACAAGCCCGCAACCCTGGAAACCGGCCTTGTGGTTCAGGTGCCGCCATTTGTCAATGTCGGTGAACTTATTCGAGTTGACACCCGAACCGGTGAATACCTGACCAGAGTGAAGCAATAGCACTGTCGCAAAGCGGGCCTCGACAGTTGGTAATTCGAAGAAGAAATTATGCCCTTTGACAAGATTGGCAAAATCCTTGTAAAGCTCTTCGGTTCTCGCAATGAACGTATCGTAAAGTCATATTTGATAATCGCCCAGCGTGCCGGGGAATTCGAGCAGCAGATAAGGCAACTCGATGACGCGGCGATAAAGGCCAAAACCGCCGAGTTTAAGGCGGCTTTGGAATCAGGCAAAAGGCCCGAGGATGTGCTGCCCGAAGTATTCGCCGTCGTTCGTGAGGCCGCAAGGCGAAATGTCAATATGAGGCATTTCGACGTTCAGCTTGTGGGCGGAAATGTTCTATATGACGGCAAAATCGCCGAAATGGCTACCGGCGAAGGCAAAACCCTCGTAGCTACACTCGCGGCATACCTGGTTCATCTCACAGGCAGGCATGTTCATGTTATCACCGTCAATGATTATCTTGCCAAGCGTGATGCTCAATGGATGGGCCCTGTATATGAGGCACTTGGGCTTACCGTCGGCGCGATTCAGGCGGATATGGACACCGCCGGCGATGAACGCAAGGCCCAGTATGCCTGCGATATAACTTACGGCACGAACAATGAGTTCGGCTTTGATTATCTTCGAGACAATATGAAGCTGTCGCTGGACCAGATGGTACAGGGAACCCTGGAATATGCGATAATCGACGAAGTGGATTCGATTCTCATTGATGAGGCCCGGACCCCGTTGATTATATCAGGTCCCGCATTTGATGACGTCAGCCGATACAAAAAAGCCGACCAGGTGACGCGAAAACTGATTGAACTGCAGCGCCCTTACGAACAGCTCAAGAAGAAGATCAATGCCGCCGAGCGCGCGATAGCAAATGCGCAGGGTGAAATAGCTGAGGCCAAAAAAGCCAAAGACAGCAAGCGTATCGAAAAGGCCCAGGAGGTGATTGCCAAAAACGGGGCTGAACTTGAGACAGCGCGAGCCAGGCTTGACAATACGACCGAATACTACGAAGTGGAGTACGATAAAAAGGCCGTGCATCTTACACATGAGGGAGTCACTGCCGCACAGGAGGCTGCCGGCGTAGGTTCCTTCTTCACCGGTTCTAATATGGAATGGCCTCATTTGCTGGAGCAGGGCCTGAGGGCACACATAACCTTTGATAAAGAAAAGGATTATGTGGTTATGGACGGCAAAGTTGTGATTGTCGATGAGTTTACGGGTCGGCTGATGCACGGTAGACAGTGGTCCGACGGTCTCCATCAGGCCGTCGAAGCCAAGGAAGCCGTCACCGTCAAAGAAGAGACCCAGACGCTCGCCACAATTACGCTTCAGAATTTCTTCAAGCTCTATGAGCAGATATCCGGTATGACCGGCACCGCCGCTACCGAAGCCCAGGAATTCATGAAGATATACGGCCTTGATGTCATCGAGATACCAACGAACGAACCATGCATCAGAGAAGACCACGAGGACGCTATCTATAAGACGATGCGGGAAAAGTTCAAGGCCATTGCCGAGGAGATATATAATGTAAGTTCTTCAGGTCGACCCGTTCTGGTCGGTACGGTCAGCGTGGAGAAAAACGAGGCCCTTTCGGCCGTGCTTACCAGGACCTTTGGACTGGATCACGAACTTCTCAATGCCAAGCATCACGAACGAGAGGCTGCCATTGTTGCAAAGGCCGGCGAGCAGCACAAGGGCCGTGACGGTCGCCTTCGCGGAAACGTGACCATTGCCACGAACATGGCCGGCCGTGGGACGGATATCAAATTAGGACTAGGTGTGGCCGATATCGGCGGCCTGCACGTGCTCGGAACCGAGCGACACGAGGCCAGGAGAATCGATAATCAGTTGCGGGGCAGAACCGGCAGACAGGGAGACGCCGGCTCAAGCCAGTTTTTCCTTAGTTTTGATGATGAGTTGATGCAGGTCTTCGCTTCGGAATGGGCTGTCAAGGCCCTTACCAAAGTTGGCTGGGAAGAGGGACAGGCAATCTATCACAAGTGGATAACAAAGGGTATCGAAAGGGCGCAAAAAAAGGTTGAAGAACGCAACTACGAAATACGCAAGAACCTTCTGGAATATGACGAGGTCATGGACTACCAGCGCAAAGTCTTCTATGCACGGCGGTGCAGGATACTGACAGGTAAAGGCCTCAAGAGCATTATCGAAGAGATGATCGACAACACCATTACCAACAGTTGTGAGACGATTTTTGATAAGGATTATGCCTCGCGATGTATCGTAGACTGGGCGAGGACGAATTTTGGCGTCGATGTGAGACCGTCGGATACCAGCGATGTCACGGTAAACGAGATAGAGGATCAGATTAAGGATGAGGCGAAAGACAAGACCGCCAATGATATATCGCTTTCTCTGGGGGAGTATCTGGAGGATTATTCCGACCCTCGAACCTGGGATGTTTCCGGATTATGCAAGTGGGCAATGAGCGCTTTTCGGGTCAGCCTGAGCCCTTCGAAAGTCAAGCAGCAGCAGCCGGAGGATATCGAGGAGCAGTTGGTTTCAGCCGCGGCTGAGCAGGTTGATAAGAAAGACTGCTCGCAATTGATTGAGTTTTTGAAAGAAGACTTTGCCATACGCAGGTTTGCTGATTGGACGCGTGCCAAGTTTGATGTCAAGCTGGATATTGAAAAGTTAAGCCAGTCGAGCAACGCCCGGATTCGTACTGAGCTTGTTGAAGCTTGCAGGGCAAAATACAAAAGACGGGAGATTGAGTATCCTGTTGAGTTCGCGATGAATATGATTTACGGGCCTGAGGGACCGAATGTATACGGCTACGAGGCACTTTCAGAATGGGCGGCGAAGAAGTACGGTGCCCAACTTTCCGTTGAGGATATTTCCAACATTAAACCAAGGGCTTTGCAGGCAAGGCTGCTTGACTTGAGCGAAAAGTTCAGCAACGGCGAATTAGAGAAAGAGCTTGACTACAAAGCTTCGCAGTTGAATGGCGATGAGCTTGTCGACTGGGCAAATGAACGATTTGACGCATTGCTGCACGCTGATGACCTTGCCGATGGGACCCAGTGCAGGGAAAGACTCGGTGAGGCGGCACGCGAGTTTCTTCGTTCCGAACTGAGTGAACTGGAGAAATATGTGCTTGTGCAGATATACGACGGGGCGTGGAAGGACCATTTATATGCGATGGACCATCTGAAGGAGAACATCTGGACACGCTCTTTTGCCGAAAAGGACCCCAAGATTGAATATAAACGCGAAGGATACCGGATGTTCAGCGAGATGTTGAACGCAATTGAGGACCGCGTGACAGATGTTATTTTCAAGGTGCGTTTGGAGGCCGGTGCCCGAGCCAGGAGCGTATGGAACGTAAGCCAGACAGCCCACGATGAGGTGGGCCAGTTTGCCATGGCTGAGCGACAACGTGCCGCCGCCCAGGCCCCCCAGGGCGAGCAGAAGGTCCGGCAGATTCGTATCGATACGCCAAAAGTCGGCAGAAACGACCCCTGCCCCTGCGGCAGCGGAAAAAAATACAAAAAATGCTGCGGAGCAAATGATTAACCACCCAGACAAAGCCCCGCACGTAAGTAAGGGAACCCTGTGGCACGGTGTAAAGGGCGGTGAATATCATCGGCATGATGGATGGGGATTTATCAGGGTTGAGCGGCGTTCCGAGTGGTACCGAGGTTTTGATAGAAAAGGCGTAGCTGCACAGACGAGGTGAGTTCAGGAATTTTGGCAGCTACCTGTTGTCCGACGGCCAGACTTCGGTGAATGGTACTGTCAGTTGTTTTCCTTCGAGCAGGAGTGTTATTGTTCGGCGTTTATGGTTAATGCGGTCGATGATTCCATTGCGTCTGAATGAGGTGATATAAACGCTGTCGCCCTTTCGCAGTGTCTGTATGAACTGTGTCTGCCGGACTGCCAATGGGGTGGTGGCGGCGGCTTCTGCGATTTGGCTGAGGAGTTGGTCGGTGTGCTCACTCCACGGTTTCGGGGCGTTTTGCATCTTGGCAGCGAAATCTTCGACGGTGGTGTGCACTATTGTCATTGATTTGTCGATTTCTCGGTTTGCCTGCTCTGTGAGGAGTTTTTCCTGATTTTTAAGCTCTTTCAGGCGTATGTCTGCCTGGGTTTTGAGTTCTCTGGCATGGTCGAGGATTTTCTGCGCGTCGGAGCGTTTTTGCTCGGCATCGGCCCTGGTTGTTTGCACCTGGTTAATGAGGTCGCTGGTACCGTCGGAGTCCCGCCGGATGAGTGACCTGGCTTTTTTGATGACGGCTTTCGGCATTGCCAGTCGCTCGGCAATTGCCAGAGCGTTGCTGCTTCCGGGTGTGCCGATTCGCAGGACGTATGTTGGCTGTAGTGTTTCGCTGTCGAACTGGACGGAGGCGTTTTCGGTTCGTGGTGTTGAGTAGGCGTAGCTTTTCAGCCTGCCGAGATGTGTTGTTGCGACGATTTTTCCACCTCTCGATCGGAGCTTGTCAAGTATGGCGGTGGCGAGGACGGCTCCTTCTGTTGGGTCGGTTCCGGCTCCGAGTTCGTCGAGCAGGACGAGCGTTTTTTCGTTTGCTGTCTTTAGTATGTGTACGATTTGGCTGATGTGTGCGCTGAATGTGCTGAGGCTTTGCTGGATGCTTTGCTCATCTCCGATATCGGCAAAGATTTTGCGGTAGATTCCTAATCGGCTGTCGGGGTGCGCCGGGATGTGCATTCCGCTCTGCGCCATGAGGGTGATCAGGCCGATGGTTTTGAGCATGACGGTTTTGCCGCCGGTATTCGGGCCGGTGACAAGCAGCAGGTCGAAGTCTTCACCGAGACGCACGTCGATGGGGACAACGTGGTTAGCAGCTTCGGAGATTGAACAGGTTTTCTGCAGGCTGACACAGTGTAACAGCAGCGGATGTCTTGCTCGGCGCAGGTTCAGGCAAGGCTGGTTGCAGATGGCCGGCGGCGCCATTTGGTATTTGAGGCTGAATCGTGCCTTGGCGTATGTCAGGTCGAACAGGGCCAGGGTTTTGAGCGATGCGAGGATGTCATTTTTTCTGTCGATGACGGCTTTTGTGAGTTGCCAGAGTATTCTTCCTATTTCTGTTCGCCTGGCGAAGTTTGCGTCCTGGAGTTCGTTGCTGAATTCGACGAGTTGTTCCGGTTCGATATAGAGAGTTGCTCCGGTGTTTGACCTGTCGAGTACGATTCCTCTGAGTTTTTGGCGATATTTAGTTTTGACGGCGACGACGACTCGTTCGTGTCTTGTGAGGAGGTGGTCGTTTTCGATTGCCTTTGCCATATCGGGTTCGGACACGATGGCCTTGAATCGGCGTGTTATCTCGCGTGTAAGCTGTCTGACCTGTTGTGTGAGTTCTTTAAGTTTTGGTGAGGCGTCATCTCGGAGTTTTTTTTCGTCTTCGATGCATCGATTGATTTCATCGACGATTGGTTCGAAGTCATCGAGGTTTTGTGCCATTTGGCTGAGGTGCCCGGACTGTTCCAGCGGCAGCTCGGTGAGAAATCGCCTGATTGCTGCGCATGTTGTGAGGGTGCCGGCTATCTGGAGCAGTTGCTCCGGTTCGAAGACGGTTTTTGCTCGTCCGAACTCTGTGAGCAGGGGGGTGATATCTTTCAAACCTGCCAGTGGGATGCTGATATTTCGCTGGAGGAGGTTTTTGAGTTCTGTTGTCTGTTTCATTCGTAGAGTTATCCATTCGGGGTCGATGGATGGATATACTTGCATGGCGGCGTTTTTTCCGAGGCCGCTGGAGGCGAATGATGCGAGAATCGCGAGTACCTGGTCAAATTCGAGGACCTTCAAGGTGTGTTCATCAATGCGTTTTTTAGCCATAGCGGAACGCTCCGGGATTAATAACGGTTCAATTTGCTATAGCTTACCCGATTTCGGGTGTTTTTTTAACGGGAAAAACCGTGTGGGCCGATTTGCCTGATGCAGATATGGCATATTGGGCAGGTTGGAGCGGGAGGTATGGGCCTTGTCGGCCGGCGGGGAAAGGAGGGCTTAGGGGCGAAATTTTTTTTTAGAAAATGCTTGACATTGCATAGTATGCATTGCATAATGTGTTTAGTCTAATAAGATTCGAGTGAAAAGGGTTGTTAAAGAAAGGCAGGTTTTTATGAAATTCGAAAGTCAGTTACTAAAAGGTATCGCCCCGGTGGTCGTTCTGGAAATACTGTCACGAGGGAAAATGTACGGCTACGAGTTGGGCAGGGCCATCGAGCAGCGAAGCGGTGAAGTGCTCAGCTTAGGCAAAGGCACGCTCTATCCGCTGCTGTACAACCTCGAAGCCAAAAAACTCGTCAAAGGCAAATGGGAAAACAACGAATCCGCCCGCCGCCGCCGCTACTATTCCATCACCGGCAGGGGGAAAAGCCAGCTCGCAAAGCAAAAGGCCCAGTTGAAGGATCTCGTTGCCGGCCTTGACCTTGTTTTCGGAGGCGCACTTACGGTGGCCTAAAAACACAACTCTTTGCCGTCTGCTCAGAAGTGGAGGCTTAAAAGATGTCGAAAGAACCACAAAAGAACGGTTTGCTGAATCTTCCCACCCGCGCTGCCGAATTCATCAAGCTCATAATCGGAAAGATGCGATACCGCAGGAAAGTGCGTGCAGAAGTCCTCGATGAACTTACCGCACACTTCGAAGATGCGCTGCGAGACTGCAAGAGCGACGAAGAGAAACAACAAAGAGCGAAACAACTCATCGAAGAATTCGGCGATGCGAAACTGCTGGCTATTCTGATGCGCCGCGCAAAAAGACGCTGCCGCCCTCTTTGGCGAACAGTCACTGCAAGGACACTCCAGGCAGCAGTCATCTTAATCGTATGCTTTATCCTTTACGTTGCCTGGTTCCTCTCGGGAAAACCACAGATAAGTATCGATTACTTAGCTCAGTTCAACCAGATGGCCCAGCCAACCGCAGACGATTCCCAAAATGCCGCACCGCTGTATGATAAAGCCATAGAGCTATACGAACATCCGTCCGACAGTTTCCTGCTATACTTTGCTGAAAACTATTCTGACTTCAGTGATAATGACTATCGAACCACAGATGCAAGCCTCGCGTCAAGAATCCACAGCCTGCTGGATAATCCCAGCGACCCGAACTTTACAAAAAACAGGGAAGAACTCGCCATCGAGACCGGCAAAAGGATTTCGACGGTTTTACGCATGAAACCGCTTGCGGCAAATCCGGCTCAAAAACAATTCGCTAAAACATGGATTGCCGACCGCGGGCAGGCACTCGATATGGTCACATCCGCCGGCCGGAAACCTTACTACTGGCGACAATACCAAACAGGGTCAGATGGGTCGATGTTCTCTATCCTGATGCCCCGTCTCTCCCCTATGAGGAATATCGCAATAATCCTTCGCTGGCGGGCGAATCTGCACGCCGAAAATGCAGATTTTGACAAAGCATTCAGTGACATAGAAACCTGTTACCGATTAGGCCGTCACCTCAAAACCAATAAGATAATCATCGAACAACTCGTTGGAATCGCAATCGAAGCAGTAGCAACCGAAACAGTTCGTGACATTCTCGGTAGCCATCAACTAACCGCCTCACAACTCGAAACGCTCCAGTTCGAAGTCGAACAAATCATAAAAAATGAACGCTTCACCGTCGACTTCCAGGGCGAAAAACTCATGATACTCGACGAGATACAGAGATGCTTTACACGAAGCGGCCACCTTTATATACCGAGGCTCGCGGCAGTAGGGCAGGACTACCAGCCCGTGTCATCGGAAGGATCGCTGGTAATGGAAACAGTCGTCTCTCCGGAGCGTTGGCTGGGGGCCATGAAGGTACTTTTCGCCCATCCCGACAAAGACCAAACAAGAAAGCAGGCAAACAAACTCTACGACTTTTTCCAGCAAATGGCCGACAAGACGCCCGCTAAAATCCGTGCCGAAGGTATCAACATCAAGCGGCAGATACAGCAAATCATCAAAGGCAATACATTCCTCGAGATTTGGTGCCCCGCCTATGAAAGGCTCATCGAACTATCACACAGGGGCGCCTGCCAGGTCAAAGCAGCGATTGCCGTAATCGCGGTGCTGCGTTACCGGCTGGAAAAGGGGACATTGCCGGACAGCCTCGAACAACTGATAAGGCAAAACTACCTGAACGAACTGCCCATTGACCCATACGCCGACAAACCGTTAATTTACAGAAGAACCCGGGACTCTTTTACTCTCTACAGCGTCGGGGAGAACTTCACAGATGATGGCGGCAAACCCGGCCGCGACCGCAAAGGAAATGTACAAACCTGGCGCGACAAGGGCGACGCCGTTTTCTGGCCTGTCCAGGCTCAAGAGCCTCCCAAACCCTGACCGGCTGTCAGTCACTTTTGCATGACGATGTCCGAACAAATTGCGTTGGGCGGATAAAGATGATAGTATAAGGCGATGGATTCGGACACACAGTGCTGCGTCTGCGGTAAACGAGAAATGCCGGTTTACGTTGGGAAGTATGGCAGCTTAACATGAATGGCAGGATAGGGGCAGTACGATACACGTTCGGCGGGTTTATTCGGCAGACTATCTTCATCCACTTCGTGACGACTGCCTGGAGAAAACGGGTTGTTATTGGGACGGCATTTTTGTTTGACTTGTGCTGGGTAATCGATTAGATACGGTATGAATCTTGATATGGATGCGAGCATTAAGGTTTGGCTGTTCAAGGCGGTTAAGGAATAATGCCAACACCGGAAGTAGTCGTGTCCTGAGGGATGTCGAAATCAATAAGCGGACAGAAATCAAGGTGAGGCAGTGATTTACGAGGATGAAATCCTGATGTTAGTACTGGGATTGGGCGTTTTGACGTTCATGTTCCTGAACTACTCAAATCTTAAGCGGATTGCTTTATTTAAGCTGCTTGCCACGGCATTTTGCATGTTTGTGGCGGGGTGGATTCTGACCGTGCTGGAAGGTTTCTTTTGGGAAAATGCTTTGAACTTTCTGGAGCATACGTGTTATGCAGCAGGGGCGATATTTATGGCGATTTGGTTCTGGAAGATGTTCGGCAGAGCAGGGAGGGCCGAGTGATGCATCCCGTGGCGGTCTTTGATTTTATTTTTTTCTCGGCCTGCCTGTTCTGCCTTGTCGTCCTTTTGAAAGGCTTTAAGAGAGCTTTCAGGACAGGCACAAAGCTTTTGTTGGCAGGACTGCTGCTTTTCAGCCTGGTTTACAGTTTCTGCCTGGCTTTGGAGTGGTCTGGAATAAGCGATCGCCTGGAGGGCCTGGAAGATTTTGTTGGTGCAGTGCTTCCGATGTGGTGGGCTTTTGTTTTCTATGCGATGATTCAGGAGATGGCGAGTCGCGAACTTGCGGCGAGCGAAGCGAAGTATCGCACGTTGGTGGAACAGACCCCTTTAGTTACGTATATAGCATCGCTTGATAAATTGGGTTCGAGACTTTATATCAGCCCACAGGTTGAAAGGATGCTTGGTTTCGAGCCGCCACGATGGCTGACGAAGCCCGGTTTTTGGACTGCTCACCTGCATCCGGATGATGTTGAACGTGTGCTCAATGAGTTGGAAGCAAGTCGTCGGGCTAACACGAAATTCGTATGTGAGTATCGTATGATCGCTAAAGACAAGCATGTTGTGTGGATACGTGACGAAGCCGTGGCAGTTACAGATGAGTCCGGCAAAAAGCTGTTTATGCAGGGTATTCTGTATGACATCACCGACCGTAAGAAGGCAGAGGAATCGCTGCGTCGAAGTGAAGCTAAGCTGCAGAGTATTTTCCGTGCAGCCCCGGTTGGTATTGGAGTAGTTTCCAATCGTGTATTACTTCAGGTCAATGAAAAGATGTGTGAAATAACGGGATACTCAAGCGCGGAGTTGACCGGGCAAAGCGCTCGAATGCTTTATCCGACACAGCAGGAATATGAACATGTCGGCACAGAGAAATACGCCCAGATTAGTGAACGTGGAACCGGAACAGTGGAGACACGGTGGAAACGCAAGGATGGAGAGATAATCGATGTTCTTTTGAGTTCCACTCCTTTGGAGCCGGAGGATCTTTCAATCGGGGTGACGTTCACGGCACTGGATATTACGGCTCGCAAGCAGGCAGAGGCCGTGCTGCGCCGGCTCAACAGGGAACTGAAAGCAAGGAATAAAGAGCTTGCGTCGATTTTGTACGCGGCTTCGCACGATTTAAGGTCTCAGCTTGTGAATATTCAGGGATTTGGTTACGAGTTGTCACGCTGTTGCGAGGTGGTGCGGTCGTGGCTTGCAAGCAGTGACCTAAGCGGTCACGTGAGCGAGTCGGTGGATATTGCCTTTCGTAAGGACATTCCTGAAGCATTGGATTTTATTTTAGCCAGTACGGTGAAAATGAATGCTCTCTTATCAGGATTGCTGGATATGTCGCGTCTGAACGCGGCGGCGATAGATATGAAGCGAATAGATATAAATGAGCTGGTGGGCAATACGGCCTCGAGCATGGAATACCAGATACAGGAGGCATCGGCGAAGGTTGATATTGAGGCACTTCCGTCTTGTTTTGGTGACGCATCTCAAATAGGCAGGGTGTTTACAAATCTTCTTGGTAATGCGCTGAAGTTTCTTGACTCATCGCGGGCAGGGCGGATACATATATACGGCAGAGAAGAAGGTGGCCAGAGCATGTATTGTGTTGAGGATAATGGTATAGGAATTGCCGCGAAGCACCAGGAGAAGATATTTCAGATATTCTATCAGCTCGATCCGACAGAGAAAAAGGGTGAAGGGCTTGGTTTGAGTATTGTCAGTCATATTGTTGAGAGGCATAATGGTAAGATATGGGTAGAATCGGAAGTTGGCCGGGGCAGTAAGTTTTTCGTGTCTTTGCCGAGTACCTAACTACCGGCTGGTTACGTGTGAAAAGGCAAGAATATGAGAAAAGACAGCATTGTTGCAGTTTGCGAGGGCAATGCCGAGCATTTCAATGTGATAAGGAGAGGTCTTTTTCGGGCTGGGATGCATAATGAAGTAGTGCATTTTTCCGACGCCGGGCAGACACTTGATTATCTTTTTGAGATGCGCAATGGGGAGGGCACAGCGGGTGAGAGTCGCAAGTGTATTTTGCTGTTGGATGTCGGTGTGGACAGAATGAACGGTCTTGGCGCGCTTGAGAAAATCAAATGTGACGATATTCTGAGCAAGATTCCCGTGATAATACTGACGGTGGTCGATGATGTCTCGCTGATCGAACAATGTCACGAACTTGGATGCAGTACCTATGTGGTGAAGCCGGCGCAGGCCAGGGCCTTCGAAGATGCAGTTCGAAGAATCGGGCTGTTTCTTTCTGTTGTCGAGTTGGCATCCATTGAATGAATGAGGAAGGATATGGTTATTCTTATTGCCGAGGATAACGCAGGGCACTTTCAGCTTATACGGAAGAATTTGTGGCTGACCTGCGTTGATAAAGATATCGTACAGTTTACGAACGGCCAGGATGTTCTGGACTTTTTGTTCAATGCGCAGACGAAAGGACATTCGTCCGACGGGAAAGAATACGTGCTGCTTCTTGATATTCGGATGCCTAAAGTGGACGGGCTGGAGGTGCTCAGAAAAATCAAGGCCGACAAACTCTTGCGGAAGATACCGGTGATTATGCTGACGACAACAAGCGAGGCTGATATGGTCAAACAATGTTATGAACTGGGATGTAGCTATTATGTGGTCAAGCCCGTAGACTACCATCGTTTCATGGCGGCAGTGCAGAATCTCGGAGCATTTCTTTCGCTTGAGGCTATGAGGGTGCCCTGCGTCAGCGGAGGCGGCTGAAGCAAATCGAGGGAGTTTCGTTGATTTGGGATGTCCCCGGCGGCAATTCGATGCTTGTTTAATTCGGCCGGTTATGTAAAATATGTATCATGAAAAGGATTTTGGTTGGATTCTGGCTTTGGCTGCTGCTTGCTGGCTGTTCGCTTGGTGACGTCGGCGGGCGGATCGATGAAATAATCGGACGGGCGGCTCTTAAGAACGTTGAGTTTTCGATTCAGGTGGTAAAGGCGTCGAGCGGCAAAAAAGTTTACAGCCATAATTCAAGGCTTGCGATGGTTCCGGCGTCCAATATGAAGCTTGTTACGACGGCGGCGGCGTTGAAGTTTCTGGGTTCGGATTACGAGTTTCGTACCAGGGTCGGTCTCTGCGGAGACAGGCTGGTTGTGGTCGGCAGCGGCGATCCGCTTCTCGGCGATGCTGCTACCGACCAACGCTACGGCAAGACGGCAGGTTGGATATTTTCTGATATTGTCGGTTTGCTCCGGGCCAGGGGTGTTAAGACGGTTAAGAACATTGTTATCGACAGCAGTATTTTCGACGATGAACGTGTTAATCCGAATTGGCCGAAGGAACAGTTGAACCGTTGGTATGCCTGTGAGGTTTCGGGGGTGAATTATAACGGCAACTGCGTGGCAATCAGTGCCCGCAAAAGCGGCGGCGGTGTTGTTCTTTCTATTGAGCCTGCGACGAGCTTCATAAAGATGGTCAACAAGGTGACAGTTGCAGCTTCGGGCAGCAGCGTGATTGGGTCTTACCGCAGCGGTGATGTGAACCAAATAGAGGTTTTTGGTAAATGCTCCGGTGATGCCGGGCCTATTGATGTGGCTATTGAGCATCCTGCGGTGTTTTTCGGGTATTTGCTTGCCGAGCATTTGGTCGAGGCCGGCATCCGGCCGGAGGGTGAGCTTATGGAAAAGGCCGTTGGTGACGAATGCCAATTCAAAGTCCTGAGGGAATACAGGCACACGATTGGCGATTGTCTTTTGAGGTGCAACAAAGATAGTTTCGGTCTTGCCGCCGAGTGTCTTTCGAAGAGTATTGCAGCCAAGGCCGCGGGCGGTAAGAACGGCGGCTGGGAGCGAGGCAGGGGGCTTATCGGCAGTTTCCTGACCGGACTTGGCATCGAACGTTCCGAGTTTTATATCGATGACGGCAGCGGGCTTAGCAGACAAAACGAACTGAGTTCGAACGCTATTACCCGTGTGCTGCTGTCGGTTTACAGGTCGAAAGATTGGGAGCTTTACAAGGGTTCGCTTGCCGTCGGCGGTGTTGACGGGACGATTCGGAAATATTTCGGGGAGAAAAAGTACAGGGGCCGAGTTTTTGGCAAGACTGGGTATATCCGTGGTGTGAAGTCTTTTTCGGGTGTTTGCAGTACCGCCGACGGTGATTTTATCTTCTCTGCTCTCGGCAATGGTGCGAACGGGCGGACTCGCGAGGCGCTTAATGATATTGCCAAGGCGATTATCGATAGTAAATAGGCTGAGTCTGCTATTGGTGGCAACGAGGGGCGGAGATTCGCATTTGGGTTGATTTTTGGGCTTAGAATGCGGTTTTTTGGGTGAAATGGCGCGCACAAACACGCTGATTGGTGGTGAAAATGCGCGAAAATGTGAGAAAAAATGAGAAAATGTGAGGGAAACGTGCGATTTTCTGCAACTTTTGAGGAGTTTCGAAGAAATGGGTTCGGCTTTGATTGATTTTGGGCGGAGGAGCCACGAGGGCAGGAGTGAAAGTCAAAAGGCAAAATGACGGATATTGTTTCCCGCAAAGGCGTCAAGACGCGAAGGGAAGATGAAGGGCAGAGGACGGAAACGGTTCTGATTGATTATTATGCGGAATCGCCTGCGGGGGCAAGAAATTAGCG